>Ga0209187_1001124_pt1 | contig 34468 bp, 36 predicted proteins | sample BantaG_FD_187430 | JGI IMG/M metagenome (GOLD analysis project Ga0209187, IMG submission 187430) | Marine algal microbial communities from Bantry Bay, Ireland - BantryBay_4 metaG (SPAdes) (version 2) | ecosystem: Host-associated > Algae > Red algae > Unclassified | place: Bantry Bay, Ireland...
CCGGAGAGTCCGGTTCTGCACCAAGATGCTGGACATTCAATCAATGCGAACTTGGAAACGTTGAAGATAAAACATTTTCAGGACACTCAACAACTAGAATATCTTTACCGCCCAAAAGTGGCACTACCGTAAACTTCTGGACTGAGATAGGCCTAGGTCCGGGCGAAACCGTTCAGCCCTCTATATATAACATGAACACAAAAATTGAGGTTTGCTGGATAGGCGGACTTGATTGCTAATTAAGTTTGATTGAACTCAAGGTTTCATCATTACCAAATCAACCTTGAGTTCAATCGAAGATATTTAATCGAAGATATTTAATCGAAGATATTTAATCGAAGATATCAAACGGATCAATATCTTTAAATGTTACCGAAGCTCCCGGCTCGGTGCACTTTCGCCCTCAATTTTCTTTGGCCGATATAGGGTAAAAGAATTCTTCCCCACAAGTCGAACAGCCCACGACTTGATTCACAATTGTGGCCACCTTTAAGCTTTCTGTGCAGATCTGATCTTTAAAAACCTTCACGTTGCGCAAGGTTCTGTTAGCGCACCCTGCTTCACATTCTGGTACATCAGCCTGCATAACTCTTTTAGGTGCCATTCTCAACTACTTTAATCTAAGTTGATTGTTAACAGTATTATGGGTCCTACGCACTTCTTCCCAAGCTCTATCTAGGGCGCCTTTGCCTTCTTTGCTCATTGGGTCAATATCTTGGCGAGCCAAAACAGATATAACTTGAGCAACAGGTTCGAAAACAGAATTGGTTGTAATTTCATTTATATCTAAGCCGCCAAGCGGGTTTTCGAATTTAGACATTATTTGTTCAACTTGTAGAATAACTGCCATCTTTGCGGTAGCGGTATTTGGCACCCTGATGCAGTCTAGATCTGTCCTAATCTTATTATATGGACGATCAATCAGAACTGGATACGGACAACCAGCTTCAAGAAGATTATCTATATTCTTGAATGAATCATCATAAAAAATATCTGTGTTCAGTATTGCTTTATCTGCCGATATGATAATACCGTCTATTTTAACTGAAGAAAATTTGTTCGATACCCACTCATAAGTATCAAATTGACTAATTAAATCTTCTAGCCCAATAAACCTATTTGTAACAATAAAGTTTTCATGACCACGAGATGTGGCCTCTGCTAAAAACTCTTGCTGCTCGGGCAGCACTTCTAAATCAGCCAATATTCCTTCAGCCAGCATTTCTTTATAATGAGAAAAAAAGTCTTCATTGGAAATACCCCACTCATTCCAGCCGTCCCATATCTCTACTTCGGGCATATCCAAAATCTCTGGTCTATCTAATCTTTTTGCCAACCATCTCTTAATCGCCCCTTCCCAGTCACCAAGCACTCCGTCCAAATCATGCCCAATCCTCAAAGAGACTCCGCTTGGATTACTTTGCCTGTTGGTCATTGTTGGCTCTCATCATTTTCAACAAAGCGAATAAACTCTCGTACTTCAGCTTGAAGTTCTTGGAAACTTCCGTTATTGTATATGATGTAATCGCTGTCTTCGGCTTCAAGCTCCATGGAGTCAGAAGACTCTGGTTCAAGATGTTTCGACCTGTCAACCCAAACCACATAATCAAAATGCTCCTTTGCGGCTACAAACTCCCTACGAGATCTCATGCCACAATAAATATCATATCCGTCTTCAAGCATTTCTCTTGCGGTTCTATCAGGCTCAGAGGCACAATAGGCCGACACCAAGTTAAACCACAGGGGTCTATGGTTAACCCTATCTCTAAACATAGTTTCATAATCTGGATAAAAAGGTTTCATTAATGGCCAAATAGCTTTTTGCCCCACAAAGTCACTTGAAGAAACAAATTTGAACCCATGGTTTGACTCAAGGATTTCACAAACCGTGTCTTTGCCATGGCGCTTGTGTCCTATTATTAAAAGTTTTGCATTATTCATAAACTAAATTGACTCTCCCACAATAAATATGATACAATTGTAACCTAACACTGTTTCGTATCATATCACAAAGTCAGACAAAAGGCAAGGCGCTGGTTTAAACAATGACTAATTATTCTTATCTAATTAGACCGAATGCTTCGGCGGCTAATGGTCAATTTCATGGATATAAAACTAGACTGCATGCCGTTAGGCTGATAGTTATTCACACTGGTGAAACTGCTGCTGATGAAATTGGAAATGATAACTCTGCTGAGAACTTGAGCAGTTTTATGTCTCACACGCCGGTAAGGGTAAGCTGGCACGGCACAACGGATTCAGATTCTGTAATTCATGAGCTGCCTCATGGATTTACTGGATTTCACGTATCAGGATACAACTCATCTTCAATTGGTATCGAGCAGGGTATCTACGCCCGAGATTGGAAAAACATATCCACCACTCACTCAGATGCAATGATAGATAATTTGGCGTTGCTTGTTGCGTGGTACTGCCAAATTTATGAGATACCCGTCATTTGGCTACCCGTCAAAGACGCTATTGGCGGTGGGAGAGGTATTGCCTCTCACGCATCTTTGAATCCTGCAACCCGAACAGATCCTGGTCGTGATTTTCCACTAAGTAATTTTTTAAAAAGGACAAAGTTCTACATGGATGCTCCAATCTATGGCATAGGTGACGGCAACCTATATCGTCCTGAGCTTAAAGAAAAAATCAAGGCCACCCAAGAACTACTTAGGTCAAATGGCTATGGAGAATTAGTGGGCGCTACTGATGGAGACGCCGGTCCTAAATTTGACGATGCGGTGCGCAAGGCCGAGCGAGACGCTGGACTATCTTCTACTGGGCTTTACTCTAGCCTGAGGCTATTTAAAGAAGCTCCGGTTGAGCCGAAAACCGATCAGGGACCTTGGCCAACTCCAAATCCAGTTCCAACACCAGTTCCTCCGACTACCCCGAATGACGCAAATTGCGAATATGACGTTTTAGCAACTTTGGGCGGAAAAGTAGTTGACTTTGATCAAATAATAATTACTAAGAACTAGAAAAACTCTTACCTAGCTTACTGTTTAGCTGATCTAAAGCAGCTCTGGCGGCTTCTCGCTTTTTTGAATCGAAGTTGTTATCTTGGGGATTATCTATTTCGTTTTTAATAACTATATCGTCATTTTGTTTTGATTTTTGATTACTTGCTTCAGAATCTATATCAATAGAAATATTACCCACGCAAAAATTAGATATCTCTTTGCCTGAAGGATCTGTTATAATTACGCTTATTTTGAGATCGTTACTTTTCATTATTTTGACTTTAAAGACTTCCTGTTAAATGGGGGGTTTATTGTTGCTGAGCTTAAAGATTTAGCGTAAGCTCTAGAGCTGCCAATGGTTTCTCCTGAATCCACTAAGATTCCAGATTTATTCATTTTCCTGCGAAAATTTGGAAGATCTATATTACACTCTGGCCACGTTTGTGCATAAACATCATGAAGCTCTTTAATGCTAAATAGATTTGGCAAAACCGATGATGCCACATTGGTGCTCTCTATCTGTTTGGCAAAATGCTTGATGGCTCTGTTTGCCACCCACAGAGAAGTTCCTGATTTAAAATCCACATTTGAATTATCATTGGTGCCCTCTTCGTGTGCTATTTTTTTTAACTCCACAAATGTTGTACTATTTTTTTCAAGTATTGAGTTTGTGGAACCAACGTATTCGGCAATCAAAAACCTAGGAGATGTGCTTATTGAATCGTGGTATCCAGACAAACTTATCCATGATAATGTTTTGTTTTCATTAACAGCTTTGTGCAGCTCTATGGCCGTGTACGTGCTAAGATTCCCTTCGCCAACTTCAAGTCTTGGAACGTCACCATCATCAGTCAGCGCTACGGCCATATCTCCATCAGTATTTCTGCCGATCAGTACCAAGCTCACTAAATATTCCACTTTCATTAACTTACTCCCGCTAATTGCCTTGCTTCAAAGTCCAACATTCTTTGCTTGCCCTTGGCTATCGCTACTGGACTAATGTCTAGACCGATTGCTTTCCGCCCCATCTCAACGGCGGCTTCGACTGTAGTCGCTGAACCGCAACATAAATCAGCGACCAGATCGCCTTCATTTGTAGAAATTTTAATTATTCTATTCAAAAGCTTCTTTGGCTTCTGTGTGGGCCAATCCACCCTCTCTTTACCAGTAGTGCTTATAATCCCAATATCTGACCAGCAGCTAGAAATCGCTTTACCGTCTTTATGAAACCCTTTGCGAACTTCATCTTTTTTTAAAGACCTATACGGCTCTCTGATTATGTTGTAGGTATAGTTGGATTTAGCATCTCGGGCATACCAAAATATGGTGTCGTGCTTTGACGGCATTTTCCTAGTTGGTGCCCCACCTGATGAATACGCCCAAATAACTTCGTTGAGATAGTTAGCTGATCCAAAAATATCATTTAACATTTCTCTGTACAAAAAATTGCTGTGAGGATCGCAATGCAGCCAAAAAGTTCCGTCATCAGATAAATTATCAAAGGCCGATTGAATCATTTTTTCAGTAAATGCGTGAGCGGTCGACTTGGTGTCATCGTAGGTTTCGCCAGAACCAACTGATCTGGTTTGACCAGTTCCAAAAAGAGTGTCACTATAAATCATATCAGGAAACTGACCGCTTAAAGCATCGCTGACTTTGCGACCGTCAGAAGAGTCACAGATCTTTAAATCATACATGATTAAACAATACCACAAAACCTTATTTGAGTCAAGTCGACTCAAATTGGGGAGACGGTTATAAAGGTTGTCGAGTTGCACTTACTGGGTCTATATAAGCGATAATATATTAATAAGTCAAGCCTGATATAATTTTAAAGTTTTGGAAACTAAGAGGAAACGCATGTCTCTACTCAGAATCACACAGATGGCGTCTCAAGATTGTCCGCCGCCTTCTTCTTGCTGCCCCGAAGAAGAGCCTCTTCCTGTATTGGTTGATAAAGAGCCTGCCGGATGTATTCGCCTGGGCGACACCGGAGACGGCGCATTTGAGGGAACTCAATTTATCGTCTGTGTATTTGATCCAGTAACTGGTGATATAATCAATACTTACACAGTAGATCCCGATGGAACAATTGATTCCGGAAGGCCAGTTTTTACGTGTAGTGAAACACTGGATGCCCCCGCAGATAAAGAGAAAGTCGGCTGCCTTAAAGTTGGCGATGTTGCCGATGGAGAACCTGATGGTTCTCAATTTGTAATTTGCGTAAAAGATGAAGATGGAAATATAACCTCAACCTACACAATCGATTTTCCTGGCGGCGCAATTGATTCCGGTCGCCCGACTTTCTTTTGCGAAAATGAATACCCAGTACATCTAGTAGATTACGTGTGTAACGCTGACACTGGTCTTTATGATCAGATTGTATTGACCAGCGAGCAGGGCATCCTTGGCGATCCAGTTATTACTCCTACAACCATAAGTTGTGGAGCCACAACGGTAGCGGCTGATATTGAATATGTTTGTAATGCCGACACCGGATTTTTTGATGTTGTCACAACAACAATTATTGATGGCGTTCCAGAAGAACCCACCATTGCACCTACCGAAATCAGTTGTGACGAAGAAGTATTCGATTACGAGCAGCCAGTTATCTGTCGTGACGGAACCCTTCATGTAGTACTAAACCAAATTGCTGAAGACGGTACGGTAACCGAGCTTGATGCCGCCGACACCGCCGAAGATTGCGACGGCGCAGTCATTGATCACGAGTTCGTTTGCAATGTCGTTACTGGGCTTTATGATATTGTGACCATAACCTCAACTGATGGAGTTGTGGAAGACGTTGCGGTTACAGCGACTGACATTGCGTGCGTAGCTCCTGTTGTAAATGTAGATGTCGAATACGTATGTAATGCCGATACTGGATTATTTGATCAAGTTACCACAACATCAACTGATGGTATTCCCGCAGACCCAGTTATTGAACCCACCACAATCAACTGTGACGAAGAAGTCTTTGATTACGAACAACCCGTAGTTTGTAGAGACGGTAAGTTGCAGGTCATTCTAAACCAAATTGCCGAAGACGGCACAGTAGTCGAGCTTGACGCCACAGATACCGGACAAAGCTGTGATGGTATAACCGTAGACAATGAGTTCGTTTGCAACCTCGCCACTGGTCTTTACGATCAAATAGTAATCACATCCACTAACGGTGTTCCTGGCGCTCCGGTCGTGGTTCCGACCACAATCTCTTGCGTAGCTCCTGTCGTAAATGTAGATATCGAATATGTGTGCAATGCCGATACTGGATTATTTGATCAAATAGAAATAATTATAGTGGATGGTATTGCTGGTACTCCAGTAGTTACCCCAACAACGATTAGTTGTGACGAAGAGGTCTTTGATTACGAACAACCCGTAGTTTGTAGAGACGGTACGTTACATGTATTACTAAATCAGATTGGCGAAGACGGCACAGTGGCAGAACTTGGCGCTGCCGATACCGGACAAAATTGCGAAGATGCGGTAATTGACCACGAATTTGTATGCAACTTAGCTACAGGCGTTTATGATCAAATCACAATTACAACTATTGGTGGTATTACTGGCGATCCGGTAGTAACCCCAACTACCATTGCTTGCCTAGCGCCAGTCGTTAGCGTTGATGTTGAATACGTATGTAACGCAAATACTGGACTCTTCGATCAGGTTACGATTACTACCACTAACGGTGTTCCTGGCGCTCCAGTCGTGGTTCCTACTGCGATTAGTTGTGACCAAGAAGTATATGATTACGAACAGCCTATCGTATGTCGTGATGGCACCCGTCACCTGTTACTGAACCAAATTGCTGAAGACGGCACAGTGGTAGAGCTTGATGCCATCGATACTGGTGAAGAGTGTCCAGAGATTTATGAAACCGAATGCGGTTATGTTGGCGTAACGTGCGAAACAGCGGGGCGTATCAAGCTAATAGAAGTTCCAAACACTCCTAAAGATGTTCTCAACGCCGACACGCCAGGCGGCAACTCTGAGTGGGTTCCTGGATCTGGCACAAGCACCCTGCCTGACGGATTGTGGAATCAGCCATCAGACGCCAACGGCCCTGTAGAGGGAGGGCTGCTACAGACCTTCAGATTCCGATTCTTTAAACTTGTTCTTGATTGTACCCCTGAATGCAACGATGGCACCGTCAAAGTTAAGTTCGTTGTCGATCTGAAGAATTTGGGACCATTCCCCGGCCTGGGTGTTAATAGCTCGGTAATGCTAACCAACGCTGCTGGAGCAGTTCTGGATGTTGCTACTGGCGGCGACGGGCGACTGCTCAACCAGCCCGTTGGTTCCACGGCATCGAATATGGTTATGGCTAATTTAACCCCAGCGCAAATAGCCGCTGGTGTGTTCCTTGAGATTGGCGTCGAGAGCCGTCACGACTCTAAGAAGCTGAGCCGTCATAAAGCCTGGGATGTAACTATCCCAACTGCTGATTTCGAATGGGACATGACCGATTGTGAAATCGAGATGGCCCCAGCCATTGCTGTTGCCCCATGCTCAATTGACGCTGTGGCTGACGCTGTGGCTGACGCCCTAGAAGGTGTCTGCATTGATGTAAATGTAAAAGCATTGCCAGAAGAACTGCCGTCATGCGATACAGCGCTAATCGACGTTTGTGACGCTGTCGCTCGACTCGATGAGCTTGGCGACCCGCTACCCCTTGAGCAAGGAGACGTAGTCGCTCAGTTCTTTGTTTCGGTCACCACCTGCGGCGCAGACCAGACCATCGAGTATGTTCAGATAGCGCCTGATCCAGACAACCCTGACGAAACGACTCTTGTCGAGTATCTTCCGGTCGGTGAGATCGTCAACTGCGACACGTTGGCACCATTCACCACGCCACCACCAGCATGCCCGGAGGGTGCACAATTCTCGCCAGTGAACATCGGCGGCGGCTATTACTTCATTTTAGATAATTCGTTTGGTCTGCCGGATGGACCGAACCCATCGGTAACCGGGACCCCGCCCGGCAACCATCTCGGCAACGGCCAGAATGTTGAGTTCACGTTCAGGGACTCAGCGGGCAACCCTGTCCACGTTTGGCAGCAGACTAAGGACCCGCTGTTTTACAACCTAGTAGCGACGTTCTCTGATGACTGCCCCGATTGCTTCGTTGAAGCGGTCTGCGCCAACCACACTTCACGCAGGAGGGGATGCCACCCTGCCCACGTAGCGAACCTCGCTAAATACCCGGCCTACGACCCGCCATCGTTCCCGACAGACCCACAGAACAACCTGTCCAACCCCGACCGAGAAGAAGTGTGGGCTTCAGCTTGGATGATCAACTGCGGTCCGTGCATCCCCGAGATCGCTAGCGTCGAGATCACTAAAGCAAACACCGAAGCGTGGGTCGGCGTCGAGCGTGCTGTCAAAGTTTACCGACACCCAGACGTGCTCGGTTATCAAGCCGTCACCTGCGACGGTACTTTCTACAAGGACTGCGACGGCAACGACATACCGGCTCCGGGCTGCTGCCCTGAACCGTGGACTGCCCCAGTAGAAACCGCTCTCGATTGCGCTCTGGTCGAATGTGAAGATCCTTGCTCTAACGGCTCGACTTACATCGTTGGTCGCCCGCCCGCTAGCAATGCCTGGTCGTGGGGTCCGTACTCGGGTGCTAACCTGAATGAATTTCAAGCTGCTCTTGCTGCTGCTGGATACAATCTGATTCAGAAAAGCGAAAGACATCAGATTTGCCCTCCATTCGGAGAATTCGGCGAAGACCCAAATGCCTTGCTTGACAACGGTATTGGTGATCCAGCCGCAGTTCCAGTTGAAGCTAATATTGATCCCGATTTCACGCCCAAAGATTTGGGCTGTGCGCTGCGTGTTGAGCTTAAAGATCCAGCTCAGGTACTACCTGTGGGTGAAAGCACATGTGGCTCTGGCGACGAAGAGGACTGCTCTGTCACTGAGGCCACGCAAAGTGAGCATTCCGGTTTCTCTGTATTCGCTCAAGATGGCGCTCCTGCTCTTAAGTATGCTGCGTTTGATGAGGCGATGACGAGTGCCATAACTACAGCAATCGAAAACGACTGCTTGTTCGTGCTAAAGCATGGTGACGGAGCTACATTTGTCGGAAATGGAGAAACAAGTGTTCCGGGAGAAACAGGCTCAGGTGTTTTATCTCCAGGTCTAGCTTCTGCCACTGCATGTGATGGATCTGAACTAGATTCAGTCTTAGGGGATCAAGGAAACCCATCAACACTTACGCTAATAACTTATTGTGGAGACAGCGCAGACATTGAGCCAAGAGAGGTTCTGTTTACCGAAGACCAATGCTTGGCGGCAAAGGTCGACCGGACCAACGAACTGCTCGAAACACTGATCGGCTGCTTATGCGGACCGTGTGACGATGACCCAGTTGGAGTGGAGCTTGACCGAAGATGTCAAGCATACGCACACCCTTTGACATCAGGCTATAAGAACTGGAACGATACTGACGAATTAGACGACCTTGCCGACGAGTTCGGCATAACGCCCACTACCTCAGAAATGTGGGTGCGAATTATTGAATTCGACTGCGGTGGCGCAGCACAACCGCAGGTCGGTCAAGTCTTCGGTCCTTACACGCCGGGAACAAACGGTGCTGACGATTTTATTGACGATCTGGAAGCAGCCATAGCCGGAACTTGCTTGGCTGTATCCAATAGCTCTGTAGCCAATACTGGGCCTAACGGAACCACTGGTCTGCATTATAGCTACAACTCAGGCATCGACGCAACTCTTGTTATCCAAGAAGGAGTCACTGTTGGGGCTGGACCGTCATGGTTCTCTTCGGCTCAGGGCTTTGTTGTTCGCAACGGAGTTGCTGGTGACTTTATTCAGGCTGATGGTGTTGGGTCCACGTCTAATTATGCGGCTCAAGATTCTGAGCCTGGAGGTCAATATGCTGACGCCGAAGAATGTGCGGACCTGTAGTGAGTTCTATAGTCCCAAAGAGCAAGCGCGAACAGCGCGAACAGCGATCTAAGATTGAAGACTTTGATGCTAACGAATTGATTGTTATAAATACAATCAAATCAGCTTTCTCTGTCAACGAAGTCGTTGTGCTTGGATCTCGCGCTCGTGGTAATTGGGCCGAGGATTCAGATATAGATATAGGTGTTAAGGGCTATAGTAATCAAAAGCACAAAAAAATGATAGCTACCTTAACTGAACGTTTACCAATAAAGCCAGACCTGTTTCGATTCGAAGCAGCGCTAACCCATAAAGGGGCTGTGATCGTATGAGTAAGTCATTAATATGCCGAATCGAAGATTTAGAAAACAAACCAGATCTTGATGAACAAAATCTACTCGTTAATTGCGATGAGCTGGTTTTAGAAATCAGTAATGGTGACAGTGTAGCCTTAGAGGATTTAGGCAACCTAACTGGCTGGCGCCTTGCGCCGATTGTGACGCCCGGAGTCCGCAACCGTGAATGGCACGATACGGCGCCCGTTGTTCCGATTGCTGATTCTACCACGGCCGCAGGGCGGGCCTTTAGGATCAGTCACGACTTCTCGCTTCCCACCACTACGAACACGACGATTACCAACCTGAATCTTAACGATACTGACGACACTGCCGTGGAGCTTGATGTACAAGTTCTCGATACTTTTATCACTGTACCTGTAGGTGGAGTTTGGGTTCAATACGACGGTGGATCTGAAGGATACTGGGCTATTGAGGTCGGCTATTGCTGTGGACCACTTGAACTAGCCGACGAGCTTGGCTATTCGGATCGTGAAAATGCTAGCGCTATCGTTGGTCCAGTATTCTTACCTGAAGGCCAACACGCATTCCGGGCGTGGAACATTGACTCTGGTGGCACGAATTCATCTCACGTAATTCGCTACTCAACTGACGGCACGACCTTTAGTACGGCTGTACCTTCGGGGGTAGAGTTCTCCCTCGATTGCAGAGCTACGGAATGCCAGAATTTCCCCGCCTGCGGCGACTTACCTGATGGCTGGACCGAATGTCCGCCTGTTTGCACGGCACCAATAGTTGACCCAGCGCCAGTAATCCCCGAAGAAGAAGTGGACCTATCCGCAATTGAAATAACTTGCTCTCAAGCGAACTCTCTTCAAAATGCTGGATCTTTAGAGCCTGGTCGCGAATACCTTGTAACTGACTACAATCGTGGCACGGTGGGTGCTGCTCAGATACTAACTCATGCAGTGACCGCAACCGCATTGGCCTGGGATGTGTCTGCCCTAACTAAATTTGACGATTCGGCTTGGATGGCAAGATGGAATCCTGACACTTGTCGAATTATTGATATGTTTGATAATTTAGGCAATAAGGTTCGTAGTGACAACGGTGACGAAATCGAGCGCTTCCCTTGGGGTAACGCTTTGGTTTCGGGTAACGACTTTACTGACGTAGGTTTCACCTATACCGCTGGTACCGTGCGCGACAATGTTGGCGACCCGACTTCTGTTCTAATAGTTTCTGGCGGCTCAATAACTCAAACTGAAATTGGCCCAGTCGCTGACGTTAGAATTTCTGGCGGAACTATTGACGAAACCAAAGTGGGTTCTGGGGCTAGATTATATGTTGACGGCGAAGGATTTGTTTCAGAAACAGTTGTTGACTCTGATAGTTATCTAGATACTAACTTGCTTCAGATAAGAGACTCTAGACTATCTGCCCGTTCGCAAATCCTTGGCGACGGCGCCACTGGTCGCATTGATAGAAGTAGCTTTGATTCAGCATCGGTAGATGTTCGCAACTCGGCTAATGTAGATTTCGATGAGCTGTCGATCACATCAAACGGTCGCGTGCTTGGCAACTCTGCTGCTCGTATTCACCTAGACAATGTTGAAATCACATCCAATGCCTACGTGCAGGCAACCGCTAACGGTGAACTTGAAATAAACAACAGCAAGGTTATTTCATCTGGACTGATAACCTCAACGAACGGCGTATTGCTAGTTAATAATACAAGTGTTTCAGATATTAGTAGAATTCAACAATCTAGCAACGGTTCAAATCGTGTAGATAATTCACAACTAGATTCTTATGGCCGAGTTTTCTTTCAAAATGCCGCAGATAACAATAGGCTTAATTACGGACATGTCGACTCTCTGGGCATGTTGCGCTTCCGCGGTACTACTAACGGAGCAATCGTAGAGCGATCTAAGATTAGTTCACAAGGATACATCGACCTACTCAACGACACCAATGCGGTTATGCGCTACGACTCAGTTGCTGATCTCGGTTACATTATCCTCAACGGCAATAACGGTGTTAATGCCAGCTACTCCAGCCTGTCGGGTTATGGACGAATGTTGGTTCAGGGCGGCTCCACAGGACGCATCTTGGGCGTAACGATAGAGGGAACTGCTTACGTACGGCTTACCAACCACGCAAGCGATCTGCGATACAGCAGCTTTGATTCCTATTTTTATTATTACCTCACAAACAATACAGCTATTAAGCAAGGGCTTAGCGGTTCAGGCCGACAATCATACACTGAGCCAAATCCCGGCGCAACCGTGACCGGACCCGGCGTTAGGAACTGGTAAGATGAGTGATTTTTTAAACAAGATTGCCAAACTAGATGATCAAATTATTAATATTTTAGATGTGGGTCCGGATGAGGACCCAGACAAAGCATTTGAAAAAGCCGAAGAGCTTATAACTGAACGTAACAACTTAATTGAAAATCCTCCTGAGCCTCCAGAGATAGAGCAGCCCGCAGAGAGGGAGCCACCGCCAGAGCCAATTGATATTGGCAATGACCCACTAAACGAAATTCGCGGACTCACGGCTGTGGAAATAGACAAACTCCTGACCATTCCAGAAATGTCAAAATTGATTTTTGAAGCAACCGGAGAGAAACCGTCAGGTCGCCTCAAGGCGAAAGAGTTGGCTGAAATACTTTATAAATTAACTAAAAGTGATTCTTCAGTTAATCTAGAGCCAAAAGATAAAGATAATAAATCTGAAAAAATAGAAGATAATAAATCTAAAGATAAATCAAATTCTAGAAACACTGCTTCAAAACTAACTTTTTCTGATCTATTAGAGTCTCTTTAATTGAAAATCAACTGGGGACATAGTACTCGTTCCATGTCTAAAAAAACTATTAAATGTATAGATTATAGTATTATTTAATTAGACCTTTATTTTTAAGTAGGAATTATGAGCCAAAACTGTTGCTGTAAACCGCAAAGTCGAGCAAAGTACGCTACAGCTCCATGCACACCAAAATGCGCTCCAGCGTGCAGGCCAACGTGCGCCCCTAAGCCTAAACCAAAAAGAAAGCCAGTCTGCAAACCAGCAGATCCCTGCGCTCCAGCATGCCCTCAAGGTAATCAAAACGTTCAATTTTGTATCGAGGACTCTGCTGGCGATCAGTTTATTACATCTGTTTGCAAGGATGCGACTGGCGCAGTGAGCAGTACTGTATTTCTTGATGCTATGGGCAACCTGGCTGTACCGGCTGCACCAATCCAATTATGCCCTATTCCTCTGCGCCCTTCAGACCTAATGGTAGATAACGCTGATGGGACTTATACCCATACAGATTCTGATGGCAACGCCGTTGTAATTGATATTGCTCTAGCTATTGCCAGTTCTGGGCTTACCGATACTTTTGTAGATAATGGCGATGGCACCTACACGCACACCGCACTTGACGGAGCTGCTGTAACCACTGCGCCACCCACTTTTTCCATGTTTGTGGAAAATGATGACGGTTCGATAACCCACACTTCTGGTGATGGGGTTGTGACCACCACTGCGCCGCCAGTTTATTCTACCTTTGTTGATAACACTGATGGAACCTTTACCCACACTTCTGGTGATGGGACCTCTCAAGACATAGATGTTTGTGCGGCCTTAGTGGCTGGGGGCTGTGCGCCTTCGGTTAGCGAGAATGGTGACGGAACATTTACTGTCACCGATGGCCAGGGCGGGTCTATAACCTTTACCGGCGCTTAAAATCTCCCGACAAAGAGCGGCTCGTCTCGGTTTGCATCGAGGCGGGCTGTTGTCTATTGGTATAATTATTTAAGAATATAATATAATATTTAAATAACTAAGCAGATAGCTTAAATGTTATTATGGTATAATTTAGTCTCAGATGACTTTATTTAAACTTTGAGGTGTAACGTGTCTGATTTTCCAATTACAATTGGCGCTCGCAATGATGCTGTTGCAGTATGGCAGTCCATTATGCTTACTCTTAAGTGTAAGCAGCCCAACCGCTTTAGTCGAATAAATCTAGGTAATGCTGGCCCCGACTATGACGGGAATGGTATTGGCGATGGAGTAGACGGAGTATTTGGCACAGCAACCCTCAAGGCCACAAAAATCGTCCAGCAATACTTGGGCTTCAGGGCTACCGGAGTTGTATCTGAAGGTTTTTTTGGATTCTTTACTGATGGTGTTGGGGGGTACAGCACTACTGACTACACTCAACACGTCACTCAGTGTGGTGGAACAGTTAACCCTAACCCTAACCCAGAGCCAGAGCCAGAGCCAGAGCCAGAGCCAGAGCCAGAGCCAGAGCCAGAGCCAGAGCCAGAGCCAGAGCCAGAGCCAGAGCCAGAGCCAGAGCCTACTGTATATGTTCCTTCTAGCGGTGGCTGGGCCAGGATAGCTGTAGTTAACCTTTCTTCTGCCACCGACACAACAGTTCGCCGATGGACGAACGCTATCGCAAAGCAACTCGAAGTTGACGCAGCTAAATACTGGGGATACGCAGAAGTCGTATTCAAAACCGAAGCGCAACTAGATGAGCAGGATTGGTTACTTACAGTAGAAGACGAGAGCGATCTGCAAGGCGCTGGCGGCTATCACAGTGTAAATGGTGGAGTTAATCGACGCACGGGCTTTGATCCTTACGGTAAGGTATTTCTTGATTCTGGTCAACCAGATGTTGTTCTGTCTCACGAAGCTTTGGAAATACTGGGCGATCCAACAGTCAACTTTTGGGCAATGAATGGTCAAAATCTATTTATAATAGAACTTTGTGACGCTGTTCAAAGAAATATTTATCAAATAGATGGAGTTAATGTTTCCGATTTCTTACTGCCTGGTTGGTTTGGAGATTATTCCGAAGGTCCAGATGAATATCACTTCCTTGGCGCCAATGGCCAGAGGCCTTCGGTATTTCAGCCCTACGAACTAGACCCAGGTGGTTATCAAATTGTATTTAACATGCAGACTCAAAGAGTAGAATATATCTTTGGGGCGCAAGCATTTACCGCCGTGGTAGAAGCAAATAATCTGAATCAAAATGACTATGACCACTGTCAAGTTCCGGCGTCGGATTGCATAGAAATGCCGGGCATGGTTCACCATGTTAAGACTATGAAAATTCAAGAAAATATTGATAGATTTTTGGGCCTTAAATAATTTTTTGGGGACTCAGTTGATATTTAGCGATGGCTAACATTTATCAAGCTTAATCAGTATATATAATATTACTACAACCTCATTCGCTTACGCGTTCGGACAATAAAAGCATCGGATTAAAATGGCCTCCAATCAAATAAAAACAGGTTCAAAGCGCAAGGTTTGTAGCGGTAAATGCGAAGATCTGTGTACCCCAGCCTGTCCACCTCCAGCCCCCGACTGTGATTCACCGGAGGCTATTCTTGTAGAGAATCCTTCTATTTCGACAATGAGCGATTTGGGTGACGGAACCTACGTACACACAAATGGCGTCGGGGTTGCTACTGTAATTAATACAGATCCAGATATTGACATAACCGACAATGGTGACGGCTCTATATCCGTGACTTGGGCCAACGGCTCTGCGGATGTAGATATATGCAAGGTGATCGAAAAAGGTTGCAACGCCTCACTTATTTCAAATCCAGACGGGTCTATGGTATTTACCGATAATACTGGATCACAAACAATCATCCCGGCTCCGCCTGTTGCTAGCCTTGTTGATAACGGAAACGGCACGTTAACATTTAATGATGGCCTAAATAACGTAACAGTAATAAGCATCTAGGAATAAACACTGTGGAACCACTAGTAGTGCTAGGCTTAACTTTATTTACCCTAGCTAGTCTCTTTATTGCCCTTTTGGGAGCTATCCCGATTGCATTTGCGGTCTACTCCGGCTTAACTGCTGGAAGCTTTGCGCTTGGCAAGATAATGGTACCATCCTGCCCGTCAATAAACAAAAAATAATTAGAATAGAGCAAGATGGAAAACCTAAATGCGGGGAAAAGTAGGCCCAGAGAGGTCTCCTTCCTAAGCAAGGGCCAAAAGTCTGCAGACACTAGCGTTATTGCGGCTCAATCTAACAGTAAAAAACAATTCTTGGCAATGGTTTTTATGGGGCTGGCAACAGGTGCCATTGTTGGTGCTATTGTAATACTTTCCGTAAAGGGAGATCCAATCCCCGGAGAATTAATAGGACTCGTTTCTGCTTCATTTGGTTTTCTGGCCGGAGCAATGTCTACGAATTCCACTAAAGACAACTAGCGCCTACCGTGTCCCTGGGGACTTGGTGGCTTTGACTAAATAGTGTCATTGACCAAATACTAATTAATGAGATAATAGTTTTATAAGTCTAGAAATAGATTGTAAGGATTCAAAATGGCTAATTCAAATTCTAATAAAATGTACTCCTCAAGAACTGGCTACAAGCGCCCATCGCGACCTAATAACAACGGTTGCGATACTGGCGAAAAATATCTGATTGTAGAAGCTGATATGAAGCACAGTCGCATTATCGACAAGGGTGACTGCACTTACCTGCATATTTCTGGCAGCGGCGACATCCAGGTTATTGACGCAAATCCGAACATTGAGTTCACTGATAACTGTGACGGTACCTTTAGCCTCAGCTGGAAAGACGAAGATCCAGTAACTATTGATGTATGTAAAGCTGTTGCTGCTGGCTGCAATGCCACAATCGTGGTCAACCCTGATTACTCGTTCACCTTTACAGACAATGCCGGTAACTCAATTGTGGTTCCACCACCACAACCATCTAAGTTCTCAATCACTGATGGTGGTATTATTGTTCACGAAGACGGCGCTGGCGAAGTAGTTGTGTACGATCTATGCCAGCTTGTAGCCGACAACTGTTCTGGCGGCATGGTCGACAATGGTGATGGTAGTTTCACTCACACTAATATTGCTGGTGATGTTGTAATTATTCCAGCGCCCCCAGTCTCCTCAGTGGTCAACAACGGTAACGGCAGCTACACATTTGACGATGGATCTGGTACTAGTACAGTAATTGATGTCAACGAAATTGACATGGATATCAACAGCGTGGTTGCTGCTGGTTCGGTAATAACTTTCACTTCAGAAGATGGGTCTACTGTAGATCTTGATGTGTGTGAAATTGTAGCGAATAACTGTAATTCAACGCTAACATTTAACGCTGACGGATCGTTGGTATACACCGATAACGCCGGAGCGGTTACAAACATTCCGGCCCCCACCGAGTCTACGTTTGTAGATAACGGTGACGGCACATACACTCACACCTCTGGAAGCGGCGTCTCGGTAACTACAGCTCCTCCAGTTTCCAGCTCCCTAGTTGATAATGGCGATGGCACCTATACTCACACCGATGTTGATGGTAATGTTGTAAACATAGACACTAATGATGGGCTAAGCTCACAGATTGTCGATAACGGTGACGGCACATACACCCATACTTCAGATAACGGCAACGAAACTCTGATTGATATTTGTCAGGCAGTAGCCGCTAACTGTAATGCCAATATTAGAGTAGACGCAGACGGCAATTTGGTTCACACCGACAATGCTGGTGTTGAAACAGTTATTCCAGCGGCCACGCCTCCATCACAATTGGTTGATAACGGTGACGGCACCTATACTCATACATCCGGTGATGGTACCGTACAGGATATAGTTGATACTGATACGACCTATGATTGGGTTGCGGTCACTGATCCAGATACGGGTGTGGTCACTCACACCATGACTAGTTCTGATGGCTCTACCTATGATTTGGTCGCCTGTCCAACCTGTGGTGATGACGACCACACCACAAATACAATTGTGGATAATTGCTTTACTACCGTCGAAGACCCCGCTGGAGACACAACAATCGTTCAGCGCCAAACCCCAGAGTCGGGTCGCTTTGAAATTGAAGTCAAGACCAAAGCTAGAGCTGGTGTGGCCATGGACGCTCCGGATAACGCAATGTTTGCTGGATCGTTGGAGTACGCATCGACCCCTCCGCTAGCACTGCCAGTCTTGTCAGACTGCCGTGCTGCCGTCATCGATGTTAATGCAGTGACCGATCGAGCCGGGTTCTTTGGCGCAACGGGAGGCATATTTGACCCTGGCGGACCTGCACTTTTGGGTAGCTTGATTTTCCACCTCAGTCGTAATGGTGGATATCTCGCAGACACCGCTCTGAATTGGTCGGCCTACACCGGCCCTCTTGACACGCCCAATCCAATTTACATTCACGGTGGAACGACTGGTCGATGGACCGAAATTGTCGCAGCCGGGGCAACCCCCCCTCAGTTCGCAGGGCATCTCACATACTCAACAACGCAACCCGATGATGTTGAGTCTGGAGCTGTAGCGGGCTTAAACAAAACACGAATCGTAGTATCGGGAATTTGGAATTTGGTCTAATGGAAAACGTATATGTCAAGAACGAAGCTAATGGCAGTATCGCCCGCATTGGCGGTGCCAGCCTTATGGAACCCACAGAAGAAAATCCTCATCCCTGGGTTGTGATTACGGAAAAAGAATATCTCTCTCTTTCGGAAGCCATTGATGAAGCCAGTGAGTTCGGCGATAGCAACGAGTTGGCCAAAACCACTGAGGAAGCTATGCGAAAACGCAAGGAAGATAAGTTCAACTCATTCGTGAGTGCGGGTCTGAGCGAATACGTAGCCAGAGAACTGAGCGGATACGCAGCCAAAGAACTGAGCGGATTAAAAAAATCTGTCAACTGATTATAACTAATAACCCCCACTAAAACCAAAGTTATTTATAGTTATAAATTAATCTAAGCACATTTAATGCTTCATCTTTGGTAATTCCAATTTTGGAATTTTCTATATTAATTGCAGATGTAAGTGGTCTGCATTCAGTAGACCACTTCCACGCATCGTGCTTCAAGTTCGCACCGATTAGAATTAATGGCTCTCCTGAATTAAACTCAAGCGCATCTATTACTGAAATCAAGTATTCTGTGTGGTCTATATTATTTGATACGGCCATGTTTAAGTATTCTTGATTTCGCAACGTTGAGTTTATTACATTAATCTCTAGTTTAATATTTTTTGACTTAAAGTGGTCAGCAAGTGTTTCAGACTCTTCCCCCACGAACCAAATTCTATTGCTGGAATTATCTTGAAAAGCTTGTAGAATATTATTCATAAAAAAAGAATCTACATACAATAATTTATTTTTACTACTTTTGATTTTGTCTACTTTTAAATTAATTAGTCCAGACGCTTCTATTTCTGACTGCTGACAATAAGGGCTTCTGGTTAGCACCCCAAGAGCATCTAATACAATATTAATTTGCCCGCCTCCATACCCTTCAGAGGGTCGAGTTAATAGGTCTATGCCGCCGCCGCCAGGTGGTGTGGTTTCCATTATCTATAAACCTTTCTATCTGAAATCATATCGCTTATTCTTTCATCGATAGCTGCACATAGACGCTTGGCGCTCACTTCTATGTCGCCAAGATCCAAAAAACATATTTCTCTGTTATCAAAATTCAGAACTGAATCTACATACCTAGACCCTTCGTCATAGTAAATCCAAAATATTTCTACATCGTTCATTTCAAGCCATCTATTTTCGGCTGTTGCCATAGCCGTTTCTTCTGGACCTAGTTTGCCATCTGAGACGACAAAGAGAACTTTAACTTCATTTAAATTATCACTATCAGTTAGTTTTAAATTTGAATCCAAGCACTGAGCCGCTAACGAATATTTATGTGAAGAACAGCGGCCTGCCCACACAGGATACCTTGAACTATTTGAAACAGCAGACTTGGAGTTTTGAGTTAAGTAGACTCCTTGGCCAAATAAGGCTGTGCAAAATTCAGCATTATCCATGCCTCTCAAAGCGTTATTAAGGCACCAATTTAATTTAGCTAAAGATTCTTGCGCAAAATCCATAGACATAGTTACGTCTAATATGATGCCAACTTTTATTTCTGGAGTATCGTCGTCTTCGAATATCCCTATCTCCCAAGGCGTTGCCGATGGTGGCAAATCCAAATCTGTTTCGGCTTGAGCTATCATCATTTGTGAAGCTATTGGCGAGCCGAAAGGGCTTGTTCTTGCTTCGGGGGTGTATTCAGATATCAACTGAGAGCTTCTCGTCAATGATTCTTTAATAGCTCGTGAAGCTCTTCTCATATTGCTGTCAACATCACGATATTCAAACATTATGCTATGATCTTTTTTGACATCTTCGGCATTGCCATGACTTATGTCTTCAACAGATTCACTACTTAAAGCTTTTTTAGTTTGCTTTTTCTTTGTGTCTTTAAACTTTTTTAGCTCTGCCTGTGCTTCGGCTGTGGATTTAGCCAAAGCATAGAAGTCGTGTCTAGTAAGAGCCTTAGTAAGCTCTTCCATTTTTTTACGAATTTTTTTATTCCACTCACTTATTCTTTTGTTAGAAGATTTTATCTTATCAATATCTTTAGTATTTTTAGACTTGTTTGAGGTGTCTGGATTATCTGGGTCCCATAGATCGTCTAGAGTAGAATCTTTACTGTTGTCATCCACATCTGACTTAGAGTCGCTACTATCTGCTGAACTCATTTCGGCCTGTTGCTTGAGTCTTTCGATTGTGCTGGCAGCACTTTCAGCTCCAGAGGGTTTGCCCATCTCCGCCTCTAGATCTTTTAGATAATCAGAAGCGGAGTTGATTCGCGAACTACCCATTATTTCGTCAGCCAATTGACCTGTTTGGCCAAGATCTTCAAGGTCTGATTCTTCAATGACACCTTCTGGAATATCAAATAATTTTAATATCTGCGAAGATAATTCAAATATAGAATCTGAATCATAATCTTTGATTTTCGTAAGGTTAGAGACGATATGCATAAAATTCGAATACTGAGATCGACTATCAAAAAAACTCAACACATCTATTTTTGCTTTAGACGAAAGTTCTTCTTCTGTTAAGATTGAATATTTAGAATCTAAAGTTCTTCCGAAAGCATTTATCGCCACCCAAAAATTAATTAATTCGTCGTCTAGGCCTTCTGGTGGAGAAATAAGCACATGAATAGATTTACGAAACCACTTTTTTATATCTAAAGCATCGTCGGCGGTTTCAATTAGTCTAAGTTCAGATCTTATATTTTCTAGCACTGAAGCAACCAGCGCTACTTCTGGGGTAACTTCAAATGGACCCATTTTATAAATCCATCGACTGTGTTTGGCGTGCGCAGCCTGAGATATGAAATGAGAGTAAAGCTCTAGTCCATAATTAGCTAATTGAATATTGTTATCTATTAGCATGGAAGAAGCGCCAAAACGATGTCGGCTTGGTATTAATTTTTCTGATAAATGGATAATTCTCGCGTCTTCTTGCCAAGCTGACAAATAGTCTATTTTGGAAGTTACCGACACTGAACAGGAGTCTGACTTGTCTCTGACTTCCAGCAAATGCTTCAACTTGTTTCTTAGTTGAACATTCAGTCTGGCATAATCAGGGCTAACTGAAATTCCAGATATTTCCTCTAGCCAGCTCATTCTATATCTGTAATTGAGTCAGTGGCACTAAGGCCGATTGCGTATGAATCGGTATACTCTATGTACTGACGATCCATTTGACTAGTGAAGTATCTAGGTATATAATTTTGACATATTAGAATTTTGGTATTTTCACTAGGTATTTGATTCACCATCTCAGCAAGGGCGAAGGGAACTCCAAAATTTTTGGCCATATCTCTGGCTCTTAATAGATGTCGCATTTGAGGAACCCAATCTATTGATTCCCCAGTAAGCCTACCGTTATAGAGAGAGACGGCGAAATCCACAAAGCTCATAGGGACTCCCATATGTAAAGCTAGGTTATAATCAGTCGGCCAATTAACTGTCACGAATCTAGACTTTAAATCCAGAGGCATATCGGAACCCTTAACGTGCGGGTTCCAAGAAATCACTACATGAAAACCTTCAGCAAACTCTATTTTCTTTGCGTTGCCTGCTTCGTCTGTATTGTCGAGTGGGTTGGGGTCTTCTATGACGCCTCTTTCATCAGTATATGGATTAACAACACCCATAACGTTACCTCTGATCTTGCCAGCCTCGTCAATATATACTGTCTTGCCCATCTTTGCCCCTCTGGTTAAGGGTCCGTCTTGCCAGCCCCAAATTCCCGTCTCTTTATCCTGAACAAGTCTACCAATCAAATCTTCAGCCCTAAGGTTCTCATGGCCCATGATCTCTATCCTGTCGGGGAAAGCCGCGTCAACAAAAGCAGTTTTGCCAGAGCCAGGTTCTCCTATTAAAGACAGAGACTTACCCATTTTTTTAAGCCTTCTTCCAAAAACGTAATCTACGACTCCCGCTATCATTCTTGGGTAATACCTTTCACCACTTAGGCGAAATACTTCTTCCCCTAGGGAATCATCAGACTTTTTAATTATTGAGTTCAACTCTTCTCTACCTGCATCAGAAAACAAGGAATTAGAGTTGCTCAACAATTCATCAATAGGATAAACCTCTTCAATGTTGTATCCCTCCAAGCAAATATTGATCAATTCATTAATCTCAGGAGGCGTTATGCCTGTCATTGAGTTTATTGAATCAGGATAATCATTTGCCAAATTATCAACTGGGCTAACTCTTGAAAACAACTCTGAGTTGCTGTCTATTGAATTAAAATCAAATTCAAAATCATACATTGCATTAGAGATAACTATTTCACCAACTTTAAACAATTCTTGAAAATTGGGTTTCATTAATACGCTGTAAGCTTTAACTCCGACAGCTTTCTCTTTATTATTTTTAGGCTCCATTGATAAACCCAAATTTGCGCAACATCTTTGGGAAACAGTTGGAAAGCTATTTACTGAAAGATTAACAATATCAACCTCTTTTTGGTCATCATGAAAACATATTTTAAGATTGCCTGAAAGTAAAGTGGCGACTGATCTTGAATCCATTTCAGTTTCATTTAAATAATCACACACAAACAGAACGCCAAAGATGTTAATTTCGGAATTATTTTTAATTGCCCAAACTTTAGCGGAATCCAAACTCATACTTTTCCTTAACTAACTCTTCAATAGGCTTCCACCGTGAAAGCGTAATTGTATTCAACTTATCACTGTCGCCACTGATTGTCAATGCTTGAGCTTCGATTTCGTCTAAATCTTCTCTTATGTTTATGATAAGTGGGCTTCCAGACTTGAAATAAAAATTCCACACTAATTGAGCACTACTACAGTTGAGAAAACTAATAGACTGCGTTTCTCCATATGTTCCAAAGCACAACGCTAGGGCCACAGAACGCTCTTCTTCGCCAACGAAGCACTGCTGATACTCACTATCTAATGAGTCAAAATATTTCTCCGTTGCATTATTTAATGCTTGCTGAATATCCATAGAGCTTTACTTTTGTTTTATGCCAACTACTATCACCGCAATTGATGACCTAAAAGAAACCTCTAAGTTGCCGTCTTCATTAGGTTTGATTATTAGATCATCAGCATATATAGAGTGCTCTAAAGAAGTAACTATTATGTCAGACAGCAGTGCGGCGTCTATTAAGCTAGGCGAATTATTTACGTCAAAGGGAATTACGCTAAAAGAATCTTCTATTTCTGATTTATCATTACTTTCAGGCTCTTCTTCGTCGTCGCCTTCATGCCCCTCTTGAGAACTTGGAATAGAACTGTTATCTTCTGTAGATGGGTTACTAGACATTTTGGTTAATTTAACTTCCATCAAATTGTTAAAGTAATCCACGCCGTCCTCTATAGATTCAGGCACATACCCCATAACTATAGGCTTTTCTTCTTCCTTATCATACAGATACATTTTAATTTTTAGAGTATCAGTATCTTTATAAAATTTTAAGTTAATTAATTCATCGTCTTCGTCATAATAAACGTAAGTAGCTTCTAGCACAACTTGACTCATCACACAATCCTTATTTTTGATAAACTGACTCTTTGATTATGCTTATTCAGCAAAGCGGCCTCTTCTATTTTTGTAAATTTTAAATATGCCTCTAAAGACTTTTTTTCAAAAATAGATTTTGTTTCTTTTATTTTTTTCAAAGTTAAGATTCTTTCCATTCCTTGCTCAAAACAGTCCTGCACAATTTTATTATATTCTAATAAAATTTTATCTGAAATATATTTTCTAAATTTTGAATCTGGAGAAAAAGAATAAATTACTGAAGAAATATTGTCGTAGTCGCTAATTGATTTTTTGATATTTTCTATTACGTATTTTGGATCAGGGTTATCAGCCGAATTCATAATTGATCTAACTATAAACATGATCACGGCACTTCTAATAATTTGATAAACCTCTTCAGATATCCTGTGTTCTGGGCCAAGAGTTTCAGACCCTTCATCGTTATAACTTAGTTTTTCGGAATCAAAAGATATTTGATTTAACCAATTATCATCTAGATTGCCAATAATGTCTTCAAAATCCATTTTGATCACTATCTACTTTCAATTTCATTTTGTATAGATTTGAAATCTATATTTTTCTCAACGCCTCTATCTATGAACCAGTCGGCTAAATCGATGCCTCGGCTTATTGCTCTTTCCAAGTTTAGATCTACAGAAGATCCGTTATGTACTGGAGATGTGATTAAATGAATCAGAGTAGTGTCCCTTTTCTGTCCTGGGCGGTGCAGCCTAGCTACTGACTGCCTGTAATTATGTACTGAAAAATCCTTAGAATAATAAATTCCAAATCTTGCCAAAGTGAAATCTACTCCGGTTCCCGCAGCTTGTATTTGCGCTCCCAGTATCTTAGTCTCGGGGTTTAAAGTAGCTCTGTCAGTTAGGCCATCTGAGCGATTACCAGACACTTCAGAGTACTTGCGATTCAAAGAATTGGCTATCTCTTCAATTTGTTTTAGCTCTTCTTTAAATCTGCAGAAGACAACTATTGGCTCAGAGGGATCTATGTCTTCTATAATTTCTTTAAGTTCTTCGGCTTTGGCAGATCTTTTAAGTCTCTTTTTTAGCTTTACGTTATCTTGATCTTGTTGCCCGGTTTCTTCGTCTATAGGGACTACGCCTCCAACAAAGCCACCACAAATTTGTTGAAGACGACAATTTTGAGCAAGTACGTTCTGGGCACTCAGGTCTTCAAATCCGTCCATTGACAGAACAGCTTGCTCGGCCATTTGTCGGTAAGCTTTAGCCGCCTCTGGTGCTAAGTCAACGTACCTATATACGTGGTTGACTTCCGGCAAATCAAGGGCATCTTGAGTGGCCCTGTACACTACCGACTCCATTCTATCAGAGAGATCTTTTTTATTACGAGTCCCGACCACTGAACCCCATCGATCAGTTTCGGCGTATCTTTGCAAAAAGGTACTGTAATTTTCTCCAAATATATCCGTATTTATAACAGCCATTTGAGAAAACACCCCAGACACTCCAGCCGATCCTATCTCGGTGCCTGTGAGTATCATTCTTCTATTACATTTGTGAGCCAATTCTAAAATAAATTTAGAAGATCTCGCTTCTGGATTTTGAACCCTGTGAGACTCGTCAAGAATTAGAAGATCCCAATCGGTGTTTATTAATACATCACTTAAAGGCGCCCTCCAGGAAGATTCATAATTTAAAGAAATTACATTTATTGGAGCAGAGTTAGGGTTTATTTTTTGAATTGTTTTAGATGCTAATTTGGTTTTGAAGTCTACTGAAGCCGTAGTTCTAGTTCCTGATTTGGTGTATTTCACCAGAGGAGTCACCGCAGACTTATTTTTGCTGTGAATATCGAACTCTCTAGTCCAAACCCCTACAGCCTTGTCAGGCCCAATAGCCAAAACTTTTATTGGTCTTTCAAGATTCCAATATATCAAATTTGCTATGTCTACAGCTATCTTTGACTTGCCGGTGCCCATTGCCAAAAAACAAGCCGCACCATTGTCATTAGGAAGAGGCATCAGGCCACCAAATTTCTGGAAAATACACTCAATAGGCAACTAACGGCAGACCTGCCTGAGACAATCATATGCGCAACAAACCTATGATGTCCGTCCATGATGTATGTGTAATTTGAATTATCAAACCGAGCGGCCAACAAGGGATCGTTAATCTTGCTTGCTTCTAAATTCCTAGCGTACCTTTGAACTGCGTCTGCCTCAACGTCATATTGAGTTGGGTACAGCAGACTAGGGTTTACTGATTCTAGTTCTTGAGAAAATAAAGATAATTCAAACTCATTCATTTTGCCATTGGTTTTCTTGAGGTAAACATACATCAAATCTTCGTACTCCTTGCCTGTTCTGGAGGAATTTAAAGACACATACTCTATTGGTATGTACAAACTACCGCCTTTGCAGGGGTCTTCGTGTTCTAATATACATTCACAATCTTCGTTGCGAAGAGAAATAGACATTACTGTTATTAACTATTAAAATTCGTAAGCTGGAGGGGTAGGGTCTTTGCTTGCGTAAAAAACAGAATCGTCTTGATGGGCATCTTTGCTCAAAGACAAATAGTCCATATCCATTTCCAGGTCTCTAACTTGACTATCTGTCATGTCTGACGTGTCAAAATCTTCAAGTGTTCTGCCTGCTAAATTTGTATCTGGTTCTACATCTCTCATTATCGCAAAACCTGGATTAAGGCTTTCTCGCAATAGGAAATCTATATTGCTCATTAATTAATTCTTTCTTTCTGAAATTATAGGTAGGCTTAAATTCATTTGCGCTGCCACAAAGGCTATCGCTGCCTTTTGATGACTCCACGGTTCAGTGCAAACTATCATGTCCCAATCAATTTTGTCAAGTTGATCTGGAGTCATTTTTTTAATCTGCTCAACCGTATCAACGCCAATCCCATCTACTATCGCTGATCTGGATTGTTTTGACTTGTGTCTTGCCTGAACAAGATTTACTAATTTCTCATCTACTTCTAGGCTAACATTCCATTCGGAACATATTTCAAAAATCTCTGATGCCGCTGCTGGAGAAAATGGTATGGTCCAGAGCTTGTCTTTGCCTATGTCTCTGGCGTTTCTCCAACTAGGTATATCTCTAGAGCCGCCGCGCCACTCTGCTCCCTCCAAAGACAATACCTGACTTTGAAACCCCACACTCATCTCACAAAAAATTTCAAGACAAATCAGGCCTTCATAGCTTTTACGAATGCTAGTTGGTGAATATCCAATAGTTAAGTTGCCTTCACACTTTGCGGCTTCGCCCCAAGATCCATAAATTATGTTGACTTCATTCTCACTGGGCGTAGCCATTCTTAGATGGTGGGGAAATTTAATAACCCTTCTTGGCATCCAAACGTTATCAAGTCTGGCATTCGCATCGTACCAATTACTAACTGTTTCAGCGTTAACTTTTTTTGGTATGCCTATTGTCTTGGCGCAAACTGGACCGACGCCCAGTGCCTGAGATTCTATAGTGGCCAAAGGTTTGTTGCAAAACCAGCAGTTGGATTGATCCGGCACGATACCTTTAGCTGAAACCCTAACAGCGTTAGGCCTTTCTTCGTGAACAACTAAATCTATAAAAGTATTAGTTTTCCATTTTTCTTTTTTGGCCCACGAAGGTAGTACTTGAAATTCCACTTAATTATTTTCTAGTAAGTAATTCTTTGCTATAAGTTTGTGTTTAATAAAAACACTAACAGAACCAGGAAGACTATCAGGGTCTTGCTTGAATGTCAACTTTAAATCGTCGGCTTCTGCGCCAGACCAAACGCCGTCAATATCGCCAAACGACATCCATGCGTCTACTGCCATCAACAGGCAGTCCTGTTTAAGACTGCAGTCGGAACAAACTTCGGTAGTGATTGATTCTATAGGCTTTCCATAACAATTTGCCTTGGCAACATTTATTGAACTTGTAGTCCTTAAATAATCGCCTCTAGCTTTTTCTGCTATTTTTTCATCTTCAGCGTAAAGAATTTGATAGGCCCGCTCGTCAATCAAGCGAACCTCCCCACCTCATCAACGCCAGCTTTGTTCAAGGCCTCTATTCTTTGGACCAAGGCCGCTGACACAAATGGATTTTTGTGAAAGAAAGTAAACCGGCTCAATGCTTCTCTATCGTCTTGGCAGCGCAGGTCAATCTTTATAACATCTGGCTCTGCCTGGTCTAACTGAATAAAATTGCCAAACTCGTCAAACAAATTATCAGTTGGTATCTCCGATGCTGATTCAAGCTCTGCGCCATCTTCAAGTTTGCCCGCTTCGCTGCGAGCCATATTCATCAGTTTTTCTATATCGTTAAGTTTATCCGAGGACATCAGAAATCTCCCCAGAGCGAGAAGCGGCTATAGACTTTATTTTTTCTTCTGAAACTTCTTCAAGCTCGGTTTTGTAGTCATCAGCCTGTCCGGTAAAGTCATCTACCCAAACTAAATTATTTTCAGAATCTGGACTCAGAAGACCTAGCTCTTTAGTGAGGTCTAAAGTGTTGCCGGTTGGGCATACTATCTGAATGTTAAAATTGAAAGTAACACCCAGGCTGTTGCCGTCTTCGTCTTCTGGCATTTCGTAGCCAACCAACAAACTCTGGCCCAGCATGTCAAACTCGATATACTTAGCAATATCATCAGGACCCAAATTTGCACAGAAACCACCATTGTTTGACACAATTGTCATAACTTCAGTCAGGGCGTGGGCCACGATGTCTTTAGTGCCAGCGAACTTCTTTGAGTCATTAATCGTTAGCCTAAGTAAAAGTTCGCCCTCAGTGAGGTCTTGAGGTTTCTTAACCAACAAGCCTTCAAAAACTTGATTATTATCTATTCTCATTTAAAATACCTTTACATACGTTTAAACAAGACAACTTTATCATAAGTAATAACAAAAGTCAATAGCTAGCTATTTCGGACTACTAAGCTTAGCCTGTCTTTCGAAGGCCTTTATTTGACCACTATTGAAAGGCTTGGTCAAACCGTTAGTTTTAGCGCTCTCTATGGTAGCTGGTACGTCATTACCCTTACCGCTTATCAAAGATCTATTACGAGCTGATTGCCAAAGGTTGCTTTCTGCGTCAACAACACTAATGAGACCCGAGGCAACTGATCTAAACACCTTGAATGACTGATCATATATAGTTTGATTTCTGGTTCCTCGTGGACAGTTCTCTATTGATCCACAAGCCATTTTGAGAATGTGTTTACCCAAAGGTGAAGTCTTGTCTGAAATCGTTGGATCAGCGAACTCCATATTTTCCCATATAGAAGCGCCGCTAGGATTAAACCCTTGAGCCATTATCTTTCGAGATAGAAAAAGCGGAATTGGCCTTATGAACTTCACCTCTGTGTCAAACACATAACGCCCAACGTAATTTTCCCCATATGACGGAGGGACGATAACGAGACCACTAGGCCCAACGCGAGTGTCTATTCCTGAAACGCCAAAAGTTTTGCTATTTGTTTTGCCTAAAGGTATCTGACTTGAGAAGTACATATGGTGTCCACCAGTTGCCGTATGAACCGTCACAGTATCTAGACAATCGGGGTCTTCGTTTATAACCATGTCTGTAAGGTTATTCAGACCAACATAATAGCCAGGATCTTTCTTAGTCAATTTTTTGTCAACGTCAAGATCAACGACAATCATATTCATAGGAACTCTGATTGCTAATCCGCCACCATGATTTACCCTGTCTATCAGGGTGTCAAGCTTTGGCGCAGTGGAGCCAGGTTTCCACTTTATCATAGGAGTCTTTTCCTTAGACATATTAATAGGTATTACAAAGAAGCCTAATTTATACCAGTACTCGGTTGCACCTGATAAATCAGACGGCATCGAATCAAAATTGCCAAATATATTACTCATACCTTAACTATAGCTGAATCAAACTAAGGTTTCAAGTTTTTTCTCAACTTAATCCAGGCAGCTAAGAGTAGCCCCGTACCCATTCCCGAGACAACCCAAAACCAAGATTTGCCGCCAGTACTACTTAGACCTATATTCGAGAGTTGATTTCTGGAAAGAGAGTCTACACTAGAAAGAAATTGTATTTCACTTACTTCTGGTTCTGGTTCTGGTTCTGGTTCTGGTTCTGGTTCTGGTTCTGGTTCTGGTTCTGGTTCTGGTTCTGGTTCTGGTTCTGGTTCTGGTTCTGGTTCTGGTTCTGGTTCTGGTTCTGGTTCTGGTCCCGACATCGAGTAAGGATTGAAGTCTGGTATAAGTACTTCAAATACTGGCTCTGGGACTACGGTTGGGACTACGGTTGGGACTACAGTTGGGACTACGGTTGGGACTACGGTTGGGACTACGGTTGGGACTACGGTTGGGACTACGGTTGGGACTACGGTTGGGACTACGGTTGGGACTACGGTTGGGACTACAGGCTCTATCGTTATTACTGTTGGCGCCGGAGCGAATGTTGGCTCAGAAGCTACACCTATGGCTGGGCCTGTCATACCAATAAATCGTGACCAGCAATGACGAGAATTGGCCCATGGCTGAAAACCACCACTAATTCTACGCAATTCTAAAGCAACGCTAACATTACCCGAAAGATTTTGTACTGCGCCAGGCCATTGGCCTTCGATAACCCCACCACTGCGTCCGTGTATTTGATTAATTTGAAATGGACCTACATCGCTTGTGCCTGATATGTGTGCTAAATCAAAGTTGGCTGTGGAGTTCCACCCCTCACACCTAGCTATCTCTACAGCCAAAAAGCCTTCGCCTGGGTACGTAGACTCCCAGATATTGTAAATAGTCTGCTCGACGCTATCGTATGGTGGTTGAGCGCTAACTGAGGGCACTTCTGCTAGAAGCCCTAGCGTTAACACCAAAAACAAAAAAATTGCTACAAATATTTGACGTTTTGAATTCTTCAACATTGTCAGTTCCTTGGGCAGTTCGGAAAATCTACTATATCAATGCTGCCACAAAACGTCAACTCGTTGTTGATAACCCCTAGGTCATTGTGACGCTATATGGGCTAACTTCTTCTGGGTTCGCAGTGATCACTTCAAATTTGTTGCTTTTTTCTGATTCGAAAGATTCTAAAACCCATTTGTACTCTAGCCCAGAAGTTCGACCAATGATCTTAGCAGGACGACTATCATAGAATACCCAATCCCCCACTGCAGGCTTAAATGGTTCTGGTATGCCTAACGCTACTTGTCGTGCTATTTCATGTGATATCGGGTGATTTGAATCTATTTTACCAGAACTCCAATTGTGAAGATTGGCTAATTGCACGTCAGATATTTCAATAATAACGTTATAATTTTTCATATTTATATAGCCAGATCTGTTGGTAGAATAACTAATTCTTTAGATAATTTTGTAGTATTTCTATGATTAATTATAGCATTCCAGACAGCTAGGGTTGTGTCGTCTTTGTGAAGGAATGGAATATCTATTTTATTTATTTTAATATCAAAGTTACTATCGCTCGTTTCGATATACACTATGCAAGGATTGAGATTGTTAAAATTATCAAATAAATAGAAACCAGACCTTAGTGAATCAGATAAACGAAAGGCTTCTTCGCCTGGTGCAATATTTGAATAATGGTAAATATTTAATAACTCTTGTTTTATTAAAGAGCCGCTGACTTTGTCATTTTTAATAGACTTCCTGATATTTTTAAGCGTTAAATTAATACTATTTTCACTAAATGCTAATCCGTGAACCAAAGTAGAAGTTCTCGTTACGAGTTCTTTGTGCTCTCTCGTCTGCATGCTAGACATTACAATCTTTAAATTCTTGTATAACAGCGATTCTAAAATTTTGTATGCTTTTTCTATTTCTTTATCTTTTCCAGTAGAGTAAACCTCATCTATTGAACCATTATTTGATATAATCTCAAGAGACACGCACTTATTACTGATTCGTAATTGACTTTTTTGTAAACAATCCTTTGGTATTTCTATTGTATTAAACTCCATTAATTTACTCTTTCTGGGATCACCAATGTCACAATGACTTTTTTTGTCAATCTGACTTTTTCCACAGGTTATTTTGCTCTTAAGCTAAACCCATAAATATAAAAAGTTTTAATATTTATTATATATCTTTTAAAGGTTTTGAGCATTAGAATTATCGCCGCAGGCGCGGTTTATGCCCCCAGCCAGATAAAGTCTGGCTCTCTGGACAGCAGTCGGCAATAAAGCTAAGCGTTGGTTTGGGCCAACATCGGATGCTGTTTAATGAAGGCGGCTTCGCTAATCGAATTTTACTTCCTAGTATGAGTGTAGCCCTTGTTTGGACGCATCGCTATTGAAGATGGAGATATTGTTGAACATCTCATGCAAAGATAGGCAGTCTGCTACTGGTATTTAGACTTCTTTCTTATTAGAATTCAGGGTGTCACGCCTAAATACTTGCGACACCTTCGGCTCCTTCACGCTAGGGTATGCGCTCGGCACCAACCGAGATGGATGTATTTCACTTCTGATTGAATCATACACCATGATAATAGAGTTTGTCAAATACTTTAACTCATTGATTTTTGTTTGACTATGTGATAGTGTTAGAAACACTATTTTAAACTTGTTGAAGATGTAAACTTAAAATTCATCTTGCGAGTTGAGGAAATAATGAATGAAATACAATTAAATGACAGCAAAGTTTCTGAGGTAAACAAAGATATAATTTGGGTACCTTCAGAAATGTTACGCTATGTTTTGGAGGCGACTATAGACGATCCTAACGTATTGGCTATTTTGCCTTATGACTATGATCGCAAGCCTGGAGCAAAAGAAACACTAGCAATTATTTTGATTCACGTCGATAATACAATTGCTGGTAATGAATCAGAAACAAGTCTAGTTGAGAATAAGGTATCTTTTTGTATGCAAGCGCTTGGTGTAGACAGGGCACACGCCCACGCCCTGGGTGCTGACGGTATTCATAATTATTTGAGTTCTAGGGGTGGCTATAATGAAGAGTACGTATGGCCACTAAATAATGAAAATTGGAAAATGGCTTGTCGAGATACTCATCTCTTGGAGTCGGTAATGTCAGTTTTAGAAACGGTTTCAGATGAAGAGGAAGAGTGAGCCTGCGTGAGCGTTTTCCTTGCTTGCCCCGTATGCGCTGAGGCTGATGCGCCCGAGGGGCTGCCATGGTGTGAGCTATGTGAAGGCATTGGCCTGATAAACAACTCACAAAAAAAAGAATACAAAATAGCTTGTTTGACAGATAATTTGCCGGAAGAAGATTCTTGGTATTCCGGGGCATCAGCTGCTTCCTTTGGACAATATGTCTTACCTTCTTGGTTTGCATATCAATATCAACAGACTTATTCTTCTTCAATTAACTATTCAACATATTCTGCAATAGTGTGTGATCCAGTAAGTGTCAGTTTCAGCAATATTAGTAGTTGTTTTAACCCAATCAATAGTAGTTGTTTTAACCCAATCAATAAAATTACAAAAGATTTTGATGATACAATTGATGATATTATTAATGACTTTAAACCAGAAGTTTGGAGTTTAAGCCCGACTTGCTTTACTGAAGATATTATTGATAAAGTTAAATCAGAAATGAGCTACCTCTTTGTCGAGAAACTTCCTTCAACAAGATTAGAATATTTGTCCAGAAGCCCAGATGTTGTTGAGGGGTCCAACTTGAATGATTTGTTTGAATACAAATCTTTACCCGCTCATGGCAAATCTTATAATCGGAAAGATGAAAAACTTATATCGTCTAGTTTTCCAAAGATGAAGTGCTCCAGGGGGGCTATAGACTACAGCAGACACAACGCATCTTTTGGAGCAAACGGATTTGAAGTCGATATGCCTCTTAGCTCAGCTAAGTCACGAGCTGATAGTTTTTCTGCGGAATTCCCCCCATAGGGCAAATTGCCTAGTTGTGTAGTTGCATTAATAGTGGTATGATATTTTTGATAACTTACTATTGATATTGGATATGAAAATGTTTTTTGACAGAGTTGTGAAATCTACAGCGCTAATCTTCGTAGTGTTCTTTGGCTTGTTTGCCGTGATGACATCCACGGCTATGGCTACAGACAGCGACAATTATGATAGCGAATACGCTGAACTGTATTGCCCGGCCAATACAGTTCAGCGTATTGACGGTAACGGTAATTTGCAGACAGACACAAGCGGAATCCCCCAATGCGAATGCGCTGATGGTTTTGTGCAACGATTAAACGATGCTGGTAATCCGATTTATGATGACACGGGCAGTTCGGTTTGTGAACCAACGGCCGAACCAACGGCCGAACCAACGGCCGAACCAACGGCCGAACCAACGGCCGAACCAACGGCCGAACCAACGGCCGAACCAACGGCCGAACCAACGGCCGAACCAACGGCCGAACCAACGGCCGAACCAACGGCCGAACCAACGGCCGAACCAACGGCCGAACCAACGGCCGAACCAA
>Ga0209187_1001128_pt1 | contig 34364 bp, 31 predicted proteins | sample BantaG_FD_187430 | JGI IMG/M metagenome (GOLD analysis project Ga0209187, IMG submission 187430) | Marine algal microbial communities from Bantry Bay, Ireland - BantryBay_4 metaG (SPAdes) (version 2) | ecosystem: Host-associated > Algae > Red algae > Unclassified | place: Bantry Bay, Ireland...
AAGGAGGCCATGTGCGAAGTCGAAGCCAGGCTGGTTCGAAAACCGGGACTTGAAAAATGGTTTATCACTATTGCTCCTCAAAGGATTGAACGCGATTTGGGATGATTTAAATTTTCCGCGTCCCTTATCTGGGAAGCTATCGTGCCTCCAAAAAGCCGCACAATCGGCCATGGTTCCTCCAAGCCAGACGGATCGGCTAAAGTCGCGACCCGAGAAATTGGGCTCTCTGCGAACCATTCCTCATCAGTCTCGGCATAAAACATAATGTTCTCGGCTCCAATGTGGTCTAGCTGGAGTTGGTCAATTCTGTCTAAAAAAATGGACATGATGGCTATTGTGCCTTTTGGGTCGAGAACAACGACGATGGCGTATTGTTTCGAGCGAAGCTGAAGCGCCAGGACATCTCCAGCAACAGGTTTGGTTAGATCGGTGGTTTCGGGATCGGGATGGTCGTTCGGCCTGTCGATAGTAGAGGATTCGGGTCCACAAGAGGAGAGGCTGGCGGCCACTCCGCCTGCAACAGCGGTTGAGACAAAAGTTCTGCGTTCCATAAATCAACAGCTAGCAGAATGTCGTGGCAAACAAAACGCGTCTCTGCTCCAATTCTACTTTTTACGCGGGGGAGACGGGACCCACTCGTCGGCGGGGATAGCGCGTAGCATGAACTCGTCGAACAAGGGCACGGTGAACGCGGTGTCTCCATGGCCCGGACTCCAAATCATGCCTTTGAAAATTAGGTTGTTGCGGGTGGGGCCGAGCGAGCGGACATCGCGGCCGGGCAATTCTTCGGCGATGTCGCCGGAACGGTGCGGCCCTTTACCGAGCGCCGCCATCGCACGAAGGTAGTCTTTCTCCAGTGGCGTCAGGCGGTCGAAGCGTACCCGGAAAAAGCTTTCATCCAAAGAGGCCAGAACGATGGCCGAGGTTCCTTCGACATCCTCAACGGTGATTGGACTTTCGGCGGCATGATTCCACACTTGTTTGCCCCATTCCTGAAGAAAGTAGGGATACCCTTCGGTTTCTTCGATGATTCGTTGCAGGGCTTCCTCCTCGAACGCGACCCCTTCCACCTGTGCCGGTTTGGACAACGCGTCATGTGCCGCCTCGGCGTTGAGTGGACCGATGACCGGGAAATCGAACAAGCGCTCTGCGTAGGATTTCGCCTTACCCATTTTTCCTGGCAGTTGGGGCAGGCCCGCTCCGACCAACATGAGGTGGAGCTGTTTTTGTGCGGAACGGTGCAGGGCCATGATCAGGCTGCCCAGTTCCTGTTCATTCACATACTGCAACTCGTCGATGAAAATCACCAATGCGGTGTCGGCTTTTTTGGCGGCTAAGCCGGCTGCTTCCAGCAAGGCTTGCAGATCGTGTTCCAGATCGCCGTTGTCGGCCAGTCCGGCCTCCGGTTCGAAATCAAATCCGACTTCGATGTCCTCATATTTCACCTTGAGTGAACGGGCGAATCCAGCCAGCGCCCGCAGCGCACGATGCGCGAGTTCCTTCGCCTTCTCATTCCGCGAGAGCCGCAAGAGCGCCACACGGAGTTCCGGTGCCAACAAGGCCGGCAACGAACGAACTTCGGGGGCCTCCATCCGCAAGGTGTGGATTCCAGAGGCTTCCGCGTCGTCACGCATCCGATCCAGTAACACCGTCTTGCCGACTCCGCGCAAACCGGTGAGCATGACGCTTTTATCCGGTCGCCCGATACGCGTGCGTTCTAGGGCGATCCGCACTGTTTCGCGGAGTTCGTCTCGACCGGCAAGTTCCGGCGGCGGTGTTCCCGCGCCGGGGGCAAAAGGGTTTCTAATTGGATTCATCTGGATAAGTTATACATAGTTTAGCGAGTTTATCAAATACATATAAACCATGGTAAACTCGATAAACTATGAATAACTCGCGCCTCGCGAGCTCCGAAAAACCCAAGAATTCTTGCAAGATTAGACCGAGAATTGGTGTGTTTGTGCATGACCAAATCACGAACCTCCGCCACGCCTTCTCGCCGTTCCTTCATCGCCGCTTCGTCCGCGTTCGCGGTGCCGTTTATCCTGCCGTCGCACATTTGGTCGGCCGAAACCAAACCGAACGACCGGATCACGATGGGCTTCATCGGCATGGGCAAACAGAACGCCAGCCTGCTGCGCAATTTCCTCTATTATGATGTCCAAGTGCTTGGCGTCTGCGATGTCGACCAAACCCGGCTCGACGTAGCGCAAAAGCAAGTGAACGACTGGTACACCGCAAATCCCGAACAAGGTTCGGCTGACTGCCAAGCGACCAAAGATTTTGAAGAGCTTGTGAACCGCAAGGACATTGACGCGCTGTGCATCGCCACCCCCGACCACTGGCACGCCATCCAGACCGTGGCCGCGCTGAACGCCGGCAAAGACGTCTACTGCGAAAAACCGCTCACCCACAATATCAACGAAACCGTCGCGGTGATCGACGCGGTGGAGAAGAATAAGCGGGTCCTGCAAACGGGTTCGATGCAGCGTTCTTGGAAGGAGTTCCGGGTCGCCTGCGAACTCGTGCGCAACGGCGTGGTCGGCGAAGTGAAACACGCGGTCACCAGTTTCGGCGGACCCGGCGTGCCCTGCGATCTCGAAGGCGAAGACGCCGAACCCGGCCTCGACTGGGATCGCTGGCTCGGACCCGCGCCGAAGCGTCCGTACAGTTCGGTGTTGTCACCGCGCGGCATGCACGACCACTATCCGCAGTGGCGGCGCTACCGCGAGTTCGGCGGCGGCGGGGTAACCGACATCGGCGCCCACCACGTCGACATCGCGCACTGGGCGCTCGGCTTGGACGAGTCGGGTCCGATCAAAATCACGCCGCCGAAAGACCCGAAGAAGGGCAAGGGGGCGGTGCTGCATTTCGCCGACGGCGTGACCATCGAACACAACGACGGATTCGGCATGGTGTTCAAGGGCACCAAAGGCACGGTGATGGTCAACCGCCGCAAGTTCCAACTCGATCTCGACGGCGAAACGTTCGCCAAGTTCACCAAACGCGAAGACGGCGGCTCGCTCGGTTCGGCCCTGATCCAAACCGAAAAAGCGCACCTCCCGGACGACCGCGCGGTGAAACTCTACAAGAGCGACGACCACCTCGAAGATTTCCTGAACTGCATGAAATCGCGTCAAAAACCGATCACCCACGAAGGCATCGGCGGACGCGGCGCGGTCGCCTGCCACTTGCTCAACCTCGCCTATTACCACGGCGAAGAAATGGACTGGAACCCGGACAAGATGACCTTTGCCAACGGCAGCGGCAAAGCCGAATGGCTCACCCGCGAATACCGTGGCCCTTGGAAAATCTAAGAAACCGGTGTAGGTTCGGGCGTGCCTGCAAAAAACAAAAACAAGAAGCCGCTGGTCGGCAACGCCCTGGTCAAAGAAGTGAACCGCCGCATCCGGCTGGCGCGCAAGCACTGGGACGCTCATAACAACGGGGCGTGTCGACGCGAACGCACGCGTGCCATGGAGCTATACCAGACGCTCACCCCCGAACAGAAAGACAAGGTGCCGCAGCAGTTGCGGGTTTGGCTTCGCTACCGCAGTGAAAAATATTTTGGCGAGCAGCGTACGGCGCCGGGGAAAAAGTGATCAGTCATCAGTGATCAGTGGCGAGTGATCAGATGTTTCGGCCTTCGGCCGTATTCGAATATTTCGACGGTCGCTGGACTTAAAAAATATCGATTTTCAGTTGCATGTTAATTTTTTCCCCCTCATATGAGGTGGGGTAAATTAACATCATGACACCAAGATTAAAAACTTTCGATTCCTTCGACTCTGACAAGAGACTTGCCCAATTGGGTTGGGACCGTGCTACTCTTATTGAAGTTGTAAGAGCCTCCGTAACGGCAAGGCGGTCAGTGACCGATAACGATCCCCTGCCAACTGCTGGCTTTAACTCGTACTCGGCTGGTACCAGAAGGCTCAGGGAACTTGGCATCAAAATGGGCTACCAAAAAGAGACCCTCTGCGGTATCGAGTCGGTGATGAACCCCGAAAGCCGCACTCACTTTGTATTTCAGAACGCGGACAAAGGTACCTGCCTGCGGAACGAAATCCCCAAAAATCTTAACCCAAAAGGTCCAGCCACAGAGTCGATGATTCTTGCGCAGGATGAGTTGTTTCATCCACATGAAGTCGAGGATTTCTACTGGTTCCTCTGCACTTTCTGTGACGGTGAAGAGATTCGGTGTGAGCTATCGCGACCGTCAAGCTGTAAGAACGGTTTTTTTGAAGATTTTTCTGAGCGTATTTTCATTTTTAACAGCGATGCTGACGGAGATATCTTTTCTCCATTGAAAAAAGATGGCCCCGTCAATGACACCTATGAGGTGGATGTCAGAAAGAAGGCATGAAGTTTTCTCCAGGGCGATTACAGATTGCTAGGAAAAGAAATCTCCTGAATAAAAAGGCACTTGCTGAGCTTATCGGAGTTTCTCCGGTTTACATAACCCGGTGGGAAAAGGGGGATGTCGTTCCCACAAAAGAAAATATTGATCGGATGTCAAAAGCTCTGGACTATCCTGTCCGCTTTTTTGAAGGAGACGAGCTCGATTTTCCATTTGGAGCAAGCTTTCGGTCTCAAACTTCCATGACCGCGAAGATGAGGGACGCTGCTCTCGCGGCTGGGTCTTTAGCTTTCCTGATCTCAGACTGGCTTGAAGAGTCCTTCCACCTTCCGATAGTCAATGTTCCAGACCTTGGTGCTTATGAGCCTGCATCGGCCGCAATAATGCTTCGACACTATTGGGGCCTTGGTGAAATGCCAGTCACTAACATGGTTCACCTGTTAGAATCCAAGGGTTGTAGGGTTTTTTCATTGGCTGAAAACACCAAGAAGATTAATGCCTACTCTATCTGGCGCAGAGAAGTGCCTTTCATCTTCCTTAACACCGTGATGACTGGGGAGAGAAGCCGTTTTGATGCTGCTCATGAACTTGCACACTTAGTCCTCCACCAAGACGGTGAGACGACTGGTCGTGAAGCGGAGGACCAAGCTAATGCCTTCGCATCATCATTCCTTATGCCAAGTGGGGATGTTCTGGCCCATGCCCGCCGAGGTTTGTCCTTAGCCGAGATTATTGTATTGAAAAGCCGTTGGTTGGTTTCTCCCGGCGCCCTTGCTCGCCGTCTCTATAAATTAGGCCTTACAAGCGAGTGGGAATACCGCAACCTCTGCATCAACATCTCAAAAAATGGGTACCGAACTGCCGAGCCTAGGGGTATTCATATGGAGAGATCCCAGTTATGGAAAAAGGTTATAACCTTACTTTGGCAGGAGGGGAAAACCAAAGACCACCTCGCCTTAGAATTGGGGCTTCCGTTGCAAGAAGTTTCGGATCTCTTGTTTTCAATAATTCAGGATCCGCCGCCAGATAACCATCACGATTCTGAGTTGAAGGTCTTGTAGCTTCGTACTGGGAACCCTGCTTAATTTTGTTGCATCGCCAAGTTTGGTCCGAACGCCGCGCCCCCTGAGGACCTTTGGAGGCGCTGTTTACAAAGTGGGGCCTGAACCGTTGGAATCCATCCGGCAGTCGTGTGCCCCCCAATTACCCCGCGCCATGAGCAAACCCGAACCCGAACCAACCTGTCGCCAAATGGCCCACAGCCCGTTCCCCGGAAAAGTCATGGGGCCGGAGGGCTTGGAGCCGATTCCGGACGGTTGGGAATGTCTGCCGCCGGGCGACGCGACGCTTACGCGCCGCATAAAGAAAACCGGGCCGGCCTGGGCGGTCACCGAACGCAAGCGGGGCAAAACATTTTCGCGCGGCGTCTGGGCTCCGCCCGAACTCATCGCCGAACTACGCGCCGAACTCGAACGCGAACGCGAAGATCCCGCCTACCAACGTCGCCTGAAAGCCGGACGCGCCAAACGCGCCAAGCAGCAGGAAGTCTACGCCGAAGATTTCGAGGCGGCGGTGTTCGCGTTTCTGGATTTTGCCGAACCGCACGAAGCCATGGCGCGTCAACTGGCCAAGGCGATCGCCGAACACGCGGTGCCGGTCGGCAGCGGCACGGTGGCGCGCACCAAACGGATCCCGATTGAGCAACGCGCCGAGGCTGCGACCATCGCCTGGATGCGCCACCGCACCACCGGCTACGACTCGCTGCGCATCGCACGGGTAAAGGGCAAGCGCCGCGAAGTACGCCGCGAACTCGCGCAGCGGTCGCGTTCGTTGTTGCGTCAATACCGCCGCGGGGCGGACGCGCCGGCGGGAGAACAGAAGGGCAGCACCTTGAAGGATTGTCCCTTGCGTAAGGCCCTCGGCGCCGACGTTCCCGAAGACGTCTAAGCCTGTTCGTAGCGGAGTCAGGCAAAGACGCTGTTTCTCCAAAAAATCTTCCAATTCCCCACCATATGGCAGATCCTTTCGAGACTATGGCAAACGACCGATCGATTATTCTCAACTGCCCCCACTGCGGTACTCAAGTCGCTGTCCCGCCTCAGGAAGCGGGAATGGCTGGGGAATGCTACGGATGTCACGGGCAGTTCACCATACCCATTCCGACTGCGAACATAGCTTCCCTCACCAATAAGTCTCAACCGTTTCGCAATCTATTCGGTTGCCTAGTTTGCCTCCTAATTGGGATCTGCGCACTATTGGCTCTTCCGGTATTTTTTAAATCTACTGAATCTACTGAGTTCAGTGATCCTAAGAAAGAGAGGGCTTGGAAGGCGGCGGCTGGAGCCTCGACAAGTATGATGAAGCAAGTGGGCCAGAACCCACGTCACGCAATCGTACTTCGACCTGAGGAGAATCAGATCAAGCTAAGCCAAGCTGGCGGCTTTGGCTACTGGCAGGTCCCCGTTGTCGTTTTCCCGGAAGGGAGATTAAAGGGAGAAAGAGATTCTTACAGCTGGATTTTCAAAATAGATCTTTCTGGAAAAATCGAAAAGGTCGCGGCTCTCCCAATGTACGAGCCGGGAACCTCTCGAGCTAGAACCCTGACACTTGAGGACACGCGGCCATACTACGAACTCTACCGCGAAATCCACAAGTGAGGGTGTCACCACTTGAACCCAAACCGCAGCGTTACTTCTTCAGCCCGCCGCTCTTCTTCATTTTTTCCAGAGCCGCCGCCGCCGCAGCGGCACCGCCGGACTGCGGACGGTAGCCGAAGTTGGCGGTTCCCTGGTTGACCAGTTGTTCCATTTTCTTGGCGTTCCCCGAACCGAGTTCGTTGGCTTTGGTCAGGCCTTTGGATTCGATCTTGGTGGTCTTGGTCCGGTTGCGATTGTTCTTATTGTTTTTGTTGTTCTTCTTTTTCTTCGCGAGTTCGGTCGGAGCCGAGGTCTTCGAACTGAGTTCGTGCACGGTCATGCCGGCAAAGCTGAAAAGAAGGGCCGCAATGAGAATGGACAACGTTTTCATGGGCCGATTTTACTGCATGCTGGCGGTTTCGCCTACTCCTGATTTGCCTTTTTCCGGACCCGCGTTATCCCGCAGGCAATGAAACTAAGCAAACGCACAGATTTTTCCGCACCGAAGGGCCCCGTTGTTCTCGCCATCATGGACGGCGTCGGTATCGGCGGTGGTGACGCCGGCGACATGGTCGCCGCCGCCGCCACGCCCCACCTCGACCAACTCAAACAAGGCCCGAACACCCAACTCAAGGCGCATGGGACGGCGGTCGGCATGCCGAATGAGGACGACATGGGCAATTCCGAGGTGGGCCACAACGCCATCGGTTCGGGTCAGGTGTTTTCGCAAGGCGCCAAGCTGGTGCAGGAAGCGGTCGACACCGGCGCGCTGTTCGAAGGCAGCACGTGGAAGACCCTCACCGAACGCGTGATCGAACGCCGCGGCACCCTGCATTTTCTCGGCCTGTTGTCCGACGGCAACGTGCATTCGCACATCGACCACTTGCTCGCCATGCTGCGCCGCGCCAAGGCGGACGGGGTCGAACGCGTGCGCGTCCACATCCTGCTCGACGGACGCGACGTCGCCCCGACTTCGGCGCTCGAATATGTCGCCACCCTCGAAGCGGTGCTCGCCGGACTCAACATGGGTGGCAGCGACTTCGCCATCGCCTCCGGCGGCGGTCGGCTGTTCATCACCATGGACCGCTATGACGCCGACTGGCCAATGATCGAACGCGGCTGGGCGGTCCACGTGCGCGGCGACGGCCGGCAGTTCGCCAGCGCCGCCGAGGCGATCCAAACGTTGCGCGCCGAAACGCCGGACGTGATCGACCAGGATCTGGGCTCGTTCGTGATTGCCAAGGACGGCAAGCCGATCGGTCCGGTGCTCGACGGCGACTCGTTCATCCTGTGCAACTTCCGCGGCGACCGGGCGCAGGAGATCTCCAAGACCTTCGACGGCGGCGAGGACTTTGATAAATTCGACCGCGGCCCGATGCCCGACGTGTTGTTTGCCGGCATGATGGAGTACGACGGCGACCTGAAAATTCCCAAGCGCTTCCTCGTCGAACCGCCGACCATCTCGCATGTCATGGGCGAATACCTGACCGGCAGCGGCGTGCGGATTCTCGCCATCAGCGAAACCCAGAAGTACGGTCACGTGACCTATTTCTTCAACGGCAATCGCAGCGGCAAGTTCGATGATGATCTCGAGGACTACGTCGAAATTCCCTCCGACAATGTCTCGTTCGACGAACGTCCGTGGATGAAAGGCGCGGAGATCACCGATGTGGTTCTCGACTCCATCGCCGACGGCAAACACGATTTCATCCGCATCAACTATCCCAACGGCGACATGGTCGGCCACACCGGCAATTTGCTGGCCACGCAAATCTCGATCGAGACCACCGACTTGTGCATCGGCCGTTTAATGAAGGCGCTCAAAGCTACTGGCGGCATTCTCATCGTCACCGCCGATCACGGCAACGCCGACGAGATGTTTGAAGTCGCGAAAGACGGCAGCTTGAAGCTCGACGCCGAGGGCAAGCGCAAACCAAAGACCAGCCACACCCTGAACCCCGTTCCTTGTTACATCTATGACCCTTCAGGTGCGGCGGATGTGAAGCTGAGCGATCGGACCGATCTTGGCATTAGTTCGTTGACTGCGACCTGCATCGAGCTGCTCGGGTTCGAAGCGCCGGAGATGTACGAGCCGTCTGTTCTCGCTTAAGAGCTAACCAAAGATATTTGAAATTTCGAAGGTCCGAACCCTCTACGACGAACCACGGAGTGGTGGCAAGAAAGTAGCCCCGAGTGCAGCGAGGTACGAGCGGAATCCGGGGGTTGCTGAGAGCCTTTTGAACCGACCGGTCTGCCCCTCTGCACGAGCTCTTCGCTTCATGTCCGGTCGGAACGGCCCATGGCCCTGGGGGCATCCTGCTGCCTGTATTTCTTTGGCCGGACGCCCCATGAGTGCCCGATGTCATCCCGCCTTGCGGGACTACTCATTTCTCTTACGCCAACCCCGGCCTTGGCCTGCGGCCTACAGCCGGGGCTATTCGGATGTCACCGCTAACGCGGCTCGTGCCAAGTTCGCTCCCGATCGACCAAGAGAGTTTGAAAAGTTTGACTCATTTAGTCACGAATCGACAAAGTAAGGAACTAAAACGCCCGTTGCAGCGAACGCGCCAGTTCGACCAGGGCATAGGTCGTATCGGTGTCATGAAACAACCAAAGGGGGGCGGGTTGGGCGTTGCGTTCGCTGCGCGCGCTGGAGAGGCAGACCCCGGACAGCGGCACGGTGCGGCGGCCGCGCGGTAGTAGGAGTTCGACCGGACCGGTGGTCGCGAGGTGGGCGAGCAGTTTCCGGCGCAGGCGCAGATCGACATACTGGAACGGCTTGAACGCATTTTTTGGAATCCCTTCCGAGGCGAGTTCCTCGTAGCTCTCGTAGTTTTCCCGAACGCGTTCGAGAAAGCGGACCTCTTCCCCGCTGTAATGCTGTGGTTTGGGTTCGAGGCTAAACATCGCGGTGGTCGGATAGTGAACGATGCCGGGGCGTTCGGGCCAAGCCGTGCGAATTTTTCCCGCCATCTCCCACAGGGAGCGGGCGCTTCGTTCGAGGGTCTGCGCTTGCACGAGATCGATCAACCAGACCACGTGGTAGGTCGCGCCTTGGCGGATGTCGTGGATCCAAGTTTCGCCCTGCTGCGGATCCTGTTCGGGCGGAAAGTGGTCGGCGGCGAACACCCAGATGTCGGCCTGGTCGTGCTGGATCCGTTCGAGAAAGGCTTGGCGGCGTTCGCGGTAGGTGACCGGGTCGAGCGCGGCGGGCGGGGCGGACTCACTGGCCTCGGTTTGGCGCAGCAAGGCTTCGCGGAGGGCCTCGGGCTCGACCTTGAGCAGCTCCGCCAACTCGGCTAGGTTCGCCAGCGAGTTCCCCGTTTCCCCGGCCGTCGGCATCTGGATGCCACGCTCCCAAGAACTGATGGTGTTCTGCCGGACGCCGAGCACATCGGCCACCTCTTGTTGGGAGAGGCGTTGCTCGCGTCGAGCGCGGCGCAGCAGTTGGGAAAATGGTTTGTCCATCGCCTCAAGTTAACGGCAGGACTGCGACCTCACGAGTCGTTTTTGGGACTAATTTCCGTCGCTCGGTCATCGGCGGGTCGGTGGATGAACCAGAGATTGCGCACGTACACCAGCCAGCCGGCGGATTGGCCAAGCACCCCGACGATGTCGATCCGCCAGATGAAGTAGACAATCAGCATGGACGCGCCGAACAGGCTGAGCCACCAGAACGAAGCGGGGACGACGGAGCGCTTTTCGCGTTCGCTGGCGAGCCATTGGATTAGCATTCGTCCAGTGAACAGCACCTGTCCGAACAGGCCGAGTGCGACCCAAAACACGCCCGTCCAACTGGTGATATCGAGCAGCGCGAAAAACCAGGTCTGGCGACCGCGTTCGGCTTGGCGGCGTTGTAGCTCGCTCAGAAAGGCCTCGCCGCCGATCACGCTGCCATCGTCGAAGCGCACTTGGAGTTCGCCGTCGTCCGCCGCATCGCCGAGAACCTCCAACGACACTATCCGGTCCGACAGATTGAACGCCCCCTCCGCCGGACGCCCCGGCGGCGGCACCAGTCCGGCCGCGTGCAAACCGAACCACAACAAGGCTGGTAACAACGTCGCCGCAAGAATGACTAGCACCAGGGTGCGGCGGCGGGTGCGCGCTTTTGTTGGGGGCGGAAGGTTCATTGGTGCTTTATGTGTGTGTTGGCCGCTACGCGGAGGCAAAAGAATTTTGGGCAAAGGAATGAGCCCTTTCGGGGATCGCGTTCTTTGGCTCGGCGGTACTGCCTTCTATTTTTGGAACCAAAGCCCTGGAGGGAGGGACCTCCCGAGCCGGTTGTGATTGAGGACGACGGCACTTGTGTTGGACGTTGTTCGGTTCGCTCAGTTCGCTTCGTCTACAGACAAGAGACCAAACTCCTGTCTACTCCCTACTGGCTACCGGCTACTCCCCCATGGTAGTCTCGGATGTGGGAGGAAAAAACATCCATTCCATTCAAAACTTTTTGAACGAACGGGCTCCGTCGCTGACGAATAAGAACAGAGGCAAAGAACGGAGCAATCAATGATCATGGCAAAAGAAGTTCCCGCGGCAAACGCGGCAAGAAAACCGGCCACAAGCGAAACGGATCGATCCGGCGTGCCGGACTATACCGAGTTCGACGACCGAGCCCTTGTGGACCTCGTCCGCAATCAGGAGGAAGATGAAACCGCAGCCCTCGCCGCCTATAGCGTCCTGATCGAACGGTATCGGGGCAAGATCTACGGTCTCGTCTACAACATGACCTCCAACAAGGAGGACACCGAGGATTTGGTTCAAGAGGTGTTCGTCAAGGCCTACGCCTCGATGGTGAAGTTCCGTGGCCAGTCCTCCTTCTATACTTGGGTCTACCGCATCGCGGTGAACCGCAGCATCAATTTCCTGCGCAAGCGCAAGCGGCGCCAAACCCTCAGCCTCAATAATCCCGACATGGCCGTTGAACGCCGCGAGGAATATTTGGAGATGGTCTCCAAGGATTCACCGTTCCGCGACGCCACCTTGAGCGAGCTGCAACGAAAATTGAACGAGGCAATCAACACCCTGTCTGAGAAACATAAGACCGTTGTAGTGATGCATGATATCCAAGGAATCTCCCACGAAAAGATCGCCGACATTCTCGATTGCTCGGCTGGGACGGTCCGTTCACGCCTGTTCTACGCACGCCAGCGTTTGCAGGCCGAACTCAGCGAGTTGAAACCTTAATTTTTACCCTTAAACCTAAATCCGGAAACATCGCGGCTAAGCTTCTAAAGACGCCTCCAAGGACGCCCTTCGAAACGCCGTACAACCTCCGGTCTCACATAAGAAACAAACGCATGAACCGCAAACAAATCCAGTTAGACTACGGGCACCTGCCGGTCGAACAGCTACCCACTGACGTGAAGCAATTCGTCGTGAACGACGAGGAACTATGTTCCTGGTTCAACGATAACCACTGGCTGCAAGGCCTGTTAGAACTCAAGCGAGCGGAGCAGCCCGCCGCCACTGTCGTTGACCGCATCCAGCACCGGGTCGAGACCAGACTGGCCAACACTCGGCCAGATGAACTGGCCGCACTTGCCGCCGCAACAAACACGGCAAGCGCGACGAGCGGCAAGCGCCGTTGGACCACGATCCTGTTCGGTAATGACGGAGACACTGGTAGCTCAAGCTCGGTCTTCGCCAAGTTCGCCACCCCGGTCACCATCGCCGCCGGCATGGTGGTCGGCCTCTACGCCGTCAACCTGATGTACACCGATCCGGGCCCCGGTCCGATTGTGTCGCCGGACAATCCCGAACTCGGCCTGACCACGATGCCCACCGCCGCCAATAACGGCGAGCTCCTTCTAACCAACCAGCACCAGAACGCGATCCAGCCGGGATTAACCCCAGTGAAATCATCGCCCTCCGATGGCGGATTGATCCGCGCCGTCAACCAACCGGATTAAACGCCAGGCTACCTGCATCAATCTCTCCCGCGAGCCCCGGTGTTTCCTTCTTCTTCGGTGAAGAAGGTAGCTCCGGGGTTCGTTGTTTTTGAACGAAGCGAAGAAGATGAGGATCAGGCAATAGCAGGGGCAAGCGGCGGGAAAAAGTCGACGGCGCAGACGCAAGCCGGACTCGGTGTCGATGACCTCCATGATCGATGTCGTGTTTCTCCTGCTGGTCTTTTTCACGTGCACCTACGAGACCATGGAACGCCTGACTTACATGGAGATTATTCGGCCCTCGGCGGAAGGTCCCGCGACCGAGGAAGCTCCGGAGATCATCATGTACCGGATCGAGGTCCTGCCGCGGCTCGTGCCGTTCGCCGAACCGGGTTCGGTCGCGCGCTACGCGATGAACGGCCGGCAGCTAAGCCTCGACCAACTCGAACATGTGCTCAGCCGGTTCACCCCGGAGGAAACCATTCTGATCAACTGCGCCACGCGTTCGGTGCATCACGACTTGGTCATCTTGATGGACCGATGCATGAAGTACAAACTGGACAAGGTGAGCGTGGTGAGTGGACGTTGATCGAAACGCGTACCTTGATCACAAACCTTCATTTCGGCAGCCTAGAAGGCTGCCGAGACGGTACGGCCAGAGATGGCCGTACTACGACGAAAAGTAGTACCGGCTTCCAGCCGGTATCGTAACGACAGCCTTCTAGGCTGTCGAGGGCTTGAACAGAGCGCTTTAGAAGCGGGTCTCGATGCGACCGAAGATCCCGAAGCCGTCTTCCGGACGGACCGAGGTGGACGCCCGTAGAGTTCTTCGTCGAGAACGTTCCGCAGGGTGATGCGGCCACAAACTGGGGAAGGTCAGCGTGGTGAGTCAGCGGTGAGTGAGACCGCAGGTCGTCGACTTCTAGCCGCCGCTGGCTTTAGTTTGCCGGACGGCCGTAGAAGGTTTGCTCCAAGCCATACTTCCGTAAGAGCGGTGCCACTTCCTTTTCTGCCACTTTATCCATCCCTTCTGGAACTTCGATGTGGATGGTTTCCTCCGGGGTGACTCTCGAGAGGACGATTTCCAATGATTTTGCGTCAATGGGCTTCCTCTTGTTCAGCTGGTAAGATGCCGGATTCGAATCGGGGACGATCAAGATTGTGAACATATGCCATGATGGGTCCTCGGGGTTCGCCGGGACGCGGTCGAGGATCGCCAGTCCGCCGGAGGGCGTGGTGAGATCCTCCACTTGGAACGCACCCGTTTGCCGGTTCATCTTGCCGGTCACCCGGGCACTGCGTTTGGATCCGGTCACGTCGTAGATCATGATTTTGTTGGGCAGTCCCGGCGCGGCACCATTGCTGGCTTCGCCGGAAGCCTTGAGGTTCAATTTGGCCTTCTCCACGGTGCCCACATAGGCCGTCACTCGGGGTGACGATTGGAGTTGGGCGAGAACCTGCTCGTCCATTTTCCCCATGCTGAACCATACGATGCCGAGACAGCCGCCGAGCATCAGCATGCCCAGCAGGCCCACCACGAGCGCGGCGATCAGGCATCCCTTGCGCTTTTTCTTGGGCGGGAGGTTGGTCGCCGAGTGGGCGTGTTCTCCGAATTCGCTCATGCTGTTCTCTGGCCTTGGTTTAGAAGCGGGTCTCGATGCGGCCGAAGATGCCGAAGCCGTCTTCGGGGCGGACCGAGGTGGCGCCGGAACCGCGGCCGTAGAGTTCTTCGTCGAGTACGTTGCGCAGGGTGATGCGGCCGAGCCATTTTTCCTGGGTGTAGGTGGCGCCGAGTTCGGTGTAGGTTTGCGCGTCGATCTTGAAGCCGTTGTCGGGGGCGATGAACTGCTCGTCTTGGTAGATCAGGCCAGCGTTGAGCGAGATGGTTTCGGTCACGTCGAAGATGCTGCGCAGGGTGACGGTGTGTTCGGGGGCGAAGGCGGCGACGTTGCCGGAGAAGTCCATGCGACCGCGCGCGTCGAACTCGGCGAAGTCCTCGAGTTCGGCGTCGAGGTAGGCGTAGCCGACGGCGAGCTGGATACTGTCGGCGAGGCGGGTTTGCACGTTGGCTTCGATGCCGCTCGCCGTCTGCGACCCGTTGGCGGCGAGCACGCCGGTGGTGGTCGGGATGGCGATATTGTCGCGGTCGATCGTGAAGGCCGCGAGCGAACCGCCGAGCGAGCCGTCAGCGGCTTGGTATTTGACGCCGCCTTCAACGGAGACGCTTTCCTCGGGCTCGCCACGCGGTCCTTGCACTTGCGTACTGGGCGTCGCGTAGGCGGTGCCGGCGTTGATGTAGTAGCCGACTTCTTCGGTCGGGCGGTAGAGCAGGCCGGCCGAACCCGAGACTTTCTCGTCGTCGCGTTCGGTGCCGAGTTCGCTGTCTTCGAACTCGAAGATCTGACCGCGAACGCCGCCGAGGACGGAGAGGGTGTCGCTGAGCCGAACTTGGTCGACCGCATAGATGCTGTATTCGTTGAGTTCGGCGTCGCCGGCTTGTCCGGGGATCGGCGGGATGATGCCTTGCGAGGTTTCGCCGGTGAACACATTGATGTCGCTGATCGGGTTGAGCGGCAAAGTGAACTCGTCGGTGAGCTGACGAACTTCAGCGCCGACCAGCACCTGGTGGCTGCCGAGGTCACCGCGGAACGACAGATTGTTGCCGATGATTTGTTGGTGGTCGTCGAGTTCGGGGCGGATGCGCGCGAGCGACATCGGTTGCGCTTCGAGCCCGGCACCGAACTTGGCGAAGCCGGCGAAAATCGACCCGCTGGACTGCCATTCGAAGTCGGTGAAGTAGGCGCGATTTTGCAGGCTCCAGGTGTCGTTGAGTTCGGACTCGAGGTTGACCGCGATGCGGATGATGTCCTGTTCGGAGAACTCGCCGTCGGACTGGAAGTTGGCTTTGTCGGAGATGCCCGGAACGAGTTGCGGACCGAGCGTCGGGATGCCGCTGTCGGGCGTGTACTCGTTGTGGGTGAAGTCGAAGTGGGCGGTGATATCGCTGCGCTCGGACAAGTTCCAGCCTTGGGCGACGGTCACGTTGTAGGCTTCGCTGTCCATGTCGTCGCGGTAGCCGTCAGCGGCTTTGTAGAGCAGGTTGAAGCGGGTGAGGCTGGGAAAGTTGAGGTCGGCGTCCACTTGCACATGACCGAACGAACCGGCTTCGACGCCGAGGCGCAGGTCCTGTTCGCCGTGCGGTTGTTTGCGGACCAAGTTGACGTTGCCGGCCAGCGCGTCGCGTCCGAAGTAGGTGGAGAACGGACCCTTGGCGACTTGCACCTGTTCCATGTTGTGCAGGTGGTAGAAGGAGGTTTCGGGTTCGACGACGCCGTCGATGGCGACGTTCACGGCGGTCAGCGAGTCGAAGCCGCGCAGGGTGAAGAAGTCGAACACACCGTTACCGGTTTGGGCTGAAATCGCTGGATCCCAACGCAGCGCGTCGCGCGCGGTCTCGCCGGGTTCGGCGGGTTGCAGCGACAGGGTGTAGGGCACCTTGTTCGGGTCGGCGAGGGTGCCGGTTCCGGGGTTGAAGGGCTGTTCATCGGCGGCTTCGATGACGGTCTCGGGAAGGAACTCCGGAGACTGGGCGAAGGCCGGTGCGTACGTCAATGACAGCAGCAAGGCGGGGAAAGAAATGAGGGCGAATAGGGCAGGGATTTTAGGGAGTGAGCTGGTTCCAAACATGCAGAGTGTACTGATTGGAACGGGGTAGAATGACAACTTAATTGTACGTTGGTATTTACTGAACGTGGTGCCACCGCTACGCGGCTACTTTTCAAACCTGCGCTGACCGTGGCCTTGCCGTGCGGGCTACAACCACGGCTAGTGTTCTGGTTTTAATATTGATGGACACGCTTGATTCCAAGCGAACGGGATGACCCGAACCAAGGTCTGCTGTCATCGCGGTCGTCCTCAACCGCACCGGCTCGGGAGGCCCCTCGCCCTCCAAGGGTTTTATTTTGTCACTACTTGTTGGGCGCGAGTTGGAGTTCGAACTCGAGTTTTTCGCGCGCGGCTTTGTCCAGAAAGGGCAGGGCGGCTTCGCTGGATCGCCACGTGTTGTACGCGTCTACTAGACGGTCGGGATCGTTTTTAGCCAAGCGAGCGAATTCGGTTTTGCCACCGGTTACTTGGTCAATTTTTGCGGCGGCCTCGGCGCGCAGGTCGAGGGACTTTCCGGCGGGTACGCGCAGCACCGGACTGAAGGTTTCAAAGTCGAGGGTCTTCGGTTCTGCGGTTTTAAGGAATCGAACAAATTCCCATTGGGTGTGCGGCGTGGACGTCTTCGTTTTATTCTCCTCGGGCAGCTCGTCGGTGAGGTCCCAGAGATAGGCGAGTGCGGCAACGGCGGTGCCGTCGCGGCTACAATAGGTGCAGTATCTGGATGAGTTGCGGATGCAATGGGGGCAGCGGCTGGAACGCAGACGCTGTGAGACAAAGTCCTCCGCCACCTCGGGGCGCGCGTCGCGCAGGGCGTAAAGATAGCGGGTCCGAGCTTTGGCCTGAGTGGAACTGGACGACACTGGGCTTCCCGGTTGGGGCAGGAGCGCTTCGAAGCGCTTGGTGATGGCCGGGTAGAATTCTTTGTCTTGCATCGCGGCCAGTGCGACTGCGGCTTTACTGCGCAGGGTTTCCGAAACCTGGTCGTCGTTTAGAATGCTGCGGGCGGCTTCGCGCCCTGCTTCCTCGCCAAGAAAGGCTAAGGCCATGGCGGCTTCGACCCGGTGGTTTGCAGACGGGTGGTGCAGCGCCGCGTTAAACACGCGGATGGCTTCAGGATTGTCGGCGCAGGTGGCGGCGGCGATCATCGCGTAGCCGCAGTTGGCCGGGACCGGACCGTGTTCGAAGACCGGCAGCAGGAAGGCTGGCACTTGGCCGTTGAATTGGTCTTGGGTTGTGTAGATTAGCGGGTCGCGGGCGTTGCTGTAGATTGAGGCTTCGAGCAGGATTTGGTGGGCCTCGGTGGGCCAGTCTTTCATCGGCGTGGCAGCGAGCCGGAAGGCGAACAAGGACTGGGCGAAGTCGTTGAGGATCGCCTCGTGTTCGGGTCCCTGCTTGGCGACCAAGTCGGTGGCAAGGACGCGTATTGCGGTCGCCATGTGGTCGGGTGCGACCTTGTATAGCGCGGTGAACCACGCATCGCCCGAGACTTTTTCGATCGCCACATTGGGGAACGGCGGGCGCAGATTTTCGGCGGGCGGTTCCGCCTTTTTCCCCTCGATGTCCAATCCCCGGATGTCCTTCGCGACGATGGCCGCCGTGGCGGGTTTCTTGGTCGTCTCTTTGGGTTCCGGGAACGCCGCCAGCTGGTCCATCCAATCGGCGATGGCGCGCAGCTCGTCGGCTCGGTGGCGGGTGAAGAGTTCGGTGTCGAGCGAACGGGTCTGGGTGCTGCCGTTGTGTTTGTAGCTGATCTTCGGCGGCACCATACCGAACGCGGCCCGCAGACGGACGCGCGGATCCTCGTGTTTGAAATAGCTGGCAAGCCGTTCGAGGTAGTCGGCGTCATCCGTCTTGGTTTTGAAGCTGGTCCACTTGCCGAGTTTGTGGCGGGACGCGCTGAGCAGTTCGAGACCGAGCGGAAGCTGCTCGGGTTCCTGCCCGGCGCGATCGATCATCTGGGTGCCGATGTTGCGCACGAATCCAGCTTGTTCCACGGTAAGCCGGTACAAAGCCGCGTTGCGCACCGGTGGGGTTTCGAGCAAATAGGAACCTTCTTCATCAAGCTTTAGTCCGGCCGCCACCGTCCACTTGCGTGCGTGATTGCGAAGGTCCGTATCGTCCGAAGCGGTGGCCCGTTCGAGGTAAGCCTCGTGTTCTGGAAGCAGCTCGAGTTTGGGCCGGGCGTGGTGGTAGCGAAGCGCATACGAGGGCGTGCCGTGTTGATGGCCGAGCAAGCGGATCCACGTGTACAAACGTCGTGCTTCTGGCCCGCGCGTTTGACGCAGCAAAGCTTCGACCCGGCTGGGTCCGAGCTGGTGGCGCATGGCGAACACCAGCCGGGCAAAGTGGTTGCCCTCGGCGGTGGATAAAGTTATTTGCAGACCGGTCAACTGGTTGCTGATTTTGCCGAACTGCACTTCCTCCGCGAGCATCTGGTGGAGACGCCGTGAGGTGTTATCTTTGGTGATGGCGCTTAGCAATTCGCGGGCGGCCAAGGCGAGTTCGGGGTCGCCCGACCGGGAGGCTTTGAGCAGGACGGGGCCAGCGCTCAGTCCGTGGTCGCGCAGTTGCTGCTGCGCCTGCTGGCGTTCGGCCGCCTGGACCGCGCTGAGTTGCCCGAGCAGTTTCTCGGCCTCGTCCGCGTCGATGGGGTCGGGGAGCGGCGGCAATTGCCAGTCGACCTCCCGATCGGCGGTGGGGAGTTCGGCCGGGGTCATGGCGAACAGCGGATGCGCATTTGCGGGTTCCTGACCGAACGAGGTGCCGCCGAACGCAAGCGCCGCGAGGGCAAGGAGGATGTGCGCAACGTTGGGCGTGTTTTTTTGAGCGTAGAGTTTCGGCATGGCGCTGAATTCTGCCACAGCCGCCGCCGATCCGGCAAGACTTGCAGGCGGCTGAATGTTTTGAATGTTTTGAATCTCGAATTTCGAATTTAACACCTGGCGGGCGAGGGGCTCCCGAGCCGGTTGTTAGTAATCGGTGATCGGTAATCAGTGAGCAATGGCTCGGGCCCTGGCGGGCGGGGTGATTGCAAATTTCGAATTTCAAATTTAAAACCTAACCAAAGATATTTGAAATTTTCGAAGGTCATCGGGAATCCGTGTGGAGCCAAATGCTTTTCAATTTATTTCCCAGAGTGCCTCCTGACCTTCATGCACCCCCGGCTTTGCCCTGCGGGCGGCAGCCGGGGCCACTCAGGTGCCATCCCGCCCATCCCGCTTAGCGGAACTCTTTTCAGGCTCATCGACCGCGAGGTGCCCACCGCCACTTTTCGTTCAATGACGTCAGCGACAGCGGGCCCATGATCTGATGAGATACGTTGCCAAGATTTCCTGCAGACCCAAATTCGAAGGTCATCCAACCGAGACAGTACTGCCGGATCAAAGAACGGTATCCCCAGTTCATTCCTTTGCCCCACATTCTTTTGCCTCCGCGCAGCGGCCAACACACCTACGCAAAAACATCCGCCAAGCAACCAAGCACCGCCGAGCCAACGAAAGTTTGACTCATTTAGTCACAAATCGACAAAGCAAGGATCTAGAGGGCGAGGGGACTCCCAAGCCGGTTGTCAGTAATCGGGTGATCAGTAATCCGTGATCAGTGGCTCGGGCCCTGGCGGGCGGGGTGATCGCAAATTTCAAATTTCATATTTTAACACTTGGGGGCGAGGCTCCAGAAACGAAGGCCCGCGCACGCTTGCCAGCGGGCACAAAATACCGCAGGCCACGTCGCATGGGACGCGGCGAAATTTTGGCTTTGCTTTGCGCCGTGGTCTGGGCCTCGGCGGTGATCATGTTCAAGCGGGTGGGGGAACGCGTCCCGGCCTTCCAACTGAACTTGTTCAAGAACGCCTTGGGGACACTTTGTTTTCTGGCGACGATCTTGCTGGTGGTGGCACTGGTCGGTCCGAGCGCTTCCGATGCACCTTCGGGCGGCGGCTTGACGGGTTGGTTGACGGACTACGGACTCGCTCCGGCTTGGGGACCGATCAGCTGGCGCGATTTCGGGCTGCTCTGCGTGAGCGGCATTATCGGCATCACCATCGCCGACACGATGCTGCTGCATGCATTACAATTGCTCGGCGCGGGGCGGATGGCGGTGGTCGATTGTTTGTACACACCGAGCATGATTTTGTGCGCGGTGGTGATGCTGGCCGACCGACCGACGCTGGGTCAGCTGGCGGGGGCGGTCTTGGTGGTACTGGGGGTGTTGGTCGTCGGCTTTCAACCCGGCGATGGACGGACGCGGGCGCAAGTGCGTCGCGGCATCGCGTTCGGCGCGGGGTCGATGTTATTGATGGCCTTTGCCTTGGTGGTGGTGAAGCCGATGTTGCAAACGATGCCGCTGCTGCAATTCACCTGGCTTCGACTTGCCGCCTCCGTGGTGGCGGCGCTGATCTTTCTCGTGGCGACCGGTCGGCTACGCGAGATGGACTGGGTTCGCGGGATGTTCGGTGGGCCGGAGCCGCCCGCACCCCGCATTCCGCATCCCGAACCCCGCATCCCGCAACTCGAACCCCGCATCCCGCCACCTAAACCCCGCAACCCGATGCCTTGGGGCTGGTTGGTACTGGGCAGTTGGCTGGGCGCCTACCTGGGCATGGGCTTGTGGATTGCCGGGTTTAAGTATGCCGGTGTGGCCACCGTCGCGGTGCTCAACCAGACCAGTGTGTTCTTCATTCTAATTCTCGCGACAATCTTTCTGAAAGAAAAGCTGACCCTGCGCAAAGTGCTGGGGATGTGCCTTGGCGCGTCCGGGGTGCTGCTGGCGACTTTGGTTTAACGAATGCATGAAATGGTCGCCCACGCTGCCGGACCTGCGTTCGGCCTAAGGCTTGACCCGCCGGGGCGGGCGCCGGTGATTCATTGATCTTGGTTCGCTGTAGGTGAAGCGGAAGGTGAAGGTGGAAGGTGGAAGGGGAAGGTGCAGAATCGCTTGGTCGCTGTTTTGCCTTTCGCCTTTCCCTTGGCCTTCACCTTGGCCTTTACTTTGCTCCTCGTGGCGGCTTCGCCGCCGTCGACAGCCTAGAAGGCTGTCGTTACGATACGGCCAAGATGGCCGTACTACGGCAAAAAAGTAGTACCGGCTTCCAGCCGGTATCGCAACGACGCGCTTCCAGCGGGTCGAGGGCTTGCAAAGAAGCTTTGAAGGCCGACGCAGGCTCCTTCCTACTATTAACTGACTACCAGTTTCTGACTACTAGCGGACTACCAGCTACTTACTGGTCTTCGAGTTCGCCAACCGAGCGGGCGTGATCGCGAACCGACCACACGCCGATAATCGTGAACACCAAGCCCATTATCGGCCAAGAAATCGTGTGCAGCAGCGCCCATAAGCCGAGACTCAAAACCAGTCCGGCCAAGGCGATTGCCATGGCAACGCGTTTATGGGTTCTAGAAAATTTCCGTCTCACAGATTACAAACTACACTAATTGTGCGCTCCGTTAAACATATAAAACCCGCTGGCGATTATAACGGTCAATGCCGTGTTTCGGGCCTATTTTTTGCCAAGGGGGGCGAGTACGAGGACGAACTCGCCTTTGACGGAATGGGTTTCGTAGTGGACGGCGAGTTCGGCGGGGAGGCCGCTCCGGCCTTCCTCATGGCGCTTGGTGAGTTCGCGACCGACGAACAATTCGCGTTCGGGCTGCAGTTCGGCGAGGTCGGCGAGCAACTTTTTAAAGCGGTGCGTGGACTCGAACAGCACCACCGCGCGGCGTTCCTCGCGCAGGGCTTCAACCAGACGCCGCCGACCAGCCGACTTATTCGGCGGGAAGCCGACGAAGACATAGCCGCCGTCGCAGAACCCACTCAGTGCCACCGCCGAACTCACCGAGCAGGGCCCGGGCACGACGAATACGTTCAGTCCGCGTTCGCGCAGGCCGCGCGCCAACCGCGAACCGGGATCGGAGACCCCCGGCATGCCCGCGTCGGTGATCAATGCGACGCTGCGCCCGGCGGCGATCTGTTCGGCGGCCCAGTCGACCCGCGCGCGTTCGTTGAACTGATGGCAACTGGTCAGCGGCCGAGAGATCTCATGGCGATCGAGCAGGCGTCGCGAGTGCCGCGTGTCCTCGGCAAGGACCGCGTCCGCAGTGGCGATCACGCGCAGCGCGCGCAGGGTGATATCCTGTAAATTACCAATAGGGGTGCCGACCAGATAGAGGCCGGGATCTAGGGGTTCTGCTGAATTTATCGGTTGCACTTGCAAGAACCAACGCGTTTGCTTGACCAATAAACAAGCAAACAAGCCGTCCCAAACAAGCCGGCTTAACAAACCGACCTAAACGCGCACCTCGTCAGGATCATCATGAAACGCACCTTCCTTCTTTTTTCCGCCGCCCTGCTCGCGGCCTCCTTCAGCTTCGGACAGTCCGTGGCGGATATCGTCAAGTCGCACGAGACGGCAAAGGCCGCCGCGTTGGAAAGCTACCTCGCCGAGAACCCGGCTGCGGAAGATAAAGACGCCGCGAACGAAGCGCTGCTCGACGCCTACGCCGCCTCCGGACAAACCGAAAAACAGGGTGCGATCTACGACAAGAAATACGCCGCGATGGAAAAAGGCGCCGACGCCAGCATGCGCGAACTCGCGCTCGGATTCGTTCAGCCCTACATGAGCTTCCTCACCGAGTCCCGGCAGAAGGAAAAAGCCGGCGAGGTGAAAACGCAACTGCTCAAAGATTTTAAAGACCACGAAGAAGTGGCGATGCTCGAACAATTTCTCGATGGCTTGATGGCCGAGTTCAACGTGCCCCAAGTCGGCGATACGCTTGAGATCGCCGGCGAGTCCCCCGACGGCAGCATGGTCGATCTCGCCGACATGAAAGGCAAAGTGGTGCTGGTCGATTTCTGGGCGACTTGGTGCGGACCCTGCATCGCTGAAATCCCCACGGTCAAAAAAGCCTACGCCGATTTCAACGAGCAAGGCTTCGAAGTGCTCGCCATCTCGCTCGACAAGAAAGCCTCCACGCTCACCGACTTCGTCGACAAACGCGAATTGCCCTGGCCGCAAATTTTCGACGGCAAAGGCTGGGACTCCCCGCTGGTCTCGAAGTACGGCATCACCGGCATCCCCGCGACCTTCCTGGTTGGCAAAGACGGCAAAGTCATCGCCACCAATTTGCGCGGTCCGGCGTTGGCCAAAGCGGTTGAAGCCGCGCTGTAACGTTTACGCGACGCAAGCTGCACGCGTCCGAACGGCAAAAAAATGCGAACGATTGTACTGGGGTTCGCGGTTGTGCTTTGGGCGGTTGCGCCCCCGTTTGTTCAGGCCCAGCAGGTTGCCAAGCCGTCAGCCTCTCTAACGGCGATCGTCACGAACTCAGTCCCGGCTTTGATCGAGGCCGGCGGGCTCGCCTTGGCGGTCGGCGTGATCCGCGGCGAGGACCAGTATAGCGCCGGCTTCGGACGCATGTCGCCGGAAGACGACACGGCCCCGAACGCGGACACCGCCTTCGGCATCGGTTCGATCAGCAAAGGCTTTACCGGGATCCTGCTCGCGGACGCGGTCGCGCGCGGTGACGCAAAACTGGATCAAGCGGTGGCCGAGTTGCTACCGGCCGACTGGGACGTGCCGTCGTTCAAGCCGAAGAAAGAGGGCGCGCCGGAACGGCCGATCACCTTGAAGCAACTCGCCTCGCACACCGCCGGACTGGCGCGCTTGCCCGGCAACCTGTTCCCCGCCAAAGACCCAAGCGATCCCTATGCGCACTATAAGATGCCGCAGTTGCGACGCGGGGTCGAAAGCATCGTGTTTCGTTCACCGCCCGGAACGCGCAGCGAGTACAGCAACTTCGGCGCCGGTTTGCTCGGCGTCGCCCTCGCCCGCGCGGCGGACAAACCGTCTTACGAAGACCTACTGCGCGAACGCGTGTTGGTCCCCTTGGCGATGACCAATACCTGGATCGAACCCAGTCCGGAACGGCTGGCCCATTTGGCTCCGGGTTATGACGAAGCGCATCAGGCGCAGAAGCTCTGGGCAATGCCGATGTTCGAAGGGGCGGGGGCGATTCGTTCGACCGCGAACGACATGCTCAAGTTGCTGCGCGCCGAACTCGCCTCGGACGGAACACTCGATGCCCCGCTCGAAGCCGCGCTCGCCGGCAGCCGCAAACCAGTGAAGAAGATCCCCAGTGGCCACATCGGTCTGGGCTGGCATCGCGCCCGCGATGGTAGCACGTGGTGGCACAATGGCCAGACCTACGGCTATCATGCCTACGCGGCGTTCAACCGCGAGTTCGATGTGGCGGTGGTGGTTTTGGCGACCGGCCACTTCGCCCAGATCGATGCCTTCGGTGAACACCTGGTGCGGCAACTCGCAGGGTCGGTGCCGGCGGATCAGGCTTTTGTGGTCAAGCGCGGTAAAAAAGATCTGCAACTCGGAGCCGACGTGCTCGACCGTTATGTCGGCGAATATAAAATGCCGCTGGGTCCGACCTTTGTCATCAAGCGCGTGGGCGGCCAACTGCAAGCCAAGCTCGGCGAACAACCCGCAGTCCCCGTGTATGCCCGTTCGGAGGTGACTTTCGTTTACAAGGTGGTCGACGCCACCTTGATCTTCGATAAAGAAGGCAAGATGCTCACCTTGTTGCAGAACGGCCGGGCGATCCCAGCCAAGCGGATCGAACCGGCCCCGGCCGCCAAGGCGGAGTGATCAGTAATCTGTGATCAGTAACCAGTGTTCAGTGGTCTCGGGCCCTGCGGGCGTGAGACTCAAATCTCGAATGTCATATTTCAGAATCTGGAGGGCGAGGGGCCTCCCGAGCCGAGAGCGCTGAATCACTAAATCACGTTTAGAATCTCGGTTCGGGGTACTGGCAGAACCTTGCCATAAGGTGGCAGAAGTTTGCCACACTATGGCGGAAGTTTGCCACCTCATGAACGGGCGGCCGAAAGCCCCAACTCCCGGCTACCAACTCTCGGCTACCAGCTACCGGTTACCAACTACTGCTAGCATTCAATAGCCCGCCTCAGGCAACACGCCGCGAACGCAGAAACTTGCGCACAACCAACACCAGAGCGGTGACCCCGAGGATGGGGACGACGACAAATACGACCAAGGCAACGAGCATCAGCATCATGTAGCTTCCTTGGCCCTGCTTCTCGGCCTTGTAGATGGTTTCGGTGTAGACTGGCGTGGCGATATTACGTGCCGTCATTTCTTTGAGCACTTCGCCGGCCAGAGGCGGTAGCTGGTCTGGGTCGCGTTCGGAGAGCTTGAAGATTTCGACCGACTGGTATTCCTCCAGCCAGAGTTCGACCGCCTGGCGTTCGGCGGCAAAATCATGTCCCTCGGGTTTGCGCGGTTCATACCCGAAGGTATCGGCGTAACGCCTCTGATAAAACGTATTACCCTCGTCCAGTTCTATGGCGCGTTGATAGGCGCGCAGGGCATTGGTCAGGTCGCCTTCGGCCGCCAGCACGTCGCCGAGCACGGCGTAGACATCGGCAAAGTGGCGGTCGGCTTTTATCAGGGTGAGTAGATGTTCTTTGTTCACCAGCGGATGCGCGGCGACCTCCTCTGGGCTGGCGCTGTGCGGAATGCCGAGGAAGTTTTCTTGGGGCGGGGTGGAGCTGGTGGAGCTGGTGGAGCTGTTGGGGCTGGTGGCGTTGGAGTTATTGGTGTTGGTGGCGATGCCTCTATGTTTGGCGCGCCAACCGAGCATACGCTGGTAGTAGTCGCCGAGTCCGAGGTGGCCGCTCGGTTTGATCGCGAGTGCCTTCTTGGTGTGTTCGGCGGCTTTCTCATAGTCACCGGTTTTCTTGTATAGCACGCCGAGATTGGACGCGGTTTTGTAGCGTCCGGGAAAGCGCGATTCGATGTCGAGAAAGGCCTGCTCGGACTCGTTGTATTTTTTCAGTTTGAGCTGCGCGACAGCGCGGTCGTTGAGCGCTTCGACGTCGTCCGGATCAGCCTCGAGTTCGCGGTCGTTGCGTTTAATCTCGTGGTACCAGAAATGCTCCGAGTGCTTGGGGTGTTCGCCCATGATCAACTTGGTCACGTCGTCGGTGATCTGTCGCTCCTCGATCGGCGAGTAGGTCGTGTTGACACAGGCGCTCGCGGGCAGAATCAAGGTGGCGGCGAGTACGAGGAGCAGGGGGAGTTTGGTAAAGTTCATGTCGGTCGAAGCCTCTCGTGGGTGAACGAAACGTACATAGATTAAACATTCTCGCAGGGACTTTCGTTCAAAGAATTCCCGTTGGTTTTGCGACTCGGGCCTCCGAGCTGCAGGAAAAGAAATCTAGCCCGAACCTAGCCGCTTTGTCAGACTCGGTGCAATGACGTTTGAACTGCATCGCATCGAGTATCATATCGCGAACCTGCGCACGCGCTTCCCGTTCAAATATGGAATCGCCTCGCTCGAGGTGGTGCCGCATTTGTTTGTTCGGGTCGAACTGACGGCGAGTGGCGACCGCGCGTTCGGCACGGCGGCCGACAGCCTGGCGCCAAAGTGGTTCACCAAGGTGGCCGAACGCCCGTTCCAAGAGGAGATCGAGGAGATAATCGAGGTCATCACCCGCGCCGGCGACCGCGCCCTCGAACGCAGCGGGGCCGGTAGTCCTGCCAGCGACTTTTACTCGTTCTGGCGCGCGCTGTACGAGGCCGGCCGCGCCGAGAATCTACCGCCCTTGCTCACCAGCTTTGGTAGCAGCATGATCGAACGCGCGGTGATCGACGCCCTGTGCCGCGTCTGGAACACGCCCTTTGCCGAACTCGTGCGAAGCGACCGCCTCGGCATTCCGACGGACGTCGCGGACCCGTCGCGGCTGCCCGCCCCGCGGCGTTCGGTGATCGCCCGGCACACCGTCGGACTCGGCGACCCGCTCACCCCGGCCGACATCACCGAACCGGTCGACGATGGTCTGCCGCATTCGCTCGACCAGTGCATCGCCGCCTACGGACTCAGCCATTTCAAACTCAAACTTTGCGGCACCGTCGAACGCGATGTGGACCGCATGAGCACTATTGCCGGCTTGCTCGACGGGCGTGATTTCGCGTTCACGCTGGACGGCAACGAACAGTACCGCGAGGTGGCTGCGTTTCGTGAGATGTGGGCGAGCTTGGCCGAGTCCGCCGATTTGTCGCGCCTCTGTTTTGTCGAACAACCGTTTCATCGCGATGTCGCCTTGTCCGACGAGACCGGCCGCGAGTTGCGCGCTTGGGCGGGGCGTCCGCCGATGATCATCGACGAGTCCGACGGCGAACTCGAGAGCGCGGCCCAGGCGCTGGCCCGCGGCTACATCGGGACGAGTCACAAGAATTGCAAAGGCGTGATCAAAGGTCTGATCAATGCCTGCGCGTTCGCGGCGCGTTCGGAGCCGACTGTGATGAGCGGCGAAGATTTGGTGAACGTCGGGCCGGTCGCCTTGTTGCAGGATCTGGCGGTGGCGGCAACGCTCGGGGTCGAGCACGTCGAACGCAACGGCCACCACTATTTCAGAGGCCTCGGCCAGTTCCCGGACGCCTTGCAGGCGCAGGTGATGAGGCACCACGACGATCTCTACGAACGCGGCCGCATCGACGTGCCCACGGTGGCGATCCGCGACGGCCGCGTGTCCGTCGGCAGTTTGATCGACGCGCCCTTCGGCTGCAATTTCGTTCCCGAACTCGCCGGCTTGGTTCCCTTGGCGGACTGGCGTTACGAGATGCTGGTGTAAAGAAACGTCGCTGATGCGCGTGCAGCGATGCTCCTATTTCTGTTTCCCTGAACCGAATGTAGCGCGGGCTTTAGCCCGTGTTTGCCCTGCGGGCTTTAGCCCGCAGGCTCAGACTTGCAGTCCGTGACCTTGGCACGGAATTTATTGGTCAGACCGTCTGCCGTGATTCGCTCCGGCTGCCGTTGGCCGAACGAACGCATTGAGATCTCCAACGTTCAATCTCCGGCCCCACGGATTTCAAATCCGTACCACGGACACGGATTTCAAAACCGTGCTACATACCGGCTCCGCCAGCAAACCACTGATTTAAGATTGGACCAGATTGTCGGCATTCTCTTTGACGCGCCCATGCTCGGAATGGTGAAATGAAACAGCTCTCGCAGATTTCCCAAATCCCTCTCAGGTCCACCCATGAAAAAATCGAGCCAGAAAAAATCTCGCCGTACTGTTCTCAAAACCACCGCGGCGGCGATTGCCATGCCGATGATCATTCCCGCCTCCGCGCTCGGCCGTGATGGCGCAGTGGCGCCCAGCAACCGCATTGTCCTCGGCGGCGTTGGACTCGGCGGTCGCGGGCGCAAAGTTCTCAGTTGTTTTCTCAAACAGCCTGAAGTGCAGTTCGTCACCGTGGCCGATCCGCAGAAGGAGCGCCGCGAAATTGTCCAGCGTTACACCAAGAAGGTGGCCGATCAGGACTGCGAACCCGTTCAGGATATGTACGAGGTGTTCGAACGCGACGACATCGACGCCGTGCTGATCGCCACCGGCGACCGCTGGCACGCGCTGGCATCGATGATCGCCGCCAAGCACGGCAAGGACGTGTATTCCGAGAAGCCCTGTTCGATGACTATTCGCGAGGCCCAGGAACTCGATGACACCATCACCCGTTACGGACGCGTGTTCCAAGCCGGCACGCAGCGGCGCAGCGTTGAGAACTTTGCGCTCGCCGCCAAGCTGGCGCACACCGGCAAACTGGGCAACATCACCAGCGTCCACGCCGGCATTCTCGAACTCACCGAAGACCTGCCCTGGCTGCCGGAAGAACCCCTGCCGGACAAATCGGTGATCGACTGGGAACGCTGGCTCGGCCCGTCCCCGTGGCGTCCCTACAACAGCAAATACTGCCAAGGCCGCTGGCGCCTGCACCATGGATTGGCCACCGGCTACCGCTTGCTCGAGTGGGGTTCGCACACGGTCGACCTATGCCAGTGGGGCGCGCAAACCGACGGCACCACCCCGGTCGAGTTCGAAGCGATCAACGACACCACCGTCCACGCGAAATACGCCAACGGCGTGAAACTGATCATGCGGCTCTCCGGCTTCCGCGGCGAAGGCGACTGGCAACCGAACCTCGGCAGCTGCCCCATCCGCTTCGAAGGCGACGAAGGCTGGGTCGAAGCCGGCGACAACGGCAACATGGCGTTCAGCGATCCCAAGCTCATCGAAGGCGAGACCTTCGACGAGAAACACTACGGTACCGACCCGATCCAGCACGTTCGCAATTTCCTCGACTGCGTGAAGTCGCGCGAGCAACCGGTGTGCAACGCCTCGGTCGCCCGCTACGGCCACATCGCCGGACACGCGGCCGCGATCAGTTGGAAACTCGGCCGCAAAATGGGCTTCGACCCGCAGACCGAATCTTTTGTCGGCGACGACGAAGCCAACCGCATGCGCAGCCGCGCCCGTCGCGCTCCCTGGCACATCTAACGGTTTAGTCCATCTAAGGAACATTATGAAACTCATCTTCATTCTTCTTCTCGCCCTCGCTGGCTTCGCGTTCGCGGACCAATCCAGCGCCCTCAAGGTCCTGGCCACGTCCGATGCAACCATGGAACAAAAGGCCAACGCCTGTGACGAACTCGGTCGCGTCGGCACCGCCGATTCGGTGCCGGTCTTGGCCGACTTGCTCGCCGACAAACACTTGCACGACTACGCCCGCGACGCCCTCGAACGCATCCCCGACCCCGCCGCCGGCAAAGCCTTGGTCGACGCCTTGTCAGAACTAAAAGGCGCGCAACTCACCGGCGTGATCATCACCCTCGGCGACCGCGCCGCCGCCCCAGCCGTCCCGGCCCTGAGCAAGCTTGCCCGGAAAAAAGATACGGCCCCCCAAGTACGCGCCGCCGCTCTAACCTCCCTCGCCCAGATCGGTGACGACCAGTCTATGGATACGGTCCTGTCCGTCCTCGAAAACGGCGACGCGCAAGCCAAGTCCGCCGCGGCCCAAGCCACGCTCGCGGCTGCGGCTCGACTGGAACGGGCGGCCTTGCGCTTGAAGCAGAAGGTGGCGGCGGCAGACATCGCCGAGCACTTGAAAGCGGCCGCCGCTAAGTAATCGCTGGCGAAACAGTTGGAGGGTTTCGAGATTATCATACCAGCAGGGCTATACTTAAGGATTGCCGACTCATTTTTGCCCTTAAGCCAAAGGGATAGGGTTGGTTTTTTGCCAGCTTTTGTCGCACCCCGTTGGGGCGCCTTGGTCAGCTCCGGACAATCCCCGGGGTTTCGTTCGTACGTCACTCCACCGGCAGGCTACGCTGTCTCGCCCCCCCTTGGGGCTTGGCACCAGCCAGCCACCGCAGTTGACCAGTCGTGCAACCGAAGTCCAGACGCCGCCTTGGAAGGCAGCACTACCTGTGGCGGGTTCAACCTAGCGGCACATCCGCAACGAACCCGGACAGCGCTTGGCCAACTCGGCGGATAAATTGGCTTTGGCGTTGGCGGCTTCCATACTGTCGGCTTCGACCCAGGTTTGCGCGTCGACCGAGTACAGGCGTCCGGGATGACTCGGACCCAGCACGGCGCCGCCGCCGTCGGGTTTGGCGTCGAGTTCGGTTTTCATTTCGGGGGTGAGCGAAATGAAGATGCCGGGGAAGCGTTCGTCGCACTCGCTGCAACTGAAAAACAACACCGCCGGGGAGGGGTTGCCCCAGGGCGATTCGAGCGGCGGGTTCGACAAGCTTGGCGCGCTGAACGCGCGTTGCTCCACCGGGTCCCAGAACCAAGATTGTTCGTCGACCAAGCCGGGGTTGTCGGCGTCGCCTTTGAACGAACCGACGATGCTCCACCAACTTAGTCCGATCACTGCGGCCAAGACGAGCAACACCAAGGCGCGTCGGTCCAAGATTCCGTTTCTGCGTTCCCCCATCCGTTCTCAGTGCGGCTGATTGTCTAGGTTCCAGCGGCGTCGGAAGTCGGGGTTGTTCGCGCCGGTGTTGCCGTGGTCCAGGTAGGGGCCGGGGATGAGGTATTCGACGTGCATGTCGCCGAACACAAAGAAGGCACCGCCGCGGTGGCGCACGGTGGGTTCCTCGCCGGGAATGTCTTCGTCGATGAAATGATCCCAGCGGCCGTTGATCATCGCGTCGGCGTACATGATGAAACTGGCGGGCGCGACCATGCTGGAAAAGCGGGAGGGGTTCCACGGATCGCCCATGCCGAGTTGCGGTCGGCTGCCGTCGCGGGTGCCGCCGTTGTTGTGGCCATAACTGAACGGCCACGATCCCGAACCGCCGGCGCGCAAGCGTACCTCGTCCGCCGCGTAGCCGTGTTCGGCGGGCATGCCGCTGCCGAAGGTCGGGGTCCAGCGCGCGGCCTCGGGGGCGGTGGGGCAATAAAAGGTGCCTTCGGACACGCCGCCGGAACTTCGAACCAGTGCCGGCCAGACCGCGACCACATAGGGTTGATTGCGGTATTCGTAGGAGGTCGGTAGATAGCCTTCATCGGTGGCGTAGGACACGGTGCCCATGCCGATTTGGCGCAGGTTCGATTGGCAACTGGCCTCTTTTGCGTATTCGAGCGCGCGCTGGGTGACCGGGGTGAGAATCGCGAGCAGGATGGACAGGACGGCAATCACGACGAGGAGTTCGATCAAAGTGAAGCCGGTCCGGGGTTCTTGCACATGGGTCACAACAGCGGAACAATACTGCTTTTCCCGCCGAAAGACAAGGTCTTGAAAGTGCCGCCACCGGTCACGAACCCGCGTTGTCGCAGGTATTTATGAATTGGACACCGGCGATCAGCCTCCCATAATCAACGACTATGAGCACAGGAACCAAAGACGTACCCAACCTCGCCAGCGAGGCCTCGGGAGACACCAAAGCCGGCAATTATTTTGTCTCCAACTATCCGCCGTTTTCCTTTTGGAAACCGGAGCACAACGACGACTTGCAAACCGCCTTGGACAGCCCGCCGCAAGACGGCAACCCGCTCGGCTTCTACGTACACGTGCCGTTCTGCCGCAAGCGCTGCCACTTCTGTTACTTCAAGGTGATCGTCGGCGCGCGCGCCCAGGAAATCCGCGAGTATATTGACGCGACCATCAACGAACTCGACATGTACAAGGACCGCGCCTTCATCGGCGGTCGCGAACCTGAGTTCATCTATTTCGGCGGCGGCACTCCCTCGTTCCTGTCCACCTCGATGCTCACCGAACTCACCGAACGCCTGCAGGAACGACTCTCCTGGAACGGCGCCAAGGAGATCGCATTCGAGGCCGAACCCGGCACACTCACCGAAAAGAAAATCCACCACATCGCCTCGCTCGGCGTCACCCGCCTCTCGCTGGGCGTAGAAAATTTCGACTCGCATATCCTCGAAGTCAACGGTCGCGCCCACCGCGCCGAAGAAGTCGAACGCGCCTACAAAACCTGCCGCGACGCCGGCTTCCCGCAGATCAACATCGACCTGATCGCCGGCATGCTCGACGAGACCGAGGACAACTGGAAGCGCAACATCGAAAAGACCCTCGAACTCAATCCCGAGTCGGTCACGATTTACCAGATGGAGATCCCGTTCAACACCACCATCTACAAGAACATGCAGGCGGCCGGCAAACTCACCGCGCCGGTGGCCGACTGGGACACCAAGCGTCGCTGGGTCACCGAGGCCTTCGCCGAACTGGAGAAAAACGGCTACCGCGTCGGCAGCGCCTACACGGCCGTTCGCGCCGACAAGGAAGTCGACTTCCTGTATCGCGACCTGCTCTGGCAAGGTGCGGATCTGCTGTCGATCGGCGTGGCTTCGTTCGGTCATATCAACGGCGTGCACTACCAGAACAACCACAAGGTCGAGGACTACACCGCGCTGGTGAACGACGGCAAGCTGCCGATTTATCGTTCGCTCAAGCCGACCGGCGACGAGATGTTGATTCGCGAATTTATCCTGCAACTGAAACTCGGCCATCTCGAGCTCGGCGACTTCGACAAGAAGTTCGGCGTGAACGTGCGCGAACGCTTCGCCGCGCCGCTGCAACAAATTGCCGACTGGGGATTCTTCGAGCAGAACGACGACAAGGCCTTGCGCCTCACGCGTCCGGGCTTGTTGGAAGTCGACCGCCTGCTGCACGAATTCTTCCTGCCCGAACACCGCGACGTTCGTTACGCCTAAGTTTCAAGATCTGTTCGAACACGGCTTCTTCTTCATCCTCCTGTATCATGCCCAACGTGATTCAACTGCCCCGTCTGCCCGTTGCCCCCGAGCACGTGCCGGAACCGCAGCACTCTCTGCTGGTTCACGACCGTGACATGACCTCGACCCTCGCCGCACACCACGAACATGAGATTCTGCTCGATGTGCTTGAGATGATGCATGGGCCGAGTTCGGTGACGCGGACGGTCCTGCTGATGGCGGGCGACAAGCCGGTTGAATTTGGCTGGATCACGATTCAGTTGGCCGTGTTCGAACCGAGCTTCCGCGAGCTCATTCGCGAAGGCCGCAAGCCGCTCGGTTGGATCCTCGAACAATCCAACGTGGTGTATCTCTGCGACCCGCACACCTATTTCAAAGTCGAACCCGACGAGAAGTTGCGCAAGCTGCTGAAATGCGCTGACGAGACGTCCGTGCTCTATGGCCGGATCAACCGCATCAGCAACCAAGACGGCGAGCTGATTGCCGACGTGGTGGAAATCCTCCCGGCGGATTAGTGGTCGCCTCGCCGAGGGCAGCGCCTGCTTCCTTGCAGGTGCCGCATTCTTCTAGGGGGCTGTCGGGCTTCGGTTGCACAACTGATCAACCGCGGTGGCGGGCTGGTGCCAAGCCCCAAGGATAGTGCCATATGGCACTGAGGTTTTCGGTTCTTAGTTTTCATGGTCTTCGATTTCTTCGATGATTTTTAAGTACTCCCTAACGAGTCTCGGCGTCATTCCGGTTACT
>Ga0209187_1001129_pt1 | contig 34271 bp, 24 predicted proteins | sample BantaG_FD_187430 | JGI IMG/M metagenome (GOLD analysis project Ga0209187, IMG submission 187430) | Marine algal microbial communities from Bantry Bay, Ireland - BantryBay_4 metaG (SPAdes) (version 2) | ecosystem: Host-associated > Algae > Red algae > Unclassified | place: Bantry Bay, Ireland...
GCAGTTCCAATGTGGATGGTGGAGCACCTGTCTACACGTTATCCGGTGGAACCGATAAGGCGTTGTTCGCAATCGACAGTACCAGAGGCGTCTTGACTTTTAAAGTTGTCCCGAATTTTGAAGCACCAATCGACGCTGACAGAGATAATGTGTATGAGGTATCGGTACAGGTAGTGGATATTGATGGCGATACCGCCACGCAATCTATAGCGGTCACCGTTACCGATGAAAATGAAACGCCGGAGATAACGCCGACGGTGTCAGCCAATGCCGCCGAGAATCAAACCAGTGTGCTCACGGTAAGCAGTTCCCATGTGGATGGTGGCGCACCTGTTTATACCTTAACCGGTGGAGCTGATGCGGCGTTGTTTGCCATTGACAGTACCAGTGGCGAGCTGGTATTCCAGGCAGCGCCTGATTTTGAAGCACCAGGCGACACGGATGCTGACAATGCGTATGAGGTGACAGTTCAAGTCGCCGATATTGACGGTGATATTTCTCAGCAGACAATTTTGGTAAGCGTGACCAATGTTGATGAGAGTCCGAAGATTGCACCAAATGTCAAAACATTTTCTGCCGAAAATCAAACCTATGTTTTGACGGTACACAGTTCAGATGTAGATGGTGGAGCGCCCATCTATTCGATCAATAGTGGAGCAGATGCTGCGTTGTTTACAATAGATCCTACAAGCGGTGTATTGAAGTTTCAGGTGGCACCGGACTTTGAGGCATCTTTGGATTCAGATAATGACAATACCTATCAGCTAACGGTTCAAGTCGCTGATGATAATAACGAAACTGATACACAAGCTATAGTAGTCAATGTAACTGACGTCGACGAAATCCCGGTTATTGATGTACTTGCGTCGCCAATCATTGAAGAGAACCAGACGAATGTACTTACGGTAAACAGCTCTAATGTCGATGGAGGTGCGCCAGCCTATTCGATTGTCGGTGGAGCGGATGCAGCGTCACTTTTTATTGATGGAAATAGCGGCTCATTCATGTTTCAGAATGCCCCTGACTTTGAGGCACCCGCTGACGTCAATGCCGATAACGCCTACGAAGTGATAGTGCAAGTCAATGATGGTGATGACGACTCTGACAGGCAGGCAGTCACTGTGGGCGTCAGCAACGTTAACGAAGATCCCGAGATACTATCAGCGAACAGCATTACTGTTGTAGAAAATCAATCCATAGTTTTATCTGTAGACGGATTTGATGAAGATGGTGACACGCCAGTCTATACAATTAGCGGTGGGGTAGATGCAGCACTATTTGCCATCGATAGTTTCAGCGGGAACATCACTTTTCAGGATAATCCGGATTTTGAATTACCCCGTGATGCAGGTGAAGATAATCTTCACGAAATAACAGTCCAGGCGATTGATGGCAAAGGGGGAGCAGATCAACAAGTGATTACCGTTAATGTTAGAGATGACAACGATGCACCAGCTTTGAGTCAGCAGTGGGTAGATCAAGTGATTGATTTAAACAGTGTGATAACGATGGGAGATGGCACTTTCTTTGATCAGGATATGGATGCATTAGAATACTCAATGACTTTATCTGATGGTAGCTCGCTTCCAGGCTGGATATCTTTTGATCCTGTAACAACTGACTTGCGTCTTGGGATGGTACCCACGCAGGCTGTCAGTGAAGAACTATTATTGGAGGCGATCGATAATAAAGGTGGCAGAGCACAGATGCTGTTCGAAGTGCAATTTAGTCCAGCTGCCGAGATTGTTGAACCAACACTGCAATCCGCCAATCAAGAGACCCAAATTCCCCCAGAAATTTCAGTGCCTGAAATTGAAGAATTGAATAAAGGGATAACATTGCCAAAATATAGCCAGCAACCAACCAAGGTCTCAGACAATGGCTACTCGGCGTCCGACAATAGTTTGATATCAGAGGACTCAGTTGAAGCCGTGGCCTCAGCCTCAGCCGAGATTATGCCGGGGTCACCGAGCAATGGTTTTTCTAATATCATGGGTGGTGAAGACGGTGACATTGACCGAAGGGCTGTTCTTCGTGACAACATTCTTTCAGAATATCTTGCGGAACAAGCTGACGAGCGAGTGCTTTCTCCGGAGGACCATATCAAGACAGATGTATTTGATGATACGGTAAACATTGCAAATCTTTTCGCAATGGCGCAACAGCAGAATCCCGAGATGTATTCGAGTTTGTCAGATAGTTTCGACAAGCAGCGTGAAGAGTTTGAATCTCAGATAAGCGCATCGCGCGGTGTCGTTGGATCAGCTATTACGGCCACATCGGGCTTATCCGTAGGTTATATTCTTTATCTGCTACGTGGTGGTGCGATTATGAGCAGCATGTTGTCGTCGCTGCCCGCATGGAGATTTGTTGATCCATTGCCTATACTGGGAAGTCTCGAAGGTTCACTGGATAGCGATGGGGAGTCATTGCAATCCATTGTCGGCGACACTGGGACATCATCAGTGTTAAAAGAGTAATTATCACTGACAATATTTCATACCGTGTCGGTATAGTATGCTATACCTTGGCTATCCAATGCCTGAAACTATAGCTAGATACGGTCAGCCCTCGACAGTACGTCTCACAACGTCATTGTTAGATACAAAAAATACATCCATAGTCAAAAGTGTCCAGGTAAAGCTAATACCCGAAATATTATCCGTGTAGGCGGCTAAACGTCATATTAAATTTGAAAAGTTCAGTACCGACGCTAGTGGACGTTGCTGTAAGGATGCACGAGAGGCGTTAGTCTAAATTGTTGGTCGACGTGCAGTTGGATCCATGAAGCAATGAGACAGCGGAGGCGTGGCATCGGGTGAAAATTGCTACATTGTCGGCGACCCAACTACCGTGACACCGGAAGCTGGTAACGACTACTCTATTGTATCCTCTATTGAAATCAGCCCAGTGAAAGTAATGGAGTTGTGAAGTCTCCGAAGTGCAGTTAAAAAAGGGCCAATGGTATATTTATAGCTACACCAGATTAAATATTTAGCAGCACTTTTCAATATTCTTCACACCGCAACATTCCAGTACTGTTGAGTTGTACTTGCAGCAATCGTCCATCAGATACTTAAGTAAACTTCCAATCTGCTCATATGTGATTCGATAAATAATTTGTCTGGACACGCGCTCGGAGCTGACTAATTCTGCTCTCTCTAGTGCTGAAATGTGGAAGGTTATTTTTGATGGCGCTGCATTTACAGCCGTACCTATTGATCCCGCATTATCGCCCTCGCTTCCCACCTCAATCAGGTGTCGAACAATTTGCAGACGCGTCTTGTGTGATAACGCGTCCAATGCCGCTATAGCTTGACTTTCATTCATATTACAACAATACTGGTAATAACGTAATTATGCAACTGAAAAAGGTAGTTGACTATGACAGATACAGAAACAGGAAAGCTGTTGACTCTTTTATTGAATAATCCTGAGATTCCTCTCAGATTTTATCTTGAGGGTGTTCCTATTAATCAGGGGTACCACGTAACAGAAGTCAAACATGCCAGCATCAAGTCAATGGATTGTGGGAAGCATACTGACGCCTGGGAGGAAATACTCATACAATTGCTTGATGGGGAGGCTAGCTCTGAACAGGGCCTCATGAGCGCCTCAAAATTTATGAGCATCGTGAGGTCAAGTATAGAATCGTTCTCTAAAAGTTCAACGCCGTTTTATACTTTGAATTTTCGACAGACAATGGGCCACTGCAAAAGCTGAGAATAAATTCGATTGACTGCGATGATCGGGCGCTAACGATACACCTGACATACGAAAAAGCAAGTTGTAAACCATTCAAGCGTTGGGGAAAAGCGGGCGCTTTATTTAACAACTTATCCGCAAAAGTAACGCAGTCAGGTTGCTGTTCTGGTCGCGCAGCATGTTGCGGTTAATTCGATCCGGGTGATACAAAGGACTTGTCGCCCGCGCACAATTTTCATATTTTGCGATTGCTGGCTAGCTGAAGCTGGAGTTGACCTATGTAGCGCTTATTGAAAACTACCATAAAACATGGGAACAGAGTCTATCAGTTTGATACTTGCGCCTATCTTCACAATATGAAGCAAGCAGATGCAACTGACGATCGAATCTACGAAGACGACCCCCGGCGTGTTCCGGTGTTCATTTTATCTGATTCTATGCTGCTTTCAAAATTTCCGGTACGTCGTGTAGTAAAAGTTTGGCATCAGGTGATGAGGCCAGAATAGCTTTCATCTACCCGCTGTAAACAGCGATAAGTTCTGGCACTCAATGCTTCACAGTGCTAACAACATTTCCTTAAAAACACCAAGCATACTAATTTTCAGTAAAGCGAACGTGATAAAGGTCGCTAGGTTATTACGTGGTAGAGAAATACAGGAGATAGCATTATGATGGATAATCCCGTTGGACGCCTCATCGAGCCAACCTCCAGCCTGCAAAGCTTCTTTAAGGAGCGCATAGAAAATGCCGTTGAGAGGCATAGCATCAATGGAGATGAAGATACGCTTTGGTATCTGACTCAGTTATTGTGCAATTATTCACGCAGTAGTAGGTTTTTCGACAATCATGGGCACCGTTCAGCATTGACGCCTCTGGCTGAGTATTATCGGCAAGCGATTGAATCAGGTTCTTCCCATGAACGCCGTCAGCTGCTGCAACGTCTTGGTGATGTAGCTATTGTCGTCTCCGGTCTTTTTTCGGGTGCTTTAAATCGTAAGGCTGTCGGGGTGGACTACTACATATCCATGGGTGAAGCAGCTTATTCGACACTTGCCGATGAATCTCCCCATTCGTCGCGAGAAAGTTCGCAGCAGGGAATTTTTGAGGCCTTGGCTAATGATTTTAGCGATTATGTCGTAGCCATATCTGAAGTGCCTGTCAAGCCGGATGAGCCTCAGGATCTGCTGGCACTTATTAACGACTGGCATGCAAACGCGCATCCAGCTACCGTGCGTCAGCTTCAAAATCAGGGTGTTATCCTGATAGAACAGCATGCACTTGACGGCTCACGAGTTATACACTGACGCTTGTGGTAAACACAGTACTAGCAGATTTACAAAGCAAGATTGAGTCTCGCTACGATTTGGATATACCTTATCGTATCGAACAATTTTTTTCATCTGACAAGATGATTGCCAATCGACTCGCCGATGAGCAGGCTCGCAATGGTCAGCAAAGACCGGTAGTCGATGAAGAAGTGGTATTCATTCATCAGGCAAAAAATTCGCTTGAGTTTACTGTCTATGTGGATGAGCAGCTACTGGCGGCTGTGGATGATTCGCAAGCTGATCTTGATGGTATATGTACTGTAGTGGAAGGCGTCAGTCATGCCGTCTGTCTGTTATGGCATGCACATAACGATAGGCAGATTCGTCCCATCGACCTGGAATTGCAGGCTGAGATCGACAAGTACGTGATCTTGCTGGAAAACCATTCATGCAAACTCGAGCGTCGATACTTGCATCGCTGCTTGTTTGCAAACAGCACGCTGACCCCCCAACTCGACAAAGAGCTGCGTGATAGATACAGCATGGCAAGCAAGCTGGCATCTGAGTATTGTCATTGGCTTGGTGGTCACTTGATGGAAGTGCAGGACAGCGCAGCGCTGCGTCAGGAACTTGCCAGGTTCTATCGCCTGTCGGGTCACGCCAAGTTCGATCATATCCAGCGATTGCACTAAATACCTGCCTGCCAGAAAGCTGCGACACTGGAAATTGGCCTTGAGCGGCAATCCGGGCGCAACTATGGGCGATGGGCGGCCAGTGATGACTGGGTGCGCTATGCTCTAACGCGTTCGTTCTCGGCAGAGCCTGGTGGCAGGATGCTGTATTCGACAGCCGTCTGGCATGTGTTAGGCGCTTTGCTATCTGAAGTTACAGGCAAGAGCCTGTTTTTTGCTGTCTCGCGAGTGGCTCGGAAAGCCTCTGGAGATTGAGTTTGCCCAGTGGACACGTGATCCCCAGGGGCGATATCCTGGCGGTAAAGAGATGTCTATTTCACCGATTGAAATGGTGCGGTTTGGTGAGCTGTATCGCCTCGGTGGTCGCTGGAACGGCCAGAGGGTGATGGGCTATATGGCTACGCTACATGCGCTGGTTGAGAAAGAATTGTCGGGCAGCGCACGTATGTGACACTATCAAGTTGATACCATTGCCAGCAAGCCGCCGTCGGTATCGTTGATGACAGGTTTACCGGTTTTATCTCGCAAGCAGAACCTGACATCAGCAGTTGCGTCATCCTGTGTTACGTCGCCTGCAACCGTCTCTCCAGCGACAACATCAAATTGGAATACCTGCCAACTTCCGCCGGTGTTTGAGACGCTGAATAAAAATTAAAAATCGGTAAGAGGCTCAGGTATCGCTTCAATCGGATTAACTTGCAATTTAAAAGGCGTGCTGCCTTCGCGAATGAGAATAGAGGATGTGTACGTGCCGCCAACGCCTCCTGGTACGGTTAGCCATTTTGGTGACCCAGCGGCTGAAGTGTCTTTAGCAACCGGTTGGTCATTTGCATCTCGCACAAAGAGAGCCAAGTCTGCATTTGGATCATCCCATTGCAGACGTAAAATGGTCTCTTCACCTGCTGCAACCGGAGATGTAAATCGTTGGAATCTTTTAATTGAATCTGAACCCGAGGATATGAACTCAAACTGGGCGTCGTCTTCATTAACGAAAATTCCGTCCGAGAGAAATGCCAGAAGACCATTATCCCAGCTTCGTCCGTCTATATCAGGCCCGCCGATCATTTCGGTTGTTGCGTTAACAACTGCAGCGCCCTCAATTTGTGCGCGGTATAGTTTATCGTCGGTGCGGCTGAAGTATAGGTAACCATCAACAACATCCATACTTCGGACATCGCCCCAGGCTATATCGGCTTTATCATCTGCAATGAATCTTCTATCACCAAAATACGGACTCGCTGGTGTGAAGCCTCGCCAGAACAATCGGGAATCATTACGTATTGTGTAATAGAGTCGACCCTGTTCGTAGTCGAAGAACATGCCACCGATTTGATCGATGTTCCATTGGCTGTCATTCAAGCCGAAGAGATCAACCAAGATTCGACTCTGGAAGGCGCCATCGGCGAAGGTGCTGGCCCACAGTCGCCCCTGGCTGTCGGCATGAAATAGTCTACCTCCAACGAATACACCGCCGCGAGCTTCAGACCAGCTGGAATTGTTTAACGTAGCCCGGCTTCCAAAGGTGCTCCCATCGAAGTCGATGCCATCAAGATCGTCACCATTGGGTGTCACAAAGGTGGTCGGTAGCGACGGCGCCTCGGGTCGACTAATAGCGTTTGTGGAGAGCGGCATGAACTTGAGTTTGCGATGCTTCGTACGGTTAAGAAAATCGGTGTCGTCGCCAATGTAAAGACCTTCCTCTTCAGCGATCAAGGCGAAAGTACCCCGTCCACGCGGATTGCGATCAGACTGCCACTCCAAAAGTGTTAAACCATTCAGAGGGTCTAACGCTGCCAGGCCAGCCCGAGCAATTGAACCCGGTTGTCCAGAGTTCGAACTGCCGTAGTTGTTAAGCCAACGAAAATGTCCACCGGCATAGACCGCATGCTCGGTTGCAACCACCTCGTATACTGAATCCCCGCCTGTATAATTCACCCAGCTAGGCTGGACATCCGTATTGCTTAGATCATCGATTTCGAAACGCACTATGGTGTCACAAGCCGGGTTGCCGGTTATCCGAAACCCGCTTGTGCCAGTGACGAGATAATTGTTGTCCGGTGAGATATCGATTCCAAGAATATACTGTGGAAATATCGAGGAGGGGCATTGTGTATCAAAGACGTCTGTGTTCCAGTCTGAGACACGAGCCTGTCCAGCCAATTCGATCAGGGCAAGGCGAGTGCGGGAGATGCCGTCAATGCTCTCGAAGTTGCCGACGATAACTAGCGACTGTCCGTCCGTTGTTATATCCATATCGTCGACTCCCTGACGCGCTGTGCTTTCATCAACCCGGCTGGTGGTGAGTAGACCGCCAAAATCCAGATTGAGATTCGGACTTACAGCGCCAGTAGTCGTGTCGAGGGCGGCAAGTCTTTCGATCGGTGTTGAACTGATATTGCCGAAATTGCCGCCTATATAAAGTGTATCGTTTAGCCTCACCATGCTGGTGACTGTTGCATCAGGCCTCGCACCAAACCCATTTACATGGTCGCCATTAATGTCAATTTTCGCAAACCGTCCGCGGCTGAATGTACCGTTGAGATTGCCGAACACGCCACCAGCAAACACACCGCCAGCTGCGTCTCCGGTCGTCTCAAGGGCGAGCACGCTGTTGTTCAGTTGTGGGTCAAAACTCTGTATGATATCGCCAGTGGATTTGCTGTAAGCGAAAAGGTACGGCTGATCGATAACATTACCCTCATCCAGAGGGTTGTGAATTTGAGTAAAGGTGCCGCCTACATAAACCGTGTCGCCGTCGATGGCGATGGCTTCGACTCGGCCATCAACAACGCCTGGCGTGTTGAATGAGGCGAATTCAGACACGAGTGAGGTGTGCGCGGGCCCAAGATCGGCGTGGGCAATCTCACGGTGGGAGAAGCTTGCAGCCGCTAGCAGGCTGGAAAACAGAACTGTGAAGAACGCTTTATGTGTCAGGCTGCGAGAGTTATCGCGGTGGGTTAATGAGTATCTCATGCGAATAATCCCGTATTTAACGATGAAAAGATAACTGTGATCAGTCAAGCGGACTTATAATTCCACCCTTGGGTTGTGGGCGCAGACTACGCGTTCGGTGGATACGATATGGCGACAGAGGTCACATTCTACAATCAGCCATTTTAAAAACAGTCATTTTACAAAATCGTGAAAGTGATATCGCATCCTTGATGCTCGAGTACTACGGTATGAGTAGCTTTGATGTCGAGTGTCTGGTTGGCACATCGAATTTACTGGATATATTGCATGTGCGACATGTATTACGCCATCAGGCTCACTACACGAAGTAAAGAATTACACGGATATCCGAAATTATTAGATTATTTTGCCAAAATGATCGGCTGGCAACGACCACTGGACGTTGCATTCGTCGTAGACGAAAAAAAGGCCCCCGATCAAACATCAGGGGCCCTGGGCGCCATCCTTGGCGATTGCGTTATCAAACCCACTAAAGCATCCATTGCTTTCAGGCCTTGCCGCGAAAAGCCTTTCCACCATCCCTGGTGATAGTGCGATAACACAGGCATCCTTGCCGACTGTCTGAGGATCGAAACAACATCCTGTTGATTCGCATATCCCTATGCAATGACTGCCACGGCCTTCCCTGACCGCACAGCCAGTATGCAAGAGGGTCATGTGGGTGGCTATAGGAAAGGTCTGATATATGTGTAGGAATTTTCCGAGTTGCGTGAAAGCGTGGTGCAATGCGCAGAGCGAATGGTGAGTTGCTCACACTGATAAGCTGTCAGCTGCATTTCCTTGTAAAAAAGCGAGCATAGATCAGCAGTTCTATAACTGATTTGTAGTTATAGCATGTCATTATGGAAAAGGACTTCTGGGTTTTTTGGATACTATCAGATAATATTTGCGAAACTTGGCCAACGACAACCGAACAGCCTGAAAGCCCAACATGACTACGCGAAATTCATCAAAGCTGACGCTCAAGGATAAGCTGTCGCGCCTCACCTACCCGCAAGCGGTCAAGCTACTCGGATCAGACGGTGCAAAGATGCTCTCTCGAGGTGGTGCCCACGATATAGACATTGAACAGCAGGTCAGACTCACCGCCAAAAGAATCCGCCTCGAACTTTTCTCTCCACAGCAATCGATTGTCACGATTTCCCTTTCAGATGATGCGCAGCAGAGACTCGCTTGTCGCTGCAGCACGTGCAAAGGCTCGTGTGATCACATAGCGGCAGCCCTGGCACTGATACTGGAGGAGAAGACAACGCTGGGTCTGGCGGTAGCGCCGGATACTCAGCTGTTGCGCCAGGGAATGAGTCATCATGAAATTGATGCTCTTGAAATTGCGGCGCGTGAAAAACGCGCCAAATCAGAACGTATGACGGTCCGGTCGATGGATCCAGACAGACTATGGACTGACTATCAAGTGACCAACAAGGCGTCGGGGAAAACCTACCGGGTAGCATTACGGGGCCGAGAGCCCGGACAATCCTATTGTTCGTGTCCGGATTTTCGTAAGAATACGCTGGGTGTTTGCAAGCACACGATCCATGTGTTGAACAAGGTAGCCAAACGATTCACGGCCGCTCAGTTGCGACGGCCTTTCCGATTGAAGAACATTATTGTGTATCTGCAATACGCAAAGGAGGTGACGCTGTGTATCGGTTTGCCTGAAAAATTGACACCCGATGCCGAAAAACTGGTGAAACGTTACCGCAAATCGATGCATGTTGTGGATATTCCGACGTTGTTGAAAACGGTAGGCCGGCTTGAATCGGCTGGGCACTCGGTAACGATCTATCCTGATGCCGAGAAGTTTATACAACAGCGGTGCTGGCAGGCGGGAATGCGATCACGTGTTGAGGAGATACGCAAAGCCCCAAAGAAGCACCCCTTGCGCAAGACACTATTGAAGACTGAGTTGTTGCCTTATCAACTTGATGGCATTGCATTCGTTGTTGGAGCGGGCCGCGCGATATTGGCAGATGACATGGGATTGGGTAAAACCATTCAAGGTATTGGTACGGCAGCGTTACTAAAGCAAGAGGCAGATATTTCCAGAACGCTTGTCGTGTGCCCGGCATCACTCAAAGCGCAATGGCGTGCAGAGATACGTAAGTTTTCCGATTTCGATTGTCAGCTGATTGCGGGTGCATCTTCGATGCGAGCGGAACAATACGACAATGACTGCTTTATGACAGTTTGCAATTACGAGCAAGTGCTACGCGATCTGGCAGCAATTGAATTGGTCAATTGGGATCTGATCATTCTTGATGAAGGTCAACGCATCAAGAACTGGGAAGCCAAAACGACCAATGTCATAAAGTCATTGCGCTCACCCTTTGCGCTGGTGCTGTCAGGAACACCACTGGAGAATCGCATAGACGAGCTTTACAGTATTGTCGAGTTCATTGACGACAGGCGTCTGGGTCCTGATTTTCGCTTCTACCAGCGTCACCGTGTCATGGACGAAAAAGGCAAAGTGGTTGGTTACGAGAAACTTGATGAGCTGCGCAAAAATCTAAAACCTGTGCTGCTTCGGCGCACACGTGCATCTGTGCTTGGCGAACTACCGCCGCGTACTAATGAAATTATACGATTGGAGCCTACCGAGGAGCAGTTGGAAATGCATGCGTCTCATATGCGGGTGGTGAGCTCAATCATCAACAAGCCCTACTTGAGTGAGATGGATTTGCTGCGTTTGCAAAAAGGTTTGTTGATGTGTCGTATGTCAGCTGACAGTACCACGTTGGTTGATAAGATCGCACCGGGTTTTTCCAGCAAGTTAGGTGCATTGGCAGATTTGTTTGATCGCATCTTTACTGATGACTCACTTAAATGTGTTTTGTTTTCTGAATGGACGGGTATGTTGAATCTGATTGAGCCTCTACTGAAAGAGCGTGACATCGGGTTTGTGAGACTTGACGGATCGGTTCCACAAAAAAAGCGCTCATCACTTGTCAGTCGATTCCGAGATGACGATCAATGTCGCTTATTCATAACCACCAATGCAGGGTCAACCGGCCTGAACTTACAATTTGCAAACACCGTCATCAATGTCGATCTACCCTGGACGCCTGCATTACTTGAACAACGTATAGGCAGGGTTCATCGGATGGGTCAGAAGCGAGCCGTGCACGCCTTCGTTCTGGTAACAGAGGGCACGATAGAGGAAAGCCTTCTGGCTACCTTGTCAGCTAAACATGAACTGGCTTTGGCGGTGCTCGATCCAGATTCGGATGTGGAGGCCGTTAACATGGTCAGTGGGGTGGAAGCCTTGAAGCAGAAGCTTGAAGTATTGTTGGGCGCGCAACCCGAGGCGCCTGTTGATGTCTCTATGCAGCGAGATGCACAGACACAGTCTGCCAGCATCGTCGAACAGCAGCGATTGTCCGAGGCTGGGGGTCAGCTGCTGTGCGCGGCTTTGAACTTTCTCAGCGAGGCATTACCTGCTACTGCAGACGATGAGAAAAGTCGTGCAACTGCCCGTGATATGAAACAACGGTTTAGTGAATCTGTGTCGCTGGACAGTGAAGGCAAGCCCCAATTGACGGTGACGCTTCCTGATGAGGCAGCGCTGGATAAGCTGGCCGAATCGCTTGCCCGTCTGATGGTCAAATGACGTACGGATAGGGCGTTATTGCTTTCGCTGGGGCGGGGTCTCATGCACTATTGGACAGTTCCTTCTAATCTGTGGAGATGCCTACTGCTGGACCACACGATAGCCAGGCAAGCTGGCTCTTCTTGCGAAAACAAGGCACAGGCGTAAACTGCGCATAACAACGGTACCTTTCCGTTAACATCAACCTAATTGTTCGCTGCCGCCTTACACCCACTGTGCCACTTGACTACGACACCCTGCACACTCTGCGTCAAAGCCACCCGGCATGGCGGCTGCTGTGTGCAACCAATGCGCCGCTGATTGGCAGCTTCCTTGAGCGTGCGTTCATTGTGCCCAACCGGCGGGTTATTCCTGAAGGGGACCTGATCGAGACGCTGGAGGATGAGCTATTTACACGACGACAAAGAATGGCAGATTCAGCGTTCCCGAAGCGGGCGCAGGAGTATCTGGCTGACTGGGCTGCGCCGGAGCATGGCTGGATACGCCGCTTCTATGCAGACGGGTCCGATGAACCCTCCTACGACTTGACCCCTGCTACCGAAAAAGCCATTGCCTGGCTGAACACCCTGATCAGCCGACAGTTTGTTGGAACGGAATCAAGGTTGCTGACACTCTTTGAATTATTGCGCCAGATAAATGAGGGCACGGACGATGATCCTGAGTCACGGCGAGCGGAGCTGATGCGCCGCCGTGCACAAATCGATGCACAAATAGCAGCGATTGATGATGGGCATCTGCCATTGCTGGATGACACCAGTGTGCGTGATCGGTTTCAGCAGTTCACCAGTCTGGCGCGTGAGTTGTTGTCAGATTTTCGTGAGGTGGAAGACAATTTCAGGCAGCTGGACAGGGAAACACGTGAGCGTATAGCACGCTGGGAAGGCAGCAAGGGTGAGTTGCTGGCCGAAATTCTGGAGGAGAGAGACGTGATTACGGGTACTGATCAGGGGCGCAGCTTCCAGGCGTTCTTCGATTATCTGATGTCGCCGATGCGTCAGGAAGAGCTGGGTAAGTTGTTGGCTAGTGTGCTCGAACTGCCTGCCATCAAACCGTTATCGCCCGACAGGCGCTTACGCAAGGTACACCATGATTGGCACATTGCTGCAGAGCATGCGCAGGGAACGGTACGCGCCTTGTCCCGGCAATTAAGGCAGTTTCTCGATGATCAGGCGTGGCTGGAGAATCGCCGTATTCTTGAATTGATCAAACAAATTGAACAGCGTGCACTGGATGCGCGCCTGGATGCTCCACGCGGCGAGTTTTTCAACATAGAGGGATTGTCGCCGGTAGTTAGCCTGCCGATGGAGCGACCAATGTATGTGCCAGGCTTGCGCTCCGAGGTTAACAGTAATCTGGATGAGGGTGTCAGCGACACGCAGGCGCAGGGTTTGTACAACCAGGTGGTAGTCGATCGGGAGGCTCTGGTGCGGCATGCCTACAGTCAGTTGCAGGAACACGATCAGGTATCGATTGGTGAGCTGGTGGATTCGCGCCCGATGGCTGAGGGGCTGGCAGAGCTTGTTGTCTGGTTGCAGATTGCCGATACCGAGTTTCGTAGTGTGACTGATGACACGGTCTGTGAAACGATTACCTGGCAGGCAAGAGGCGATGGCGGTAGCATGGTGCAGCGGCAAGCGGAGCTACCGCGTATCCTGTTGCTGCGTGCCTGAAGCTGTTCGAATGAAATTACATCAATGAATAATCTAATTGCTAATTCAGAGGATGCAAAGGAGCATCAGTCTTTGGATAATAAGGAAGATTCTTTCATCAGCTCCGTAGTGGAAGAGCCATCGCGTCCGACAGAAGCAGAATCCCTTGAACGACATACGTTGGGACGGGTACTGGTGCCACTGATGAAAGGCGTCGTCTACAAAGACGCCGATGCACAACGCTGGGAGAGCTTGCTCAATCTGCAACCGCGTGTGCAAGATCACGTGGCAGTTCTCGGACTGGAGTTGATTCTCGACGAAGTCGAAGGCTATGCGTTTTTGCGCACACGAACAGTGGAAGATAATGAGGATGAATTTCCACGCTTGACGGTTAAACGCGCGTTGTCTTTTCCAGTTAGCCTCTTGATAGCCTTGTTACGTAAGCGATTGGTGGAATTTGATGTCTCTGGAGGGGATACGCGTCTTGTGATGACTCGCAATGAGATTGTGGATCTGCTGCGCTTGTTTCTACCGGATACAAGTAACGAGGCAAAGCTGATTGATCAGGTTGATACCCATATCAGGAAAGTTATCGATCTGGGTTTCCTACGCAAGATGAAAGCGGGTAGCAGCTCTGACAAGGAGGAACGTTTCGAAGTCAAACGTATTATCCGTGCGTTTGTTGATGCCCAATGGTTGTCATCTTTCGATGAGCGCCTGGCAGAATACTCAGCGCAACTGCATGGTGAGACTGCATCAGAAGACGATGATCAAACCCCGGCAACTGCATCATGAACACCAGCGAGACTGAAGGCTTCGACTTTGCAGCTGATGATCAGCTGGCAGGTTTCAGGCTGCGTCGTCTTGAGGTATTTAACTGGGGTACTTTTAATGGCTCGGTGTGGGGCTTCGATCTGCAAGGCCATAATGCATTGCTAACGGGTGATATTGGATCTGGTAAGTCAACCCTGGTGGATGCCGTAACAACCTTGCTCGTACCTTCGCAAAAGGTGGCCTATAACAAAGCAGCAGGCGCCGAATCAAGGGAACGTACCTTACGCTCATACGTACAGGGTTACTACAAATCGGAGCGTGATGATGGTGCAGGTTCTGCCAAGCCTGTGGCGCTGCGTGATCGCAATACCTACTCGGTAATTCTTGGACAGTTCCACAATGAGGGTTACGACCAGACGGTGACGCTAGCGCAGGTGTTCTGGTTGGGCAATTCGCAAGGTCAACCCTCGCGATTTTTCTGTGCTGCCGAACGAGCCTTGAGTATTCGGGAGGATTTTTCCGGATTCGGCAGTCAGATGCCTGCGTTAAAACGGCAACTGCGAAAAGCCAGTGTCGAGCTGTACGATAGTTTTCCGCCCTACGGCGCCTGGTACCGCCGACGCTTTGGTATCGACGATGAACAGGCAATGGATTTATTTCACCAAACTGTTTCCATGAAGTCGGTTGGTAATCTTACAGAGTTTGTGCGACAACATATGCTGGAGGCATTTGATGTCAGACCGCGGCTCGATGCATTGATCGCGCACTTCGATGATTTAAACCGCGCGCATGGTGCAGTGTTAAAAGCCCGTCGTCAGCTACAGTTGCTCGAACCGCTTATTACTGATTGTGAAAAGCATGCTGATGTGTCGACACGTATCGTCGACTTGCGTTCAACCCGCGAATCACTAAAGCCCTGGTTTGCGATGCTGAAACTTGAGCTGATAGATCGCCGCCTGGAGCTACTTGCCAAAGATGCTGAACGTAACTTGCAGTTGCGTCTGCAGTTGACTGATACACGTGACGCATTACGATTGCGCGGTGATGACTTGCGACGTGCCATAGCCGACAACGGCGGAGATCGGCTCGACAAAATCGATGCAGAAGTGTCGCAGGCCACCAGCGAGCGTGATAAGCGGCTGGACGACTCCAGGCGGTTTGAAGCATTGCTGACACAGATCGATGCACCCATGCCGGAAGACGAGCCGGCGTTTGTAAAACTGCAGGAGCGATTCTCCACAGAGCAGGAACAACAGGATGCGCGATCCGAGGAGCTGGACAATCAGAACACAGACGCCAGTGTTCAATTACGTGATCAACGCGATGAGCATGAACTTTTAACAGCCGAGATTACCTCACTGGAACAGCGTCGCAGCAACATTCCGGTAGCGCAGATTCGTTTACGTGAAGCGCTGTGCGCTGGTACCGGCTTGCGTGCTGAGGATTTGCCGTTTGTTGGAGAGCTGCTGCAAGTGCGCGAGGAGGCCGGGGAGTGGGAAGGAGCTGCAGAACGTGTGTTGCGCAGTTTTGGTCTGTCCCTGCTGGTGTCGGATGATCACTATTCGCAGGTGTCCCAGTGGGTTGACGAGACGCATCTTCGCGGTCGCGTAGTGTATTACCGTGTACGCACGCATGCTGGAAGCGCTCGTAGCCGGCGCGACACGCCGATGCCTTCAAGCGATTCGCTAGTCAATAAATTACTGGTGCATCCGGATACCCCGTTTCGCGACTGGCTGAATAACGAGCTGGCGCATCGCTTCGACTACACCTGTTGCGAATCGCAGCAGCAGTTTCACCGAGAGCTGCGTGCCATCACAGTCAACGGTCAGACCAAGGGACGCGGCGAGCGCCATGAAAAGGACGACACGCATCGGATAGATGATCGCAGCCGTTATGTACTGGGATGGTCGAACGAGGACAAACTCAGCGCACTGAAGTCGCAACGCGAGAAGCTGGAGGCAACGATTCAACAAGTCGCTGTTCGAATTAGCAGCATCAAGCAGGAACGTGACGCGCTGACCTTGCGCCTGCGGGCCCTGGCGCAATTGCAAGCGATGCGGCATTGGACTTCACTGGACTGGCAATCGCAGGCCCTGTTAATTGACAGATTGACGGCTGAACGTGCAGAACTTGAAGCGACATCGGATGTGTTGCGATCTCTGAACAGTCAACTGACAGTAGCCCGCGAGGAGCTTGGTGTGGCAGAGGCCAGCCTTGACACTCATCAGGAAACCATTGGCAAGACCAATAACAAGATCGAGACCGCCAGACAGCTGTGTATCGACACGCTCACTCTATTACGGGAATGCGCACAGCTTGAACCGATGACACTATCACTGAGTGATGAGGCGTTCGACAATGATGAGCGTCTACATTGGGCGAGCGAAGCTGAACAAGCGCTGGTGTTGGATAAGCCGCGATTGTCAGCATTATTGCAAGAGGCGTTGGACAGTCCGCAACTGACGGTGGAGTCTGTCGACAATCGGCAGAGTGATATGCGGGAATGGTTGCAGCAACAGATTGATAACGAAGAACGCACCAGCAAGCGTGTTGCAGAGCGTATCGTTCGACAGATGTCCACCTATAAGTCAGAGTACCCTCTGGACACCGATGAAGTGGATGCCAGTCTGGAATCGGCAGATGAATTTCGTACCATGTTCACTAATCTGCAGGCCAATGATCTGCCGCGCTTTGAATCAAGGTTCAAGGAGTTGTTAAACGAGAATACGATTCGCGAGGTCGCTAATTTTCAATCGCAGCTCAACCGTGAGCGCGATGAGATTCGTGAACGCATCGCCAGTATCAATCTTTCGCTTAACGAGATCGATTACGTCGATGGGCGCTATATCGTTCTGGAAGATCAGCTAACGACTGATGCCGATATTCGCCTGTTCCAGAGCGAACTGCGCGCATGTACAGAGGGTACACTGACGGGCACAGAGGATGATCAGTATTCGGAAGCGAAGTTTCTCCAGGTACGCGCTATCATCGAGCGCTTCCGTGGACGTGAAGGCACCACTGACAGTGACAGGCGTTGGACATCACGCGTAACTGACGTGCGCAACTGGTTTGTATTTGCCGCGAGTGAGCGTTGGCGTTCAGACGATACTGAACACGAACATTATACCGATTCAGGAGGCAAGTCTGGTGGACAGAAGGAGAAGCTGGCTTATACCATTCTGGCAGCCAGTCTTGCCTATCGTTTTGGTCTGGAGTGGGGCGTCAAGCGCTCGCGTACATTCCGTTTTGTGGTTATTGATGAGGCATTTGGGCGTGGTTCGGATGAATCTGCTGACTATGGTTTGCGCTTGTTTGACAAGTTGAATTTACAATTGCTTATCGTCACGCCGTTGCAGAAGATACATATCATCGAGCCCTATGTATCGGCGGTAGGATATGTGGCTAATCTGGATGGCGCAGCATCGCAGTTGCGCAACCTGACGATCGAAGAATACAGGCAGGAACGTCATCGTGCTTCCCTGACCCGTGTCGTGGAACGTCTTGCTGTGACCACGCAGAAATAACAACGTCAGGTGAGCAAAGCCAACGGTAATTCGCACAATTGGACAACGCCTGTGGAATTGCGTCAGCAGGTGCAGCGCTTATGGGATCGTGGAGATCTGCTTAGACTGACGCTTGAAGATATATGTCCGCAGGATAATTCTTCGCAGAATAATAGTTCGGCGGCTGCCGCTTCGCTGGTCTTTCCCTATCGATTAAAAATAAGAAGACCGATGTCCCGTGAGATGGGTAATCACTTTTCTGAAGTTCGGGAATGGATTCAATCTATAACGGATCTTCGCTATACCCGTCTTGAGCTTCAGGAAACACGCCACCCGCAGTTGGGCAGAAATGATGTGCCGCAGTCTCTATGGATAGATTTCGTAGATGACGCGATCGCCTTCATTGGCAAGCGCGATGCGGCTCGCCACTTCTGCGAGCTAGTGCTGGATTTAATAAATCATGATGAAAGGCTACTTGAATGGGTGAGAAAGCGTCCTGTCAAGGTCCTGGAATTAGCCCCTGTGTGGGAACGCCTGCTTAGCGTACATGAGCGCATCGTTCAACGACAGGGTGTGTCGATGTATCTGCGGCAGCTCAGTGTAACGGGTGTAGATACAAAGTTTATTGAAGCGCATCGCGGTACCTTGACAGAATGGCTAGACCTGACGTTGCCGGCAAGTGCGATAGATACAGATCACAGAGGCAGTCGAGGCTTTATTCGTCGATACGGATTCAAGGATAAACCTGCGCGCCTGCGCATACGATCCCTTGATAGTGCACAGCCTTTGGTCGGGCGATTGTCCACGAGTGCATGTGACGGAAACACTTCTCTGGCCATGGCAGATGTCACATTCGATGTCGATGTCATCCGATCGCTTGATCCAGGTCATTCCTGTGTACTGATCACTGAGAACGAAATCAACTACCTGGTATTGCCTGAACGTTGTGGCACTCTGGCGGTGTTTGGATCAGGGTATGGACTTCAGTCCTTGGGTGAAATTGACTGGTTGCAACAACGTGACGTGTGGTATTGGGGTGATATAGACACACATGGGTTCGCCATTCTCAACGAACTACGTAGACAACTGCCGAATGTCCGGTCGTTGATGATGAACCGGGATACCTTGATGGCGCATGAGTCACTTTGGGGGATTGAATCAAAACCTGCCAATCGCAGGCTTGAATCTCTGACCGACGAAGAGGTACAGCTTTACCAGGATCTGCTTGAGTGCCGGTATGGTAAAGGTGTGCGACTGGAACAGGAGCGGATTGATTATAAATTCATGTTGACGCGGCTCCAGCTTATCCAGCCTTTATGCCGAAACTGACACTGCTCTGACACCGCTGACACCGAAACCAACTTTCAATCTGACGCCATTTTATGATGTGTTGGCGAAGGGTGGCTTTTCACCCGACGTTACGGAAATTCGTTGACAATTTCCGGCACTTCAAGTCCTTGAAGTGGCAAATCTTGCGGATGCTCTATTGCTTGCAGTATCGCTTTCGCCAGAAACAGGCCAGCCCGCGTTACATCCTCATCAACAGTCAATATTCCGCGCCGGAAGCGTCCAAGTAACGGAATGATTTCGCGTATACATACATCAATATCCCGACCAATTTTCAATCCAAGTTTATCAACAGTGGCAATAGCACCCAGTGCGGCAGTGGTCGATGCACACAACAGCGCATCAGTTTCCGGGAATCGCTGGATATGGGAATGGATGGATGCTTCGATTTCTTCTAGTGCAGATTCGCAACTCGCCTCTTTAAGCGTGTTCAGAGTCGTGCCAAGCATTTCCGCTGTTTCCCGAGCACCGCGTATCAGTTCCTGGGAATAATTCTGTTGCTGTGGTGGCGGTATAAGAAGAATGCAATGACGCGAACGTCTGGCGAATTCGCCAACAGTCAGTTGTCCCAGCCGATAGTGATCGAAATCGAAATAGGCGTGCTTGTCAGCAATGGATGTGCGGCCGTGGGTTGCGAACGGGAATCCGATCTTTCGCAGATAGTTAACCCGGGGATCGTCGGGCAATGTGGTATTCATGATGATGCCATCGGCTGAGCCGGATTCCACGATGTAGCGAACCGGCGACATAGGGTCGTCAGAGAACGATGGGTTTACATTCAGATGATAGTCTGTTCCGCGTAAGCCCTGGGCAATCGATCCGATCAGCATTGCCGTCTGGTTCATGACGTCATAGTCGGTGGAAAGTATCAGTGAAATCACTTGAGTCTTGCCAGTTCGCAAACGTAGACCCGCGCGATTAGGCCGATAACCAATTTGCTTTGCTATGGCCTGCACCCGGTCTTTGGTACGTTGCCCGATGTCCGGTGCATTACTAAGCGCGCGGCTGACAGTCGGTACGGCGAGACCACTCAGCCGCGAAATAGTCTTCAGCGTCGGCCGTTCACCCGGTACCAGCGATGCAGGCGCAGCATCGCCTGGTATGCTGGCAGCGTTTTTTTCATCCGATTCTTCCATTCACGTGCATCTTTTCGTTGTCAACGCTGTTGTTTCAGACTGCAATAGGACGGCTTCTGTAAGCATTGGATCTATTCGAACGGTACTGTTTTAAGATAGTCATCCCAGCGATTGCGGGGCTCATCTACTTCATAACCGTTAATCACCGCCTTGCGGAGGATGACATCCAGTTATATTCAGTGTTAAGGCCGTTGCCATTACAGGTCTATTTCAGCGCAGGGAAAGAAAATCTAAATCGTTATAGACAAGGAATCTAAATCGTTATAGGATTTTAATCAAGTCAATCAACCCTTGGAGGAAACTTGATGAAGTTTAATAAGAAAACTATTGGTAACACTTGTCTGGGCGCTGCGGCGATGACACTGTGCGGCGTCAGTCAGGCGGTCGATCTCGAAGTCACACATTGGTGGACGTCAGGTGGCGAGGCTGCTGCAGTGTCGGAATTTGCCAAAGCCTTTAACGAGAATACCGAACACAATTGGGTCGATGGTGCGATTGCTGGTGGTGGTGACACTGCACGCCCCGTTATGGTGAGCCGCATTCTTGGCGGCGATCCGATGGGCGCTACTCAGTTCAACCATGGACGCCAAACAGAGGAACTCATCGAGGCCGGGCTGATGCTGGATCTTACCGATGTGGCTGAAGCCGAAGGCTGGCGAGATATCGTCCACCCGACCTCACTGCTTGACAGCTGCACCGTAGATGGCCGCATCTACTGCGTGCCGGTTAATATACATTCCTGGCAATGGATCTGGTTGTCGCACGAAGCCTTCGCTGACGCCGGTGTCGATGTACCTGCAAACTGGGATGAGTTCGTTGCAGCGGCTCCCGCGCTGGCCGAGGCTGGCAAAGTACCGCTGGCCATGGGCGGGCAGCCTTGGCAATCCAGTGGTGCATTCAACGTAATGGCTGTAGCCATTGCCGGTCTCGATGCCTGGACAGAAGTCCATGTCAACAGAAGTTCAGAGGTTGCTGGTGGAGAGGTCTATAAGGAAGTTTTTGAAGCTGCTGCGGCCGCGCGTAAATTTTCCACTGGCACTAACGTACAGGATTGGAATCTGGCAACCAATATGGTCATAACCGGTAAAGCGGGCGGCCAGATCATGGGGGACTGGGCACAAGGCGAATTCCAGGTGGCAGGTCAGACGGCGGGAGAGGATTACACCTGTCTGCCAGGGTTGGGGGTTAATGAGATCATCTCTACCGGTGGCGATGCGTTTTATTTTCCCAAGCAGGATGATTCCGAGATTGAAGCGGCACAAAAAGAACTCGCATCGCTGATGCTGAGCAAGCAAGTGCAAGTCGACTTCAATCTGAAGAAAGGTTCCCTGCCGGTGCGTGGCGATATTGATCTCGAGGCTGCCAACGATTGCATGAAGAAAGGTCTGAAAATTCTTGCTGATGGCAACATTTTGCCTGATAACAATCAGGTTTTTACAGCAGATACACAAGGTCAGATTGCAGATCTCATGGTTGAGTTCTGGTCTTCAGAAGATCTTTCAGCTGAAGACGCTCAAGGGCGCTTTGCTGACATCATCGCCGACGCCGACTGATCACGTTCAACTGATCTGAAGCAGAACTGAAGCTGATTCGTCCGGTACAACCCATGGTTGCTCGTTCTAATCAGCTCAACGTTCTTCTACTGTGCTGGATGTCGGGAATCCTAAACCATGTCAGATGAACAAACCAACGCTGATAGGGCAATTGCAGATGCCGCTGCACCACAACGTAAACCTATAAAATGGTTGCGCTACTTGCCCGCCAAAATCGCCTCCATTCCCATGATCCTTACGGCAATGGTCGTGTTCGTTGGAGGTTCGGTATGGACCATCGTGCACTCCTTCACCAAGTCTCGTCTGCTGCCCAAGCTCGACTTCGTTGGTCTGCAACAATACGAACGGCTTTGGGGTACCAAACGCTGGCTTGTCTCAGTTGAAAATCTGGCAATTTTCGGTATCTGCTCTTTGATCTTCACGCTGATCATAGCCTTCGTACTGGCGGCAATGCTTGATCGAAAAATTCGCTTCGAGGACGCTTTTCGTACCATCTTTCTCTACCCCTTCGCATTGAGTTTCATTGTTACCGGGCTAGTCTGGCAGTGGATTCTCAATCCTGACTTTGGCATACAAAAAGTTATGCAGGGTGTAGGTTGGGAGAGCTTCACATTTGACCCACTGAACAATCCTGACATCGTTATTTTTGGCGTGCTGATAGCAGCATTGTGGCAAGGCACAGGCTTGATCATGTGCATCATGCTGGCAGGTATGCGTGGTATCGATGAAGACATCTGGAAAGCCACACGTGTGGATGGCATCTCTACCTGGAAGACCTACGTCGTCGTGATTATTCCGATGATGAAGCCGGTGTTCATTACCTCACTGGTGCTTATTGCGGCGGGTATTGTAAAAGTCTACGATCTGGTTGTCGCCCAGACATCTGGTGGTCCAGGCATCGCCTCCGAGGTGCCTGCCAAATACGTCTACGACAAGATGTTCCTGAGTCAGAATCTGGGACAAGGTTTTGCCGCCTCGACCATGATGCTGGTGATGGTAATTATCATTCTGGTGCCCTACGCCTACTTGCAATACGGGGGGCGTCAACGTGGATGAGCGCATGCTGGAGGACGGACCGCGCGGCGCAAAGCCAAAGAAGCGTTTTTCCCGAAATAACATTATTCTCTATGGAACACTACTGCTGGTGGCCATGTACTACATCCTGCCACTGTATGTAATGATCGTGACCTCGTTAAAGGGCATGCCGGAGGTCCGCCTGGGTAATGTGTTCAGCCCACCGGTGGAGGTTACCTTCCAACCCTGGGTCAAGGCCTGGGCTGAAGCCTGTACCGGGATCAACTGTGATGGTCTGTCACGTGGTTTCTGGAATTCGGTACGTATCCTTGTGCCCTCTGTACTCTTGTCTATCGCTATTGCTTCTGTTAATGGCTATGCACTTGCCAATTGGCGTTTCAAGGGATCTGAATTGTTCTTTAATATTTTGATTATTGGCGCCTTCATACCTTATCAGGTCATGCTGTACCCCATCGTCATATTGCTGCGCGAAATCGGGCTGTACGGCAGCCTATGGGGATTGATTATGGTACATACGATATTCGGTATGCCAATACTGACCCTGTTGTTTCGAAATTATTTTGCCTCGGTTCCAGAAGAACTGTTCAAAGCTGCACGAATTGACGGTGCAGGTTTCTGGGGGATATTTCTGCGCATCATGCTGCCGATGTCACTGCCTATTTTCGTTGTGGCCATCATTCTGCAGGTCACCGGCATCTGGAATGACTTTCTGTTAGGTGTTGTCTACACCAAGCCTGACGTCTATCCCATGACAGTACAACTGAACAACATCGTAAATTCCGTACAAGGTGTGAAAGAGTACAACGTCAATATGGCAGCAACTCTGCTGACGGGTCTCGTTCCCCTTATCATCTATTTTGCGTCAGGCAAGCTGTTCGTTCGTGGCATTGCCGCTGGCGCTGTGAAGGGATAATGAACACATGCAAGAAGTAAGTGTTTCGGTTCGAAAACTTGACCTGTCTTTCGGTGCTGTGACGGTCTTGCGTCAGCTGGATATTGATGTACATGATGGCGAATTTCTGGTGCTGCTTGGCTCATCAGGTTGTGGCAAATCCACATTGCTCAATTGCATTGCGGGCTTGCTTGAGGCAAGCGACGGTCAGATATTTATCAAGGGAAAAAACGTCACCTGGGCAGAGCCAAGCGAACGGGGTATCGGTATGGTGTTTCAATCCTATGCACTGTATCCGCAGATGACCGTTGAAGGTAACTTGTCTTTTGGTCTCAAGAATGCGCGCGTGCCTAAAGCCGAGATAAAAAAGCGGATCGATTACGCGGCCCAGGTTCTGCAGATTGAACCATTGCTTAAACGCAAGCCTGGCGCTTTGTCAGGTGGCCAGCGACAGCGTGTTGCCATTGGTCGGGCCCTGGTTCGTGATGTTGATGTTTTCCTCTTCGACGAACCGCTTTCCAATCTGGATGCCAAACTTCGGGCAGATTTGCGTGTAGAGCTCAAGCGTCTTCACAATCAGCTTGAGAACACCATGATCTATGTGACACACGACCAGATAGAGGCCATGACACTGGCTGATCGTATTGCCATCATGAAGAGCGGCGCTATACAACAGCTCGGTAGTCCGGATGAAATTTACAACCGCCCGATGAACAAGTATGTGGCAGATTTTATCGGCTCACCGGCGATGAATTTTCTCGAAGGCCATTTGGATAAGGGTGTCATTCAGGTAGGTGAGCATGGTTTTCCAATGACAGGCTACGAATTCGTCGATGGCAATGCGACTGGTGATGTCTGGCTGGGAATTCGTCCTGAACATATCCTTACCGGTGATGGCACAACGAACGCAGCCTTTCAGACAACTGTAGAGGTTGATATCGTTGAACCCACCGGTGCGGATACACTGGTATTGGCAACGCTTGCCGATGCCCCTTTCCGTGTGCGCATGGACGGGCAGGCGCGAGTTCGCCCCGGTGAAACGCTTGTCATTGGAATTAATCCCGCAGCTGCCTCGGTCTTCGACAAAGAGTCGGAACAGCGTTTGTAAAATCCGCTCTGCTGGTCCTGACGTGTACCTTGACAACGTTGCAAAGATTCGTTTAAAAATTGTTCGACTTGGATATTAAAAACCATGAGACCTATTTCCTACCAACTCTACAGTTCACGAAACTATCCTGCGCTTGCCGACACGTTCAGTATGTTGGGTCAGTTGGGTTACAAACAGGTAGAGGGCTTTGGCGGTTTATTCACTGAAAGCACTGACATCGGTGAGATCAAAGCCGGTCTGGATGCCAATGGTTTACACATGCCCACCTGCCATTTTGGACTGGATATGGTTCGCGATCAGCCAGATACTGTCATAGCCCACGCCAGGGCTTTGGATACCGAAGTTGTTTTCGTACCGGCTGTTCCACCAGAGCAACGGGTTCAGAGCGCCGCTGGCTGGGACGCACTTGGCAAGACATTGGCAGAGATTGGTAAACCGCTGCAGGATGCAGGTATTAAGTTCGGCTGGCACAACCACGCGTTCGAGTTTGCTGCCATTGATTCTGCGCAATTACCGCTGGAGCATATTCTGGCTGGTGACGACAGTCTCCTTCTCGAATTTGATGTGGCCTGGTGTGTGGTTGCCGGACAGGATCCGGTAAAGTGGATTGAGCGGTATGCTGATCGGCTGATCAGCGCGCATATAAAGGACATAGCACCAGAGGGCGAATGCGTTGACGAGGATGGCTGGGCAGATGTTGGCCATGGAACCCTTGACTGGCCAGCCTTGCTTAAAGTGCTGGACAATACCGCCATGCAGTATCAGATAATGGAACATGATAATCCCAACGATCATCAACGGTTCGCTCGTCGATCTATCGACACCGTTAAGTCAATTTTGAATAGTCCAGCATGAGTAGTTTGGGCGTCGGCATCATTGGATGCGGCAATATTTCCGAAGCCTACCTGCGTCTGGCGCCGCTGTTTCGGGGAGTCCAGGTGGTGGCTGTAGCCGACATGAACGTAGAGGCGGCAAAGGTGCGTGCTGAGCAGTTCGGTGTGCGCGCCAGCAGTGTTGATGAACTGCTGGCGTCTGATGATATTCATGTAGTGGTCAATCTAACAATCCCTGATGCGCACTTTGACGTAACTCGGCAGATTCTGACAGCTGGCAAGCACGCCTACTCGGAAAAGCCACTGGTACTGACACTTGAACAAGGGAAAACCCTGCAAGAGCTGGCTGAACGTCAATCATTACGAGTGGGTTCCGCACCCGATACCTTTCTGGGCGGTGTACATCAACAAGCACGCGCTATTATAGATGCTGGCGATATCGGCAAGGTGGTGGCAGGTACCGCGCATGTCATGAGCCATGGTATGGAGCAATGGCACCCGAATCCCGATTTCTTTTTCCAGCCCGGTGCTGGCCCGGTGCTTGATATTGGTCCGTACTATGTAACCAATCTGATACAGCTGTTGGGCTCAGTCAAGCGCGTGGGTGCGCTAACGAGTGCAGCGTCGGCCACCCGCACAATTACATCTGAGCCGCGCCATGGCGAGACTATACCGGTAAATACACCCACTAACATTCACGCGCTACTTGAGTTCGAACAGGGCGCGACCATCACACTATCGAGCAGTTGGGATGTCTGGGCGCATCGACATGAAAATATGGAGTTGTACGGGACCAAGGGCAGTCTCTTCGTACCTGATCCTAATTTTTTTGGTGGCATGCTTGAAATGGCCGACGAGAGTGGACTGATCAATCCCGTTACCCCGTGGGATCATCCCTTTGGTCGACCCAATCAAGTGCATGCAAAGCTTGGCTGGGTAAGTAACTACCGTACTGCCGGTCTGGCCGATATGGTCGATGCCCTACAAGGCGAAAGGCCACATCGCTGTTCGCTCGAGCTTGCCATACACGCGGTTGATGTCATGACGTCTATACTGCGTTCAGGTGAGAGTGGTAATTTTGAAGAGATTACGACGCGTTGCGAACGACCCGAACCGTTGACACCGGAAGACGCTGCAGCGCTGATGGTTTGATATTGTTTGCGCGTGCCGTTGAACGGCAGACTCACCTCTTCAGAGTAACCGCAGAATTCGAATGAACAAATTAATTGATCTTGGCGACGGTTGGATACTCACTCCATCAGTCAAAAAACCCGATGCTGTCAGGAACACAGCTGATCCCGACGTAGAAGCGCGTAAACAGACTCTGATAGAAATGGGTGGTGTTCCGTTTACGGTGCCCGGCGATGTTCATTCATCTTTGTTGGCGGCAAAGATAATCGAAGATCCTTACTATCGGGATAATGAGTTTGCCGTTGATTGGGTGAACCAGACAGCCTGGGTACTGACACGCACATTTGTCTACGCTCTTGCCTCCTTTGATCGGCATGTTGTTCTGATGGTTGACAATATCGATTGTATTGCCGAAATCAGCGTAAACAACGTATTGGTTGGGGAAACTGACAATCAGTTTGTTCGCTATGCTTTTGATATTAGTGCCGCCTTGCGCGATGGTGACAATGAGCTGAAAATCGAGTTTCAGGTGGCCCGTGATGTAGCGGCTGAGTCAAGACGACGTCACCCCTTTGATTTGCCCGACAGTCAGAATTGCAGGATTCCGAACAATCATTTTCTGCGCAAAACGCCCTGCCATTCTGGTTGGGACTGGAATATCTGTCTAATGCCGACGGGTATCTATGGTTCTGTCGGCATAGCAAGCTTTGCACGTTGTCGCATTGATGACATCAGTATCAACCAGCGGTTCGACCAGCAAGATGTCACGCTGCTTATAAATATCAAGGCACAAGTATTTAAATCGGCGTCAGTCAACTGCGTCGTTGCTTTGGGTAATGAGTTAATTTCTGGGAATGTTGATGTCTACCCGGGAGAGCAGAGTATTGAGATGCAACTGCGTGTGCCGAAGCCCGATCGCTGGTGGCCTCGAGGTCTGGGTGAGCAGACGCTGCATCACTTGCGCATCGAGCTGGATGATCAAATCTGGCAATCGGATATCGGCATTTGTGAATCTCGTATTGTTTGCAAACCAGATGTGCAAGGTCCTGGAAGTGGGTTTGCTGTCGAGATAAACGGCCGCGCAGTGTTTATGCGTGGAGCAAACTGGATTCCTGCTGATGCCTTGCCAGCGCGTGGTACGCCAGATGTCGTTCGTGAACTTCTCACATCGGCTGTTGAGACCAATATGAACATGCTGCGTGTCTGGGGTGGCGGACAATACGAGGCCGACTGGTTTTATGCCCTGTGCGATGAATTGGGCATACTTGTGTGGCAGGACTTCATGTTCAGTTGCAATCATTACCCGGCTACAGACCCAGAGTGGATGGCAAGTGTTCGTGTTGAGGCGACTCAGCAAGTTAGACGCTTATCAAGGTATGCAAGTGTCGTATTGTGGTGTGGAGACAATGAGCTGGTTGGCGCTTTGCAGTGGTGGGAGGTAACAAGAAACAACCGAGATCGCTACCTCGCTAATTACGTAAGATTAAATACAGCCCTGGAAGAAATCATTACCAGAGAAGTACCGCAAACCTCGTGGTGGCCAAGCTCACCATCGCAAGGATTGCTTGATTACGCTGACGGTTGGAAAAGCGATGTTGCAGGTGATATGCATTTCTGGGACGTCTGGCACGAAGCTAAACCCTTCTCTGCGTATCAGGAAATTTGCCCTCGATTCTGTTCCGAGTTTGGATTTCAATCGTTTTCTTCGATGCCTATGGTGCAGAGCTTCGCCGAGGAGGGTGATCGCAACGTAAGCTCCAGAGTCATGGGCGTACATCAGCGAAATGAGGGTGGCAACGCACGTATCGTTGAAACACTGGTGCGATATTTCAAGTTTCCCGATTCGTTTGAACGTACTGTGTTCCTGTCTCAATGTCAGCAAGCCATGGCCATTAGCACGGGGGTTGAATACTGGCGCTCTCTGAAGCCTCATTGTATGGGAACCTTGTACTGGCAGCTGAATGACAGCTGGCCAGTAGCGTCCTGGTCCTCACTGGAATACGGTGGAGCATGGAAACTGTTGCATTACGCGGCTCGTCGTTTCTATCGCGATGTTATGTTAATGGTAGTGCCTGTTGATCAATCAGGGCAGGGTGCTGATTCGCCGTTGTGTTTGCGGGCTGTAAATGACCAAGCTGCCACTGTTGATCTGTCATACACTCTGCAGGCAATTGATATGGCTGGTACGGTACAAACGCAGTGGTCGGGATGTTGCGAGGTCACCGAAGACAGCGCTATCGATATAATGACTCTGCAACCGGGCGATATTCCCGATGGTTGTTTTTTGAAATTTCAATGGACCAGAGGCTCATCGGATGTTGGCTTTCACACTGACAGCACTGATTCTATAGCGGGGGAGGGCGAGTATTGGCCTCGACCTTATAAAGACTATGAGTTGCCCGTACCGAATGTCAAGATTGAAGTGGAGCCTGACAGTGACGGTTGTATTGTCATCCTGGAAACAGATAAGCCCGCTTTTTTTGTAACCATAGAGTTAGGCGGCAGACGTGTCTGGTCTGACAATGGTTTTACGTTGTTGCCTGATCAGCCGAAAAAAATATGGGTGCAAAAAACCTTGTCCCACGCGGGTATTCCAGAGGTGCCGGAGTATTCGATCGAGCATATTTAATAGTGATGGTAGGTAGCAGCCTTTAACTCCCGAAGTCAGCGGACAACACCTTATCATCACGCAGACAGATGGCACGCCGAACTCAGAGCTAGTATTTGTGGTGCTTGAATAATGAAACAGAGATCTTAGGTGTAAATGCGGAATAGGTAATCATGTTGTCCCGGCTAAAAACTATATTCTGTTCGGATTAGACAGTGTCCTGTGGTGTTATGATTGGCTGTACGCTCGTACAGCGAAGCGCCCTCGATTCTGTTGGTTACGACGCATAGGGCCGTTCCGTCGAAAAATTCTTTTGATCGGGGGCCTGCCGCCCTGAAAGGGAACCCTTTCAGGGCGGCAGAATATGCCAGATTTCAGTAATTCCAAAAGACGGTAGGGCAGTGTCCCAAAATACACTTGTGGGACACGACGTTAACAAGCTTCTTTTCGATAGGTATTATAAATTCTATCGCCATCCCACTGAAAGCAGTAGTGGCTTCCCTGGACAACCGGGGAAGGGATGTTGGCTTTAAATATCCCCACACATTCTCCGCCTGCATGCCTGACGCTGTCAAAGACAATGCCATTGGATCCATTCTTTCTAAGATCGCGCGCTAATTCTTGGCTTTCGCCATATGAATTTCTATCATATATCGCTGATAAATCTGATCGCATACCACGAATATCGTGCAGCTCTGTATTTAACTCCGATGCGTATGAGCGCATATCAATATCGATCGGTTGTTCGTCCGTGCGCTGCAGAAAACGTTCTCTGTGATAGCGTGTTTCGGCTAAAGCTGTTTCGATATCTTTAGCAGCGTAATAGACGCCGAAGTTACCATCGCTGAAACGGCTCTCATCACCTACATGTGTAAAGCTGGCCATAATGGGAGTTGTGCCTTGTCCAGATTGACGTTCGCTCTCTGGTACAAGATGAAGCTCCCCTACCTCATCGCGCAAGCGAGCATTAGTAAGACTCTCTACAGCGACTATCGCTTCTAGATCGCTAGCATTAGCGACACGATCGAATAGGCTGACAGGAGGAAATCGACTGGGTACCAAGCGCCATGATGGATCCCAGTGTATGGCAGATACTGGCGGGGTATCTACCATCCGCGTTCAGCATCCAGATAACGCCTGACAACATAGAGATCCGCTACATTGCCAGAGAGCATCCGGCTCAATGCCGACTCGCCGTTAAATAACGGTGCCGCATTAGGCTTTTTGACCCAACTGTCAGCGCTACTTGGATCAGGCAACAAAATTTGCAGCGCTTTGTAAATGCCAAACACATAAGAAAGCCGTTCCAGCTTTTCTTTTTGAAGCCTTACAGATGTAGGTTCTCTTTTCCATTTGAAGTAGGTGCTACGAGTATTATCGTCATAGCCAAGGAGTGTCATTGCCTCGGTCTGCGATAGATCCCATGCATCAACAATATTTAGAAATGTATTCAATGCTGCTGTTGATACCTTTGCAGGATCAATGGCATCTATAGGCCGTGCACCAGACATGACTTCCTCCTGTTTGTTATTAGTGGATACTGATTAATGATATTCAATCAGCATCCACTTCATACCTTCTCAGTCAAAGTATGGTTGGGCCAACTCTTGACTGCTGCTTCATTTACAATCTTCCAGTTCCCGCTGATCGATGGATAGTTCTACCGCTGAAACTGCTTTTTCCTGATCTCTCCTTAACTAACTTTTTGGGTCTGTGAGCCGCAGCTGAGCGGCTGATATATCGCCCTGTTTTTGCACTTTGAAAAGCCATAATTCCACCTCATCTTAAAATTCATATTGGGTGAAAAGTATGAAAACGTACCTATTTTTACAAAAAGTATGAATTAGCACTTAATGTACCACTGAAATAGATTAGTTTCAACGGGTCAGTCGACAGCATTTCTTAAGTATCCCACAATGGTCTTGTGGGACACTTACCCTCCATAGCCCCATCTGGTGCGGTTTTCCAACGCCGACTTTGCTAGAGTGCCCCATATTGTGCGAATGCAGCCGTTTTGGGACACTAAACATGCACGAAGTCGAGGCCGTAAAAACCGGCGAACAACGCCAGCAAGTCGAGGCACATTAGGCTGACCAGGGCGTGATCTAAGCGGACATCTGTAAGGCGAAAACCGCGTTACGTATCTCGGACCTGTTGTCGTTGACCATGGACAATATACGATCGTTGAATATCGATCAGCCTGCGCTCAATGTCATCGAGCAGAAAACCGGCAAGCTCCGGAAGATTGTGGTTAATCAAACGGCACTCGATGTCATGCAACGCCGCCTTGCTGAATACCCCGAATTCCCTCTGTGCCATCGCGTTTACAAAATATAGACAATGAAAAAGTACCAGATAGCAGTTGATCAAAGTAGCAGTCTCGTGAACCACCTGCTGGCGTGTCGCCGTACAGCAATCACTCATCAACCAGTTCCAATAGGCATGCCTGAAAGCGTCTGCGCGGGTCAAAAATTGACCACCAGGAAACAGCGAAAGGGTAACCTCTCTCGCATCATCCGCGGCAAACTTTGTGCGAACTCCTTAAGCAGGGTTTCGCAACACTAGGCTTTTTTCTGCCTCGGTAAGCATGCCGAACTGATCAAAAATGCTGCGTGCACTTCGAGTATCTTCGTTCGCGGACGACAAGATTAGCTGATCGATAATTTCATTTGCAAATTCGTTACCCGCAGTATTAATATCCGGAGATTCAAACGTAACAGAATCGTATGCCGCGACAAAGGCCTCATAGGTGAATTCAGGCGCTCTTTGTATGTCAGCATCCGTGAGCGTGGTTGTAACGGAGTCGTTGTAGACAATTTCTATATCTGGCTCGGGCTCTATATCTTCAGGGTTTGGTATGTTTTCGGCACCCTCAAAATTGCCCCCGATTGATGTATCGATAACGACTGGCTCGATTGGGTCAATCAAAGTAACAGCACTATCTCCAAGATCATCATCAGAACTGCATCCGACGGCAAAGCTGGCTAGCAGTGAATATAAAATAATATTTTTGATGTTGTTTGTAGCCCCAAAATCAGCCGCTCTCGTTTCACGCATCTCGCGCAACCTTTGCGCATGTTCGAGGTTGAACTTAGCGGGTTCGGCCGCCGTTTGATCATCAGGAATGATGCGATCCCTGGGTGACAAATGTTTCTGTTGGTGAGAGGCTTTCGGCGAATTTTGAAAGGATGATGTCCGGTTAAGTTATTTCGGTGAAGGTTGAGCTGCGGATGAAACAAAACGTGGGTTCAAGCGCCGCATTTCCGGTCCAGCGACAGCGATAATAGTTTGCAAGCTATAAAGTGGTATGTTATTTTGATTCCAAAACGTTTTGGAAGAAAGGTCATATGAATATTATTCACAACTTCAGTGAGATCTTTAAGCGCCACGCTATATAGGGGATATTCATGTCCATAGCAGCGAAGAAAAAAGGCACGTTAAAGGCATTGGCAGCCGAATTGGGGCTGTCCATCACAACGGTGTCTCGTGCTTTGGGTGGATATTCAGATGTCGCGGAGACCACTAGACTGCGTGTTCTTGCAGCTGCCAACGCAGCGGATTACGTGCCCAATGTAGCTGGCAAAATGTTGGTCAGTGGCCGCAGCGGTTTTGTCGGCTTTTTACTGCCGCTGCGCAATTCGCCCATATTGGACCCCTTCCTTGGTGAGTACATCGTGGGCCTGAGTGCAGGCCTTGCTGAACGTGGACGTGACCTGTTCATGACCACGGTGTCCAGTACGCAAACAGAACTAAAAGCGTTACAACATATCGTTGAATCTGGTCGAGCTGATGCGATGGTCTTGACTCGAATTGCCGAGCACGATGAGCGGGTCGACTATCTGGTGAAACGTGGATATCCCTTCGTAGCTCACGGCAGAACATTGAATCACAGTGGGTATAGTTGGATTGATTCTGACGGTCAGCAGTCGTTTTCCGATCTATTCGAATGGTTATATGATCTGGGGCACCGCCGATTTGGCCTGCTGTCGATAACTGAGCAAATGACCTTTCGACGGTACAGAGAAGATGGTTTACGCATGGCTATACAAAACAAAGGCGATAGTGATGTCACGTTAATAACGCAACATGTACCTCGCTTCGACAATACAAGCTGGGGGGCCGCTATTAATACCATGCTCTGCGCAGTCGCCCCGCCCACGGCAATCATTGCTTTGACTGATGAACTGGCACTTAGCGTACTTGAACACGCAGCTGCAATGGGCGTAGATGTGCCTGGCTCGCTTACCGTTACTGGTTTTGACAACATCCCATCGGCGCAATTTTCAACGCCAGCGCTGACTACTTTCGATCAATCGATTAGAACAACTGCACAACAAATGGCTGGGTTGCTACTGGATACTCTGGATTCACCTCTAGGTATTCAACAACAGCTGGTATCACCAACGTTAATACAGCGCGGGAGCCACGGACCTGCCCCCGATCTACAGTACAACTAG
>Ga0209187_1001130_pt1 | contig 34259 bp, 29 predicted proteins | sample BantaG_FD_187430 | JGI IMG/M metagenome (GOLD analysis project Ga0209187, IMG submission 187430) | Marine algal microbial communities from Bantry Bay, Ireland - BantryBay_4 metaG (SPAdes) (version 2) | ecosystem: Host-associated > Algae > Red algae > Unclassified | place: Bantry Bay, Ireland...
AAATTATTCGCACTACACCCTTTTACATTTTACATTTATTATTTTAAATTTTACATTTAAATATCCTTATTTCCCCCCACCAATTCCCACACTTTTGCTTGTATTTCTTTGTTTTCTAAGAAAGGTGAAGTTCGGGCTTTTACGTATTGTTTTTTGTGTGTGACGATGCCTTTTCGGAGTTCTTTACGGGTTTCTTCGGGGAGTGAATTGTATGCTTGACAGGCTTCGGTGCAGCATTGGGCGTACTTGGTGGCACAGGCTTGGCATTGTATGAATAGGTGGTGGCAAGCTTCGTTGGCGCAGTTGACGTGGGTATCGCAAGGGTTGCCACATTGATGGCATTGGCTGATGATTTCGGTGCTGATTCGCTCGCCTAATCTGTCGTCAAATACGAAGTTTTTTCCCTTAAATTTATTTTCTAAGCCTTGTTTTTCGACTTGTCGGGCGTATTCGATAATGCCGCCTTCGAGTTGGAAAACGTTTTTGAAGCCCTTGTGCTTGTAGTACGCACTCGCCTTTTCGCAACGGATGCCACCGGTGCAGTACATGACGATGTTTTTGTCTTTATTTTCCGACAGTTGTTCTTCCATTAAAGGTAGTGCTTCGCGGAAAGTATCGACATCGGGGCAGATTGCGCCGTCGAAGTGTCCGACCTCGCTTTCGTAGTGGTTTCGCATATCCACGATGATAGTGTTTTTATCTTCGGTGAGTTGGTTAAATCTTTGAGCGTCAAGGTGTACACCGCGATTGGTAACGTCAAATGTTTCGTCATTCAATCCGTCTGCGACTATTTTGTTACGTATTTTTATTTTTAATTTATAAAATGATTTCCCATCGTCTTCTATCGCTATATTGAGTCGAATATTTCTCAAAAAAACTATATCATTTACTTCTTTTTCAAAGGCTTCCCACTGCGTTTCGGGTACGGAAATTTGAGCATTTACGCCCTCGTGCGCTACATATATGCGCCCATAAACGCCCACTTCTGACCAACATGCATATATATGGTCGCGGAATACGCTGGTGTTGCCAATGTGTGCGTATTGGTAAAACGACAAAGTGATACGCTTTTGCGCCTCTTGTTCGAGTTGCTCTTTTAAGATTCGCTTGTCTATTTTATTGTGCAATTTCATTGTTGTTTCTCAATTTCTTGGGGGAGTTGTTGGATTTGCTCTATGTTCAAATTCGTAGCTTGGGCAATAAGGTCATCTGTCATACCCATTTTTGTCATATTTTGAACTAATTCTTTATCTTTCTCTTTTACTGCATCTTCTCTCTCCTTCAAAATAACAATCTTCCCCTCCGTTTTATTTTTGAGGTGCATTCGTTCGGTGGGCGTGAGGTTGTCAAAGTCAATCAATTCAATCGCTTTTTTAATCCCCTCATTATCAGTATTTAATGTTGGTCTTTGCGGATTATGAATAGATTGATAAATTAAATCCAACCAATCGCGAATACGTTTCGGAGTGTCATCGGCAGGGTGATTTGGGTTGAGACAAACGAATTGATGTCCGTACAAATCTCTGACTTTTCCCGCGAGTGTTTCGGGGTTGATATTGAGTAGTAGGACTTCATCCTGAATGGGTTTGCCCGTCTTTTCTTGTAATTTGTAGGGCGAAGTCAACACCACAATGACATAAACCGTTTGGTCGATACTGTATTTTGCAGCCGTTTTTTGTTGTTCGGCAATCAGCATAAAAAAGTAGTGCAAAAACCTATCGAAATGGTGGTCAAGTTCTACTCGTTGAATTTCAATAATTACACGCTTATCCACACTTTCTGCAAAAATATCCAACTCAAAATCAATATATCTAACCTTCGGGGTAAATTTTTTCTCCGTCTCAATCTTATCCACCTCAATCTCAATCCCCAGAATATCGCGCACAAATGCCTTGAACACAATTTTATTGGTGAACGCTTTTTTGAAGATAACTTCGTTGTCGAGATTTCCAAGCATAATTAATTGTTCTCTTTTTCGATTTCACGGCGGAGTTGTTGGATTTCTTCCATACTTAATTTAGTACCTTTCGCTATCATTTCATCGGATAAACCTAAACCAATAAAGTTCTTTGCGATTTCTTCTGCCTCATCTTTCCTCTCCTTCAAAATAACAATCTTCCCCTCCGTTTTATTTTTGAGGTGCATTCGTTCGGTGGGCGTGAGGTTGTCAAAGTCAATCAATTCAATTGCCTTTTTAATACCCTCATTGTTAGTATTTAATGTTGGTCTTTGTGGATTGTGAATGGATTGATAAATCAGATCTAACCAATCACGAATACGCTGTGGTGTGTCATCGGCAGGGTGATTTGGGTTGAGGCAAACGAATTGATGTCCATACAAATCCCTGACTTCTCCGGCAAGTGTTTCGGGGTTGATATTGAGTAGTAGGACTTCATCCCGAATGGGTTTGCCCGTTTTTTCCTGTAATTTGTAGGGCGAAGTCAACACCACAATGACATAAACGGTTTGGTCGATACTGTATTTTGCAGCCGTTTTTTGTTGTTCGACAATCAGCATAAAAAAGTAGTGCAAAAACCTATCGAAATGGTGGTCAAGTTCTACTCGTTGAATTTCAATAATTACACGCTTATCCACACTTTCTGCGAAAATATCCAACTCAAAATCAATATATCCAACCTTTGGAATAAATTTTTTCTCCGTCTCAATCTTGTCCACCTCAATCTCAATCCCCAGAATATCGCGCACGAATGCCTTGAACACAATTTTATTGGTGAACGCTTTTTTGAAAATAACTTCGTTATCAAGATTTCCGAGCATAATTAAATAATTATTCTCGTAGTGAAAGTAGGGACAGGGCGTGCCCTATCCCTACTTTCAATACGAGATTATCTTTCCTTACGGCGTTGTTTTTCCGCACATTCCTCAGAACAAGTCCCATAAAAATTCAGTGAATGACTATCAATTTTGAAACCGTAAATATCCTCTACCATACTCTGAATATTTCGGATGCGCGGGTCGCAAAATTCGAGTATTTTATTACATTCTACACATATCAAATGGTCGTGCTGCTGGTAGCCAAATGACTTCTCATACCGAGCGAGTTTACTGCCGAATTGATGCTTAATCACCAATTTACACTCCTGCAAAATATCTAATGTATTATATACCGTAGCTCGACTAACTTTGTAGTTTTTGACCTTCATTTCCACATACAAAGTCTCTGCATCAAAGTGGTCATCGCGCGTATATATCGCCTCCAACAACGCAAATCGCTCCGGCGTTTTTCGCAGTTTTTTATCAATGAGGTAATGCTCTAATATCTGTTTGACCTTTGCTAAAGTATCAGTTTGTGTTGTTGTATTATTCATGTATAAGCTAATTCGCTTTTATAAAAATCAATTATCTCATTTAAAACACCTAGTAATTCACCTACATCACCGAGGTAATATTTTCTTGTATCAATTAGAATTTCGTTATCAATATATTTCATAAATTGCCAAGCCTCACCGGTGGTTACACAGCCATATATCACATTCAAATCCATTCCTTTTTTTTCATTGAAAATTTTAGACGCAATCATCTGAGCGGCACATTGTGGGATGCCGATATCAAAATCATTTTTCTTGGCTTCCACTACTTGGAATATCGGTGCATTCACATTCAATGACCCCGTGTCTTTGGCAATGATAAAGTCGCATTCACCTCTCAGACCGCGTTCTGCATCCACATTTAGTGTATCGCCAGAATATATTGTAAAAAAGTTATTTTGCAAATCTCTCAACTCCAGTAAAATAGGAAACACAACCATTTCTGACCGTGCTTTTTCACTTTTCATAGGTAGTTTTGCTACATTATTTAGTAAACGTTGCAAAAAATCACTAACTGGAATTTCTTTAATCGAATTAAAGAGAGGCATCATTCGGTTTTTTATACCAAATTGAGCCTCAATTGCTTCTAAAGTAAAATGGCTATAAGAAGTCATAATATAAAATTTAATTGAGAAAAATACATATTTACAAACTAACCTCCAGCCCTCGCGCCAGTCGCGCATACTCCTTCGCAAAATAAGTCAAAATCACATCTGCGCCCGCCCTACGTATAGACAACAACGTTTCGGGCATCGCTTGTTCAAAATCGAGCCAACCATTTTGACAGGCGGCTATCAACATCGCGCACTCGCCACTTACATGATACGCGGCGATGGGCAGCGTTGTACTTTCTTTCAATAAAGCGATGACATCCAGATAGTTAAGTGCCGGTTTGACCATTAGATAATCTGCGCCTTCCTCTTCATCAAGCATCGCTTCGCGCAAGCCTTCCATGCGATTGGCGGGATCCATTTGGTAAGTTTTTTTATCGCCGGCTTTTGGTGCAGAATCCAGCGCATCCCGAAACGGACCGTAAAATGCACTCGCATATTTTGCTGTATAAGCCATGATTGCCGTTTCGATATAGCCTGCTGCGTCAAGTGCTTCGCGTATTGCGCCTACACGCCCGTCCATCATATCCGAAGGCGCGATAATGTCAAATCCGGCTTGCGCCTGTGCGACCGACATTTTCGCCAAAATCGGCAAGGTTTCATCATTGAGAATACGCCCGTTTTCGACCAGACCATCGTGTCCGTCCGAACTGTAGGGGTCCATTGCGACATCGCTAATCAAGGTACTTTCCGGAAATTTTTCTTTGAAAATACGCGCCGCTTCCAAATAAAAATTATCGGTTGCGTAGCTATATGTCGCGGTTTTATCTTTCAATTCTTCGGGTACGGCAGGGAACACGACAAAATTTCGCAAGCCCAATTCCATACATTCTTCCACCTCCAACAACATTTTATCCAATGACCATCGAAAATTTCCCGGCAGGGACTTTATCTCGTCTTTCACACCTTTTCCATCCACCAAAAAAAGCGGATAAATTAGGTTATCAGTTGTTATATGCGTTTCGCGTACCATGCCGCGTATCGCAGCCGTGCGCCTATTCCGTCTTGGTCTTGTCATAATGAATGAATGAATGAATGAATTTTGAATGAATGAATATTTTTAATGCGCCAATGCTGAAATGCGTTAATGATAATGAATGAATCTATCACTTTTTCTTCTTTCTCCGTTTGCCGTCTGCCGTCTGCCGTTCCCCCTTGGCTTGCCGCTTCGGGACGGGGTCGTGTCCGTGTCCTGCCCAGGGGTGGCAGCGTCCGATCCGTTTCAAGCCCATCCAAGTCCCGCGAATAACGCCCCATTCTTCAATCGCCTGTACCATATAATGCGAACAGGTCGGTTGATATCGGCAGTTTTGCCCCAAATGTGGCGAAATGAACGCCTGATAAAAGCGAACCGGCGCAATGAATATTTTTTTAATTAGACTCATTCTATGCAAAGGTAAGGAATTTTGAATGAATGAATTGAGTGATTTTTGATTCCTAAAATAGCAGGACAGTATAAATTAACGGTAGTGTGTTTGACTGGACTTTGGACATTGGGTAATTAGGGAACTGGGTAATTAAGTAAATCGCTCATTATCAATAATTTACGTTGATTTGCACTTTATTTTAAATTAATTTTATTACAATTTTTATTATGCTGATAAATAGCGAATTATGCTTTCGTTAGCCTAATTTCCCAGTTACCTAATGTCCAAAGTCCAGTTAATCAGTGATGATACAAAAGAACTTGTCAAGCGTTTATTAACTGAGCGTATATCCCTACGCGGTATATCCCTACGCGGTATCTGCCGTTCAGTAGAGGTCAGTTTGAGTTGGTTGATGAGTTTTATAGTGGCTCAATACGAAGATTTGCCTGACCATTTAAATGTTGTTCAAAGTAAGAGGGCTTCTGGTGTTATTATACAACTTCTTGATATAGAAGATACTGAGGTAGAGGCAGATGAGATGTGGAGTTTCGTAGAAAAAAAAGAAAATAAACAGTGGGTTTGGGTGGCAATGGACGCAGATACCCGACAAATTATTGCTTTTTATATCGGAGATAGAAGCAAATTAAGTGCAAAGGAATTGTGGAAGTTGATACCAGAAACGTATCGAAAAAATGCGACCTTCTACACCGATAATTGGAAGGCTTACAAAAGTGTTATACCTGAAGGCAGACACCAAGTCAGCAAATCTAAAACCACTCATATCGAACGATTCTTTTGTACGCTAAGGCAGAGGTGTTCGAGGGTAGTCAGAAAAGCCTTGTCCTTTTCAAAGAAACTTGACAATTACATTGGAGCAATTAAATATTTTATTTGTCATTATAATTTACACATAGCATTACATTTGTAACACTACCGAATTGTTTTTACTAAAGCAATTTTTCAAATCGCTACGCGTCAGCGTCTTTCTGTCGTGAATAACGATTTACAAAATTGCTTTACGTTTCTATCAAATCATTTAAACTCGTCTATAAAGGTTAAAACCCTGATTGCCAACCCTTTATTTCCTTTTCCAATTTCTGTTTTCGCATAATGATGTAAGCGTGTGCGAAGGGCTTTGGTGTCATCGCTACATTCTTGTATAAGGCGTTTGACGGTTTCATTATTCTTCATATCAGCAACTTCTTCGGGGCTTGGCAGAGCGTGTAATCCAGCAAGCATACCGATGTCATTACCGGAAAGTACGTGACTATTACGGACTGATTCAGGTAGTGCATCATAACCAACACTGACCTTCATCACCTCTTGTACTACCGTAAAAATCGCATCGCCACTCGCACGGGTGTAATAAGCGCGTCCCATACGTCCGACGAGGTCTATTTTGTGTGGATTGATGCGTCCATTGTCTATCACATTCTCGCTAATGTGCATACGAAGCACGTCACAAATTATCAAATGCCCAGCACCGCCTTTATCGCCCAATGTGATGATTTCTCTGACACGACATTCCATTTGCACAGGCGATTCTTTGATACGAAAAGGCTTCACCAAATCCGAAACAATCGGAGTCAAACCCGATTTTTCAAACTCACTCACGCCTGTATCAAACTGTATGGAAGCCACCGCCATTTGACGCACTATACTATGACTTACTACATTAATAACGACCTCTTTTGTCGTTTCAATATTGTGTAAAGTATCCTTTGTCGTATTGTCAACTACACGCCGATTCGCAGAAAAAACAAGCGTCGGCGGATTGGAACTAAAGGCATTGAAGAAGCTGTAAGGAGCAATATTCGGATTGCCATTTTCATCAATAGTACTCGCAAAAGCTATCGGGCGAGGTGCAACAGCTCCAAGTAAATATTGGTGTAAATCGCGTGTAGGAATCGTTTTCGGATCTATCGTTAGCATAATCTCTTTTTATTTATTCCGTGAAATTCAAAGGTAAATAAGAATATTCAAAAAATAATCTTCATTTGGTAAAAACAAAGTTAATTCAACTTAATCAATTGATTATCAATGTAAAATAAATTTTAAATGTTAATAAAAATTTGTTTTCACCAAAAATAATTTGTGAGCTTATTTGACTTTTTAAATCTTATGACGTATTTTTACGTCATAAAACTTAATCATAAGTTAATTGACGGCTGAATACGTTTTATGTGTTTCTTATTCAACAATTCATTCATTCAAAATTCATTCACTCACTCATTGACAAATGAAAAGACTAACTAAAGTAGAAGAACAAGTGATGCAAATTATCTGGCAATTGGAGCGTTGCTTGGTACGTGACATCATCGAACAACTCGGCGAACCGAATACGCCACGTAGCACCATTTCATCTGTGGTTCGCATCTTGGAGAGTAAAGGATTTGTCGGACATAAAGCCTATGGGCGGACTTACGAGTATTTTCCTGTGATTACGAAAGAGGACTATTCGCGACAGGCTTTGAAGGGATTGGTTGGCGAGTATTTTGATGGTTCAGCCAATCGCTTGGTCTCTTTCTTAATCAAAGAAAATGATGTAGATTTGAAAGACCTGAATGACATCATTCAAAAATTAGATGACGCTGAAAATAATACCGATAATGACGCTTAATTATATAATCGAAACTACTATTTGTTGGCTGTTTTTCTACTTGCTGTACGCGCTTTGGTTGCGTAAAGAGACCTTCTTTCGTGCCAATCGGATGTATCTCATTGTTACGCTGTTATTGGGTTTAATGATTCCTGTAATGAATGTCGTTTCGACTACACAGCCCACTATACTACAAGACTTTACGGTATATTTGAATGAAGTGACCGTAATCGCACAAGGTAATGTTTCGACTTCCAATATCGGATTGGACATTGGGGCGATACTCATAGCGATGTATAAGATTGGTGTAGCCATATTCTTGCTTCGTTTTCTTATTGGAATGGGCGGCATACTGCGCCTTTTTATCAATAGCGAAATTATCCGAAAAGAAAATTATATACTCGTTTATACTTCGCGTGAACACGCGCCATTTTCATTTATGAATTACTTTTTTGTTAGTAAAAAAATGAATTTTAGTGAAGCTGAATGGCAACAAATCACGCGCCACGAGGAAGCACACATACGTGGTGTACACACGTTGGATGTGCTGTTGGTGGAGGTGTTGGCGATTCTATTTTGGTTTAATCCCCTGATTTACATGTATAAACATGCTATGCGAAATGTACATGAGTATTTGGCAGATGCTGCGGTCATCAAGACTGTCCCGATGGTGCACTACGGACGATTTTTGGTGAGCTTCGCATTGCCCGGTTTTCGCATGGCAAATAACTTTAATCATTCACAATTAAAAAAACGTATTGCTATGATGACAAAAACGCAATCATCCAAATTCGCATTAGCGAAATATATTTTATTTATTCCACTTGCATTTTTGATGTTAGTTGTTTTTTCTTGTAAAGAAGAAACAGAGAGTTTACAAACACAGGTCAAGACAACAGCAGAAAAACGAGCTATTGCTGAGAAACAATCAAGCGATTGGAAAGAAAAACTGAAACAGTACAAAGTTGAATTTGAGCAAAAAGCTAAGGCAATCAAGGAAGAAAGAGACCCTGCCAAAAAGAGAGTTATGACAGAAGCATTGGAAAAGGATATGAAGAAGATGTTACAGCTAAAAGATACTCCTGACCTCAGCCTATATGAGCACGAGGATGTTTATGACATAGTAGATGAAATGCCTCGCTTCCCCGGCTGCGAAGATAAAGCAGGTGATGAACGCAAACAATGCGCTGAAATGCAGATGTTGCAACACATTTATACCAACGTCGTCTATCCTGCCGAAGCCAGAGATGCAGGTGTAGAAGGTATGTCGGTCATATCTTTTATAGTGGAAGCAGACGGGCAAATTACCAACCCGAAAATACTCCGCAGCGTAGGTTATGGTACTGACAAGGAGGTGCTTCGTATCGTCAATAACATGCCAAACTGGATTCCCGGCAAACAAGAGGGCGAAAGGGTCAGAGTGAAATTTAACCTGCCAGTGCGCTTCAAATTAAAAGGATAATACGACTGAAACACTGATAAAAAACCGCAATCAGAAGCATGGGATTTTACATCTCATGCTTCCACTTTAAAACACGTAAATAATTAATTGTCATTGCTTTACAGCTTTTCTAACAACCTAAAAGCCACTTCAAAGTTTTCGCCCCAAGCGATAATTCCATCTTCGTGACCGCCCATAATCAAAACATCCGTATCGGTGATTTCATCATTATCAAAAAGTCGTTGTACTTCTTGTGCCATTTCGGGCGTGCCATATTCGACCTTCGGATTGGTGGTCGGAAGGCGGTGGATGTATTTTTCCCAAAGTGCTTTGCTATGAATGTGAATGACCGCAAGAACCTTATCCGACAATTCGTAAATAGCCGCATGAGTCAGCGATTCGGAAGACGCTTTTGTCAAACCGATACAGTCAATTGTATTTTTCGGAATGTCAAAATGACTGATGAATGAAAAATGTGTTGCGTCCAATTCAGGGATATGCCCAGTCTGCGAACCGCTAATGAAAAACTGCTTGTTATTTTGATATTTCAAACTAATATTTCCAAAGCCGACTTCATATTTTTTATCAAATCCAATCCAATGACGAGCAAAACACTTACGACGATATTCTATTAATGAAGAAATATCGTAAGCAGGAAAATCTGCGGATTGATTCCAATTTTGTCTGTATTTTATGACACCTTCTTGTTCCATATTATTTTGATTTTAGTTACTTATTTCCATAGACGGATTCATCGGTAATTGTGTTGCTCCATTATTGGAAATGGCTGTAAAAGCGATGCGTTTTTTAATCTGTCGTTTCTCCTCCCCTTATTCTGATTTCTTAAAATCGAAAAAAGTTACTTTTTAAATCTGCATATATATTTTGAATATTGCAGTATCAACATTCGATAAGCTCAAAACATCCACTTCATTTTCATTATATCCATATCCACATAGCTCTGATATTTGATGTATCAGATGTTTTTACATGTAAAAAATTTAAACACAATAATGTTGTTCATAAATAAGAAAGAGTTATGCGTTTTCCACCCCCAGCCCCCTCCAAAGGGGGAGATTCTCGCGTGTACATGTCCCCCTTTGGAGGGGGGTTGGGGGTGGACTCGCGTTAGAAATTTTTATTTATGAACAACACTAATATTATTAAAACTGAGAGCATGTTTGGATTCTTTTCAAACGTACTTTAAAACAAAACAATGTTTATTATGAAAAATTATTTAATTCTAATTATTCTTTTCGCATCGAGTATGCTCAATGCTCAATCCTAAGAATGTGGTACTGTGCCAACTCAAGAGGAAATGGACTACCTCGATAACTCACAAGCAGATAGGGATGGCTTTTCTTTTGACCCTGCTAATATGGACGTGATTCAAATACCTATTGTCAATCACATTGTCAGAAGGTCTAATAGTACGGGCGGATTGACGACCGGACAGCTTGCCACAGCTATTCAAAACCTGAATACTTTTTATGCTCAAGCCAATATTGAGTTTGTCGAGTGTGAATCAGTAAAATTTATAAATAGCGACACTTGGTACGACTTTAACTCTTCACAAGACGGGGCTATAACATCTGCTAATAGCATACCTAACGTCTTGAATATTTATTATTTTAATGGATTGGTTTCCAGTAGCGGTCTCAATCTATACGGATACGCCAGTTTTCCTCCCGGACCGGATAGAATTATGATGAAAAATAGCTGTACCACAAGTGGTACAACGCTCATTCACGAGGTAGGACATTATTTTTCACTTTATCATACACACGGTACTTCCAATTGTGGTACTACGGACGAATTGGTAAATGGATCTAACTGTAGCACCTCTGGAGATAGAGTCTGTGATACACCTGCTGACCCAAACCTTTACTACAACTGTTCAACATCTTTAGTAGATGGTAATTGTATGTACACAGGCAATTACACAGATGCCAACGGACAACAATATAACTCGCAAACGAATAACATCATGTCCTACAGCCTTGGGACATGTAGAAGTATGTTTACACCACAACAATTTAACCGGGCAGTATATAGTGCAATGAATGATCGAAGTTATCTGTCCTGTGCAGGCGGTGGTAGTAATGAACCCGATTTAATCATTTCTGCTAAATCAACCAGTTCTACCAATGCAGCTTGTGGTAGCTACTCTTCTCAATAATGAAGAAAAACATGTAGGTAAGCATGAAGTCATATTTAATGGTAGCAATTATCCGGCAGGAATGTATTACTACACCATTCAAGCGGGAGAATACAGGGCTATGAAGAAAATGATTATTGCGAAATAAGAGAATAATTTTTTTCGCTCCTTTAACCTCATTTTTGTGAATATCGTTTTATTACGATAAATATTCTGGCAGGACATTCCTATGAATGTTCTGCCTTTTTTTTGCACAATTCAAGTCACATAATTAATAGACTTGTTCGATATTGATTTTGAATTAAAATATTTTATTTTTTATTAAACCTAAAACTCAATGTCATTAAGTTAACATTTTCGACAATGTCATTTAGTACACTGTTTTATAAATTTATTTACATTTTTTGACGTTTATTTTGAAATGAATCGAATCAAAAATGACGCGAATACTCACTGTATTTAAGGATTTTTTGGTGAAGAGTCATTTTAAAAGAAATACTCAAAAAAGTAAATAAATTTGTGAAACAGTGTATTTAGTTAAGAAAGTTTTGTTTTTAAATTAAAATAAAAAAAATACTTAAGCACTTAAAAACGTCATAGACGTGGACGATTTGGTAGCCCCAAGTTTCAAATGGGGTTGAGCGATTCCCCCCTTCAATGAGTATCGTAGATACGGTGCATTAAGGGATGTAACGTACCTACGGCACTCCGACTGTGGGGCTTAACCTTCCCCCCAAGTTGAAACTTGGGGCTACCAAATGAAGCGTGTCTAATGACACTTTTTAAGCAATTTATATATTTTATTTTAATTAAAATGTTTGATGAAATTTCTTAACTAAATGACATTATAATGCAATTTAAGTAGATAATTATTTTTACATAACTTATGTAAATTTGATTATCAATACTCTAAAAGTCGTACAAGTCTAATGTATTTATTCAAGTAATTTCCACCAATTATCTTTTTATCAGCATTTTATATAATTAACTTAAATTAAATTAAATGTTTTACGTAATTATTTTTACTGAAAAACACGATTTTTTGTATTTGTGATAAAATAATTTTATACGGAATATTGCAGTATCAAAATTTAATAAGCTCAAAACATCTACTCCGTTTTATTATATCCACATTAATATATAACAGTTCCGACATTTGATGTACGGATATTAATTCTTAATTAAGAGCATATTTGAAAAATATTCAGATATGCTCCAAACAAAACAAATTCATTATGAAAAACTATTTAATTTCTGTGCTAATCTTGACATTCGTTTATATAAACAGTTATTGTCAAGAAACGCCAGTAGGATCGCCAGCTTGCCCATACCCTACGCAAATTGCTCAACCGAATGGAGATTTATTAGACATCAAAATTAAAGGTAATGGACATATTCATTACCTCGAAACAATTGATGGTTATACAATAATGAAAGACCCAAATGACGACACATTCAAGTACATGGTTGGCGATAAGAAGGGCGATTTATTATTGACGGATATTATCGTTAATAATACTAACAAAAGAAATAAGAGTGAGTTGAGTTTCTTGAATCAAATTGATAAAAATCTTCGATTTTCAGGAGAAGTATTAAAGGAAAAAAGTGCTTCATCCGAATCAAATCACTCTCATCACGATCACAGTCACGATCACGGTCCGGAGTACGTTTTCCCTTCTACCGGAATAGGACGAGCATTGCTGCTACTGGTTGATTTTCCTGACCAAATTAGCCAACATACAGTGGGCGAATTTGACAATTTAGCCAATCAGTCTGGTTATAATGTAAATGGTCAAACCGGAAGTTTCAGAGATTATTATATAGATGCTTCTTACGGTCAATTAACAATTAATACTGATGTAAGAGGTTGGTACACTGCGGCAAACGGTAAGGCTTACTATGGAGAGGATGCTTTCACATCTACCGGTGCGCGTTATGACATCAGACCACGTGACTTAGTTAGAGAGGCAGTTGATGCCGCCGAAGCAGACGGTGTCAATTTTTCATTGTACGATGGTGATAATGACGGCGTAGTCGATGTTGTTATGGTTATACACTCGGGTAGAGGACAGGAAGAATCAGGAGATTCGGATGATATATGGTCACACAAATGGTCATTGGGATCGCAGCAAGTAACTTATGACGGCGTAACCATATACAATTATATCATTCAACCGGAAAAGTATTCTTCAAGTAATACCATTGCCAATATTGGCGTATTATGCCATGAATTTGGTCATGTTCTTGGTCTGCCTGATCTATATGATAGAGATTATTCTTCGAATGGAATAGGAAGTTGGGGATTAATGGCTGGTGGAACGTGGAATAATAATGGTAAAACACCTGCTAATATGTCTGCATGGACTAAAGCGCAATTAGGCTGGATTACTCCAATTGAATTGTCCTCCCCCACAACAATAAGTAATCTACCAAACTTAGATGCCTCTGCTTCTTGTTATAAGGTAAACACAAGCAATCCTAATGAATATTTTTTAATTACCAATAGACAAAAAGTAGGTTGGGATGCTCATATACCAGGAGAAGGATTGGCTATTTGGCATATTGACGATAATGTAACGACACAAAATGATGATGAAACGCATTATTTGGTGCACTTAGAACAAGCCGATGGACTCAACGATTTAAATAATAGAGCAAATAGGGGGGACGCAGGAGATTTGTTCCCGGGTACCGCTAATAATACATCTTTTGATGACAACACCAACCCAAACGCGAAAATGTATAATGGCACGAATACCAATATTTGTATTAGTAACATTGTTGAATCAGGTACTAATGTCGGATTTGAATTTGGCTGTACAGGCGGTGGTGGTAGCTCTGATTTAGTTATTTCTGCTAAATCCACCCGTTCGGGTAGTGCACTGTGTGGTGGTGCTCTACTAGCTTCCGCAACTGTAAAAAATGACGGAGCAGCATCGACCAATGGTCCCAGTTACTTGGGATATTATCTTTCCAACAATACAACATTCGATGCTTCAGATACTTATCTGGGACGAGATTACGTAGAAGCATTGGCTGCCAATGCCACAAGTAATGAGAGTGCTACACTCAACATTCCTGCAGGTACGGCAGCAGGTACGTACTACATTTTATTTGTAGCAGATTATGAAAATGTTATCACCGAATCTAACGAAAATAATAATGTCGCTTATGAGGCTATAACCGTAACTTGTGATGCTGGAGAATCCGATTTAGTTATTACTGCTAAATCCACCAGTTTAACTACTGTGGCTTGTGGACGTACACTATTAGGTTCGGCTACAGTCAAAAATAACGGACCAGGAGCTACCAGTGGTCCAAGTTACCTGGGATATTATCTTTCTAACAATACGACATTGGATGCTTCAGACACTTATCTAAGAAGGGCTAACGTAGGCACATTGGCTGCTAATGTCGCAAGTAATGAGAGCACTACACTCACTATCCCAGAAGGTATCGCGGCAGGCAACTACTATATTTTATTTGTAGCGGATTATGAAAATGTTATCAGCGAATCTAATGAAAATAACAATGTCGCTTATCAGGCAATCACAGTAACTTGTGTTCCCGGAGAACCGGATTTAATTATTTCTGCTAAATCGACCGCTTTAACTACTGTGGCTTGTGGAAGTTCCGTATTGGGTTCGGCTACCGTTAAAAATAACGGTACAGCATCTACCGATAGAGGTAGTGATTTGGGATATTATCTCTCTACCAATACAACATTGGATGCTTCAGACACTTATCTAACAAGGGATATCGTAACCATATTGGCTCCAAATGCCACAAATAATGAAAGTGCTACACTCGCCATTCCCACAGGTACAGCAGCAGGTACGTACTACATTTTATTTGTAGCGGATTATAAAAGTGTTATCACCGAATCTAATGAAAATAATAATGTAGCGTATCAAGCTATTAATGTAACTTGTGCAACCGGAGAGCCCGATTTAATTATTTCTGCTAAATCGACCGCTTTAACTACTGTGGCTTGTGGAAGTTCCGTATTGGGTCGAGCTACCGTCAAAAATAACGGTGAAGCATCTACCAATGGTACAAGTTATTTGGGATATTATCTTTCCAACAATACGACATTAGATGCCTCGGATACTTATCTAACAAGGGATCCCGTAGTCACATTGGCTATAAATGCAATAAGTAATGAGAGTGCTACACTCAACATTCCTGCGGGTACGGCAGCAGGTACTTACTACATTTTATTTGTAGCAGACTACCAAAATGTTATCACCGAATCTAATGAAAATAATAATGTAGCGTATCAAGCTATTAATGTAACTTGTGCAACCGGAGAACCCGATTTAATTATTTCTGCTAAATCGACCGCTTTAACTACTGTGGCTTGTGGAAGTTCCGTATTGGGTTCTGCTACCGTCAAAAATAACGGTACAGCATCTGCCAATAGTGCCAGTTACTTGGGATATTATCTTTCCACTAATACGACATTGGATGCCTCGGATACTTATCTAACAAGGGATTACGTAAACTCATTGGTTGTCAATGGAACAAATAGCGAAAGTGCTGCACTCACTATTCCTACAGGAACGGCAGCAGGTACGTACTACATTTTATTTGTAGCGGATTATCAAAATGCTATCACCGAATCCAATGAAAATAATAATGTAGCGTATCAAGCTATTAATGTAACTTGTGCAGCCGGAGAACCGGATTTAATTATTTCTGCCAAATCGACCGCTTTAACTACTGTGGCTTGTGGAAGTTCCGTATTGGGTTCGGCTACCGTTAAAAATAACGGTACAGCATCTACCGATAGAGGTAGTGATTTGGGATATTATCTCTCTACCAATACAACATTGGATGCTTCAGACACTTATCTAACAAGGGATATCGTAACCATATTGGCTCCAAATGCCACAAATAATGAAAGTGCTACACTCACCATTCCCACAGGTACAGCAGCAGGTACGTACTACATTTTATTTGTAGCGGATTATAAAAGTGTTATCACCGAATCTAATGAAAATAATAATGTAGCGTATCAAGCTATTAATGTAACTTGTGCAGCCGGAGAACCCGATTTAATTATTTCTGCTAAATCGACCGCTTCAACTACTGTGGCTTGTGGAAGTTCCGTATTGGGTTCGGCTACCGTCAAAAATAACGGTACAGCATCTGCCAATAGTGCCAGTTACTTGGGATATTATCTTTCCACTAATACGACATTGGATGCCTCGGATACTTATTTGAGACAAGACTTTGTAGGTACATTGGCTCCAAATGCAACAGGTAATGAATCCGCGACTCTGGCTATTCCTTCGGGGTTGACCGCAGGTACATACTATATTTTATTTGTAGCAGACTACCAAAATGCTATCACCGAATCTAATGAAAATAACAATGTAGCGTATCAAGCTATTAATGTAACTTGTGCAGCTACAGAACCGGATTTAGTTGTCACTTCCCAATCAGCAAATCCTATCAATACAACATGTGGTGTTTCAACTTCAGTTACTGCAACTGTCAAGAACAATGGAACAGCAAGTGTAGGAGTTAGCGACTTGGGATATTACCTTTCGACCAATAGTACATTTGATGCTTCGGATATATTTTTGACTTCTGATGCTGTAGGTACATTGCCCCCCGGCATAACAAGCAATGAAAATGCACTTGTGACTATACCCGCAGGTACAACGGCAGGTGCATATCACATTTTATTTGTGGCGGATTATCAAGGTGCTATTACGGAATCTAATGAAAGTAACAATGTATCCTCTATCCTCATTACAGTAACTTGTGATAACGCTTGCACTCCAACAACGCCCACAGCAAGTCAAATCGGAAATGCAGAACATGTATATTGTACCCATGCTTACGGTATTTGTGAAGGGCATGATGGAGACGATAAAGAATTTGAATTGACCAACCTCTCAACTGGAGGAGTCAGCAACTATACGACGACTAATTTTTATGTTAGATTCAACGGTCTGACACAAAGTACCAATTATAAATATAGGGTAAGAAAACAATGCGGCACATCTGGTAGTTACGGGTCTTGGTCTCCTTATCAAAACTTCACCACTACGTCTTGTAAAATAGCATCAGAGGCGCTTGAATTTAGCAGTTACCCTAACCCATTTTCAACGCACACGACGATAGAATTTAGTTTACCGGAGGATTTACCCGTTACGATATTTGTAACTGATATGACCGGCAAACAGATTGCTACTCTTCTAAATAATGAAGAAAAACATGTAGGTAAGCATGAGGTCATATTTAATGGCAGCAATTATCCGGCAGGAATGTATTACTACACCATTCAAGCAGGAGAATATAGGGCTATGAAGAAAATGATTATAGCGAAATAACCTCGTTTTTGTGAATATCGCTTTATCACGATAATTATTCCGGCAGAACATTCTTATGAATGTTCTGCCTTTTTATTTTGTACACAGCTCAATCGCTTGCTGCATCTTTCGCCTTGCTTTTTCTCTCAAATCCGGTACGACCATTAAATTGTAATACACACCATCCACGATTTTTTCTGCACGCCCATTTTCGTAGCGAATTACATCTAAATAATCCACATTTTCATCCTTCGGATACAAAGCAATACTATTTATAAAACGTTCCTCCACCTTGACCATATCCATATTGGCGAGGTCAATGTTGACCACCAAAGTCAGTTCATTATCAAAATAATATCGGTCTGTTAATTCGCATCCTTCGTAACTCACCTGCCATGTTTGACGGGTATTCAATACGCCCGAATAATCATTGGACATTTGGGTGACTTCATTCATTACTTTCTCGTAATCAATAGATTGCGAAAAAACAGATTGTAAAGAAAATAGAGAAAAGAAAATAAATAGAGCCAAATTATTTTTCATGTAAATATTTTTACGGCAGACGGTGAACGGTAAAACTTTAAGAAGAGAATATCAAAAACAAATCCAAACATTCATCCTCGTCCTTCATTTAGAGCATGTCCATATCGAAATCAAACTCATATTTGATTGTTTTTTTCTCGTCTCGTTCCACAACAAATCGTATTTCCAATTCATCATACTTGTCCCGTTCCTCCTGTTTCAAACTTACAGCTACGAGACGTGCGACGGTCTCTGCCATGCGTTTCAATTCTACTTTATCTTCAGGCAGATTATCTCCGTTTACTAAAGTTACCGGAATACTTTTGGTACTTACACCACTTATATGCGATGCTCTCCAACCGAAATAAACATCTTCAAAATCCCCTAATTTTTTCACCGATTTTACAATCTGTTTTTTATTATAAAATCTACTCTCACATCCTGTTATCGTTATGAACAAAAATGACATGGTAATAATAAAGATGAGATTTTTGAACTTGAAAAATTGATTGTTTTTCATAGTGCGTTATTTATGATTTTGAATAAACATTTAAGTACATTTTTTTTAATGTAATAGACTTTAAGTAGTGGGACAAAAATAGGCTTACAATTTTGACGTGGTTATTTTTTCGATATTTTTTCTTACAAAAACCGTACATAGCCTACGCTACAGCCTGTTCCGTACTTGATTCGGGATAAGGATTTTTGTAGGGAAAAATAGCGGAAAAAGAAACCGTCAAAAAGTAAGGATAATTTTGTCTCACTACTTATTTGCAATTCCATGAAAATAAAAAATCATTCAATCAAAACAGTCATCTATTATTGCTACCTCAAATATTTGTTTTAATTAATTTAATCGCAATCGCCAACAGGATAATTACACTGTTTTATAAATTTATTTACATTTTTTGACGTTTATTTTGAAATGAATCGAATCAAAAATGACGCGAATACTCACTGTATTTAAGGATTTTTTGGTGAAGAGTCATTTTAAAAGAAATTGCCGATCAGGATAAAACTTTAGTCCGTTTGCGGTAAGCCTTTAATATCGTGGCACGCAACCTTAGAGGCAACTTGAATAAGGTTTTTTCGAGCCAACTGGTCAATATTCCCAAAGTCCAACCCGAAATATCCTGCATACGAAGGCGCGGTGTGAGCGAAGTTGGATAGCCTAATTCTTCGGCTATTTGTCCACAAATTCGATAGATAGTTGCTTCATCTTGCGGTAGAATTTCGGTTTTCCAAGCATCAGCTTTTCGTGGGTCAATCGGTTGGGTGATTTTGTGATTCCACGAGAAGATATTTTTAGAAAATTTATAAAATTCTAATAATTCAGGTAGGAAATCAACCTCCAAAAAAGCGCAGATTTGTTCTAATGTCGTTTGTGTTTCTGTTAGTAGTTTTTCGTAATGAATAATAAGAATTTTATCGGGCATTCGCTCTTGCAATTGGACAATATCACGATTGTACAACTTCCAACGATAAGCCAATGCCGCCGTACTATTCATATCAAAATCCACTTTTTGGTAAGACAAAAAATTTGCGCGAGGATCGCGCACAAGATGGATAAATTTGGCTTCAGGATAAAGCTCCGACAACTGTGGAATATACAAACTGTACTCAGGATTTTTATCGCCGAGCAGTCGTGTATTTACCTTATCATTCCGACAGGCATATTCGTAATAAACGGCTTTGCACAATGCTGAAAAATGACTCTCGAGTGGATATTTTGCCAATAAACCTGACAATGTATCGCAAGACGTTTGCCACCACTCTACCAACTTTTCTTCCGACAAAAGGTCATCAATAAATATCGTTTTTCGTTTCTCTGTCCAATTTTTTACACTACGGTATTTTTCATACAAATGAATGATAAACAATGCCTCCGGTGAAACACAAATGTCGGGATGCGTATCAAGTATTGATTGCAACAACCAAGTTCCCGACCTGCCCCGTCCGGTGATAAAAAACATCTTCTTATCAATAATGTCTTCGTATGTATTCACTCCTTGACATATAATTTATTCATCCATATCCATCAATTGGCATAATTTTAATAACTTTACAACCGATGATTGTCACCGGAAAAATAGGCATTATATACCATATCGGTTTCTTTTTTCCGTACAAATTTCATGTATGAAAAAAATACTTTTTTTTCTCGCCGTAGTTTGCGCCGGGATATTATTGTCCGGCTATGCGACCAATAGTCATTCGGATTCACCGATTAGCATTTCTGTGTCCGATAATTTAAACCATCACACCACTTGCACGATGCGTGAAGATTGGGGCTTCGTCGGGCATCGACTATTAAATCGTTACGCGGTATTCACCCTACCGCCGGAGATGATGGTTTTCTATAAAAAAAATATCGAACACATCACCGAACATGCCGTCGATCCCGACAAACGCCGTTATGCCACCAAGCACGAAGCGCCGCGTCACTACATCGACATTGACCATTGGGGCGAATATCCTTTTGATAATATACCGCGAAAATGGACTCCCGCGCTTGCCAAATTTACAGATGTATTTCTCCTTACGGCAGAAAACGATACTTTACAACTATTTGGAAATGAGGTGAGTATGAGAGACAAATATAAAATGACGCTGTATGGAGAAGGTGTAAAAAAGATATTTGATAAAGACAGCGTTATCATTTATAATGAGCCTTATGATAAATTTGTCCGCACCTATATAGAACGTCAAATATATAGAGAAGACCACAGCCTGAATGAAGCCGAAATACTCGCACTTTTTGCTCACGAAACACCACAAATAGAAGTCGAAAGTGCTTTTTTTGAAGACCAATTGTCAAAATACGGCATCATTCCCTGGCACTTACAGACGATGCAAAAAAAACTCACACAAGCCTTTGCCGACAAAAATGCAGCGAACATTTTGCGCCTTTCGGCAGACTTTGGGCATTACGTGGGCGACGCACACGTACCGCTACATACGACTACCAATTACAACGGACAACTCACCAATCAAGTCGGTATTCACGCCTTTTGGGAGAGCCGTGTTTTGGAGTTGTTCAATGAAGAATATGATACATTTGTCGGCAAATCCGAGTATATTGATTATCCCGAAACCTATGTTTGGGATGTCGTTTTGGCGAGTCATGTTTTAGTAGATAGTGTCTTGAATGTAGAAAAAAGATTGGTCGAGACCTTCCCGAGAGACCGCCAAATGTGTTTTGATGAGCGACTCGAAACGACGGTACACACCCAATGCGAGGAGTTTGCCCGTGCCTTCGACAAAGAAATGAACGGCATGGTCGAGCAACGATTTACTGCCGCCATACACGCACTCGGCAGCCTTTGGTACACCGCTTGGGTCGATGCCGGACAGCCCGACCTCAATGAAATCGGCTTAGACAAAAAAGAAAAAGAAGCCCAAAGTGAAGAAGAAAAAGAGTTAGAAAAAGACTATAAAGGTGGTAAAATATTCGGACGACAGCATTAGAACGGAGTAGCGAGTGTCGAGTAGCGAGTAGCGAGAAAAAACTCGCTACTCGCTACTCGTTACTCGCTACTAATTCACTCGCCACTCATTACATGAAAATTCTATTTGTAACACATTATCCGCACATGATGGGAGCGAATCGCTCCCTTTTGGCTTTGATCAATGGCTTGAAAAAATACAACATTGAAAGTGTGGTTTTGTGTCCGAAAAAAGGAGATTTTACGAGTGCCTTAGAGACCACAAATATCGACTATCTTATCGCGCCTTTTACCAATTGGGTTTATACGAAAGTCTCTCTTAATTATTATCTTTTTCCACTACGAATTCTACAAAATATTATCATCCTACCAAACCTTACAAAGAAGGTCGAAAGGCTGAACCCTGACATCATTTATACCAATAGTTCTGTGACGGCGGTAGGTGCATATCTCGCGCATCGTCTGGGCAAAAAACACGTCTGGCATATCCGTGAATTTGTACGCGAACATTATAAGACCAATTACGTTTTTGGTCAAAAAAATTTCTTAAAATGGATGAACCGTTCGGCTGCTGTTGTCAGTATTTCGCAAGCATTGAAAGGTAGTGTTTTAAAAAACGTTAGCGCAGATAAGTATTTGATTTACAATGGAATAATGAGTAAAAATGAAATGGAAAAGTTGAAAAATCAAGCTAATGTAATTCCTCCTCATAGCCCCCTCAAAAGGGGGAGATTTTTTGCTTTACAAAAAACTTCTCACGAATCTGTATCCCCCTTTGGAGGGGGGCAGGGGGAAGGAAAAAACGTTGAAGCTAACACTCCATTCACCTTCCTCAATGTAGGACTCATACATCCGATGAAGCAGCAAATGCAAGCCCTTAAGGCCTTTCATTTACTCACTAAAAAATACGATAATATCCGGCTTGTTTTTGTTGGAAAAGGACGGCGGCTTTATACGTGGCGAATGAAGCAATTTTGTAAAAAATACAAACTCGAAAATCGCGTTGATATTATGGGCTATGTTCCAAATCCGAATGAGGTTTATCGTGCATCAGATGCTTTGATTATGTGTTCGCTTTATGAAGGAATGGGGCGAGTCACTGCGGAAGCAATGGCATACGGATTGCCTGTAATTGGCTATCGTAGCGGTGCTACACCGGAGTTGGTCGAGCATGATAAAAACGGTTTACTTTATGAGGGTGATGAACGTCAACTTGCCACACAAATGGAACAGCTTATTTTGAATAGAAAAGCAGCGCAAAAAATGGGTGCAATCGGACGTGAAAAAGCCTTAGAACAATTTACAACAGAGCATTATGTAGAGGAGATTCATAAAATGCTTTCCTCTGTTTTTTTACAAAAATAAGTACATCGCTTCTTCATATTTTTCAACAATCAAACAAACCTTTAAAAAATTATAAACTTTGTAAAGCCCTCAAAAAAGCATAATTTTGACAAAAAAAGAACTATCTGAAACAAAAAACGGTTATCAAGGAAAGTAATCGTTTTTAAATAGTCCATAGTCAATGGTTGATAGTCCATAGAAAAACATGAAATACGATAAAATTCACAACCACCTATGGACAATGGACTACTGACTATCAACTAAGTTGCGTAGCAACTTGAATTAAGTATATTTTTGAATTAACAAGAAAAATGAGTTTTACAGACAAAATTAACACAGACCTCAAAACAGCCATGAAAGCAAAAGATAAAGATACGATGCGTACTTTGCGTGCCATCAAATCAGCTATTTTATTGGCAAATACAGATGGTACCGGAGAGGAAATGACGGAAGAACGAGGCGTGAAAATTCTCCAAAAACTGCTCAAACAACGCAAAGAGTCACTCGACATCTACAACAAACAAGGACGTGAGGAACTTGCTGCAACGGAGCAAGCGGAAATAAGTGTGCTTGAGCGATATTTGCCGGAAGCCATGAGCGAAGAAGATGTGGAAAAGGCCATTCAAGGCATCATCACAGAGACGGGCGCGACCTCTATGCAAGACATGGGAAAGGTCATGGGTATGGCTACCAAAAAATTAGCCGGACAAGCAGACGGTAGAGTGATTTCGGGTATTGTAAGAAAGTTATTAAGTTAATTTGGTGGGCGGGGAATTGAGGAATGGTGTGATTGTAGAAGTGAGTAATTGTATGTAACATGGTTATCGGAAAATAGCAATTCTACAATCATGCAATCACACAATTTCACACTCCCCTCCCCTCCAATAATTATCATAAATGTTTGTCGATATTTTTATAATCGGTATGGTGGTATTTGCCTTTTATACGGGGTATAGCAAGGGCATTATCAAAACATTATTTACCGTAATTGGTAGTGCGGTAGCATTGATTGCTACACTCAAATGTACGCCTGCGATGGCGGTCATGTTGGCTTCCGTTCTACCCGATTATTCTTCTCTTGTACCGCCACTTGCTTTTGTAGCGACATTTCTTGTAGCTGTACTTGCCGTGCGAATCGTAGCGCGAGTTTTTGAAGATGGACTCAAAAGCGTTAATCTCAATTTTATTAACAAGACCTTCGGTGGGCTTATCCTTGCGGCTTTGGGTGTTTTTTTTGTGAGTTGTTTGTTTACATTTCTGGATAAAGCATCGCTGCTGACGACCAATATGAAAAACACCTCGCAACTCTACGAACTCCTCCAACCCATTCCCGAAACCGGCTTTCAAATGATGAAAACTGCTTTTCCTATCGTCAAAGATATGTTCAACGGTATCATCGAATTATTTGACCAAATTCCTGTTAATGAAGCAGAAACCACCTCACATTCTACTGGTCGATAATTACGATTCTTTTACTTATAATTTGTACGACTACCTTTGTCAACTCAGCGCAAGCTGTACCGTCATTCGCAATGACGAATATCCGATAGAAGCCATACAAAAAATGACTTTTGACGGTCTCGTATTATCTCCCGGACCTAAAAAACCGCAGGAGGCAGGTTTATTGATGCAAATTATAGAGACATTTCATCTCAAAAAACCAATTCTCGGTATCTGTTTGGGACATCAAGGAATAGCCGAATTTTTTGGCGCAAAACTCACCAAAGCCAAGCTCCCGATGCACGGTAAAACATCCATTATTACACACACGGGTCATGCGCTCTTCCAAAATATTCCGCAGACACATGAGGTGATGCGTTATCATTCGTTGATCATTGATGAAATGGAAAATACTGACTTTGAAATCATTGCTACGACATCAACCGGAGAAATTATGGCAATGGCACACAACAAATTACCTTTGTATGGTTTACAATACCATCCAGAGTCGATTCTAACTGAATATGGTTTAGAGTTATTAAAAAACTGGTTATCGGTTGTCTGTCAATGAATGTTAAAATAATCACCGAACAGATATTAGAGAATAAGAAAAAAAGTTAAATTTGCATCCATGCAAACCAAAACAAATATAAAAGAAGAAGGAAAATTCAAATATACGGAGAGTGGCAATGGAGAAGTACTTGTACTTTTACACGGACTCTTTGGTGGATTAAGTAATTTTGAACACCTCGTAAAACATTTCCACAATAAGTTAAATATTGTCGTACCGATACTTCCTATCTTTGAACTCCCTCGAAAAGAAGCGACTATAGACAATTTATTGATTTATATAAAAGAATTTATTGCCTACAAAGGTTACGAAAAAATACATATTCTCGGCAACTCACTTGGGGGGCATATTGGTTTATTGTATGCCTTAGATTGCCCGGAGAAAATAAAATCCATGATTCTTACCGGAAGTTCGGGTTTGTATGAAAGTGCCTTTGGGTCGGGCTTTCCACGCAGAAGTAGCTACGAATACATAGAAAAACGTACCCAAGAAACGTTCTTCGACCCAAAAGTAGCGACAAAAGAACTCGTTGATGAAGTATTCGAGACGGTCAATAATATAGATAAAGCCATGCGCGTCATCACGACGGCTAAATCTGCCATTCGACTCAATCTGGAAGATAGGCTTCACGAAATCGCTGCACCAACATTGCTGATATGGGGTGTACACGACCGTATCACACCTTTTGAAGTTGGTAAAGCTTTCAATAAACATATAAAAAACTCCGAACTTGTGCCCTTCGATAAAAGCGGTCACGCGCCCATGATGGAAGAACCTGAAAAATTTAATACCGTACTGGAAGAGTTTTTAGAAAAATTAGAAGTCGTACAAAAGTAATTTTTTGTATTTTTGGCAGATTAAAATTTACGCCAAAATCATTCAATAATGTTTGAACAACAAAGAACGGAACGCATACGGGAGTATTTGTCCAAAATAGTGCAAGCCAATTCAGAGTCTGCGAAGAAGGAACTGTTTTTGGTCTTACTTAATGATTTATTTGCAAATGATGAATCCACGAAAAATATCATCAATGACATGGCAATGGGAGCAGAGACAACTGTTGCCAAAATTCCGTTGCCTAATCGCGTCAAAACAGGTCGGGCAGACACGCAATACGCAAATGTGATTATTGAATTTGAGAAAAACCTACAAAAAACTGAACAACACGCTAAAGAACAACTCGCCGAATATCTCGCCGGAAACTGGAATTCTGGTCAAGATTATAATTTTACGTTAATTTCTACCGATTGTTTGGTTTGGAAAATTTACGCGCCTTCGTATGAAGAATTAACCAAATTAGAAGGTGATATTTCGCTGTCGGATTTTGAATTAAAGGAAACAGACAGTTTTACATTAACCGAAAATAATACCAACGATTTTTACTTTTTTCTCGACAGATATTTGTTTAAAAAAGAACCGCAACACGCTACGTTGGAGTTGATTCAACAGGATTTTGGCGGTAGTTCAAGGGTCTTTTTGAATTGCATGTATCAATTGCGCGAATATTATGACGAAATTAAAGATGAGGAAGAAATTAAAATTGCCTACGACCAATGGTATCGATTTTTGAGCATTGCGTACAGCGAATTTGATGGCTCAGAACGGGTATTTTTGGTGCATACTTATTTGAGTATTTTTGCAAAAATGCTGGCATATTCTATTCTCACCAATGATGATTTTATTGATGACGATGAAATGAAGGGGATTTTAGACGGCAGCATATTTGATCGCCTGAATATCAAGAACTTCACCGATAATGATTTCTTTTTTTGGGTCGGCAAAGACCACAACCGAAAGGCACTCAAAAAGGTATTTCGCACGATAGCTCAACAAATCAGCACCTATGATTTTACGCGCGTGGACGAGGATGTACTCAAAGGCGTTTATCAAGAATTGATTGACCTTGATACTCGCCACGCACTCGGCGAATACTACACGCCCGATTGGTTGTGCGCGAAGGTGACGGATACTTTTGATTTCCAAAAAGACAGCCAAATTCTCGATCCTTCTTGTGGGTCAGGCTCGTTTTTAAGGGCTGCGATTGACAAACTCAAACGCGATTATTCTGACATTACCGCCGAAGAACTCGCCACTAATGTAAGCGGCATCGACATACACCCGCTTTCTGTACAAATTGCGAAAACGACCATTCTGTTGGCGATTGGTGATAAAATGAAAACCGTAAAAAGACCCATTACACTCAATGTTTTCCTTGCTAATACGCTGCTCACCCCCGAAGGTACGCTTGAACTTTTTGATGAGGAATTTATAGTCAGAATTGACGAAAAACGATATAGCGTAGCAACTTCTGTTTTTGATAATGCGGCTTTCTTTGATGTCGCATTGGATATTTGTGATGATCTTGCTGATTTGACAAAAAATGATGATTCTTTGTCTATAAGTGCTTTTGAAAAAACATTTAAAAACCGGATTAAGGAAAAAGTGAATGGAGCAATACTCAATAGTTTCCACAATATTTATAAGGGATTAAAAGAGGCAAAGGAAAATAAACGGGATAGTATTTGGCGTTTTATTCTTCAAAATCTGTATAAACCGTGTTTTATAAAAAGCAGTTTTGATTTTATTATCGGTAATCCGCCGTGGTTCACGTATAGCTCTATTAAAAATGAAGAATACCAAAATCAACTCCGAATTTTAGCAGAACGCTATATGATGATGCCCGAAAAACGAGCAAATTTTCCACACCTCGAAATTGCAGCGATATTTTTGGGACATTGTGCCACTCATTTTTTGAAAAAAGACGGGCAGTTGGCGTTTGTGCTACCGCGTAGTTTCTTTTCTGCCGACCACCACGACGCTACACGCAGAGGGGCGACTCGCGATTTTAAAATCACCGAATTATGGGATTTGGATAAGGTTAGTCCCTTATTCAATGTGCCTTCTTGCGTTATATTTGGAAAGCAAGCGCATACCGGAAAAAAAATTGCTGCTGCGGGCGTGGAAGGCTTTGCAGTCAAGGGCAGACTTTCTATGCACAATGCCAAATTTGAAGAAGCTGAAAATCGCCTAACTTACTCAAAATCAAAGTGGTACTATTCAAAACTTGGCTCTTCGTCTGCATTTACAGACTATAAATTTAAATCCAGTAAAAACACAAATCACTATAAAAAATTATTCAAACAAGGGGCTACGATTGTACCGCGAAATTTTTATTTTATTGAATTAGAGCAAGATACGCCGACTGATTGGAAGGATAGAATTTTATCAGTGAAAACGAATGAAGAAGTCAGAAAACAAGCCAAGCCGCCATGGAAGTCATTAATTTTGAAAAATAGAATTAATAGTGATTTTATTTTTCGGACGGCTATCGCTAAAAATATTATTCCTTACGCAATGCACCTTAATGAATTGGTTACACTCCCAATTCAAATTAAAAAAGGAAATATAACGGTATTGGATTGGGAAGGAATGATGAAAAAAGGATTTTTAGATACGACGAAATGGTTTAAAGAGGTTGATGAATTATGGAAAACACATCGTACCGACAAATCTAAAAGTATGTCATTCATTGACAGGCTGAATTTCCAAAAAGGATTAACCGACCAAGCCCTCAATCTGCCGTACCTCGTCCTCTATACTGCCTCCTCCAAAGATGCCAATGCTACGATAGTAGAACGCAAGGCATTGGATATGGAATTTATCGTAGAAAGTACCTGTTATTGGTTTGCAACGAAAGATAAAGATGAGGCATTTTACCTTACCGCCTATATCAATTCTGCCACACCCAATCATCTGATGAAAGCCTTTCAAGCGAGAGGCTTATTTGGTGCGCGTCATGTTCACAAAAAAATTCTTGACATCCCCTTTCCAAAATTTGACAAAGAAAACCCCGACCACACCCAACTCGCTAAACTTTCTCAAAAATGTCATAAAAAAGCCCAAAAATATCTAAAAGACAATCAAATAGGCGAAGTATCCGGCTTACATTTAGGTAAGTTGCGCCTCAATATTAAAGCCCATTTAGAAAAAGAAATGAAGCAAATAGATGAATTGATAAAAGATTTAATTGTGTAATACGAATAGACTCACTTCATCTCCAATTTCCTTTTCATATTCGCGAGCGTCTGATATGGCGTATCGACTACCGCAGAATTTGCCAACCAATCAGGAATACGTCCGCCCGGACTCGCATGAACTTGTTGGATGACTTCTACCATGCCATCTTGAAGTGGCGTGATTTTCCAAAAACCAGTCATTTTCGGAATACGAACTACACCTTTCGTCGGTTTGATATAATCGGGCGTAGCGGTCATATTTAGCAAAATAGAACCATCTTTTTCAACGACTTGTGTACGCACAATCGCTTCGCGATCTTGTACGGGCCACGGCGCATCTGTAAGCGTGGTACCGTAAATATCATTCTCATTATTTTTATGTAATACGCTGGATTTCGAGCAGTTATGCTGCCATTCAGGATAAGAAGGAAGGTCAAGGAGTAGCGTTTTGGCAGCTTCGGCAGTGGTGCGAATATTGACCATACCCTTGAATTCTTTGAGCGAAGAACCTTCTACCGGACGGGTATATACTTTCACACCGTTTTTGTCTTTTTTCAAGGTCCAATCAGCCACATCGTTCGGTGTGACAAAGGCGGCAAATAATAGAATAATAAAGGTCGGGAAATAAGATATTTTTAAGTCTTTCATGGTTTGTGCGATGAATTATATGAACTTTTACTAAAACAAATCATATACCAAGTTGAAACATCTATTTATTTTTGACAAGGTTTTCTTCTAAAAAACAAAGTGATTCCGAACTATTTTCCAAACAACAGGGCGCAATTTTAAATGGCAACTCCTATTTACTGGACTTTGGACGAAATGTATTAGGTATCAAGTATCAGGACGAGATGAAATTTAATTGCCTGATTTTTAATCATAAGTATATTTAAATTAAAACTTATTTAAAAATATATTTTTTGATTCAAATTCCTGATAATCAAATAGTTATAATTTTAAGTCCTGATACTTGATACTTTTGTCCAAAGTCCAGTTAAAAAGTGATTTTCATCATCTCGGAGATGCTGAAACGAGTTCAGCAAGACGTTTTTTTTACTTTTTTATATGATTTATCCATGCACTCATATCGTCGATATTTTCTTGAAAATAAAGAACTTCATTGGTCATATCAAAGGCTGAAAGATGACCGTAATTTGTAATATACGTACCGTAACAGCCGACATCAATATTCAGCAACAAACGTTCGTGAAATCGGGTAAGGTTAGCTTCAAGGACTTGTTTTGTGACGGGAGTATGCCCGTAAACGACACGTCTGCCATTGAGCCATTCTTTATCTGCAAGATGTTCCCAGTCTCGACTCCAAAGCATGCCGCGTTTGTCTTTTAAGGGATTTAATTTCGCAAAATTAAGACCGGCATGTACTAATATATAATTGTCAACTTCTATGCAATATTCTAATTCGTTGATAAAATTGAGGTATTTTGGCATTATTTGAGCAGGAAATTCTACATTAAAACTATCTAAAGTCATGCCTCCTCCGTAGTGCAACCAAGTCGTAAAGCTGCCTTTTCCATCAATACATTCCAATAAAACTTGCTCGTGATTTCCTCTTAAACAACGGACTTTGTGTCCGGCGTTTTTTAATTCAAAGATATAATCAAATACCTGTCGTGATCCCGGACCTCTATCAATGTAGTCGCCTAATAAATACAACTCGTCTTCTAAGGTCAGTTGAACAATATCTTGTATCAATTTTTTGAATGTGAGGTGGCAACCATGAATGTCAGTAACTGCAATTTTTCGCATAGAACTCGTTGGCTTGTTGATTCTTACTATATGTTGACTCGTTTATTTGTATTTTTGCAAAAAGAAATATCTCGAATACACGATTTTTTCAGTAATCGAACCACAAAGTTAATCACTTGACATTAAAAACTGTTAAGTAATTAGATGTATTACAATGTTTTTGAAAAATAAACGTATTTTTATCATAATGAAAAAACAATTATTTGCAACATGTCTTTTAATTAGCTCCTTTTCTGTGGCATTTGCACAAAACCTATCAGGTACTTGGGAAGGAGTGATTACGCAAGAGAAAGGAGGAATATTGGATAACTATACCTTCAAAATTTTTATGCAAGTCAAGAAAGACGGATTGGTAAAAGGCACTGCTTATGTTAGGGCTGATGAATTTGATATTTATGCTTTTATGCAATTCAAAGGGACATTCGACGGGACGTATATTAGAATTGAAGAAGATGAAATATTACGTCAGAAAGTGAAGGATGAAATCTCTTGGTGCATTAAAGATTATAAGCTCAAACTCATATCATCCGATAAACTTCGGCTTGAGGGTAAATGGCGGGGATATGCAAAAACGGGAGCATGTGTACCCGGCGAAATTTATCTAACCAAATCTGAGCCGAGAGCTTGAACCAATTATAAAACATGGTTAAAGTAAATATATTTTCTGAAAAAAATCCTACGCCGAGACAATTGGGCATTTATATGGCTGTTTTGTTGGCGGTGGTGGTGTTTTCTGCTTTGTCAATTCTTCTAATTGTATTTGATGGTAAGTTGATGTGGTGGCACATCGGAGTCGTTACGGCTTTATCATTCATAGTGGCTTATATTATCAATATCAATGCTTTAGAACGTTTTATATATCGTCGTGTGAAGCTGATTTACAAGACAATACACAGTGTAAAAACACCTAAAGGGACAATAAGTAAGACGATGAATATGGACAGGCATATCATTGATGAGGTGGAAGAAGAGGTCGCAATCTGGGCAAATGAACGGGATAGAGAAATTGAAAATTTGAAAAAATTGGAAGCCTATCGTCGCGATTTTCTCGGTAATGTTTCTCACGAACTCAAAACACCAATTTTTAATGTACAAGGCTATATAGAAACGCTTATTGAAAGTAAATTGGAGGATGAAAGTATTAATCTCCCCTATTTGGAACGTGCTGCCAGAAATGTAGAACGCCTGTCAACGATTGCACAGGATTTGGATATGATTGCTCAACTTGAATCGGAAGAATTGCACCTTGACCTCCAGCCATTTGATGTACATGATTTGGCAACGGAAATATTCGATGAAATGGGTATCGTTGCAAAAGAAAAGCGAATTAAATTTAATTTTAAACAAGGTTGTGATAAGCCCTTTTTCGTAAAAGCAGATCAGGAACGTATCCGGCAGGTGTTTGTTAATCTCATTACGAATTCGGTCAAGTACGGCAGGTCAAATGGTAATACCAAAATCGGTTTTTACAATATGGATGACAAGCACTTGCTCATCGAAATTTCGGATGATGGTTATGGTATTGAGGAGAGGCATCTGCCGCGTTTGTTTGAACGTTTTTATCGGGTGGATAAAAGCCGTTCGCGCGAACAAGGTGGATCGGGGCTCGGCTTGGCAATTGTCAAACACATTATTGAGGCGCATAAGCAAACGGTGAATGTGCGTAGTAAACCCAATGTGGGTTCTACATTTGGTTTTACATTGGAAAAGTCATAGGTGTTAGTAGCGAGTAGCGAGTTTCCGAGTAGTGAGTATCAGGGGCAGGAAGTATTGATTTCTCTCATTTTTACAATATTATAAATATGACAGTTAAGAATTTATTTATCAAATCCGTAAAGAAACAACCTTTGGAAGCGAGAAGCAGCCTTCGTTTGAAAGGTGCTTACGGCATTGAAGGTGATGTGAATGCACATGGTGCGAGTCCTCGTCAAATACTTGTGGTTCGTGCAGAAGATATTAATTCGCTTGATATTAAGGCGGGGGAGTTGCGCGAAAATATTGTTGTTGAAGGTTTGTCTTTGGATGAGTTTCAGCCGGGAACGTGCTTGCATATCGGTGAAGCTAAGATTCGGTTGACGTATCAATGTGAACCTTGTCATACGGTAAAACATTTGGTGGATGACCTGAGTCAATTGGATAATAAACGCGGTATTCTCGGTGTCATTATTTCGGGTGGAGCGGTGAAAGTAGGGGATGAAGTAAAGGCAGAGGTAAAGGCGTATCCGGTTATTAAGGAGGATAATTTTGAGCTTTTCAAATATTTTGTCACACATATTCCCAAAGGGAAAGTCGTCACATATCACGATGCGATTAAAGGGATGGGTGGTTATTCGGCATTTCTTAAAAAAATACCTGCTTATGTAGAAAAATTGGGTAGCGATTATCCGGTACATCGTATTGTAAATGATGAAGGTGAGTTGACGGATTATATTGATAATCAAGCTGATAAACTTCGTAAAGAGGGTGTAAATGTCGAGAATGGAAAGGCGCAGATCGCCGAGTATCATTGGGCTGCTCCGGCTTTGTTTATGGAGGGGTGAGTATTTAGTAGCGAGTAAGTGAGATTGAGTGGTTTACTAATACACTGTTTCACAAATTTATTTACTTTTTTGAGTATTTCTTTTAAAATGACTCTTCACCAAAAAATCCTTAAATACAGTGAGTATTCGCGTCATTTTTGGGTCGATTCATTTCAAAATAAATGTCAAAAAATGTAAATAAATTTATAAAACAGTGTACTAATACACTGTTTCACAAATTTATTTACTTTTTTGAGTATTTCTTTTAAAATGACTCTTCACCAAAAAATCCTTAAATACAGTGAGTATTCGCGTCATTTTTGATTCGATTCATTTCAAAATAAACGTCAAAAAATGTAAATAAATTTATAAAACAGTGTACTAATAGCATTTTCAATAAGGGATGTAGGGTAAACGCATCAAAATATTTGATGCTCAATTTTGACTTCATTATATGCAATAGGCCTAAAGTTGTGTCTTTTTTGTTCGGTTATATTAACGCCGTTCTTTTTCTTGATAAAAAGAACCAAAAATCAAGGTTTGATGAATTTCTTAACGCCAAATCAACTCAAAAAACCTAAATTTCATAAACTCGCTTCGCTCAAACAGTATGAAATTTTTAACGGTTTTCCGAGTTGATTTGACTAAAATTCATAAGACCGTCAAGAATTCGTTGGGCATTCAATACACTGTTTCACAAATTTATTTACTTTTTTGAGTATTTCTTTTAAAATGACTCTTCACCAAAAAATCCTTAAATACAGTGAGTATTCGCGTCATTTTTGATTCGATTCATTTCAAAATAA
>Ga0209187_1001131_pt1 | contig 34249 bp, 29 predicted proteins | sample BantaG_FD_187430 | JGI IMG/M metagenome (GOLD analysis project Ga0209187, IMG submission 187430) | Marine algal microbial communities from Bantry Bay, Ireland - BantryBay_4 metaG (SPAdes) (version 2) | ecosystem: Host-associated > Algae > Red algae > Unclassified | place: Bantry Bay, Ireland...
ATTTATTCCGAGCAATGGGCTGACACCCATTGTTATAATATGTCGTCCCGTTGGGACTTGTGACAAAATTATATTTCGATGAAAATGATTTCTCATTCAGAACCAATCACCCCTGCCTCCAAAGGGGGAGATAGTTCGCGTTCTAATTTCGAAGGTAACATATTTATTTGATAATAAGCCAAATACAAATTATAAAAAATCATTGTTCAGTAGAATATGTATTACCTACATTGTGCAGTAATATAGATATCCTACCTGATTGTACTGTATGTTCCGTTGGACAGCAACAGGAATTTTGGTGGGCTTATATAGAAGCAGAGGATAAACTTGAATGTGCTATTCAGCTTTTGAAGCAATACAATGGTGCTTCTCCAACGGTCGTATTGACTGCTTTAATGCAGCATTTTGATAATAATAGTTTTTAGTTTTAGCAAGATGTATGGCTGGTCTTTTATCTTATATAAGAATTATCTCAATTGCTTCCACCTTTGAACATCAAAATAATGGTGAGGGGGTTATGTGGTGTGGGGTGCAGGACAAATTTTAATCTGCCTCGTACCGACGACTTTAGCCGTCGCGGAAAGTACCGAGCCATTTGACGGCTAAAGTCGTCAGTACAGTGGCATTTCAAAATAAAATTAAAAATTTGTCCTGCACCCGTGGTGCGACCACTTCAGCCTGGAGTATTCCGACCATTCCATTTACCTCAATTAGGCTTTGTGATTCTATATTCTGGAATGAAATTGAACATGAACGAGCGAAAACCATAATTCATGAGTATATGCACTCATATTTTAATTCAGGAGATATTGCCTATAGTTGAGATCCGAAATATTCGGATTTAAGTACTATACAAAGTGTACTTGCAACCCAACATAAAGCGATTTTGCAAATCATCATTCATTGATTTACAAAATCGCTTTGCATAATTTATCGATATCGTATCATTTTTTGCGTAGCAAAATATTCGCCTTGCTGTAATGTAATCGTATAGACACCGGAAATCAAAGACTCCGCGTTTATAGCGACATTATTTGTACCTACCTGTGTCTCATGATGAACCTGTTGTAGGCTGCGTCCCATATTGTCATAGACGGTAATGACTGTCGGAGCAGGAATCTGTGAGAAATTTTCAAAGGCAACTGTCGCCACATCATAGACAGGATTTGGATACACATCTACGAGCGGACGCTTGCCCAAAATTCGGGCAGTGACGACATCCGAGTATTCGTTAGTGCCATCTAAGTCCCACATTTTCAGGCGATAATAATACCTTGTGTTCGCGTTCACATCGTCGTCAAGGAAGCTATAACTTGCGCCTTGTGCTTCATCGCCCTGTCCACTTTGCCAAGTGATTCTTGCAAAATCACTGCCATCGGTAGAGCGTTGTACTTCAAATCCACTGAAATTAATCTCAGATTCGGTTTTCCAATTTAGCAGTACGTCATTGTCCTTGACATCGACATCAAACACCGCTAATTCGACCGGAGCCAAAGGAACTATGTCTATATATCCGGCGAGCATTTCCAAGTCCACATTTGCGAATCCGGCAGTTGTCATCCGAGTTTCAGGACTTTGTCCAAAATCAATTCTGGCACGCGCACCTCCTGAGTCATCGCTGATAAGAAAGGTCAACTCTATTAATTCTTGGTCGCCTGTCAGACGAAGACCGGCTGCATCGAAGAAAGAAAAACTCAGGCTTCCATTGTCTCCGCCTGAATTTACGGACATCCCTTGTATAGCGACTACATCTGCGCTTAACAGTTGTATTACGTCCTTATTCCATGCCAATGAACCTTCCAAAGAGGTCAAAACTTCCGGCAAATCACTTGCAGTAAGGCTTACGGTTGCTTCATTAGTAGCTCCTATAAAAACAAGAGCTGTTGATACTTCAAGTTTCGCTGCATCCGCACGGAAACAGGTAAACAAGAGTAGAAAAAAGATACTTAGATTGGAGGATAATCTTTTCATAATAACGGTTTATGTGTGAGTAAAAAAAAATTCTTGAACAAAGTCAATTAGGTGCATTAAAAGAGACTTGACCTTTGATAATACATTTTTATTAAAATATATCGCCAAAGATGTACGTTCCCCTAATTAGAGAATAAGAAAAATAATCTACCCAATTAACTTGCGGTTATTGGGGTGAATGATTTTCTTCTTTTCCTCTTACCAATTTGCCTTCCTTCAAGAATTTAAAATAAATCAAGTTGTAATACAACCTAAATTAATATTCTATTTTTTTTGTCTAATGCAAAAGTACACATTTTATTTTCACAATTCATAAATACATTTGTTAATTAGTTGGAAATTAACATTTTTATGACTTCGCGTTGATGTTCAGACTGCAATTCACAGGTATATACACCCGCCGGATAGCCTTGGGTGTTATTCCATTCAATACGGTGTTTGCCTGCACCATAACGTCCTTCAAATTGTGCGACTTTTTTTCCTAAAATATTGTAAATCAATAAATTAATATCACTTGAATGTTGTAATTCAAAATAAATGTTGGTTTTATTATGAAATGGATTTGGTGTGTTTTTGAATGATAAAACGTTTGATTGTTCTTGTGCTTCAACAATATCGGTCAGTGCTTGAATCTCCAATAAACCATTGTCAGAAAAAATTTCTATTTCTTCAAAATTCGGTTTATATGCTACCATGGGAGTGATAGATGAATTGGCAGAGATTGATGTATTTGTTCCTGCTTCTCCGATTACTCTAAATTTTAATTCATACAATACGGCTTTTTCTTCTACGGTAATCGGCAAGTTCTTGGGGTTGAGCCAGAGCGAGGTCAGTTTTCCTGCGTCTATGGCGTGTTCACTAAAAAGCAGACCATCTGCCAAGTCTTCATGTACTGCTTCTACACCTTCAAATTCCAGCATATCCATATTCCAACTGTGGGTAAGTTGCCAAGTCAATATATTCGTAATATCGGAGGCACTGACCGGAACATTAATTAGTGTGCCGGGAGCAGCTACCCTATCAGCTATATGGATTGACATGGGCGCAGAAGCTACAAATCCACTGGGATTGTAAGAACCGTTGACATCACCTATTTTTACACCAATAAAATCTTGTTTTGCTATATCGCTTGTTATATTTTCATAATTTAAAAATTGATCATAATTACAAGGTGTATTTATATCTGGAAAGGTCAAATCGGCGGGAATAAACTTCCATGATTTCCCTTCGGGAAATTCGTCTAATATTCGCAGTATCACGCCTTGTGTAATCGCTAAATCTACAGAGGTCAAGTTGCAGCTTTGATTAACATCCATTGCTATGATGTCGTAAGGTGAACCCAAATCCAAAAGATTGATGATATGTCCTTGTGCGATTGCCAAATCTACTGATGTAACTCCATTTCTGATATCGCCTCCTTTGTTTGGCGTTATGGTGTAATCGCCTCCATTAGCTACATCAAAGTTGTATGCCCCGTCAGTGCCGACGGTATAAGTAGAGGTTTCATCTCCAGATAGCGTCATGTCAAGATCCTTTAGTGGTGTCGTCCCATCTTTACCGTATATAGTTCCAGCGATATTCGCTACAGGTGGCGGACTTATCGTAATAAAAATCGTGGCTTGATCACATAATCCATTCGTACCGCATATTTGGTAGATGATAGGCGCGACCGTACCTATGAAATCCGTAGTCGGAGTAAAGGTAGTGAGTCCCGTATTTGAGTCAATCGTAAGCGTTCCTTCCGAAGCAAGAGGAGGCGTAAGAAGGATAATTGCATCAATGACACTTCCTGGTGCAGGTGTGTCATTATTGAGAATATTAAACGTACCTGATGTACCAGCAATTATCGCCACATTATCGTCATTTGCCGTAGGTGCTGTACCTGTTACAGTGATAAAAATCGTGGCTTGGGCGCACAAGCCATTACTTGCACATACTTCGTAATTTATCGGACTCACATTTCCTGTAAACCCTCCTGCCGGCATAAAGGTAAGTGCGCCGTTGATAATATTGGTCAACACTCCTTCGGAAGCAGGAACACTTGTCAAAATGGTCGGTGTATTTAGGTTTGCGCCCGAAGGCGCAATATCATTACTCAATACATTAAACGCACCCGATGTCCCAGCACTTATCGTAACATTGTCGTCATTTGCAGTAGGTGCCGAACCTGTTATAATGATAAAAATTGTGGCTTGGGCGCACAGTCCATTGCTTGCACATACTTCGTAGTCTATCGGCGTTACAGCACCCGTAAATCCTGCTGCTGGCACAAAGGTAAATGCTCCATTACCCGCATTGGTTAATACTCCTTCAGAAGCGGGAATATTTGTAGAAACGGTTGGTGTATTGAGGCTTGCGCCCGAAGGTGCAAGGTCATTACTCAACACATTAAACGCACCCGATGTCCCAGCATTTACCACGATATTATCATTGTTAGCTACGGGTGGCGCAGTGGTCACGACACAATCTGATAAGCAATAATTCAAGTTTTCTATCGTCCCTACATCAGCCTTTCTTATGTTATCGGTTGTCACTATTTCTCCAATGTAAATGGATGGGAATATACCGATAGTATGCCAAGTCAATTCGACGCAAGCCGTAACATCAACAATGTCAAAGTCCAAACGTCCTACGCTCGTCCACACATCTGTGGGCAAATTATAACCTGTGCTGGAGAGCAATTCTATATTGAGAGATACGATAGTGTCACTACTTCCATTCATATCATGAGCAGAATACAAGGCAATATCATTACCTACGGGAACTACTCCCGATATAGTCAACTCTTCTTCTATGGTAGGGTTCGCCACTGCCGCTCTATTGAAGGAAAAACGATAATTTTGATCGCTTAATGCAAATTCAGTAGCAGTGCTGCTTGCTTTAATTTCAACATCAACATAAAGTTTGTTTTCATCACAATCATTTACATTAAAACGCAGGTCATATTGACCGTTTTGGGCATTGATATTTGTATAAATCAATGCGAATAGGACATAAAAAATCACACGGGTGAAAGCTTGATACATGGTTATTACAGTTTAGGTTTAAAGAATAAAATAATGGTATTCGGGATTGAATCGCTGAATTGGAGGTGCTGCCTCAATTCACAAATAATGAATAATTTTTATTTATGAATTAAGACCGTAGAAAGGTATTTTTGTGAATACAAATAATCGTTGTTTTGCAAATGTATTTTATTTATATTTTGTAAACAAATAAAAAGAAACAAAGCTCCGCACAAATATGAGTAAAAGGGGCAAGGCAAATTTTTAATTTACTCAAAATTGTTTAGTGAGACATCGTACAGGTGATTTGGGTGCAGGACAAATTTTTAATCTGCCTCGTACCGACGACTTTAGCCGTCGCGGGAAAGTACCGAGCCACTTGACGGCTAAAGTCGTCAGTACAGTGGCATTTCAAAATAAAATTAAAAATTTGTCCTGCACTATGAGAACATGTACGCGTACTTAGTTTTTATTATTTGAATACAAACAATAAGAACCTGATTATCAGTCCAATAATTAGATTAAAACGACTATAATTCCAGTAAAAAAGTAAAAGAAATATACTAAGGTTGGGTTTTTACCAAAAAAATATACTGATCTTTATCAAAGACCAAGTGAATATATGTGTGTGTGCTTTTTGGAAAAACTCTATTGAAAGAAAAAAACATAGTACTGTTTAATTTCATAGAAAATATGAAATAACAGACACCCGTTCCCAATACTCAACAAATATAAAGGTTAAAAATATCAATATCAATTTTTTCAAGAAAAACTTAATGATGATTCGGAAAGTATTGCCATACTGTGACAAACCGTAGGTGTAATTTGCAAAATCGTATTACGTAATTCAAGCTGCGGACAAATGAAAGGTTTCAAAAAGCAAATGCCAAATTTCAATAAAATTTGGCATTTGCTCATTTGGCGGTTTATCCGCTTGAGTTACGTAGTATATTTCACCAATTCAGTGATAAAAATAATGTAGAATAGAAATAGCATCATGCCTTCCCATTTGGATATTCTTTTGGTGAGGGTCATAATGACAAATAAGATAGATGCTCCCATCATAATCGGTAAGCTAAACATTGTGGTACTTTCAGGAATAATGAGTGTTCCAAATAAGGCGGGAATCCCCATAACCGCAAAGGTGTTGAAGATATTTGAACCGAGTACATTACCGACTGCCATTTCGGGATTGCCGCGCCGTGCCGCGCTTATGCTGACGATAATTTCAGGTATAGATGTACCGAAGGCTATCATACTCAATGCTACGATATCTTTGCCGATACCCATAATATCCGAGATTTTGATAACTGCATCAACAGTATATTTTGCACCCGCCCAGATGCCGATACCGCCGAGTAGTAACATTCCAAATACCATCGGCGTGATTTTGGGGCGTTCTTCTTCTTCGCCTTCTCTATCTGCCCCAAAGGTATAAGCCAAGAAAATAAGCAATCCGGTAAGGCAAACTATCGCCTCCAATGTCGTGAATGACTGATCATACAGCATATACCACAACAAAAACGCCGAACCGATAAAGAGTGGCATGTCAATATTGAGGATGTCGAATTTGATGTCAATACTTTTGCCAACAATAGCGGTGAGTCCCAATACCAGCAAAATATTCGTGATATTCGACCCGATGACATTACCGACAACTATCTCGGAGCTATCCTGCATGACTGCAAAAATAGAGGAAATTAATTCAGGTAGAGAAGTACCTGCCGCTACGATAGTCACCCCCACGATAAATGATGGAATACCCAATGCTAAACCGATTTTTTCTGCGGCTTTGATAAACCAGTCAGAGGCTTTGAGTAATACTGCCAGAGCCGCTACAAAAATCGCAATCCACTGTAATAATTCTGTATTCATAGGAATGATATAATACCGTAAGTGAAAGAAAATAAATAAATTGTGCCATAATGCGCTGTAATTTTTTCTTCTAAAGAATTCAAAAAATCGTTCCATAGCCATAGCTACGGTACTGTTTTTTGAGTTTTTTAGAGGGGAAAAGAACAAGTATAATGGAACAAGTTATTTAATTTCTTTCACTAATGTTTTTAATGAATGAATGTTGAATATGAAATAAATGAATAATGTCGATACTATTCATTCAACATTCAACATTCATTCATTTGAGGGTGCATAGATAGTAAAACGCCTAAGTTCATGCAAGAACTTAGGCGTTTTATTTCAACAAGCATAGCTTGCAAATTTCAAACTCCAAAAAACAAATTCCAATCTACAAGTATGAAGCACTTTGGAATTTAGTGCTTGGAATTTTCACTAGAATGACCAAAGGTCATGCTCGAAGTTGAGAATGGATTCTTCGATTTTTTCTGCTTCAAACAGGATTTGTACTCCCGCTTTGTAGTCCTGAATACGACGATCGTGTACATTGGATTCTTTCCAAACGTAACTATCGAAAAAGCGCATTTCGAGTATATCCTCCCAACTCATGCGTTGAGCGTCATTGAGTGGATTGTAGGCTTCCTTACGCGATAATAACTCGCGACAATCAGGGTAGTACATCCAAAACATCGGGTACTCAAATTTAAAATTGCCGTTGTCGTCATATTCTTCTTTCAATGGAGCAATCCCCAATATACGAACCTGCAACATAGAAGTTTCTTCGTCAAAAAACCAGACTTCTTTTATTCTGTACCGCTTGATGTCTTCCCAGTTTAACTCATTACGAACAACTTTAATTTGCTCCTCATAAGTATCCGGATCGAAAGTGACGATAGTATCCATAGAACCTCCCATAGAACCGATTTCGCCCGGCTCTAAAGGTGTGGTAAATTTATCATCTAAGGTACTGTACAACTGGATCTCGCCACTTGACGCGCCTTCTATAAGAATATTGATAAACGGATTTTCGGGCCAACTGAACGTTTTGTTCATTTTTTCACGAACATCCACTACACGCCAAATACGTTTCTCCCAGAAAACATCTGCCTGACGAATATGGTCATAAGAAAGCAAACGACGATCGCGCATGATTTCTTTGTCATAAAAACCGTCTCTCGGTATATACTCACTTGTACCGCCGGCTTCTTCGGCAGGCGCACTGCTTTCATTGAAAATCGGTTGAGCAGTTGCCGTTATCCCCGCAAGGAGACACGCTACACATAGAAGTAATATTTGCAGGTTGATTTTCATTATTAATTTATTTAGTTGATAGTCGATAGTCCGTAGTCGATGGCAGACCAGCTACCACGATACAGAACTTTCAAAACTATTTTATCAAAAATTTTATATTAATTCCGTAGTCGATAATACTTGCATTTATCAATGGACTATCGACTACGGACTATTGACTATTTAATATTCACAACTAAGTCGTTGATACGGCGACCAGCCGGATCACCCGGACATTTTGCCTTGATATTTGAGAAGTAATAAATGTCACCCGGCTTCGCACGATTGACCATCTCTTGTGTCTTACCATTGTACCTTCCGCCCTGCTGAATACCCAATACAGGGTCATTACGTTTAGGTACATAAGCAATCTCAAAGCCCATGATGTTACATCTTGCTTCAAAGTCAAAATTCTTCAATTCTGCACGGACACCTTGATAGGCTTTGAATTCTCCAGTACCCATAGATGTCTTGACACCTTTGGCAATCAAAGCCACCGGATCAGGAATACGCTTGGCACGGAACTTAAAGCTTTGTGATTCCACGTCAGGTGCAGAAACAGCTACATTAACATCTCCCGGAGAAGACACCGTAACATTGTATTTACCACCACTGACTTTGGACATACTACATCCTGCACCGCTACATGAAGCATTGATTTTTGAGAAATCACCACCTGCAGCCACAGTAATCGGATTGGTTACACCAATGTAAAATACATTCATTTTATCGGCAGAAACAGTCGCGCCAGATTTAGTACCTACGGTATATTTGAAGGTCTTTTTATAGGTTTCGCTTTTATTATTGAATGGATTGGTGACAGTAATGCTTGCTGTGTAAGATTGTTCTCCAATTCCACTTGGTGTCGATTTATAAGTGGCTACACCTTCTCTTGCAGGCAATGAACTACCATTAACGCTTACATTTACTTTAGCTTGGCTGGATGCCGCACTCAAGAAAATCTCAGCTTCATAGGTGTCCCCTTTTAGCAAATAAGTATTCTTTGGTGAACTAGTCACAACGAATTTATCGAACTTAACAACCGTTGCACCAATTTTACTACCAAGGTAGTTGATAATCATATTACCGGAAGTATTGGCATCGGTTTTGAGTTTTGATAAAGTCGGATAACAAGCTGCCACAGGCATGTGGTCAAAGTTGAACTCTTCCCATGATTTACCATTGAGATTAGTCGTATCAATTTCGAGCGTTAATTTACTTTTCAACTCTTCTATCTCGTCAGCCTTGATAGCAAGTGTTCTGTTACCTTTGAGTTTATCCAAAACACTCACTAATCTTTGATTGGTTTCTCTTACCTTATCCATGATAATCGGACCTTCGGGAGTTAAAGACTCACCTAAAGGACCTTCGTATCCATCTACAAAAAATCGAGTTGGAATTTCTTTATCTTTAAACCTTTCAGGCTTACCAAAATTCTCGTCCTCCGGGTCGTCTATGATACCACCTGCAGCTTCGTCGAAACGACCTGTAACGTCACCTATATATGACGTGAAGTCACCAATAATACTTTGAATTTCTTTTGCCGCAGGTACAAGTGGTTTATAATCTGGCTTTTTCTTTACAGCTACTTCCATTGATGCAATTTGGGCTGTATTGGCATCTTTTACTACCGTATTAGTACGCTCCAAGCCATCACGAAATTTGAAGAAAGCGTTGATTATCTCTGCGGAAACGTTGAGTGCTAACATCGCCGTAAGAACGAGGTACATCAGATTAATCATAATCTGCCGGGGTTCCTTAGGAATAGACATATCTTTTTATTTTAATTGATTAGATAATGTAGTAAATGGTTGGTGATTGGTGACTGGTGATTGGCTATTATTATTTCGCGATGCGTCATATAACTAATCACCGACTACTAATCACTAATCACCAATTACTTATTCCCAAGATTGCCCATTGCAGAAAGGATGTTGCCATATACAGAGTTCAAAGAACCGAGGTTCTTATTCAATGCACCGAGCTGTTCTTTATATACGCGTGTATCTTCGACTGAATCGTTGATGTTAGACATCGCTTCATTCAAGTTGGTATAGAAATTACTCATTTTTTTGACTTGCTCGCTTGTACCGGAGAAGTCCACCTCTTGTAAGGCTTTGAGTGAATTCATACTACCAGACATGACTCTCAACTCACCCAACATACCATCCAACTGGTTTTCCATTTTCTCTGTGTTGATGTCAAGATTGGCACTGTCACCGCGCATGTGCTGAAGGTCACCACCAGTTTTGTCGAGACCGGGATATAGTTTTTCCCAATAGTAATCTTTTTCAGGACCAATAAGACCGAGTAAAAGGAAAATAGCTGCCTCTGTGAGTAGTCCTGCAATGAGGAACTCACTCGCGTAGGGCCAAGATTCGATTTTGAATAGTGCGCCTACCATAATAAGTGCTGCACCGATACCAATTAGTAAGTTTTTGAGGTATTTGAAACCATAAGAATGAACAAAACTCATTTTTTGATTTGGATTTGAATGTAATGGTAATGTGGTGATTAGTGATTGGTTTTTCAGCGATTGGTTTTCTCCTAATCACGAGTCACTATTTACTAATCACTATCTCATTACATAGTTAGTTAAAAGGATATAAATTTTTCAAAAAAATCTCGTTACGGCAGCTTTGCTGTCGTTCCGATTTTTTTTTTATAATATTTAAATGAAATGATTGCGTAGAGATTGGTTGATCGACAGATGAGTCAGGGGATGTGATTAACTCATCTGCCGATTAACGGATAAAATTTATTTAAAGTCACTCATAGTTTGTCCGAGTACGGTACGTACATTACGGAAGCCGATGTATGACTTAGCTGTATCTTGATATTCCCAGTGGCGTGTACCAGTTTGTATGTAGAAAGCAATATCTTTCCAAGACCCACCACGGATAACTTTACGTTTCCATGCTTTAGGGTCGTCATCTTCTGCATCCATGCGGATGTCAGGATTCATATCGTGAATGAAGGAGTAAGCATTTTCGAAGAAAGAAGATGAAGTCCACTCAGCTACGTTACCCGCCATGTTGTACAAGCCGTAGTCATTCGGGAAGTAAGCATCACCTCTTGCGGTGTACATTGCGCCATCTTCTGGGTAGTTACCACGTCCGGGTTTGAAGTTGGCGAGTAAGCAACCTTTAGCATTTCTTACGTAGTATCCGCCCCATGGGTAAGGTGCGAAATCGTGACCGCCACGGGCTGCGTATTCCCACTCTGCTTCGATAGGTAAGCGGAAGTCTTCTGTATTTGCCAAGCCTTTTTGGTCAGCATAAGCATTGGCATATTTGGTTCTCCAATATGCGAAGGCATTGGCACGTTTCCAATCCACACCCACTACCGGATAGTCGTCGAACGCCGGGTGATTGAAGTAGTTGCGTGTGTATGGTTCGTTGTATGAATAGGTGAAATCGCGAATCCAAACTAAAGTGTCAGGATAGATTTCTGTTTGATCTTTTTTGATGAATTTAGTACGATTGGACTTGTAGTTGTCGTGTGCTGCGCCTTTCCAGTCATACCATTGGTAATCAAAGACGTATTTGCGACTATCCATATCATATCTGCCAGAGAAACGCTCTTCTTCAGGATAGAACATGTCTTCCAAGTCCTCCATGTTTTCCATGATATTGAGTTCTTGGTCCCAGTCTAAGCGAGTCTCGCCACTTTCCATTTCAATAACCATGTCCAAACGAGTACGAGCGATAGAATCGCGCACCCAATAGACGAATTGACGATATTCGTTATTTGTGATTTCAGTTTCGTCCATATAAAATCCCTGAATAGAGATAGATTTTGGACGCTGAGTCAAGCTAAAGCTGACATCTTGGTCGCTTGGTCCGATAGTCAATGTACCGGAAGGGATGTAAGCCATACCGTAAGGGCTGGTTTCTTTCCACTTTGGACGTTCAAGAACGCCTGTAAGCTGACCGTTATCACCTGATTTACATGCTCCTATGGTTAGGATAGCCATGAGAGCCAACAAAAACTTTGAAACGTTTTTCATAATTCGCACCCGAATTTTTTTTTCGACAGTAATTTAAAACGGCGGACAGTGAACGGTGGACGACTGACGGTGGACGACTGACGGCTATCGGTAATGACCTTGATTTCATTTGCACAAACGAAATCATCCGCTTTTTTTTATTTTCAATTATTGCTAATGTTTTTAGACAAAAACACGCAAATATAGGATTGTTTGATAAATTTTTTATCAATTATTTAACTAAATCACGTTAATCTTACTTTTTAAGAAAAATGAGTGATTTGTTGAATGAGTGAATTTTGAATGTCAACAATGTTAATGTTGTAAATTTATTGAGTAAATGAGCTATTTACTCATTCAAAAATTCATTCATTTACTCCTTAGTAGTAAGTCAAACTAATTAGTAATATCTGGGATTGTATATTGTTTTGGCGGGAATTATTCCGCCGATTTCTTTTCTTAAATTATAATTAATCATCACTTCATGTGAACCGGTGTGATAACTGTTCAAACCCGATAAGGGTAGGTCGTAGGCATAAGCCAACCGAATTTTGGGGCTAATGTTCATTCCTCCGAAAATGATGAGTGCATCAATTGTTTTATTATTGTATCCTCTAAACGAAGCCCCTCCAAATATATTGTCATTTAGCGTGCTTAGAATAGAAAAATCCACTTGGGTCTCAATGAAGTCAGACTTACATAAAAAAGACGGCTGAAAGGACAATCCGTCACTTATGTTAAATTTATATGCGGCGTATGCCGTATAGTTTCGCTTGAGTTGAATTTCTGTTATAATGTCTGATTTGTAACTGGCAACAGGCTCGGTCAAATTCTCAGCAGCTACGCCTATTTGCAACGATTTGGTAATCAGATACAAACCCACGTTTGTCATCGGTGCTATAGCTGTCTCTACTCCTATCGGAATCAGGTCGTCATTATGATTGATTGTTCCGCCTTCATAATTGCCTTCGGGTGCGAGCAGTTTGCTGCCGTCGATAGCTTTTTGAAGGATGCCACCGCCTATTCCCAAAGATAATTTAAGATTTGACGAAAAGCGTGCTACATAGTTGTACGACATCAGAATGGAAGTATTCCGTTCTGCGCCGAGTATGTCATTTTCGATACTCAAACCCGTGCCACCACTCATGTATTGCCAGGGCAAATGTACGTTGATGTTTTGCGAAATCGGGCTACCTTCCAAGCCGAGCCATTGTTTGCGAAATGCACCTGTCGCGCTCAAATAGTCGTCCATGCCCGCATAAGCGACATTGTGACGATATTGGTTGAGCATATACAAACTGTATTGTACAGGTTGTTGTGCCTTCATTTCGACAATGCTCAAAAGCATAAAAAGTAGTATGCAAAAATGTATTCTCATTTTGTGGCAGATTCCAAAGACCAATGCACTAAATTTCAATCTATATATTTATATCATTATTGAAATAATGTGAATGGCAATCATTTTCACAAACGCGATTTATCGCGTTTTTATTTTTTATAAAATTATTTCATAAAAATCGAAATGCGTCATGTCGATTTTTTTTAACTATTATTTAACATTTCTATCACCTCTTCGACAGTCTCTACGGGTGCTTGGCAGGCATAATTGCGACATACATAAATGAGCGTTTTTCCGGCTTCGGCGTACTTGCCAATGAGTAAAGGATGTGTCTCGTTTTCCGATTTGGAAGCCATGATAACTTTGTGTGGAATGTACTTTGCCTGAATTTGTGTTGCCACTTTTTCGGCATTTTCTCCTACTACGGCTATCTCGGCATAAGTATAAATTTTAGCCGTCAATCCCTGCGCCCAACGCGCAAAAGAAGTTGGATAATTTGTTACCGCTACTTGCATTTTATCAAGCATCGTATTTGCCCTTTCTGTGTATTCTTCATTGGCAAATAACAAACCGAGTCGCTGCAAATTATGTATCATCGTCGAATTGCCCGAAGGAGTCGCATTGTCGTACAATCGCCTTTGACGAACTACTACATCTTTCTGATTATCAGTGGTGTAGTAAAATAATTGATGCGTTTTATCAAAGAACTTTTCGATGCTATAGTCGGTCAATTGACCGGCTTTATTGAGATATGTTGTATCAAAAGTAATTTCGTAAGCATCAATGAAAGCAGCTATCAAGAAAGCATAGTCATCAAGAAATGCCTTGTATTTTGCCACACCGTTTTTGTAGGTGTGAAAGAGGGCGGTGCTGCCTTCTGCTTGCGGAAATTTTTTGATTATAAAAGCCAGATTGTCTATTACAATTTGGCGATATGTTTCGTTTTGAGTAGCTTCGTAAGCCTTCGCAAAGGCGGATGACATCAGTGCGTTCCAATCCAATAATATCTTATCATCCAATCCCGGCTTGATGCGTTTTTCGCGATGTTGAAAAAGTTTTTCGCGGAGCGCGGATAGCTTTTCTTTCGTTTGTACGAAATCTAAGCCGTTTTGTTCCGCATAGGTTTGAACGGGAGTTGGGCGATTTAGGATATTTTTATGTTCCCAATTGCCTTGTTCGGTTACATCGTAAAAGGCGCAAAAGAGTTCGGCATCTTCGCCGAGTACTTTTTCGATTTCCGATTTATTCCATACAAAAAACTTACCTTCTACACCTTCCGAATCGGCATCTTGTGCAGCATAAAAACCGCCTTCTTCGCTCATCATTTCACGCTGGATGTACGTGAGTGTTTCTTCAATGGTATCTTTGTAGAGGGGACTTCTGACGAGCTTGTAGGCATCAGCCAATAAGCGTACTATAAGTGCATTGTCGTATAACATTTTTTCAAAATGTGGTACGAGCCATGCTTTATCTACTGTGTATCTTGCAAATCCGCCACCGAGTTGGTCATAAATACCACCTCTTATCATTTCATCCAATGAGAATAAGACATGTTGTATGGCTTCGCCTGCATTGGAACCGGGAGTATTTTTTGTATAGAAATAATATTGTAATAAATAATTCAGTGCCATGCTGCCCGGAAATTTGGGCGAGCCACCAAAACCACCTTCTACCCTATCAAATCGCTCTCTTATTTTGTAAAAAATATCTTGCAGTAAATGGAAGTCTTCATTGCGTTTTTCCTGCGTTCCAATCTTGTCCATCAATGCAGTGTCCGACTTTTCGATATGTTGCATTAGTTTATTGGCTTGGGTTTCTACGGTCTCACGTTTATTGTGAAAGCTATTCGTGATAGACTGTAAAACTTGTATCCATGACGGACGCTGGTATTTTGACACAGGAGGGAAGTAAGTTCCCCCATAAAACGGACGCGCATCGGGTGTTAAAAAACAGTTAAGGGGCCAACCTCCTGCTCCTGTGAGGACTTGCACGGCTTCCATATAAATGCCGTCGATGTCGGGGCGTTCTTCGCGGTCTATTTTTATGTTGATGAAATGTTGGTTCATGTAGGCAGCGACCTTCTCATCTTCAAAGGATTCATGCTCCATGACATGACACCAATGGCAAGCCGAATAACCAATACTAACTAAGATAGGCTTGTTTTCTGTCTTTGCTCGTTCTAAGGCTTCATCGCCCCAAGGGTACCAGTCAACAGGATTGTGAGCGTGCTGGAGGAGGTAAGGGCTGGTTTCGTGGATAAGGCGATTTGGCATAATTGACGATGGACGAACGCTGACGCTTGAAGGGCGCTGCGCTTGACGGATTAAAATTGTATAACAAAAAAAATCCCGACAACCTTGGCTGCCGGGATTTAAAAAATATGTTGTTAGTTAGATGTAACTTATTTCTTATTGGATTGCTGCAAGTACAGGTCTATTGCCATTGTCATAGAGGGTGCTTCTGGTACGGGAGCTTGTACGTTAATATTCAACTTTTTATCGACAACTGCTTGGCTGGTCAACTTACCATAAACAGCAATACGTGTTTCGTTTTGTGTGAATGTGGGGAAGTTTTCGTACAAAGATTCTATGCCAAGTGGACTGAAGAACACTAACATATCGTAGGTAATCTCGCTCAAATCAGAGAGGTCACTTGCCACGGTACGGTACATAATGACTTCGTTGAAATTAAACTCATTTTTAGTGAGAAATTCAACGACTTTTTTGCTGCCCAAATTGGAACAAGGCAAAAGAAATTTCTCTTTTTTCTTGTGTTTTGTCAATTGGTCTTTTAAGTCGAGTATTGTGCGTTTGCCAAAAAAGACCTTACGCTTTCTATACACAATGAACTTTTGCAAATAAAGGGCAACTGCTTCTGAAAGGCAAAAATATTTGGTATCTGCCGACATCTTGGTGCGCGCCTCTTCGCATACACGGAAAAAATGTTCTATCGAATTTTTACTGGTAAAAATTACTGCTGAAAAGTCAGTCGGATTCATGCGCTGTCGCCTAAACTCCTTCATTGTCACCGGCTCTACGTGAATGAACTGCCGGAAATCAATGGTAATTCCATACTTCTCTTCTAAATTGCGGTAAGGCGAACGCTTATTTTCCTCTGGTTGAGGTTGCGAAACAAGTATTGTTTTTACTTTTTTGTATTTTCCGTTCTTTGATTGACTCAAGCCTTCTTCTTTTTGGTTTCTGTATATAGTTGATTGCCTTTATTTTATGATGTTCTAATGTTTTTTTGCGTCAGCAATAACCTTTTCAATTTAACTTCCAAAACCCTAACACTTTTACTAATATAAGCAAGGGTGCGATTTCGACGGTGCAAAGGTACAAAAAAAAATGGAATTTATGCAATGACATGAATCGTCCGCCTATCATAACACCACGAATAGAACGATATAAATAAATCAATAAAATCACAGCAACTCCTCCAAATAAAGCAATTTTTTTGAACGGATCGGGCGCAAAAGCCGCTACAATGATAAAAGGTAACAGCGCAACACCAATGACCTGATTGAAGACTGCCATAGTATAACCGTACTGGTTGAGTTCTTTGTCAAAAGGCATAATCCAACCGATAACCTGTATAAGTAAATGCTTGGCAAGCATAACCACAGCCACAAAAGCCATACAAATCAAAGCCGAATAGATACTCCCTGTCAACATCGGTACTTTGAAGTACCAGCCCAATAAATACAAAAACGCTCCCATACTAATCGCATACATCGAATACGCCAAAAGATACATCGTCGTGATGCGTCCTTTTTGGGAACGATAGTTAAAATTGAGCATGTTTTTACTGGTAAACGAGCGCATAGTACGGCTCAATTCTGAACCGTGTGCCGAATTGAGTATCGCCATCAAAACACCAAGTATCAGCACAATACCTCCCATCCAAATATTCGGGATGCCACCTGTATCTTCTGGTGTTTCTGCGGGGTTCACCGTTGCAGAAGTGTTATTCGTTTGGGAGTTATTCGGGTCAAAAGGGTTGATTTCGGACAGCACACTATCCGTTGATATCGAATCCAATACCACCAGTTTCGCACTATCTGTCTCTACTGAAGGTATGCGGTCCAGCAATTCAAATGGATTCACCTCGCCCTGTTGTGCATTCATCGTTTGACAAAAGCACATCAACAAAAAAGTCAAAAAGATTAGGATAAATTGACGATTCAACATTTAAATAGTAGCTTGTTTCGCAAAAATAGGATTTATTCTATGATTAACAATAGTAAATACAATATCAATTTCGATCACGATAGCATTTTCAATATCTTCTTTCCTCTACTTTTGGTACCCGCAGAGCCGTATCGCAACATATCTTCAATCACCACACGCAATTCTTCCTGTAAATCAGGCTGTTCGAGTGTAATGTTATAAATAATTGTCATAGAAAAAGACTGCACAGCAATTGTCTCTTTCGGATTGAGCAAAATATCAAAACAAGTATTGACCAAATCACCTTGATGCACCTCCGGTATTTTTACATAAGACAATACACGTACAATATTACGCTTGACGGATACATAAGATGTGTTTTTTAATACCTTCGTCATTCTACCTATATAAGGTACAATCAATTCGGGATTTTTATCCGCACAATGACTCATCACCCAAGCAGCACCCTGACTCAATCGCTTATCATCGCTCAAAACAAACTGCATCAATTCATCAAATTTCGCTTCATCATTCTTAATGTAAGCCGATAATCTAACCGCTTGCGTTTTGCTATGTTCGCGTAATATTTCGTCTTTTAGATTCATTTGATAATGAGTGAATGAATGAATTTTGAATTTTGAATGAATGAATTTTGAATTTTGAATGAGTGAATTTTGAATGAATGAATTTTGAATTTTGAATGAATGAATTTTGAATTTTGAATGAGTGAATTTTGAATGAATGAATGAATGAATGAATGAATTTTGAATTTTGAATGAATGAAACACTGTTTCAATCTTCGTTTAAGTCTAAGCGCATCAAAATCATGTGTCTGGCGAAGCTCTTTTTTTCATAAGCCCTAATCGCGCCATGATTTTTGTCATAGACTTCCAATCTCAATTCGGTAACATTTTTCGAGCGACTCCATGCCTTGAGTCCTTCCACAATCAGTTGGTTGATACCTTGCCCACGACATTCGGGTGCAACATACATGAAACCCAAATAGGCGTATTTTTCATGCTTCAAATAAGGCTTCGCAATTTCGATGCGTGCGTAGCCCGAAGCCACAAGCTGCCCTGCTTGCTCTGCCACCAAAAGTTCAATATGTGGCGCAGTAATCAATTGATTTATATTATAATAATAAGTATGCTCGTTTTTTAAAGTCACGTCAAAGGGGCGTTCTGCCTCAACCACGCCTTGCTCAAAACGCAGTAGAGTTTCCATATCATTTAAGGTCGCTTTTCTAATCGTAATTTGCTGCATATTTAAGTTTGAGCTTTCCTATTTTTGACACAATAGCTGCCATTTTTCCTCATCAAAATCTAATAAGGATTCCAATTTCATATCTGCCACTGCAAATTGCGGACGTGCAACTTCGGGTACGACCACAACGGTCATTTGAGCAGCTTTAGCCGCAATCACGCCCGGCAGTGAATCCTCAAAAGCCAGACAATCCGCAGGGGCAATGCCCATTTTTTCAGCCGTATGAATATAGACGACGGGATGTGGTTTGGCATATTTTTCTATATCGGCAGAGTGCATTACAGGGAAAGCATCTTGCAAATTGAGTTTGCCGAGTGCCGCATCAATGATTCGAAATGAAGAGGAAGAAGCCAATGCAATGGGCATTTTTTTGCGTTCAAAAAAACTGAGAATCTCCTGTACGCCGGGTTTGGCTACGAGTTTTTCTTGCATCAAAGCAATCAACTCATCCACTATCGCCGTTTCAATAGCCTTCAAAGACGGACCTTCCCACGGACTTTGTGCATAGCGCAAACGCACCACATCATCTATACGCACACCGGTCGTATCCTGACAATCTTTAAGACTCAATTCTATCCCAACAGTCGGAAAAACCCGCCGTTGTGCTTCATGCCAATGCGGTTCCGAATCAATCAGTAAACCGTCCATATCGAAAATAACTGCTTTCATTTTTATGTGTTGTAGTGTTGATGTGTTGATGTGCCGGAGTGTTGATGTACTGATATGCTGACGAAATTATTTTACTACGTAAAAACTTCAACACTACAACACGTCAACGCTTCAACACTACAACCTTCAACACAATTCATTCAAAAAACCTTTTAGAACTTTTAAGCCTTTATTGAGGCTTTCTTCGTCATTATTATTAATGATAATATCTGATTCATTGAGGTAGGGTTCGATGTACTTTTTATAGGAAGGTTGGACGTGATGTTCGTAGCGATACAGGACATCTTCCAATGGATAATTTCGCTCTATGCGATCGCGCTTGATGCGACGAATAATTTTGAGGTGATCGGGCGCATGGACAAAAATTTTGAGGTCAATTAATTTTTTTATTGCTTCAAAATGAAAAATAAATAAACCTTCTACAATCACAACCGGAGCAGGTCGAAAAGTACGAATTTTGGGCGTGGCATTAGAATTATTAAATACGTATTCTTGTCGAGTGACGGTCTTTCCTTCAATAAGCAACTTAATATCATTTGTAAAACTTTCGCTATCAATAGAATACGGCAAGTCGAAATTCTTTATACCTTTTTCATCTATCTTTTGCTCTCCACGCGGACGATAATAATCGTCTTGCGAAATAATGCAAACCCGCTCTCGCAGAAACATTTTTTCAACCTGTTTGAGCAAAGTTGTTTTGCCGGATCCGCTCCCTCCTGTGATACCTATGATATAAGTATTCGTCATAACTTGTAGATTATTGATTGTAGATTGGTTGATTAGGAATAAATGACCAAATGGGTGTAGAGTTTTATTTAAAAGAATTTCTTTTGAATGATGAAAAAAATAAATATTTCGCATAGCGAATTTTTCATCCTACATCAATGAATTAACCAATCACCAAACTCAGTCACAAATAAACAAATTTTGATTGGATTTTTCGTTCAAAAGTGAATGATATTATTTCCATTAAAATCATTTGGACATTTACTGTTTCAAACTTGTTTTTGAATAATGAAGCTAATGCTTCGATTTACAAACAATTGACAACTTTTACTTCGTTCTTTTCCGCCTGAATTTCGTTAAAGAACCACTCCGTTAGCTACGGCTAAAGTCGTGAACCTTTGCCTCATTCAGACGAAAAATAACTTTGTTTAAGTTATCAATTATTTGTAAATCGAAGCATTAAAGTCAGAAAATTCCCTAAATTTACAGTTACATTTTTTTGTAAAAAAATAGCTGTAAATAATTATGGAACTTTTGATCGGTATATTTAGGGGTATTCTTGGTATTGTTGCCCTTATTGGCATCACTTATGTATGTAGTACCAATAGAAAAGCCATCAACTGGGGTTTAGTCGTCAAAGGACTTGCCCTTCAATTTATACTCGCACTGCTGCTCATCAATCCATTTGACTTTATTGTCTTTGACTGGATAAGAAGTATTTTTAAATACATAGTTGAATTTTTTGTATTGATGATTACTGCGACGGAAGAAGCCTCGCAATTTATGTTCGGTGATTTGGCGAAAGCCGGTGGACCTTATGGTTTTGCGTTTTTTGTTTTACCGACTATTTTGTTTTTCTCGGCTTTGTCCTCCTTGCTATATTATCTTGGTGTCTTGCAAAAGGTCGTTTATGGCTTTGCATGGCTGATGAGTAAAACGATGAAACTTTCTGGTGCAGAGAGTCTTGCTGCTGCCGCGAATGTATTTATCGGTCAGACGGAAGCACCGCTTGTCGTAAAACCCTATCTCGAACGCATGACCCGTTCGGAAATTTTGTGTCTAATGACAGGAGGGATGGCGACGATTGCAGGTGGAGTCTTTGGTGCATACATGGGCTTACTTGGTGGTGAAGACCCGGAGGCTTTGAGGTACTTTGGGATGCACTTGCTAACGGCTTCGATTATATCTGCGCCGGCAGCGATAGTTTGTGCCAAAATTTTGTTTCCTGAAACCGAACCAGAAAAAGTAGATAAAAATATTGACATTCCGAAAGAGGAAGCAGGAAGTAATGTTTTGGATGCGCTCGTGCGTGGCACGACAGATGGTCTAAAATTGGCAGTCAATGTGGGGGCAATGTTAATTGTTTTCACAGCGTTTATATTTTTATTTAATAAGATTTTTATGTATATTGGTGATTTCACCAATCTAAATGACATGATTACTAAAAATAGTGATGGTGTCTATAAAGGCTTAACCTTACAATACATTTTTGGATTTATTTTTTCGCCCATAGCTTGGCTGCTTGGTACACCTTCACAAGACATTGTAGCGGTCGGACAATTGCTCGGAGAAAAAACAATCCTCAACGAATTTTTTGCTTATCTCTCACTTGCTGATTTGAAAAATGCAGGTGCTTTGAGCGAAAAATCCATTTTAATAGCCACTTATGCGTTGTGTGGCTTTGCCAACTTTGCGTCCATAGGCATACAGATTGGCGGCATCGGTGCCATCGCGCCCGGACAACGTTCAACCTTGTCCCGATTTGGGATACAAGCATTGATAGGAGGAACCATAGCCTGTTTCTTGACCGCAGCCATCGCAGGTATGATGGCGGGGTGATAAGCGCAAGTTTTGATTGTGTGATTGTAAAATTGTATGATTGTCAATAATCAACGTTTTATAACCAAAACTTGAACTTAACAATTGACAGGCTTCCAAACCATGTGTCGAATTATGTTGCGTTTAAATGAACCGCCCATTGGTGATACGCATCCATTGTATCAAACATTCAAAGGAGTACTGGAACATCCCGGTAAGCCCGCTACCGACGTGGTAGTAAAAGTATTGAGACCCGATAAGAGCGAAGAAGAAGAGGATGCTTTTGAGGAGCTTTTTGCAAGGACGTACAAAGCCGCCGATTTGGGCGATAGGGTCGTCTATTACCGAAATTATATCGAAGGAGAAACCCTTAAACAATACCTTGCCCGTACCAAACCGGACGATGATACCGTCATGGATTTATCGACCAAATTACTTTCTTTTCTGAATTTTCTACACATAGAAAAGCAATTTCATAATAAACTTACGGATGAACATATCCTTTTGCAGGAGAAGAAAATCTACTTGATTAGTGCTGATAATTCATTGAGCAATAGCCCGCGAAAAGATATTGGAGCCTTCGGAGAAGTACTGAATGAAATGCTCGGAATGGGACAAAAAGACCCATTTTACAGAGATATATTAGCCAAATGTCGTGGAGGAAACGACTATTTCCGTACGATTAGTGATGTATTGTATCGCTTCAAAAATCGTGTTAAAAAAATACAGCAGGTTCCCGATTCTTTTGACAGCTATGTGCTTGACCAACTCAGCAAAAACGGTCACCCACCTTCCAAATCTACTCGCCAAGCCATCAACGCACAAGCCTATCGAATGGTCATTGATGACGAACTGATAGATGCTGTCATCGCTCGTAATGTAGATAAGGTGACACCGCCAAAAATCGCTATTCCGCGTTGGGTTTATTTGATTATTCCGATTTTGCTTGTTGTAGGTGTAGGTGTTACTTTATTAAATAAAAAAGGTGGCGACGCTCCTGCCAAATTGAGCTTTGACCTCGAAGGCGACCACAAAAAAGAAATGGGTGAGACTTTTACCTTTACAGGTAATACAAGCCGAAAAAAAGACCTCCTGTGGAAAGTGTATGATTATCGGGGAAGAAAAATCATACAACACGAAAAGAAAACCAAAATTAGCCATATCCCGGAAAAACCCGGTAAATATTTTATTACTTTGGAGAATGTCAATGATTCTAAAAGTATCCATAAAGATACTATACAAGTGATGTGGCCCGGTGGCAAAGCACAATTCAGCGTGCAGCAAATCGGTAATAGTGCCTTCAGGCTCAAAAATGAATCGCTCTTTGCCGACAGTGTATTTTATGATATGGGTGACGGTTTGAAAAGAATGACTGGCGAAACGCTTGATTATGAATATACCGACATTACCGAACCTACTACTGTCAGCATACAGTTTGCGGCTTATGCCAATGGACAAGCTGACCTTCAAACCAAGAGTTTCAGAGTCACACCGTCTGACAACAACAGTACCACAACAACAAATGTAACAACAACTCCTGTCATTCCCAACGAACCGCATACCATAGACACCGAACCAGAAAAGCCCATTGTCAAAACAACTCCTCCCTCTTCAACACTAGCCCCAACTCCTAAACCTCAGACAATTTATAAAAAACCCATCATAAGAGTGATGAATCAAGACCTCAATACACAAACTATCGGCTTCCGTTTGAGTGGCTCGACTATCGACCCAAGTTTGACCTATGAATGGGAAGTTTCGGGGCAAAAACAAAAAGGCACAACCGTCTATTACAGCACTCGCGACCAAGAAGTCATGCAAGTTTTTGTGCGCGCTATGAAAGGCGATAAAGTCGTTCATAAAGCCAACAAAATGGTCTCCGTAAAAAAACAGCAAAAAAATGATTCCCCATTTAAATCTATCAACAATACAGATTTATTTAAAGGAAATTAGTACATTGTTTAATAAATTTCTTATCGTTTTTGAGTATTTCTTTTAAAACGACTCTTCCCCAAAAAACTCCTTAAATACAGTAAGTATTCGCGTCATTTTTGGGTCGATTCATTTCAAAATAAATGTCAAAAACGATAAGAAATTTAATAAACAATGTATTAGTACGCAGTGTAGTATGTGTGTATAATAATATCGATAAAAAATCACTCCACACGCTCCACTTATTCAACAAAACAACTATGATTAAACGGTTTACTATCAAACTACTTCTACTCGTTATTGCTATAATGACTATATCTTCTTGTGCTATCACAAGAAAAAAAGACCCCTATGCAGAGCGATACCTTACAGCCCTCAAATCCCTCATGGAAAATGACAGACGATTCAAAAAAATATATTCTGACAACGATACACTCGCTGCCAAACTATCCAATCGTATAGAACGAGTCGAAAGAACCATAGACAGTCTCGAAATCTATGTGCAAAGCGATAAACGCAAAAGATATTGTGAATACGAACAATCCGTAGAGTCTGCCGTCAATATCATCACCAGCAAACCTGATGAATCTATCCCAAAATTACTCGAAGAACTCGAAGAAAGTAAAAAACTCGACGAACAACTCATCGTCAAAGTAGAGGAAGTCGAAAAGAAAGCTATAGAAGAAGTTGCTACCGGTGAATTGGACGATGTTTCTTACGAAAAAATCACCAACGTCACCACAGAAATCAAAACCGAAACCGTCAAAGAAATCGAAATCAAAGAAACCGCTATCGAAGGTTTACAGACTGCCTACTCTGCCGCAAGTCCTGCCGAAATCCAAACCCAGATTATAGAAACTGCTTACGAAACCGTCACACGCATACGCGCACAAGGTAGCAATACACAACAACGCAATCTCGAACAACTCAAACTCGTCGTTGATGTACTCGAAACCGACAAATTCAAGCAATTTGAAGCAGCAGCTTTTTTCGGTCCCGGCTCATTCATTATCAAAAACGCAGACATGCCCAAAGTTGAAGCTGCCTTTCTACCCCTCATCAATTCCATTATGGATTTTGTCAATAAATATAGAGAACGCGATATGACCCTCACCATCGTTGCTAAAGGCTATGCTGATGCTACACCTATTTCCAAAAGCAGTAGTCTTTACAATTCCCTACAACCTGTTACGGGCGTACCCTCCCCTACTCGTCAAGACCTCAACCGCGCCCTATCGCGCCTACGTGCCGACGAAATGAGCAAGCACATGCGCGAACTCCTACTACGTCGCGACGCCGAACTTTTTAGCAATACCAGTAATGTAAGTATTGATATTGTCTCACAAGGTAAAGGCGAAGAATGTCCTTACATCAACAAACCCTGCAACGTAGCTAATGACCCCAACCGACGAATCGTGACCTTTCACTGGCTCGTCACACCTAATACATTATAATTAGTAGCGAGTGTCGAGTAACGAGTAACGAGTTATAACGAAACAAATGCCTGATTTTTTATAAAAAATCAGGCATTTGTATATTTTTATTTCGCTATTCGACACTCGCTACTCGCTACTCGACACTAAAGTTCACACCTCTTCTTCAAAATCCGGTTTCCAAAATACTTCATCAAAATTTTGTATCACATTATCTTCTACAATGATACCCTCACTTTCGAGTAATTCCTGCATCAATGTCGGTGTCGAAAAATGCACCCTACCACTCAACTCTCCCTTACGATTTACGACCCGATGTGCCGGAACAGGTGGCTCTGTACCAAAGCACTGATTCAATGCCCAACCGACCATTCGTGCCGAACCCAAAGCAAGCGCATTTGCAATCGTACCATAAGTCGTCACACGACCATGTGGAACTTCACGCACCAAGTCATATACCTCATCATAATAATTTCTTTTATCGGACATTCTGCTAAATTTGTCGAGAAATCATAAAGTTAATCCATAATTCATTTGATTTCATATAAATAATTAGATTTTTCGCCAAATCAATAGTAGCATTGCGATTGTTTACTATAATGAATGACAAACAAAGTACAGCGAACAAAGAACGTAAAACCTATATAGTTACGAATTATGAAAAAAATTAGTACAATACTTCTTTTATCTTTATACTTTTTTAGCCCCAATTTCGGACAAGAAGATATATGGGACTTGACCCGTTGTTTGCAATATGCAGAAGAAAATAATTTGCAAATCAAACAAGCGGTCATCGGTATTCGTCAGGCAGAATTAAATGAAGCACAAGCCCGCAAATCTCGTTTACCCAATCTCACAGGAAGTGCCTCTCACATCTACAATTTCGGACGCTCCATCGACCCCACAACCAATAGCTTTGAATCTCAGACTATTCAATCCAATAGCTTTGGGCTTAGTGGCGGAGGTGTCATTTATAATGGCGCACAAATCCGCAACAGCATCAAACAAAGCAAATACGATGTAGCAGCCACCCAAGCTGACGCAGCCAGAATCAAGAATGATTTGGGACTGACTATCGCCCAAGCATACCTTCAAGTCTTACTCGCACAAGACCAAATTAACATCACCCAAAATCGTCTCAAACAAACTCAAGCCCAACTTGATAGAACACAAAAACTTGTCAATGCCGGCGCGGTCGCACGAGTAACGCTGCTTGATTTGGAAGCACAAATAGCGACAGACGACCAAAGCATTGTAGCTTCTGAAAACGCTCTTATTCAGGCATTTGCATTTCTCAAAACCCAACTCAACCTCGACCCCGACTACCGAATGAAGATACAACGTCCGAGTTTTGAACTCACCGACGAAGTTGACATAAACACTATAACCGTAGAGACCCTTTACAATGAAGCCCTCAATAATCAACCGCAAATCATAGCAGGTGAATACCGCAAAAAAAGCGCGGAAATCGGTGTTGACATTGCCAAAGCAGGGCTGCGCCCTTCACTGACTTATTTTGGCGGATTGAACAGCCGATACTCCAATCTCGGTAAACGCTCAACAGGAGAAACCAACACGATCAGACAGTCCTTCGGTGATATTGACGTACCCGGTATCGGTGCTATTCCGATAGAATTTGATGCTCAGATTCCTATTCTTGAAGACAACCCATTTATGAATCAACTCAATGAAAATTTCTCTCAATCCATTGGACTTAATTTGAATGTTCCCATTTACAACAGAGGACAAAATCGCATCAATGTCGAACGTGCCGAACTCGGTATTCTTAGTGCCGATTTGAATAATGAACAAGTCCGACAGCAACTCAAATCGGACATCCAAAATGCACTCATTGATGCACGCGCCGCCCTCAAAACCCTTAATGCCGCCGAAAAAACCCTCGAAGCTCGTGAAGTTGCCTTCACCAGTGCAAAAAAACGATTTGATTTAGGTGCAATAAACACCTTCGACTATACGGCTGCCAAAGATGCCCTCGATATTGCAAAAGTCAACATGCTCAATTCAAAATATCAGTATGTTTTCAATTTAAAAGTCTTGGATTATTATCTTGGCAGAGAAATTACCCTTTAAAATATTTTCATCATTTGAATGCAAAAAAAACGCAATGTGAATATGAATAATAATTTTATTATGAAATGATTTTCATTTTTATAAAAAATTCATTTCCAATAAAAAATTCATACAACGATAGTTATTTTTACATTTCAAATTTGTTATTTAATACACTATTAATATTATAAAGACATTGCTTGCAATGTCGCGTAATTTGAGCTTAAACTTAAATCGCATGACCAGAAGACGACGTAAAAGAGGCAGATGGCCCATTATTTTGTTATCACTCTTTGCCATTGCCCTATTGGCTGTTGCCATAGTAAAAGGAAGAGGCAATAGTAACAAGTCCACCCAAGTCACTGCCGAAGGTGTTGCAAAACGCACGATTACCGAATTGGTATCGGCAAGTGGTAAAATATATCCGGAATTTGAAGTCAAAATCAGTTCCGATGTATCCGGCGAAATCGTGAATTTGTATGTAGAAGAAGGTGATACCGTCAAAGCCGGACAACTCTTGGTGAAAGTCGCGCCTGACCAATACGAATCAGCCGTAGAGCGTGTCGTAGCCAGTAAAAACGCCTCCGAAGCCCAATTGGCAAATACTCGTTCACAAATCACTCAACTTGAGGCAAATAAGAAACAAGCTATCGCAGGACGCGACCAGATTTTGGCACAGATAGAAAGCAGTCGCTCCGCTCATAAGCGTAATGAAATGCTACATAAAGAAGGCGTAATTTCGGATGCCGAATTGGAAAGTACGCTCTCTGCTTTGCGTTCTTTGGAGGCAAATCTATCCTCTGCCAGTGCCTCAATTGAGGCAGCAGATGCCAATATTACTTCCTCTGCCGAGAGTATCCGCGCCGCCGAATTTCAGGTACAAAGTGCTGACGCTACTGTGCGCGAAGCCCGCGAAAATCTGCGTAAAACGACCATTTATGCCCCTGCTTCCGGTGTGATTTCCAAACTCAATGTCGAACAGGGAGAGCGCGTCGTTGGTACTTTGCAAATGTCCGGTACGGAAATCATGCGAATTGCGAATATGGATGTCATGGAAGTCCAAGTGGATGTTAGCGAAAATGACATTTTGCGCGTCAGCATGGGCGATACCGCCGATGTGGAAGTGGACGCTTACCTTGACCGCACATTTACGGGATTGGTCACAGAAATTGCCAGTTCTGCAAGTGGTGGATTGACCGGGCAACTCACCGCCGATCAAGTCACTAATTTTCAGGTCAATATTCGTTTATTGCCTGACTCATACAAAGATTTGCTCAAAAGCGGACGCAGTGCTTTCCGCCCCGGCATGTCTGCTTCTGTGGACATTCGCACGCTTAAAGAAGATGATATTTTGACCGTTCCGCTACTCGCCGTCGCTACCCGCGAAGATGAAGACGCAAAAGACAAAGACGATGCAGATTTGCTGGAAGTTGTCTTTATTTCGTCGGGCGATACGACTGTCATGCGTGAGATTAAAACGGGGATACAAGACGATACTTATATTCAAGTGCTTGAAGGGCTTGCCATAGGCGATACCATTGTCACCGGTCCATACAAAGCTGTATCTTCCGACCTCAAAGAAGGTGAGAAGATAAAAGTGGTTTCTAAAGAAGAATTGAGAAAGAAAAGCAAGAAAAAATGATGATAATGCAGAACTCTTCATTTAAATAGAACGACTTTTTTTATACAAAAATAAAACAACCGTCATTCCGTCTCTGGTTTAAACCAAGTTGGAATGACGGTTGTTTTTTTGAAGTCTAATGAATATATTTTTTTCAATGGCATAGTTTTTGGCTTGAATGGCATTAAAAATACATTTGATACCTTGAGCTTGATTCAAATGTTGTATTTTTGCTTGATTAAGTAGTGGGACAAAATTATTTTTACTTTTTGGCGGTTTCTTTTTCCGCTATTTTCCCCTACAAAAATCCTTACGTAGCGTAGGCTATGTGCGGTTTTTGTAAGAAAAAATATCGAAAAAATAACCACGCCAAAATTGTAAACCTAATTTCATCCCACTACTTATTTTAATATTAATAATAGTAAAATTCATTTTTCAAAAAATCTAAAGCCACAATACATGAAAAATTATCTTTTAAAAACTCTTGCGATAGCCATTACCGCTTTCGCTTTGTTGACTATACAATCCTGTGACACTGACCCTTGTTCTGACGTAGATTGCGGATCTAATGGAATTTGTTTTGAAGGCATCTGTGAGTGCGATCCGGGATACGACGGCGATAATTGTAATATTGTCATTAGAAGCCTCTTTACAGGTACTTTTGATGCGACCGAAGTTTGCGATACCACTCCAGATGGAGAGCAAGATGACTATGTATCTGTCATTACCAAATCATTTGAAGGACCTGAATATATTGTCATTGACAATATATACAATTTTTCAAATGTCCCAGGTTTCAATATCCAACCAGAAGAAGCAGCAGTATTAGCATCTGTCAGCAGTACTGGTGGTGAATACGTCGTTTTGATTGAAGAACAAGGTTTTACATCAGGTGTTTTACCCAACTATGAAATCATAGGAAGCGGCACTTACGACCCTGCAACATCCCAAATTACCTTAGAATACTCTATTACAGACTTAGACGAAGCTCCCGACAGTGAATATTATTCTGACTACTGTACTGTCGTCTATTCTCCGAGATAGTCCATACTATCTTTCTTTTTGTTTAAGGAGGCTGTTTCAAGAATCGAGACAGCCTCTTTTTTATTGTTACAAAACCCTACCTTTTTGTGATATTTTCGTGCTAAATTTGTAAAAGTTGTGGGTTTTACCTCAACTCAAAATTTAAAACAATGACATACAAAATATCTAAATCGGACAAACAAATAAAAGGTATAATCAGGCTTGATGGCTCCAAAAGTATCAGCAATCGTGTCTTGATTATCAGGGCATTATCCGGCTTGGATTTTCCTATACACCAACTCTCCGATTCTAATGATACACAGACGCTTATCCGGCTGCTTAATACTCAAGAAAGTAGCTTAGATGCCGGTCCTGCCGGTACGACTTTTCGTTTTATGACTGCTTATCTCGCGCTGCGTGAAGGTACGCAGTTACTCACCGGTTCGGCGCGAATGAAACAACGCCCGATAGGTATTTTGGTCGATTGTCTGCAACAACTTGGCGCACATATCGAATATACAGAAAAAGACGGTTATCCGCCTCTGCGAATACACTCGCCCAAGTCGCTCCGCAGCAATGCAACTTTAGAGATTCCGGCAAATGTCAGCAGTCAATTTATTTCGGCTTTGTTGATGATTGCTCCCTCCCTTCCCGACGGGCTTCGGTTGCAATTGAAAGGCGAAATCGTATCGCGCCCTTACATCCAAATGACGTTGAATACAATGGCGCGTTTTGGCGCAAAATACACTTGGGAAGGCAATACGATTAGCGTACCACATCAAGATTATCAAGCCCAATCATTTACGGTAGAAGCCGACTGGTCGGCAGCTTCATACTATTATGCGCTGGCAGCTTTTTCGGATGATACTGACTTGTACCTCAATGGTTTATTTAAAGAAAGTTGGCAGGCAGACGCCGCTATCGCGAAAATGATGAAGTCATTTGGGATAATAACGACCTTTACGGAAAAAGGCATCCGATTAGAAAAAAAATCAATGGATATTTTGTCATTTCAATATGACTTTTTGAATTGCCCTGACATCGCTCAAACCCTCGCCGTTATTTGTGCCGGAAAGCCATGCACAGGCACGCTCGAAGGTTTACAAACCCTCAAAATCAAAGAAACCGACCGTATTCAAGCCCTTATTAATGAATTAGCAAAAATAGGTGTACATATAGAAGAAGTTGCAGAAAACACCATGCAGATACATAAGCCCAAAACAGTCCATGACGACTCCATTCCGACTTTTGAGACCTACCACGACCACCGCATGGCAATGGCATTGGCAGCCCTTTCTCTCATTGTGGAAGCTGTCAAAATAAAAGACCCGAATGTTGTTGGTAAGTCTTATCCGGCATTTTGGGAAGATTTAAAAACGCTTGGGTTTGAGGTGTTGAGGTGTTGATGTACTCATGTGTTATCCTACCCCGAACACGTCAGCACATCCACACCTCAGCACGTCAAAAAACATCCGTCCATAGTCCTTTCATGGTATTGGCATCATTGATAGAAGATATTTTATCTAAAAATGTATTGCGTGGTATGGGTTCGGCTCCGAGGCTAATCAAATGGGGCGTACCTTGCTGACAATCAATCAGTTCAAATTCATTCAATTCTAAATTTCTAACCAATTGAATGAAGCCTGTTTTTGAGGCATTATTAACTTTGGAAAACATAGATTCTCCAAAAAAGAACTTGCCCAGAGCGATGCCATACAGACCACCAACAAGTTCGCCTTCTTTCCAAACTTCTACCGAATGTGCATAGCCCGATTTATGTAAATTACAATAGGCTTCCACCATATCTTTAGTTATCCATGTTCCGAATGTATCGTCGCGTCGCGTATTCCGACAGTTGGAAATGACCGCTCTGAAATCAGTATCATAAGTTACTTGAAATTCCTCGTTACGCAATACTTTTCGCATACTTTTGGACACCTTCAGTTTGTCGGGAAAAATAACATAACGCGGATTGGGCGACCACCACAATATAGGTTCTCCTTCATTGAACCAAGGAAAAATTCCCATTCGATAAGCCAACAACAATCGCTCTATCGACAAATCTCCTCCTACTGCGAGTATTCCGTCATTCCAAGCAAATTCGGGTGCAGGAAACCACAATGAATCATCTAATTGATATACAGGCATTACTTAGTTTACATTCTTTTTGGTCTAAATTAGACTTTATTCAGAAAAATTTTGTATGCAGCTAAATTGTCTTTTTCCGATACTTTTCCCCTATTTTTCGCCCTCCCGATAGCTATACGGCTTTTGCACTGAAAAAAAATCATAAATAATTGATTATAAATAATTTAAAAATTAATGAAAAATGTATTTTGATGAAAAAATGCTAATTTTGCTTCATTTTAAGAAAAAAATAAAGTATAAGATTTTGATTTACATTGAAATACATATTTTTCGCGGTGCAAAAGCCGTATAGCTATCGGGATAGGGTATGTGGCTCAAAATGAGGCTCAATTATCGAAAAAATACAAAAGTTCCATGCATACAAAATATTCCTAAATAAAGTCTATTTAATTGGTTTTCACAAAAATCGGTATCAAAAAATCTTTTTTTATTGTGTGCCAACTAATATACTAACTAATACGTCTTATATTATAAAAAGTGTGCTTTTTAAAATCCTATCCACTCATTATCAGGCATTTTTACATTTAATCCTTTTCACTTATTTATTTAACATTTTGTAAACATTTACAAGTTGCAACTCCAGTCAAATATTAGTATATTTATATTTATATATATTTTATGGAACTATTCTTGCCTATTTTACGTACATAGAGATATAAGAAATTCCTTCAGCCGTACTCATTAACCAACTAACAGTCAATTTTTCATGTAATCTTTAAAATAGTATCAAAATGAAAAAATTATTAACCCTCCTCGCCTTTGGCGTGGTATTTTTAAATGGAGTCGCTGCACAAAACGGGAAATATATTGTTTCCGCTTCTTTCGCAGGTATGAATTGCGAAAATAATAAAGCCTCCATTGACATCCTCGTAAAAGCGACTGACGAAAACAGCACTTTTATGCTTGCTGACCAAAATTACCGTTTTTCTTTCAGTCGTGCGGCTTTGCGCCCCGGCTCGGCTTCTCTTGAAAAAGAACTTGACATTTCTGGCATGACTCAGTCAGAAACGGGAATGAATTTCTTTTCGTCACACACTTTAAACGGGACAGGGGACACGCTTGTTTCCTATAGCATAGAACTTCTTAGTGGAGACGGCTATCCAGTTGTGCATGATAAGTGGACACCTATCGGTCGTCTGCAATTCGATGTCGCAAATATAAACGAATGTTTTTCGATAAAGTGGCATGATACCGAAATCTTTCCGCCTACCCACATCACAGAACAGTGGGATGGACTGCCTTACGTGATGAGCGGAGGTGAGTATGATGGTTTTGATATTTGTTTCACAGATTATTGCGAAGCAGATCTGCCTACATCCATTGAAAATGTAACAGCAGCAAGTAATCAAATTGAAATAAAACCAACTGTCACAAGCCATACTCTAAATGTAGCCTATACCGGTTCAAAAAACCTATCGACATCTGAGTTGATTATCACCGACATGTCAGGCAATTTAGTGCAAAGTAATCGAAATTTTTTAAACAATAATAATGAATTTGAAAGTGATGTTTCTATGCTTCCGCAAGGAGTATATGTCATCAGCATAACTGTCGATCGGCAGTGGGTCAGTCAAAAATTTGTAAAGATATAATCCTGACGATTATTCAAGTATAAGTAAAAACGTTTTAATAAATTGTGCCATAATGCGCTGTAATTTTTTCTTCTAAAGAATTCAAAAAATCGTTGCATAGCCATAGCTACGGTACTATTTTTTGAGTTTTTTAGAGGGGAAAAGAACAAGCATAATGGAACATTTATTGAATTGTTTTTACTAACCACTTAGTACACTGTTTTATAAATTTCTTTACATTTTTTGACGTTTATTTTGAAATGAATCGAATCAAAAATGACGCGAATACTCACTGTATTTAAGGATTTTTTGGTGAAGAGTCATTTTAAAAGAAATACTCAAAAAAGTAAATAAATTTG
>Ga0209187_1001132_pt1 | contig 34247 bp, 30 predicted proteins | sample BantaG_FD_187430 | JGI IMG/M metagenome (GOLD analysis project Ga0209187, IMG submission 187430) | Marine algal microbial communities from Bantry Bay, Ireland - BantryBay_4 metaG (SPAdes) (version 2) | ecosystem: Host-associated > Algae > Red algae > Unclassified | place: Bantry Bay, Ireland...
GGCCCGAAGGCTGGATGACACCAGGCGCGACCCGGTTCCGAACCGGCATCGACGCGGCGGGCAGGCCGTGTGGCCTTCGCGCCCGGCACCGTACCGGCTCGCCCCGTTCATGGCGTCGACGAACGTCCCTTTCGATGCCGAATTTCCGCGATACCGTGCGCAAATTCGGGACGGCATCGCCGGATGCAACCCGATTGTCATGCATTCGGGTTACAACGATCGGGAAGGCGATGGCCCTGACCGTCGGCCGATGCCTCTCGCTGTCCGGAACCCGACCGAGGAGAGACCGACATGCACGCTTCGTTCGACACCACCACCGGAGTCGAGACCCCCGGCGCCGACGCGCTCGGGGTCGAAGCCGGTGACATCGGCTACGCCGCCCTGCTGGACCGCCACGCCGCGGCGGAGCCGATCACCGACGAGATGGTTCGCCAGGCCTGCCTGCGGCACGAGTCGGGACAGGCCCACCCCCTCGTCTCCGCGGCGCGGGCGCGTTCCGCCACGGCCTCCACCACGCTCGCCCGGCTGTTCCGCGTCGGTCGCTGAGCCGCCCGAGGGGCCGTACACCGCCTCGCCGACGGCGGCTCTGCTAGCATCCGCGCCCTGACTCTTCGCCGCGCGGACCTTCGATGTCCCGACGCCCCACCCGCTCCCAGCTTTCCTGGGCGTTCTACGACTGGGCGAACTCCGCGTTCGCCACGACCGTCATCGCCGGCTTCTTCCCGCTGTTCTTCAAGCAGTACTGGAGCGGCGAAGCCTCGGCTACCACGAGCACCTTCTGGCTCGGTGCAGGCAATTCCGCGGCGAGCTTCGCGATCATGCTCGCCGCCCCCCTCCTCGGCGCGCTCGCCGACGCGGGCGGATTGCACAAGCGTCTCCTCGGCGGCTTCGCGCTGCTGGGCATCGCTGCCACCGGCGGTTTCTGGTTCGTCGCGCAGGGCGACTGGGCGTGGGCACTCGCCCTCTACGTGATCGCGATCCTCGGCTTCTCGGGCGCGAACGTCTTCTACGATGCGATGCTTCCCGAACTCGCATCGCGCGCCGACCGGCATCGCGTTTCCGCCCTCGGCTATGCGCTCGGCTACCTCGGTGGCGGTCTGCTGTTCCTCGTGAACGTCGCGATGACGCTCGAGCCGGCGTGGTTCGGCCTGGCCGACGCCAGCGAGGCGGTGCGCGTGTCGTTCCTCACCGTCGCCCTCTGGTGGGCGCTGTTCAGCGTTCCGCTCATGCTGGGCGTGCGAGAGCGCGCGGCCGCGGCCAGCACGGTCAGCGTCGGCGGCGCGTTCAGACGACTCGGCGAGACCATCGCGCGCCTGCGCGAGCATCCGAACCTCTGGCTGTTCCTGCTCGCCTACTGGCTGTACATCGATGGCGTCGCGACGATCATCCGCATGGCGGTCGACTACGGCCTGGCGATCGGGCTGCCGTCCGAAAGCCTGATCACGGCGCTCCTGCTGGTGCAGTTCGTCGGCTTCCCCGCCACCCTCGTGTTCGGCATGATCGGCGACCGCCTGGGGGCCAAGCGTGGCCTCTGGATCGGGCTCTGGACCTACGTCGCGGCTACCGTCGCGGCAAGCTTCATGGACTCCACACTCGAGTTCTACGTGCTGGCCATCGTGCTCGGTCTGGTGCAGGGCGGCGTGCAATCGCTGAGTCGCTCCCTGTTCAGTCGCCTCATCCCGCCGGAGCGCGACGGCGAGTTCTTCGGCTTCCTGAACATGCTGGGCAAGGCGGCGGCCGTGCTCGGGCCCTTGCTCGTCGGCGTGGTCGCGGCCACCAGCGGTAGCTCGCGCCTGGGTCTGCTGTCGATCATCGTGCTGTTCCTGGCCGGCATGGCCGTGCTCCGCCACGTCGAGGAACCGGTCACGTGATGCTCAAGCTATCGGGCCTGCTGCTCCTGGTCGTCGCCTACGGGCTGCTGATCCCCGGGCTGACGCAGCCGATGCTCTCGGTCTCGGGCACGGTCGAGAAATCGAAGCTGGTCGAGGTCGGGCGCGAGATCATCGAAGAGAGCGACGGCGTTCCGAACTTCGTCAAGCCGATGATCGAGCAGATGATCGACAACATCGACGCGCGCGGCTCGGTGGCCGCCTTCGACAAGACGCGCAGCATCGTCGAGACGGCCGAGGAGCTGCGCGCCAACGGACACCTGTTCGTGGCGGTGCTGATCGTGCTGTTCAGCGTGGTGGTGCCGCTGTTCAAGGCGCTCGTGCTCGCGGCGGCCCTGTTGCCGATTCGGAGGGACTGGCGAGCGCGGCTGGCCGGCATCGCGAACGCGAGCGGCAAGTGGTCGATGGCGGACGTGTTCGTCATCGCGATCTTCGTCGCCTTCCTCGCCGGCAACGGCATCCAGGAGAACAGCGGCCTCGTCGACTTCGAGGCCAGCCTCGGCATCGGCTTCAACTACTTCCTCGCCTACTGCCTCGTGTCGCTCGTCGGCACGCAGCTGCTCGTGGCCGGCCTGCGCCGAGACGTCGCGCGCCGCGGGGCGACGTCGGCGTCGGCGTCCGTTCGAGCCGACGTTCCGACCTCCGTCGCGGCTTCCGACCAGAGCGACACCGTGTCGCCGGTCACCGCCGAACCGAGGCTGCCCGACGGTTCGTGATCGATGAACTCGCGTTCGCGTTCGGCATCACCGGACCGGTCCTGCTCCTGCTGATCATCGGGCGAGCCTTGCGCGCGACCGCGATCGTCGACGATCACTTCGTCTCCCGCGCGAACGCGCTGGTGTTCAACGTGGCGCTGCCCGCCCTGCTGTTCTTCTCGATCGCGGGCAGCCCGCTCGGTTCGGCCTTCGACATCCGGCTGACCCTGGTGGGCCTGGGCGGCACGCTGCTGTTGATCGCCGGCCTGCTCGGCATCGGCCGGGTGCTGCCGAAGGATCAACGCGGCGTGTTCGTGCAGGGCAGCTACCGGGGCAATCTCGCGATCCTCGGCGTCGCCCTCGCGGTGGCCACCTATGGCGAACAGGTGCTGCCGCTGATCGCGCTCTACATCGCCGTCGTCACGACGCTCTACAACGTCGTCGCCGTCTGGGTGCTCGAGTCGAGCGGCGCGCTGGGTCAGATCGTGCGCAACCCGATTCTTCTCGGCATCGCGGGCGGCGTGCTGGTCTCCGTGCTCGGGCTGCCGGTGCCCGCCGTGCTCGAACGAACGGGCGAGTACCTGGCCGGCATGGCACTGCCCGTGGCGCTGCTGTGCATCGGCGCGAACATCGATCTCGGCAGCCTGCGCGCGCACCGCGGCACCATCGTGCTGGCGACCTTCTTCAAGCTCGTCGCCTCGCCCCTGCTGCTCGTCGGACTCGGCCTGGCCGCCGGTCTCGAGGGCGAGCGTCTGGGCGTGCTGTTCTTTCTTGCCGCCTCGCCGACCGCCTCGGCGAGCTACATCATGGCGCGCCAGATGACGGCGCACGGCGCGCTCGCCGCCGAGATCATCGCCGTCACGACGGCACTCGGCGTGCTCAGTTACACCGCGGGCCTGGCGCTGCTGCGCGGCGCGGGGCTCGTCTGACGCGGAGCGGAACGAAAGGTCGGGCGCCCTTGCCCCCAGGGTGTGGGCCGGCGACCCCGCGGGCTCGCGGTCTCGGGGAATCGCGACTCGACCTTCGGTAAACGGCTGGAGTCGATACCCTGTCGGCCGATACCCCCTGCAGCACCCCATCCCCGGCCCGTCTGCCCGCCATGACGTCATCGCTCGCCGCTCGCCCGATCGCGCCCGCTCCACCGATTCTCCTGTCGGCCCTGATCGCACTCGCCCTCTCGCAGGGCGCCTGCTCCGTCAGCACCGAGGCGCCCCTGGACGCGCCTCGTGACGTGCCCGGGCGGGAGTCGGTGGAGCCGGTCGATGCGTCGACGACCGCCACGCGCGAGAACGAGGCCGAGGCGGAGCCCGACAACGGTCAGGCGTCCCCGACGACGGACGAGCCGGCCGGCGAGCCTGACTCCGGGAGCGGCACCGGCACCGGGAGTGGGAGCGGGAGCGAAAGCGGGAGCGTATCGGAGGCCGAACCGACGGCAGGTACGAACGCGGCGCCCATCGGTTGCGGAGCGACGCTGGGGCGGGCGCTGGAGCTGATCAACGCGGCGCGTGCCGAGGCGCGATCCTGCGGGAGCGTGCGCTACGAGGCGGCCGCGCCGCTGGTCTGGGATTCGCGCTTGCAGGACGCCGCACTCGTTCACTCGACAGACATGACGACGAACGACTTCTTCTCGCACACGGGCAGCGATGGCAGCGCGATCGAAGTGCGGGTCGAGAGGACCGGCTACGACTGGCAGACCGTCGGCGAGAACATCGCGGCGGGACAGCCGACCATCGACGTCGCGACGAGCGGCTGGGTCGACAGCCCGCTCCATTGCGCCAACCTGATGAACCCGCGATTCGAGGATGTCGCCGTCGCCTGCGTGGCGGACGACAGTGCAGACTTCGGCGTCTACTGGACGCAGGTGTTCGGACGTACCTTCCCGTCGTCGCGGTGATGGCCGAGCCGATCGCGCTGCTCGGCAGCGCCACGCTTACGGACGAATCCTGACGAGTCGGGATCCTTCCTGCACCGCCGTGGACAGCACCGGACGCGGCTCCTATATTGCGCGCATCCACTGAAGAAGCCCTTCCCGATGCGCCCTCTGTTTCATCCCCTGACTCGCTCCGTCGACCGCCGCCTCGACCGCGCCGGCGCCCGTCCCCTTGCCGCCATCGCGCTCGTCGCCGGACTCCTCGCCGCCTGCGGCCCGAAGGATCCACAGCTCGCCATGTGCCAGGAGCTCGCGAACAAGATCGTCGGCGACATCGCCGGCTTCGACGACGCCGAGCAGCAGGACGGCGCGCGGGCGCGCGACATCGACATCACGTACACGACGAACGCGGACGCCGGCGGCACCATCGCCTGCCGCTATCCGATCGACAAGACGACCGGCGCGGTCGCCACGGCACCTGATCAGGTGATCCTCGACGGTCGACGGCTCTCCACGCGCGAACTGTTCTCGGCCGGCACCAAGGCCTCGGGCAAGCTTATCGCCGACACCGCCGACGCGACCGCCGATCGCACCCGCGAGCTCGCGGGGGACGCCGGGGACATGGCGCGGGACGTGGCCGACAAGGCGCTGGAGTCGACGATCGAGGGGGCGCAGGCCCTTCGGGAGAAACTCGAGCGCTGAGCGACACCCGGGTGTCCATCCCAGGGGACGACGACGGTCCGCTCGACGACGCGCTCGACGAGAGGGTCGCCCGCTGGACGACCCGTTCTTCCCGCACGGTCTACGACAACCCGTGGATCGAGGTGTCCCATCGCGAGGTCCGCGCCCCGACCGGGCGCGACGGCATCTACGGCATGGTGCACTTCAAGAATCGCGCGGTCGGCGTCGTGCCGCTCGACGACGAGGGGCACACCTGGCTCGTCGGACAGTGGCGCTACCCGCTCGACGCCTGGAGCTGGGAGATACCCGAAGGCGGCGCACCCGCGGGCGAAGCGACCCTGGATTGCGCGCGGCGTGAGCTGGCCGAGGAGACCGGACTGACCGCGAGCCGCTGGTCGCCCCTGCTGAAGCTGCACACTTCCAACTCCGTGACCGACGAACTCGGCGTCGTCTACCTGGCCCGTGGACTGACGCCGGGCACGCCCGCGCCCGACGACACCGAACGGCTGGTCGTGCGTCGCGTGTCGCTCGACGAGGCCGTCGCCATGGTGCTCGACGGCCGGATCACGGACTCGTTGGCGATGACGGGGCTGATGAAGGCCCAGCTGCTCCGCCTGCGCGGCGAGCTGCCCGTGTGAGTCCCGTTCTCCTGCAGCGTCTTGCGGGCTCGACGTTCGCGTGGCTCACCCTGCTCGCCCCACCGCTTGCCCTGCTGAGCTGGCTACTCGCCGGGCGCTCGGCAATCGCCCCGCTGCTGATCGCCGTCGCGTTGGCGCCGTCGGTGTTCGGCCGTTTCATGTCGGCCCTTCGCGGCGACAGGACGCGTTCGCGCCATCGCTGGATGGCGGCGTTCGGACTCGGTGCGGTACTGCTGCCGATCGTGGCCCTCGCCGCGATCATCGGCTCGCTGCTCCCCATCGGGTATCGTTCGCTCGGAGTCGGTGTGCTCGCCGCCTGGATCGGGATCGCCTGGCATGCACGCCGCGCGGCCGTTCGCGTGCACGACGTGCCCCTGCGACTCGAGCTGCCCGGTCTCGCGCGCGCCGTTCGCCTCGTGCAACTGAGCGACGTGCACGTCGGCTCACGCGACGGCGCCTTTCTCGAGCGCGTCGTCGAGCAGGCGCTGAGTCATTCGCCGGAACTCGTCGTGATCACCGGCGACCTGCTCGACGAGAGCCGGGTCGGCGCGTCCGATCTCGCGGCGCTGGCCCGATTCGCCTGTCCGGTGTACCTCGCGATCGGCAACCACGAGCGCTACGTCGACCTGGACGCGGCCCTGCGCGCGATCCGTCATCACGGCGTCCACGTGCTGCGCGACCAGACCGTCGTGCACGGCCCGCTTCGCCTGATCGGACTCGACGACCGTGATCGGCCGGATGACTTGCCCGCCGTGCTGGCGCAGCTGGGCGACGACGCCGATCACGTCGACCTGCTGCTCTACCACCGCCCCGACGGCTGGGCCGCGGCGCGCGATCGCGGCATTCCGCTGACCTTGTCGGGGCACACGCACGGCGGGCAGATCTGGCCGTTCGGCTGGCTCGTCCGGCGGCAGTACCCCGAGATGATCGGGCGCTTCGAGCGTGACGGCACGACGCTCTACGTGTCGTCGGGCACCGGCACCTGGGGGCCCGCGCTCAGGCTGGGGACACGTTGCGAGATGACCGTCATCGATCTCAGCCCGGCGGCGTGACTTCCGCCCTCGCCCCTGCCGCGCGTCCGTTTCCGAGCACGGCGTCCAGCGCCTCCAGCAGGCGGCCCATGTCTTCCTCGTCGGTGAAGTAGCCGGGGGAAAGCCGCACCGTGCCACCCGACTCGGCCGTCCCGGCATCGACGTGCACGAGCGGCGCGCACTGCAGGCCCGCCCGCGCGCAGACGCCGTGATCGGCATCGAGCTCGTCCGCCACGCGCTCGGTCGAGAGCCCGTTGACCGTGAAACTCAGCGTGGCGACCCGCGCCTCCTCGCGCGCTGCCCCCAGCAGACGAACGCCCTCGTAGCGGCGTAGCGCCGCCTCGATGCGCGCGAGGTGACCGAGCTCGACCGCGTGGACGTGTGCCACGGCACGACGACAGTGGCGCGCGTGGGCGTCGAGGTCGGTGCTCGCGGCGCGGCTCTCCCCGACATCTGCACGCACCCCACCGCCATCGGCCACACCACCGACGTCGGGCCTGTCGCCCTGCTCGCCCTTCCCGCCCTCCGCCAGCGATTCGCCCAGCGCCCGGAACCAGTGCTGCGCCGCGTGCAGGCCGGCGATGCCCGGCACCGAGATCGTGCCTGCCTCCAGGCGATGCGGGTAGGCGTCCGGCTGATAGGACGAGATCGAGTCCACACCCGTGCCACCGAAGCGCGCCGGACGCAGCGTCACGCCGTCGGCGACGATCAGGCCGCCGATTCCCAACGGTCCGAACAGGCCCTTGTGCCCGGGGAAGGTCAGCACCGCGATGCCGAGCGCGTCCATGTCGATCGGCAGCACACCGGCAGTCTGGGCGGCATCGACGATCAGCGGCAGCGACGCGGCACGTGCCACGGCCGCGACCTCGGCGAGCGGCTGCACGGTGCCGATGACATTGGAGGCGTGGTTCAGCACGATCGCCCGCGTATCGGGCCTGATCGCCGCCTCGATGTCGGCCGCTGTCACGTAGCCCGCCGCGTCCGGGGCGACGCGGCTGACGGCGACGTCGCCGTCGCGCTCCAGATGATTCACGGTACGGAGCACGGCGTTGTGCTCGAGACGCGTGGTGACGAGATGATCGCCGGGAGACGTCAGCCCGCCTATCGCCTGATTCAGCGCGTCCGTCCCGTTCTGCGCGAACACGACCCGCGACGGCGAGCCCGCGAATCCGAAGAACCGCGCGAGCATCGCGCGCGTCTCGATGACCATCTCCTCGGCCTCGACGGCGAGCGCATGTCCGCCACGCCCCGGGTTCACCCCGTGCGAGCGGAAGAACGCATCCATGAACGCGTAGACCGGTTCGGGCTTGGGCCAGGTCGTGGCGGCGTTGTCGAAGTAGACGTTCTCCTTCATGCGCGATCGCCGCCGGCCGCGACGCCAGGCACTCGACGCGGTGCGGCGACAGGGGCCGACGTCGCGCCCTCCGCCCTTCGCGTGTTCACCGCTCGGCGCCGCCGAACGGGACATCGACCCAGTCGTCCGCGTCATCCTCGTTGTCGGTGGTCTCGTCGAACACCTTGTCGAAGCGGTCCTCGATCACCTCGTCGTTCAGCCGCGTGTACCGTTCACCGTCGACGTTCCAGTCTTCGGGCATGAGCACCTGGGTGGCATCCTGATCGGCGTCCCCGAACGGGTGTTCGGACTGCCCGGACGATCGATCGGCATCGCGCGCCGACGTCGCAGCCGCATCGCCGAGATCGATCGCCTCCGAACCCTCCACGAACGGTTCGTCGGCCGCCTCGAACAGCCCGTCTTCCCAGCCGTCGTCGTCCTGCCAGCGGCGGGAACGCGAGCGACCGCGGTCACCGTTCGCCGCCGCAACCAGCGCGGTCCCCGCTCCCGGCAGCAAAGGCTGGCCCGCCCCGCGCCGCTCACCCCGGTGCGCCCGGACCGGTGTCGGACCGGCGTCCGGCGCGGCCTCGCCCGGCGAATGAAGGCCGTGCTCTTCGGCGTCCGGCGGACCGTCGTCGACCGCCTCTTCTTCCGCCACGACATTGATCTGGCGAAGCATGCTGATCGGCAGCGCGATGAACAGGATCCAATAGAACTCGCGCGAGATCAGGAAGCGCGCCTCCGAGAAGTTGCCGATCAGGTAGGCGAGCACGAAGGCGAGCACGAACAGCGTGCCCGCCTGCTGCCGTTGGTACTGGCAATAGATGATCTCGATCATCTGCTGGGCGACCATGAGCAGCGCGATCACCGCGAGTGGCAGCCCGATCTCGGAGGCGACCTGAAGGAAGCCGTTGTGCGCGTGGAAGACGATCCAGGTGAAGTCGGTCAGCCCCTGCTGGATGTAGAGCGTGGCCTCGGTGGGAAACCAGAGCACCCCGTAGCCGTAGCCGCTCAGCGGGCGCGCCATGATGAGCTTCCAGGTCTGGGCCCACACCTCGCCGCGCCCCGTCAGGTCGCCGCTTCGACCGACGAGTTCGGCGGTGTCGATATTCACCGCCGCGAAGCCGAGGAGGATCGCGAACAGCACGGCCATCACCGCCATGCGCGCGAAACCGAGGCGGAAGCGGTTGGCGATGTGCAGGTACAGCGAGACCGAACCGCCGACCAGCATCGCCAGCAGCGCCGTCGCCGACTGGCTGAACGCGAGCAGCGCCAGGCAGACCCCGGCCATCAGATAGCACAGCATCCTGAGCAGGAAAGAGTGCGTCGAGTCACTCAGCGCGATGTAGAGCAGCACGCCCGCCGCGGCCCAGAAGCCGAGATGGTTCTTCGAGTTCAGCACGCCGCTCCAGACCAGCTGCCCCTCGTACGCGGATATGCCGAGCTCGGGCAGCGCGAGCGCCGCGCCGATCGAGGCGAGCAGGATGCCGCCGAGCACGACCGCGATGACCCGAAGCATCTTCAGCAGCGGCACCGTGAACCCGAAATAGATGCCGAGCAGCGACGTGCCGACGAGGTGGACGACGCGCTCGGCCGAGATGCGCGAGTCGACCGACCACGCGACCGAGAGGATGCAGCCGAGCAGGAGCAGCACGAGGAGGATGCGGTAGCGCACCAGCCAGGAAATCCAGTTGATGCCCTGACCGAACATGAGACCGAGCGCGGCCAGCCCGTAGAGGGCGAGCCAGACGAACGTCAGGAGGCCGGACTGCGCCGGGGCGGCGAACTCGATGACTCGTCCGGCCGCGGTGGTGCCGAGCAGGATCGTCGCGATCAGGATGGTCAGCGCCGCGATCGAGCCGCGCGTCACGGCCGTCGGCTGCGTGTAGGTGGCTACGCGCACGGTCGGGTCGGCCGGGTGTCGGGAACGCTCATTCCGCCATGATAGTCGCTGGGCCAGCCGTCGGCTCCGTGGCGGAATACCGGCGCGTGACCGGGCACGCGGAGCATCGCGCCGGAGCGTGCGCTGCGTCTCCCTTCCGGACGGCATGCTCGACCGATGAACCGTCTGCGGCACTCGGTGACCGCTCACGTTGCCGACGTCCACCGGACGAGATCGCCCACGGGGGTGATCGCTCGTCCGACCTGTCCGGACCGTCCTCGCCCTGCTTCGCCCATGCTTTGGCCTCGTGGATCCGCGTGAAACCGCTGAAGACGCCCTGGACGACGCCGCCCGATCTACAGCGGCGGCATCGGCCTGTTCTTCGCGAACCCGACCAGCACATCGCCAGGGCGAACAGCCGCAAGACGCAGGAATTCACGAACCGTTCCGCGAACGCAATCAGCGGCGTCCGCCTTTCCGAGGCTAGAAGAGGGAACGCCCGTTCAGACCGACGCTGCGGCGCGGGCGTCCCACCGCGCCTCGGGCAAGGCGACCGGGCGCTGCCGGTAGCCCATCGCCTCGGTGGCGTGCGCGACAGCGACCTCGCTCGCTCCGGCCAGGTCCGCGATGGTCCGCGCGAGCGCAAGCGTGCGGTGCACCACGCGAAGCGACAGTTCCAGCGCCGACGACGCCTCCTCGAGACAGGCGCGGGCGGCCGGCTGCAGCCGAGCGAGCCGAAGCAGTTCGTCCGAGGCCAGATGCGCATTCGCCCGGCCCTGTCGGGCGAGCTGCCGATGCCGCGCGATGCAGACACGTTCCCTGACCGTGGCGCTGGATTCGGCAGGAACGACGTCGTCACGATCGTCCTCGTTCGCCAGCCCGAGCGCGCTCGCCGGCAAGGCCTCGCGCTGGAGCGAGACGTGCAGATCGATGCGATCGAGAAACGGCCCGGACAGGCGCCCGCGATAGTTCGTGAAGACGTCGAGCGAGCAGCGGCAGGCGTTCGTGCCGTCGCCGTAACGCCCGCACGGACAGGGGTTCATGGCCGCCACGAGCTGGAAGCGGGCCGGAAATTCCGTCTGCCGGGCCGCCCGGGACAGGGCGATGCGACCGCTCTCCAACGGCTCGCGCAACACGTCGAGCACGGGTCGCTTGAACTCGGCGAGCTCGTCGAGAAACAGCACGCCGTTGTGGGCGAGCGAGATCTCGCCGGGCATGGGAGGCGAACCACCGCCCACCAGCGCGATCCCCGACACGGTGTGATGAGGAGCCCTGAACGGTCGTACGCCCCAAGTGGACGGCTCGAAGCCCGCGTGACTCACCGAGGCGACCGAGGCCGACTCCCCCGCCTCGCTCTCGTCCATCGGTGGCAGGATGCCGGGCAGGCGGCTCGCGAGCATCGACTTGCCGGTGCCGGGTGGACCGCAGAACAGCAGGTTGTGCCCGCCGGCCGCGGCGATCTCGAGCGCCCGCCGCGCCGCATGCTGACCGACGACGTCTGCCAGGTCCGGCACACGGAACGCCGCACTACCGGCGGAGGCACCAGCGGACGCCTCCGTGTCGTCGACCGCCTGCTCCAGCGGCGTGGAGAACGGGAGCGCACCTTCCCGCCCGAGCGCCACGACCGCGTCCGCCAGCGTGCCGAAGCCGCAGACCCGCACCTCCGGGCACCGCACCGCCTCGGCGAGGTTCGCCGTCGGCACCAGCAGCCCGTCCCCGGCGTCGCGACACGCACGCGCCGCCGACAGCGACCCCTCCACCGCGCGCAGCTCGCCACCGAGCCCCAGTTCGCCGACCACCACCAGCCCCGCCGTCGCCGTCTCCGGCAGCTGGCCCGACGCGATCAGGATACCGAGCGCGATCGGCAGATCGAAGCGCCCGCCCCGCTTGGGCAGATCCGCCGGCGCGAGGTTCACGATGACCTTCACCTTCGGGAACTGCAGCCCCGCATGCCGGATGGCCGCCTTCACCCGGTCCTTGCTCTCCCGCACGGCCGACTGGGGCAGCCCCACGATCGCCATGCCGGGCAGCCCGCCGCCGAGGTGGACCTCGACGGTGACGGGCAGCGCGGTGACGCCGGCGAGAGCGCAGGAGCGCACGGTGGCGAGCGACATCGGGAACCTCCCTGTTCCACGCAATCGAGTGTCTGGAGACTACCTACCGCGAGGACCGCCTCGCAAGCGGTGTACTGATCGCGTGAACAGTACCGTCGAGCCGCGCCGGCGAGTCACGACGACGATCGTGATCGCGTCGACCGGGCGGCCCGCGCGCCGAACGGCAACGTAGTTGCGACAGCGGGCAACGACGCACTCGCCGGTCGACCCCGCGGGCCCGATCGGAGGACGAGCCCTGATTGCAGAATCAAGACCCGCAGCTCAGGCTCGACCTCGGCGACGACGACTGCTTCTGCCGAGGCAGCAGACGCTCCATGTCAAGCGCGGGAAATTCGTGGACCATGAAGTAGCGTGGCGACCATGCCATCAGATGACGTAATCACGCTCAGGGGCGCTGGGGCGAACCGACACGATATTGCACCGTGCCGGGCCGCTGGCGGCAACGGGTACGTTTGCGTACAAGCTGGCGCTCCACCCCCGTTCCCCGGAATCGCCTGTCATGACACCCAACGTCACCCGCATCGCCACCACCCGCCCGGACCTGTACGCCTTTCGCATCGATGGGCAGGTACCGGCAGACCAGATGGAGCGCATGGCGGAGGCCATGAACGAGGCCTTCGACAAGCACGATGCGAAGATCGACATGCTGATGGTGTTCGAGAACTTCGATGGCAGCGAAGCCGGTGCGCTGTTCGACGGCGACGTGATCGCCTCACGCTTTCGATCGGTCATCCACGTCGACCGCTACGTCGTGGTCGGTGCGCCCGAGCAGGCTCGCACGATGATCGAGGCGATGGGCAAGCTGATGCCGGTCGAGCCGATCACCTATCCGCTCGAGCAGATGGACGATGCTTGGCGGCTGCTGGACGCCCAGCCGGTTTCCGAATCCACGCTCTGACACCCGTGCCAGTTCGGCTGATGTGACGGTGCGCCAAGCGGGCGCCGAGGCGATGGTCGAACAGAGCCTGGGCAGAGGGGCGATACCGGACGGCAACGTGCGTCGCATGTCGCGAAGGCCATGAAGCGCTACTTTCGCGCCTGGTTGCTCGCCCCGTTGGTGCTCGGCGTGCTCGGCCCGCTGTTGCCCGGCGCCCCCGGGTGGCTCGGGGGCCTGCTGATCTTTGCCGGCGCCGCCTTGATGGTCGCAGGCGTTCCCTATGTCGTGTTCGCCATCGGCGCCTGGGTCTGGTCCGGCGATCGCAGCGAGCGTGCGTACGTGGGCGCCTTCCTGCTCTCGCCGGTGGTGTTCGCGCTGTGCTGCTTCGTGTATTGGCTGCTGATGCCGCCCGTGGTGGGCGCCGCCGTCGATTCGTGGTCATCGCACGCCCTGCAAGCGGTCGCGATGAGCGGATTTTGCGCAAGCGTCAGCGCGGTGTACTGCTGGCCGGCGCTGATCGCCTGGCAGATGGGGGCGCTGCTGCGACGTCGCTGAGCATTGGCGCACGGGTGCGCGGCACCGTGGCGATATCGACAGCGTCGGTACCGAGCGGGCGCGTACCCGCAGACACTCCCATCGCAGAACCCATGGCCGACAAGACCTTCAGCACCGAAGAGCGGGCCGTGCTGGTCAAGGCGCTGTGCGACTGGTCGGCCGGCAAGCTGAATCAGCAGCCGGGCGGCTTCCAGGCGGAGTTCCTGCTGGACTTCATCACCGACAAGATCGGCACCCGCTACGACATCCGTGGCCTGCTGGATGCGCAGGCGGTGATCGAGCAGCGCATCGAGACCCTGACGAGGCGCTGTACAAGCTGGAGAAGCCGACCGACTTCGCACGCCGAGCTTCGGTAGGATCGAGCCCGTCAGTGCGCATCGCCCATCGGAGCACCCGTCAGCATGAGTCAGGATCGCCCGTTCCGGAAAATAGGGAGCATAGGAAGGATAAAGGGCGTTCTGTCTCGGCTTGGAGGCGCCGTCGTGGCGCTGTAGCGCGCCGTTGAGCACACAAGGAAGCTGTCGGGGCGCGCCGCGGAGCCAAGGAGTCGCCGCGCAGGGGGCGGCTGGGGAGGCGAAAGTGGGGCGAATCGCCCCGAGCGGTGCCGCGCCCTGCTCGCCCCGGCGCGGCGCGCGCAGGGTCGGGCCGAGGCGGCGGCTCGGCGCTGTCCTCGGTGCTGGAGGGGTGGGTCTTGGTCCGAGCGTCAGCGGCGCGCGCCCGAGCGCATCAGCCGAGAGGCGAGGTGGACGGCGGGAGATCCGCGTCCGGCTCGACGCGCCGACGAACGAGAGGGACATGATCTTCACGGACGACGACTGCCAGGGCGGCGATCCGGGGAACAAGAGGCAGGCTTAAATCGGCATCTCGGCATGCAGGCTTGGGAAGATGCCTCGAACTCGGCACCGTACTCAGGTAACTCGTCGGGACTCGACCTGGCGCCCGACCGTTCAGGTCACCGCCTGCGCGAACGGAGAAAGTGGGCCCACGGCGGCCAAATTCAGGACGGTCCCTGTGCGGCTACGGTCCGGGTCGAAGGTTCTTCGATGCCAGCAACGCGGCGGCCGCCAGCATCAAGACGCCGCAGAGCCCGTCCATCCGATCGAGCCAGCGGTCGTGCAGCACGTTCAAGGCGCGAACATAGAGCCACCCCCAGAGCAGCAGGATCGTGCCATCCACGACGAGATAGGTCACACCGAGAACCAGAAGTTGAGGTGGGACCGGTACCGACGGATCGATGAACTGCGGAAACAACGCGCCGAAGAAGATCACGGCGTACGGATTCGCCATCGAGGTGACGAACCCCCGCCGGAAGAGTCGACGGCGTTCGTCCCACGCGTCCCCGACAACGTCAGGCTTTCTCGTCCTCGACAGGATCAATCGGACCCCGATCCATGCGAGGTAGGCGACCCCGAGCCACTTGACCAAGAGGAACGCGGTCGCCGAATCCTCGCCTCCCGGCTCGCGGCCGCGTCCGTCGTTTGCCGGGCGGAGGCGTACCGGAGTCGCTCGTGCGGCGCGGATGATGACGGGCACGCGCTTGGCTTCGGGAGCACTCGGCGGCGTGAGCGTCCCGATGGCCGCGGCGCGTGGCGCGTCCTTCGTCCCGACCGTGCCCCACGCTCGCCATCGTTCGCCCCCTGTTCACGCCGTCACGCCGGCGCACTTCGTGCTGCCCGCTGTCGTGTTCGCCGCTATCGCCTCCCGGCCCGATCGGCGCCTCGCGAGCACGCTCATCCTCTCAGTGACACTCCCCGGGACCCTGTACCGGCCGAGCCGTCGCGGTCGGCTCATTCCCTGGTCTCTTCGCCTCGCCACTCCGGGCGGCCAGTGCCCGCGTCCTCCACGTGAAACGGCCCGGGAGGGGGGCCGTCGACGCCCATCCGGTCGCCCGACTGTCAGCGCGGTGACCGAGCAGGAACGTCGGCGGCGAGGTCAATCGCCCGAAAGGCGGGTCATCGCGTTGACGAGGTGGATCGATGGTCCACGCTCGTGACGAGCGCAAGCCCGGCCCTCCCGCGCTCGTCGTTCCCCTGAGGACATCGGTCGCGCCCGGCTCATGCTGCGATCGATCCCGATGTGGGTTTTCGACATTGATGAGACCGGCTCTGATCGGTATCAGTGACTTGCCGTCGTTCCGATCGCAGTAGATGCGAACCGCCACGCGCAATAGACGAGACTGATCCGAATTCACACTCAATGGGTGCGAGCGCGTTGATGGCACGGCGGCATCGAATCCCTCGTCGCGCACCTCGCTCGCATCAATTTCGCCAAGCCACACCCGGCACCGTGCGCTCTCGCGCGAGCGGTGGCCCTCGACGCCGTCATCGGGTGTCTATCACGGCCGAGGCTGAGGCCGCAGGCGCCGGTTCGACCGGTTCGACTGTGTCGGCCGCCGCGGCGAGCACGACGAAGATCAGGATCGCCGGAACGGTCCAGAACTTGACGACCGTCCAGAAGGAGGCGGCGAGCAGCGTCTCGTCGAGGCGCGTCGGCGAGAGCGGCCGGCGACCCGAGCACCCGTCCTCGGCAAGCTTCGCGTCCACCGCCCGAAGCAGCAGCCCGTTCTCCATCACCTCCGCGACGGCGTAGGCGACGATCAGCGCGACGGGAAACACCCAGGGGTCGTTCAGGCCGAGGCTCGTCACGACGAAGACGCACAAGGCGGCAAGGTAGATCAGCACGCTCGCGTAATCGACGCGGAGCGCGCGGCGGTAGTCGTCGAGCGCGGTCAGGGTTCGCGACTCACTCTCGTCCTCGGGCGTCGCGGGTGCCGCTGCGCTCGTCGGCGGCGTCGTCCCGGCGGGCTGCCGGAGAAGCGCCTCGAGGTAGGTCCGCGCTTCGCGCGCGTCGTAGCCGAGCTTTCGAAGCTGCAGCTCGCGCTTGGCCACCGGGCGGTACTCGCGCTCCCGAAACCCCGCGAGCGCGTTGGACAACCGACCGCCCGCGTCGACGGCGACGACGAGCAGCAGTGCCGGCCAGAGCGCGCTGTCGATGAGGGCCCACCCGCCGAGGAGCCCGATCGCGAGCGCGAGGCGCGATCCGACCGGGTACTCGCGGGCGAGCCCGGCGAGTGCGCCGCGGCGGACCGACGGCGCCTCGTTCGTCGCCCCGGCCTCTTTCTCGCCAGGGAAGACCAGCGGCCACCAGACCCCCGACCCCCGCCGCGCGATCTCCCGCCCGAACCCCGTCTCGATCCGCGTGTGCGCGATCCACGCCACAGCGGCGAGGATCGCGACGAGCACGATCAAGGTGCGCGGCCCGTACAGATCGACTGCGCAGCCGACGAGCGCGGCGTAGAGCGCACCGCCGGTGAATATTTTCACGTTGGTCTGCAGCGCGGCCTGCTTCTTCGCGCGCGCGCCGATCGAGGCGAGCTCCGCGCGCCGCTCCTCGCTCGATGTGCGCCAGCGCTCGACGATCGCCGCGGCACGCGCGGCTTCACCCGCCCCGTCCGTCACGAGCGGTTGGGGCGGGAGGTTCCACGGCGAGTAGGCGAACGTGCGGCGGTCGATGCGCTCGAAGACGGAGCGGTCGATCTCCGCGCCGGTGGCCTGGTCGGTGGTCTCGTTCGCAGGCGCGTCGTCGACCACGTGCGCGGCGTCGTGCAGCGCCGCGACGTCGCGCGGTCGATAGGCGTAGAGGCTCGCCAGTCCCGCCCGCGAGTTGTAGAGCTTGTCGTGGGCGTTCGTCTCCGAGGCGTAGAGGGCGAACGGCGCCGGGGCGGCGTCATCGGCCGATGATCCCTCCACCGGCGGCGCGCCCGAGCGGACGCCGGCGTGCCCGAGAGGCGTCGGCTCGAGCAGCAGGCCTTCGGCCGTCGCCTCGGCGGCGATCCAGCCGAGGCTGACGTGGGCGAGCCCCTGCTTGGGGTAGCCGCCGCCGACGTTCGAGTGCGAGCCGCTGTACCAGATCTGACGCACGCGCGGCGGTGTCGCCGTGGCGGCCGCTCCCGACCCGGCGACGCCCTCGCCGCGGACGTCGATCAGGCGCGGGCGGAACGCCTGGCGGGCGTCGTCGATCGCGAGCGCGTGACAGGCGCGGTGAATTAGCGGGCTCAGGCGGTAGTTACGAAAGCGGAAGCGGTACACGAACGTGTCCCAGTAGTCGGCGATCCAGTCGAGCGGGAAGCCGACGGCGTCGACGGTGTCCCAGAGCCCCATGAACCGGATCGGCACGCGAAAGCGTTCTCCTTGATCGGAGGACGGCCCCGTCGCCTCGCCCGCGTCGGACACGTCCGCGCTGATCGCGTCGACGATCCCCGCCGAATAGCCACGCGCTGCCCAGTCGATGTCGTCGGTCGAACGGCGGCACGAGCGCGCCTTGTCGAGCAGCTCGGCTCTGAGCACCTCGTCGCGACTCGCACGGCGGTAGAGGGCCTCGCTCGGCATGCCGCGGAACTCGCGCGGTGTTCGGATCGGGGACGTCAGCCACGGCCAGCGCGACGTGCCGTCGCCGCGCGCCTCACCGTGCTCGCGCGCGCGAGCGGCGGCCCGGTACGCGTCGAACAGCAGCCAGACATCGAACGCCAGCGCCTCGTCGCTTGCGTACAGGCCCGGGTTCAGGATGCCCTGCGAGGTGATGAACCCGGCGAGCGCGCGCACCGTGTGCGCGCCGCGCGAGAAGCCGAACAGGTAAATGTCGGCCCCCGGTTCGTAGACGTTGCAGAGCGCGAGGTAGAGCTCGCGGATGTTGGCCGACAACCCGAGCCCGAACGCGCGGCCGCGAAGACGCTGAAGGCGGTTGTCCTCGGTACCCACGCCGTCGTCGTAGAGGGCGAACTGGTGGCGATCCTCCTTCCCCGACGCCGCCTTGTAGACGCGCCAGACGTTCGTGTCGCGCCCGAGCCCCCCGCGGTTGCCCGTGCCGTCCGCGCAGATGACGATTCGCCGGGTGGACGTGGCCTCGCGGTCCGCGCCGTCGTTCACGGCGGCGCTCATCCGAGACCGAGGAAGTCGAGCAGATCAACGATCGATTTCTTGGCGCCGAAGAATACCGACACCTCGTCCGGGCCGCGTCCGCCGTTGGCGTAGATCCCGACGTAGTAGATGCCGCCGAGGTTGTAGACCCCACGCATCAGCACCCGGAGATCTTTCGTCGAGAGCGCCTGGGTGCGCCCGCCCCATTCCTCGAAGTGCCCGAGACCGAGGTCGAACTCGCCGGTCGGCGCGCGGTTCTGGATCGCGCGGATGCGGTCGTCGTCGCGTTCGACCAGCGGGAAGCGCTCGAAGTAGCGGTAGTGCAGTCCGAGCGCCCCGTAGGCCGACAGCGTGTCCTCGTTGCGGAGCGAGCCCTCCCGCGTCCGCCCACCGACGACGAGCTTCAAACCGAGCGCCGATCCCGAGCGCGGTGCCCCCTCGCCGAGCGGCGGGTAGTGCTGTTGCAGCGACTCCAGCCCAAACGTGTAGTACGTCGACAGGTCGACCGTCCCGGCCACCGTGTCGAAACTCCGAGGACGCGCGTCCGGCGGGCTGTCGCTCGCCGTGCTCTCCTCGATCGCCCCGCTTCGGAGAAAGCGGATGTCGAAGCCGGCGTGGTCGGCGGCACGGTTGAGGCGAAGCAGATCGAAGTTGAAGTGGGCGAAGAAGCTCTGCGCGCCGATGCCGTCGAACGTGCCGTCCTCCTCATCGTAGTCAGGCAGGAACTGCACGCCGAAGTAAAAGGTCTTGCACCACGGTGAGTCCGGCACGCACTCGATGTGCACCGGTGCGTCGTCCTCCCCCTGCGCCCACGCCCCACCGCCGAGCGTGAGGCCCATCGCCAGGAGGCCCTTCCAGAGAGCGCCTCGGGAGCGACGCCACACTGCAACTCCCGTGCTGGGTGCCCGGTCGAGCTCGCGTGTCGGTTCTCGCATGGGTCGGTCCTGCCTGAGAGTCGCCGAACAGCGTAGCGCCGGGACCCGATCCGCGGGCGGCATCGGGCCCTCCGCTTTCGGTCAGGGCGCCAGGATGCCGTCACGGACCTCGAACTGCAGGGCTGTACCTGGACGCCTCCGTGACGTTTCACTGACCTCCGCATTCCCGCGCTCGCCGCGACCGAGAGCTCTCGGGTGGCGATCGGCCACCGCCTGGCCGATCGAGCCCGTGTCGGGCACCTGGTTGGGGGGGGGGTCGATGATCGCATCCGACCCCGCACGATCGGTACATGCGGCGACTTGCCGTCGCGCCGACATTCCGACCAACCGAAGCGCTGGTGCCGATGTCCAGGCGACAGCGTAAGGATCTTTAATATACAACCATGGCCTCGAACATACGTTTGTCGCAAGCGTCCGCCGTGCCCGCCACCATGCCGTCCCGCGCCGCCGTCGAGCGCCGCGCCGAGCGCACACCCGAGGCGACCGCGCCGGTGCCGCACCACCCGCTGACGTCGCCGTCAACGTGACGGCCGACGTCCGCTACCGCTTTCCGAGCATAGGAAGGATAAAGAGCGCTCCGTCTCGGCCTCGAGGCGCGGTCGTGGCGCTGTAGCGCGCCGTGCCTCTGCGCCGCCCGCCTGGCGGACGACGGCATGCCCTCGGAGACGCTGCTGCTGGAGTACGCCGTCTCGGAGCGCCGCCGCGCTCCGGTCCCGGCGGCCTCTTCGGCTGCCTTTCTCGCCGCCTGCCTGCCGCACCTCGCCCAGGCGCGACGGCTCGCTCGCTCCCTCGCTGCGCTGCACGCCCGTGACGACGCGCCGCGCCGCACGCTCGATCGCTTCGACACGGGCCTGTTCGTGGTTCTGTCCAACGCGGAGCTGCTGCACTGCAACCGTGCCGGCGCGGCGTTTACCGAACGGGCCGACGTGCTCGCGCTGGACGCCGGCGGCAAGCTCGTCGCGATCGACCCGACGGCGGCGGACGCGCTGGCGCGGGCGATGGATCGCGTCGCGACGGCGGGTGCGTCCTCGCGGGACGGTACGGAAGAATCGTTGCTGCTCGGACGGGCCGGGCGCGCCTCGCTGGCGCTAACGGCAGACCCGTGCTCTTGCCGGCGCCGGGCTCCGCTCGTAGCAACACGTCACGCGTCGACAAGGCCTTGGCTATGTCCTGCGCGTAGGCCATGACCGGCAGTGCGGTGACCGTGTCGGGCAGGACGGTGTTCACGGGATGCGTTCTAATCGAAGGCGACACGCAGCCCCACATGCCCGGTCGAGCTATCCGCGCGCACACCGGTTCTGGCCGCAATGCGGTAGCGGTAGCAGTACGAACGGTGGCACAGGTAGGAGCCACCCTTGAGCACGTGAATGCCCTCCTTGCGGCTGTCGCGCAAGACGCGCCTGGCCGTCGCGCCATTCGACGGTAGCCGGTACAGGTCCGCACACCATTCCCAGACGTTGCCGCTTGCCTGATACAGGCCGACATTGTTGGGCGCGTAGGACTGCACGGGCACCGTGCCGGGACAACCGCGGCCGGACGCGTGGCGCTCGGGGAAGGTGCCGCGCCAGATATTGCAGGGCAGGTCGTTCTCATCGGGCTCGGCCGCGCCCCAGGGAAAGCGAGCACCGTCGATGCCGCCCGCAGCGGCATGCTCCCATTCCGCTTCGCTGGGCAGCCTGCCACCGCACCAGCGCGCGAACGCATTCGCATCGTTCCACGAGACGTGCGTAACCGGATGTTGCTCGCGCCCGTCGATGCCGGAATCGGGGCCTTCGGGATGCGCCCAGTCGGCGCCATGGATCTGGTGCCACCAGGGTGTGGCCGCCACGGTGCGTGCAGCAAGCCCATCGGGCACGAAATCGGTGAACACCAGCGACCATCCATAGCGCTCCGCGTCGGTTCGATGACCGGTTGCCGCCACGAACGCAGCGAAGCGTTGCACGGTGACCGCGTGCGCATCCATCCGGAACGGCTTGAGCCGTATGCGTCGCGCCGGGCCTTCGCCATCGCCGGGCAAGGCCGGTTCATCGGTGCCGAGCTGCACCCGCCCACCCGGCAGCGCGACCGGCCTGGCGCGCATGGCCATGCCCGCTGCCGCCCGCACCGTCGAGGCGGGCGACACGGGCAGACGTTCCGCCCTGCCCGGGATGCAACAGCCCGGACCGGTCGCTGACGGTTCGGTCTCACTCATACCGGTTGCGTTCGGGTGCAGGATCGATCCAGCGTAGCGGTTCGGCCGGCCGGGTTGCACCGACCCATCGCCGCATGAGCGCATGGCGTTGACGCTGCAACGCCTGGCGCTTGCTGTGGAGCTCGGGGTCCCAGCCGTCGAGAACACGCGCCAGCAGACGTCGCCGAACATCACCGTGAGCCGGATCGGCAGCCAGATCGACAAGCTCGTCCGGATCGGTGTCGAGGTCGAACAACTGCGGCGGGTGCGCGTCGTACCAGACGAGCTTGTAGCGTCCGATCCGCACCATGCGATGGTGCAGTGGCGGCAGGTCGATGTTCATGAGTCCGCCGTGGTACTCGGCGAACACCTCGCCAGGCCAGCGGGCGCACGCCTGGTCGCCTGACGCGATGCGCAGGTCACGTCCGCACATGCCGGGCAGGCGCTCGGCGCCGCCCCAGCCGAGCAGCGTCGCCGAGAGATCCAGCAAGCTGGTCACACGCCGGTCGACCCTGCCGGCAGGCATGCCGGGGCCCCGGCAGATCAACGGTACCCGCACGCTTTCGTCATGCATCGTGCTCTTCCACCACAGTCCGCGCTCGCCGAGGGCTTCGCCATGGTCGGATGCGTAGACCGTGACCGCACCCGGCGGCAGGTGTGCATCGACCGCATCGATGACCTGGCCCGCTAAACGATCGATCATGCGCACAAGGCCGTGATAGGCGGTCCGACTGCGCTCGATAGCCGCTTCGCTCAACCGCTCCAGCCGGCCGGCCGCGCGCCAGTCGGCGATGGCCGGATGTTCGTGTGCCGCGACCGGCAGGCGCGGCGCAGAAACGCGACCCGCGAATGCGTCGTAGTCCTCGGCGCGTGCGATGTACGGTGGGTGCGGGCAGAACAGACCGACGACCAGAAAACAGGGCCGGCCGGTTCGGCGCCGCTGTTCGGCAAGCGTACCGAGCAGTTCGCAGGCGCGCGCGGTGACCGCCTTGTCGAACGCCTGATAGGACGTCTCGCCCCGTCCGGATCCTTCGAGCTCCGGGCCGCGATTGCCTCGCGCCTCGCTCAACGGACCGATATCGGGTGGCCCGGAGCCCGGCCAGTTCGGGCCGATGTCCCCCAGCGTTCGCTCGCCGAAGCCGTGCGTCTGATCGGGTCCGAGGAAATGCATCCGTCCCACCAGGCGACAGTCGTAGCCGGCGGCGCCGAGCGCATGCGCGATCGTCGGCACATCGCTACCCAGGCAGTCGTCGTTGGTCAACACCCCGCATTGGTGCGGGTGAAGGCCGGACAGCAAGGCCATCCGCGACGGCACGCACAGCGGCGATGCGCAGTGGCAGGCCTCGAAACGGGTGCCCTGGGCGGCCAGCCGATCGAGCCGCGGCGTCTGCACGGCCGACGGCGCTTCAGGCGCGCCGGCAACGCCGAGCATGCGCGCCGCGTGCTGATCGCTCAGCACGAGAACGATGTCAGGTCGGGTGTCGGTCACGCACTGCACCTCACGTCGTCGCGTCGGTTGGCCAACTGATTGGTCTGGACAGTCTGCCTCTTGCTCTGTATTTTGGTCCAGCCAATTCGTGCGACAGGAGATCGACATGAACCGACCCTCGACCCGCCGCCAGCCCGGGCGGATGCGGCGCCGCACGCTTGCCGGCAGCGCACTGTTCGGCGCTGCCATGCTGTTCGGAGCACCGGCAGCGACGCTGCTGCCCGCAAGCGTCGCCGCGCAGGATGCGTATCCCAGCAAGCCGATCAAGGTGATCGTGCCGTTCAAGCCCGGCGGGCGGACCGACACGGTCGCCCGGCTGCTCGGCGAGAAGATCCAGGAAAAGGGCTGGCTCGAGCAACCGATGGCCGTGGTCAACGCCGATGGCGGCGCCGGCGCCAATGCGGTCGCACAGATGCGCCGCGGCGATGCGGATGGGCACACCGCCGTTCACTGGCATCACCAACTGTTGATTTCGATCGCCATGGAGCTGGGCGACTTCGATCTCGACGACTTCCGCTCAGTGGGCTACACCGGTGGCGGCAGCCCGGTCTGGGCGGTGCGCGAGGACGCACCCTACGACACGCTGGAAGAGCTGATCGCTGCCCTGAAGGCGGAGCCGCGCAGCCTGGTCGAGGCGGTTGGCATCGGCACCATTCCGCATTTCGTCGGCGCGATGCTGGCCAACGATGCCGGTTTCGAAACGCGCTACGTCACCGCCAACAGCGGTGCCGATCGGCTTCGCCTGCTGCTCGGCGGCAATGCCGACATCGCGTTGTTCGCCGCCTCCGAATTCATCGCGCAGGGCGACGGACTGAAGGCGCTGGTCTACTTCGGCCGCGAGCGCCTGCCGGAGCTGCCGGACGTACCGACGTCGCGCGAACTCGGCTACGACGTCGGCTGGGCCAACCCGAACTGGTGGCTGGTCCCGGCCGACACCCCGGACGCAGCGGTCGAGGCACTGGCCGGCGCCCTCGAGAAGGCGATTGCCGACCCCGAGATCGTCGACTACTTCACCAGCAACACGCTCGAGCCGTACTGGGTCGATGGCGAGGCCGCGATGCAGGATGCGTCCAGCACGCTCGAAGCCCTGAAACCGGTTGCCGCAGCAATCCAGTGACGCCGTCACCCTCGTGAACCGTGCCGCGATCGATATCGCGCTTGCCGCCGCCGTGCTGGTCATGGCGGCGGCACTCTTCACCGGAGCGGCCACCCTGCCCCCGCCCCGGTTCGAACCGCTGGGCTCGGCAGCCGCACCGCGCATTCTCGGCGGGCTGCTGATCGTGTTCGCAGGCATCGTCGGTGGACGTGCACTGCTGGCGCTCTGGCAAGCGCGCAAACACCAGCCCGACACGCCTGCCCCCACCACAGACGGCAGCGACGACGGCAAACCGATTCGCACGTTGGTCGTGCTCGGTGCGCTGTTGTCGTACGTCGGCGCACTGGACGTGCTTGCCTGGCCGTTCGTACCCGTGACGACCGCCTTCGTGGTGGTGCTCGGCGCCACGCTCGCCTCGCCCCGGCCTCGCACGCTGGCGGTGTTCGCAGGCTACGGCGCGCTGCTGGCCTTCGCGCTGCACACGGTGTTCACGCGCTTCCTCTACGTCGACCTGTGAGCCGGCACGATGCTTGACGCCTTCCAGCTGCTGCTGCAACTCGATACGCTGCTGTTGCTGCTGCTCGGTACCGCGCTGGGCATCGTGGTCGGCGCCATTCCGGGGCTGACGGCGTCGATGCTGATCGCGCTGACGCTGCCGCTGACCTTCCACATGGATTCGGTCAACGCGGTAACGCTGCTGATCGGCGAGTATGTTGGCGGCATCTCCGGCGGGTTGATCACCGCGATCCTGCTGCGCATGCCGGGCACGCCGGCATCGATCGTGACCACCTTCGACGGCTATCCGCTGGCGCGGAACGGCAATCCGGAGCGGGCATTGGCCCTCGGCATCCTCGCCTCGGTGGTCGGCGGCGTCATCTCGTGGGGGTTCCTGGCGGGCATGTCGCCGGCGCTGGCGCGCTTCGCGTTGCAGTTCGGACCCTGGGAGTACTTTGCGCTGGTCATGATGGCGCTGGTCATGCTCGCCTCGCTGACCCAGGGCTCACTGGTCAAGGGCCTGCTTGCCGCCACTCTCGGCATGGCGTTCGCGTTGCCGGGCATCGACAGCTCGATCGGCCAGCAACGCCTGACGTTCGGTTTCGACGCGTTGTTGTCCGGCTTCGGCCTGTTGCCGGTGCTGATCGGTGCCTTCGCGATCAGCCAGATCCTGCGCGAGGCCGCCGCACCGATACACGCGACCCGCCCGCCTGCCATCGCTCGCGCTCGCCTGCCGGTGCACTGGTCCGACGCCCGTCGGCATGGGCCGAACATGATTCGCTCCTCGATCATCGGTACCTGGATCGGCCTGCTGCCGGGCATCGGCGCGAACATCGCGGCGCTGGTCTCCTACACCACCACCCGGCAACTGTCGAAGGAGCCCGAGAAGTTCGGCACCGGGCACGAACCCGGCGTGGTGGCTGGCGAGACCGCCAACAACGCCTCGATCGGCGGCGCGTTGATTCCGCTGATCACGATGGGCATTCCCGGCAGCGTGACCGAGGCGATCCTGATCGGCGCCCTGACCATCCACAACCTGCAACCGGGTCCGTTGCTGTTCCAGAACGCCCCCGAGGTCGCCTACGGCATCATTGCCGCCTACCTCGTCGCCAATCTGATCATGCTCATACTGATGTGGAGCGCGGTGCGACACATCGCCGCAATCACCCAGCTGCCGCGCTCGGGCCTGCTCGCCACGATCCTGGTGTTCTGCGTGATCGGCTCCTACGCGGTCAACAACAGCTTCGTCGACGTCTGGGTCATGATCGCGTTCGGCGCCATCGGCCTGATGCTGGAGTTGGCGCGAGTGCCGCTGGGTCCGTTCGTGATCGGCTTCGTGCTGAGCCCGATCGCCGAAGAGCAGCTACGTGCGTCACTGATGATGGCGGACGGCAACGTCGCCGAGATTCTCGGACGCCCTTACGCGCTGGTGTTCCTTGCGCTGGCGCTGTTGACGCTGGCCTGGCCGGTGATCGCATCGCGCATGGCGCGCCGTCGGCAAGCTGTATCGTCCGCGCCATGAGCAGCCCGGCCATCACCCTGGATTTGCCCGCGTCCGGCGAGCGACGCTATCTGTCGATCGCCCGCGATCTGGCGCGCGCCATCGATGCCGGCGAGCACGCCTCGGGCGATCGCCTGCCGCCCGAGCGTGAGCTCGCCACAACGCTTGCGGTCAGTCGCACCACGGTGCGCGAAGCGGTGCTGGCGCTGGAGCTCATGCGCTATGTCGAGATCCGGGTGGGTGCCGGCGTCTATGTACTTCCTGCGAGCGTTCGAGCGCTGGAGGGCGGGAATGCACGCCTGCCCGACGAGAGCGGCCCCTCCGAGATCCTGGAGGCGCGACGGCTGATCGAAGGCCAGACCGCCCGCCGCGCCGCGGAACGCGCCAGCGAATCCGAGCTCGATGCCATCGCCGCCTCGATCGAGCGCATGCACGACGCGCTACGCGACGTGCCACGTTTCGATCGCGCCGATGCCGAGTTCCACACGCTGATCGCACGGGCGGCCGGCAACGACCTGCTGGCAGGCTATGTCGAACACCTCTGGCAGATGCGTCGCGGCCCGCTGTGGGAGCGCTGGTACGGGCAGACCCGTCACATCACCAATCGGCGTCGCTCCATCGCCGACCACGAGACGATTCATCAAGCGATGCTTAGACGCTCCGGCGATGCGGCGGCGACCGCGATGCACGCGCATATCGACGTGCTCGACGAGCGCTTCTTCTCCCTGAATCTTTGATGCAACCCAGGACGACACGCGCATGAGCGAACGGCCCGACATCGTCGTGATCATGACCGACCAGCAGCGCTACGACACGATCGCGGCGCTCGGTGCATCGCACGTGGACACGCCCAACATCGACCGTCTGGTCGAGCGCGGCGTCAGCTTCGATCAATGCCACGTGACGGCACCGAGCTGTGTTCCCTGTCGTGCCAGCCTGTTCACCGGCTACTACCCGCACACCAACGGCGTGCACGCCAACGGCCAGGCCTGGAACCAGACCTGGGTGTCACGCTTGCAGGAGGCCGGCTACCTGACGGTCAATATCGGCAAGATGCACACCGTGCCCTACGATGCGCCGGCCGGATTCGACGAGCGCTTTGTCGTCGAGAACAAGGATCGCTACATGGACGGGCGCTGGTTCTTCGACGAGTGGGACAAGGCGCTCGCCGCGCATGGCCTGGTCAAGCAGCAGCGTGAACTGTACCGGCAACGCGACGACTACAGGACGGCGCTCGGCGCGTTTGCCTGGGAACTGCCCGAGCATCTGCACTCGGACGTGTTCGTCGGCGGCATGGCGCGCTGGTGGCTCGAGACCAAGCCGGTCGAGAAGCCGCTGTTCATGGTGGTGGGGTTTCCGGGCCCGCATCCCCCGTACGATCCCACGCCCGAGTACATCAATCGCTACATGGACCGCGATATCCCCTTGCCGCACGTCAGCGACGAGGAGCTTGCCGGACTGCCGCCGCCGTTTGTCGAGAAGCGCCAGCACGATGTCCACGTCGATCACGATTCGGTCGCCTGGAGCCTGGACCCCACCCGCGACCAACTGCATCGCATGCGCGCCTACTACTGCGCCAACGTGGAGATGATCGACCGCGAGGTGGGTCGGATCATCGATGCACTGGAGGCGCGCGGGCGGCTCGACGACACCATCATCGTGTTCGCTTCGGACCACGGCGACTGCCTGGGCGATCACGGCCTGAGTCAGAAGTGGGCGCCGTACGACGAGATCACGCGCGTGCCGTTGATCATCAGCTGTCCCGCGAAGTTCGCCGGCGGGCGTCGCGTCGACTCGCTGGTGCAGTTGTTCGATCTCGGCCCGACGATTCTGGAGTGGGCCGGCCTCGAACCGGATCCATCGTTCGAGGCCGAGTCGCTGAATGCCGCACTATCCGGCGACGACTTCGCCGGGCGCACGCACGTGTATTGCGAGCAGGGAGGCGATGTGAACCTGACCGGGGCGGACTACCTGACCATGGTGCGCTCGGCCACGCACAAGCTCGTCAGCTTCCAGGGGCAGGACTACGGCCAGCTGTTCGATCTGGTCGACGATCCGGGCGAGACGCGCAATCTCTGGGGCGCACCCGGCGCGCAGGACACCAAGCGCGAACTGCTCGACACGATGCGCGACTGGCTCGTCGACAGCGCTGTGAAGACGCGCTCGGCACGGCGGGCGATGGTCACCTGAGCCGCGCATCCACCGCCACCCCGGCCACGTTCGCGTACAGCGCATGGATCGGCGTGCCGTCCGGCGCGTCGAACGCCAGGATTCTGCGGACTACACCCCGTGATGCTCAGAGCTTCGCGTGTTCCGATCGGAGCGCCAGCCACAGGCAGTAGCACATGACCAGCACCACGATCGTGAACGGGATGCCGGTCGATACGGCCGCCCCCTGCAACGCGGCCAGCCCACCTCCGAGCAACAGGGCGATCGCGACGAGCCCTTCGAGCGTGCACCAGAAGATCCGCTGCACCACCGGTGCGTCCATCTTGCCGCCCGCCGTGATCGTGTCGATCACCAGCGACCCGGAGTCGGACGAGGTCACGAAGAAGATGACGATCAGCACCAGCGAGATCGGCGCGACGATCGAGTACAGCGGCAACTCCTTCAGGAAACCGAACAGCGCGCCTTCCGGCTGGTAGGCGTCGATGACGGTCGCTTTTACCCCGGCCGCACCACCCTCGTTCAGCATGTCGATCGCGGCACCACCGAACGTGGACATCCAGAGCGCGCAGACGAGCGTCGGTGCGATCAACGCACAGAGCACGAACTCGCGTACCGTGCGTCCGCGCGAGATACGCGCGATGAACATGCCCACGAACGGCGACCAGGCGATCCACCAGGCCCAGTAGAAGGTCGTCCAGCCATGGAAGTAGCTGGTGTCCTCGCGTCCGAACGGGTTCGATAGTGCGGGCAGCAGTGTCACGTAGTCGATCAGCACGTTGCCGTAGCGCGTGAATGTGGTGACCACCCCGGTGGTCAGGACCACGAAGATGAACAGGCCGACCGCCATCACCATGTTGATCTCGGACAGGCGCTTCACACCGGCGTCCATCCCGAGCATCACCGAGCCCAGCGCGATGAGCGTGATGCCGACGATGATCACCACCGTGAGCGTCGGGGACTGCGCGATGCCGAAGACCTCGTTCAGGCCGGCGGCGACCTGCTGCGCACCGAGACCGAGCGACGTGGTCAGCCCGAACAGCGTGGCGAAGACGGCTAGCGTGTCGATCGCGTGGCCCCACCAGCCCCAGATGCGCTCGCCGAGGATCGGATAGAAAGCCGAACGCAGCGTCAGCGGCAGCTTCAGGTTGTAGCAGAAGATCGCGAGCGACAGTCCCACCGCCGCGTAGATGGCCCAGCCTTCCAGACCCCAGTGATGAATCGTGCCGACGACCCCGATGTACTCGTTGCCGGGCAGACTGGCATCGATGTTCAGCGGCCGGGCGGCACCGCTCTCGGAGAAGTTGTAATAGACCGGCTCCATGACGCCGAAGAACAGCAGCCCGATGCCGATACCGGCGGCGAACATCATCGCGATCCAGCCCGCGTAGGAGTAGTCGGGTGTCGCGTCCTTGCCGCCGATGCGGACCTTGCCGACCGGCAGCACGATCAACGCGATGCAGAACAGCGTGATGGCATCGACCGACAGCACCAGGAACCAGTCGAACGTGCTGGTCAACCAGGGCCGCAACGTGCCGAACAACTCGGCGGCCGCTTCCTGGTTCGCCAACGACGCGACGACGAACGCCACGATCAGGACGCTCGAGATCAGGAAGACCGGGTTGTGGATGTCGAGCCCGAACGGCCGGACGTTGTCCTGCCCCAGCTCGTGATCGGTCGAGAAGTCCCAGACCCTCGGGTCCGGGTCGCGCAATCGATTTGCTTCCGCCATGCCTGAGCTCCCGGATCGCCTGTCTCGACTTGCATGTCACCATACCAAACGATGACACATCGAGGGTGGCACGGCTTTCGACGAGATCGTTTCAGTCGATACCCGCCAGAAACGCGTCGAGCTTAGCCGGCTCGATGCTCACGTCGTGCTGACGCGCCGGATAGGCGCTGGCGGACACGTCGTCGGTGAACTCGCGGTACGCCGACACGCGCTCCCGTTGCAGGCCGTCGCGCTCGGCCGCGAACTGCCGGTAGACCTTGGCATGCCGTGGTATGTGTCCACGGTTCTCGCCAAGCAGGTCGGCCGAGAACAGATAGACCGCATCGCAACCGGTACCGGAACCCAACGATATCGTCAGCGCGGACACCCGTTCGGTGATCGCCGCGGCCACCTCGCCGGGTACGACTTCCATCTCCAACGCGAACGCGCCGGCGGCTTCGAAGTCCTTGCTGGCCCGATAGACGGCCGCCGCTTGCTCGGCCGTGCGCCCGACCGCGCGCATGCCGCCAACCCAGGTAGCTGTTAGCAGTCACGTTATTTCGCGGATTCATCCCGACTTCGTCCGAGCTCAGCGACTGCCGCCGTCCCGCTTTCTGCCGACGTCTCACTCGATCCGCAGACCGATACGAGCGCCGGGGACATCGACCTACCCCAACCTGCCCTGGTGACTCTGAGTCGCGTCAGCAACCGCAAGGAAGCTCTGCTTCGCGATCGCCGACCTGCCGTGCGTCATGTTATGCCAACGAGCGTCCCGACATCGGAGTTGACCGCGGCCGGAGTAGCGTGGGACTGGTACGAGTTCGTCGCGCGGAAGAATTCGGGAAAGCTGCGCGAAATAAAGTGAGATACAACACCTCGAGCAGTTCGACGACCGTGCGCGCCGAATCACAGTGGACGCGGATGCCGAGCGGGAGTTCGACCGTGAGGGCCGGCGTCGGCACGACTGCAGCGACGCGGCCGCTCGAGGAGGGCTCCGCCACGAGGGCCACGAACGAACCGACCTCCGCGACGGCGCCAGCGGCGCTGTCACCGACGCGCGCCTCGGCGGCCCAGCGCGTCAAGGCCGTCGCGTTGATGCCGAGCGCACGACGGACGTGAAACGCACAATGGTGTTCGAGCAACGCGACCGCACGACGGCGAAGTACATCAAGTGTCTTTCGGCGCCTGCCGCGGTCCGCTCGCCAGCGAGCGAACTCCCGACGGGTCTCTGCGAGCGCACTCCCGGGGCGAGGGGACTGGACTGAACTCATGCGCATGTTCCACGGTTGCGAAAGGTCGTGGAACCGATTTAATCAGCGCGAGCGCAGGAAGTTGTGCATGCCAGCCGTAAGCTCACCGAGGCCTTGCGGGATCGCGACGACTTGGCATGGGGTGTCGCCCGATGATCTTGCTCACCCACCAGACTCCGATTCTCCTCGGCGTGGGTCACGCGGATTTCAGAAAGGGCATCGACGGCTTTGTCGCCCTGTGCGTGACAACCCTCGGACAAGCGCCACGGGACGGGACCGTCTTCGTGTTCATCAATCGGGCGCACACGATGCTGCGCGCCCTGAGCTACGACGGCAACGGCTACTGGCTGATGACGAAACGACTGAGCCAAGGTCGGTTCAGCGGCTGGCCGAGCGGAGATCACCCCCTGACACCTGCCAGCGCGCAGCAGCTGCGGCAGCTGATCGGCGGTGCCGCCGAACCATGGCAGGCCCATCCGATGGCGCCGCGCGTGGCATCCGCGTCGCCACGCACTACGCTTGTATCTGCGCGCGGGTCGTCACCCGCTGTCCAATCCCCATCCGCATGACTGTAGTGGCCCCCGAAAAGCCCGTCGCCCGCTCGACAGCCGATGCGTCCGCGCTGTCGTCCCCCGCGCTCGAGATCACCGAGGCGGAACTCGATGCGCTCGTCGAGCGGGTGACCGAGGCGCGTGCCCACAATCTGGCGCTCAGCGCCGGGGACTACGACCTGTTGCTCGGCGCGCTGCTGACGATGGCGAACATGCACGAGCAGCTCAGCCACAGCAATTTGACGATCCACAAGCTCCGCAAGCTGATGGGGATCGTGCGCTCCTCGGAGAAACTCAGAGACCTGTTGCCGGAGCCATCGGCGGCCGCCGATGGCTCCTCCAGCGACGGGTGCGCAGAGGAGACAAGCGGGACGGGTGGGACGGGTGGGGAGAGCGGATCGGGCGGTCGCGGACGGAAGGACCCGAATCGCTCGCGGACAAGCGAGCCGAAGGCGCCGCCGATGAAGCCGCGCGTGAGCCACCACCCCCTGAGCGGGATGGCCAAGGGCGACACGTGTCCTGGCTGCCACCTCGGCAAGGTATACAAGCACGCGCCCGGTCAGTTCCTGCGAATCGTCGGGCATGCCCCGCTGAGTGCCGAGCGCCACGTTTGCGAGCAACTTCGCTGCAACGGCTGCGGGGAAGTCTTCGGTGCCGATCTGCCGGCGGAGGTGCGTGCCGACGGCCCGCCGGAGCAGCAGTACGGGTACTCGGCCCGCTCGGTGATGGCGATCTACAAGTACTTTGCCGGCAGCCCGTTCTACCGTCAGCAAACCGTGCAGGGACTGCTCGGCGGGCATCTGCCCGCCTCGACCATCTTCGATCAGTGCGAACACGTGGCGAACGCCCTCAATCCGATCTTCAAGGCGATGATCCTGATCGCCGCTGACGCGCCGCTCCTGCATCTCGACGACACCACGCACCGGATCCTGCGCCAGGGTCCGGTCATCAAGAGCCGTGGGGGGAAGAGGCGTGTGCGCACCGGCATCTACACCTCGGCGGTACTCGCGCAGGTGCTCGACCTTCGTCTGGTGCTGTTCCAGACCAGCGTCGGTCATGCCGGGGAATGGGTCGAGGAGTTACTCGCCACCCGGGCTGCCGACTCCCCCGTGCCGACGCTGATGAGCGATGCGCTGAGCTCCAACCATGTCGCCGACATCCCGTTCAACAAGGCGCTGTGCAACGCCCATGCGCGACGCGGGTTCGCCGAGCTCGCCCTGCAGCAGCCGGTTGCCGCGCGCGTCGCGCTGAAACACTACGAGCACATCTGGATCAACGACAACCACTGTCGTGACAAGGGCTTCGACGCGGAGCAACGTCAACGTCACCATCTTCAGCACTCGCTACCGCACCTGGTGGCGCTGCAGGCATGGTGTACCGAGGAGCTCGACTCCGAGCGCGTCGAGCCCAACAGCAACCTCGGGAAGGCGATGCGGTACTACCTGCGTCACTTCGACGGGCTGTGCGCGTTCTGCCACGTGCCCGGTGCGCCGATCGACAACAACGAGATCGAGCGGCTGATCAAGATCATCGTTCGTCATCGCAGGAACAGCTTGTTCTATCAGACGCCCGCCGGAGCGGCGATCGGGGACGTGATCACCTCGGTGCTGGCCACCTGCCACGAGAACGGCGTCAACGCGTTCGACTATCTCAACGCCGTGCAGCGCAATCGCGACGCGGTGAAAGCGGCGCCGCAGCTGTGGCTCCCGTGGAATTACCCCCGCGCCCCCTGATCGGCGGCGCTAGACCACCGCAAGGGGATAATTGCGCATGCTGGCCGTAAGCTCACAGGCCTCGAGCAGTTCGACGACCGTGCGCGCCGAATCACAGTGGACGCGGATGCCGAGCGGGAGTTCGACCGTGAGGGCCGGCGTCGGCACGACTGCAGCGACGCGGCCGCTCGAGGAGGGCTCCGCCTCGAGGGCCACGAACGAACCGACCTCCGCGACGGCGCCAGCGGCGCTGTCACCGACGCGCGCCTCGGCGGCCCAGCGCGTCAAGGCCGTCGCGTTGATGCCGAGCGCACGACAGACGTGAAACGCACAATGGTGTTCGAGCAACGCGATCGCACGACGGCGAAGTACATCAGGTGTCTTTCGGCGCCTGCCGCGGTCCGCTCGCCAGCGAGCGAACTCCCGACGGGTCTCTGCGAGCGCACTCCCGGGGCGAGGGGACTGGACTGAACTCATGCGCATGTTCCACGGTTGCGAAAGGTCGTGGAACCGATTTAATCAGCGCGAGCGCAGGAAGTTGTGCATGCCAGCCGTAAGCTCACCGAGGCCTTGCGGGATCGCGACGACTTGGCATGGGGTGTCGCCCGATGATCTTGCTCACCCACCAGACTCCGATTCTCCTCGGCGTGGGTCACGCGGATTTCAGAAAGGGCATCGACGGCTTTGTCG
>Ga0209187_1001133_pt1 | contig 34202 bp, 18 predicted proteins | sample BantaG_FD_187430 | JGI IMG/M metagenome (GOLD analysis project Ga0209187, IMG submission 187430) | Marine algal microbial communities from Bantry Bay, Ireland - BantryBay_4 metaG (SPAdes) (version 2) | ecosystem: Host-associated > Algae > Red algae > Unclassified | place: Bantry Bay, Ireland...
TGCTGTTGCTTCTGGAGTTCGGGGAGTGTTTTCATGGTATAGTACATAGGTCCTATATACTATTCCTGTCAATACTCCGTTCGAAACTTGGAGTATGGGAAATTAGCGACTATAAATACTCACACCCTCCGCGCGTCTTGATTTATCGAAATGACAAATTTTCTCGTGCAAAACGCGTATGGCAAGGTCTTGCCATAGGGTGGCGGAACCTTGCCACTCTATGGCGATACTCTGCCATAGGACTTAATGCCGCCGGGACATCGCGGTAATACCGCGTTCGTCGTCGGTGCCGGGAATGGTGTTGTCGAGAAACAGCGCAATGAACGCGCCGACCGCCATGCCCGAACTGCCGATGGTGGTGACGATCGATCCAAGCCACTGCACGTTTTCATGGAACAGGCCGAGGATCATTTTGCTATTGGGGCCGACATATTCGGGCAGTGAAATCCCCATGAAAATTGAGAACCCAATGATGAACAGATTGCGCGGTGAGTTGAGATCGACAAATTGCAAATTGCTTAAGCCGACCCCGGCAATCATGCCGAACATCACACAGTACATGCCACCGACCAAGGGCGAGGGGAATGACGCGAACAGCGCGCCGAATTTGCCAAACACCGCGAGGCAGATCATCAACACCGCCGCCGCTTGAATCACCCGCCGCGAACCCACGCGAGTGAGTCCGATCGCGCCGATGTTTTCACTGTAGGAGGTGGTGCCATTGCCGGTGCCGAAGATCCCGGCGATCAGGCAGCCGATGCCTTCGAAGCCGATCCCGCGGTTCACGGTTTTCGCGTCCGGGGTCGGGGCTTGGGCCATCCTCGCGGCGGCGAAGTAGTCGCCGGTGGATTCGATCATGCTGGCGATATAGCCGGCAAACATGCCGACGGCCGCCGCCACGCCGAACTGCGGCCAGCCCCATTGGAATGGCGTCGGGAACGCAATCCACGGCGCTTGCTCAACGGCGGAAAAACTCACGCGCGCAGGATGGTCTTCGCCAAACCAGCCGATCTTGGTGCACATGATTGCGACGACCCAGGCGCCGAGCAAGCCGAGTAGAATCGGGAACAGATCGAACACCTTATGGACACGTCGCAGGTACTGGCTGAACAAGATCAGCAGCACGATGGTCAGTCCGCCGATGCCCCAATGCTCACCGACCTTGGGCGCGCCGAACTTGAACAAGGCGAGTCCGATCAGGGCGATGGTGGGCGCAATCGCCACCGGCGAGATGAAGCGCAGAACTCGGCCCATCAGGCCCGAAAAGCCGATCGCCATTTCGAAAAAGGCACCGATGATGATCGCGCCCTGTACATGCTGCATGCGGTTCTCGAATGCTTCTCCGGGGAGTGAGCCTTCGGGGATGACCGCCATCGTGCAAATGGCGATCGCCGGACCGAGAAAGGAAAAGGTGCCGCCCTGCACGATCGGCAGCCGCGAGCCGAAGCTGGTTTGCAGCAGGGTCGAGATTCCACTGACCAAAAACATGGTGCTGATCAGCACTGCGAGTTCTTGGTCCGAGGCACCAAGCGCGTCTTTGAGAATGTAGGGGATCGCCACTGTCGACCCGAACATCGTCAGGTAATGCTGGAATCCGAGAACAACCGATGTGGCCCACGGCGGCTTGTCCTCGATGGTGTAGATCATGTCGCGACTCATGTCCGGAGAAACTAGTCTGCTTGGCAAAACCACACGAGCAAAAAGCCCTCCCGAGTCCATTGAACAAATCGCAAAAATGTTGCGCGTTAAACGACCATGGACGAATCCACGAACACGCTCCATCGCTTCAAGCCCTTCGCCTCAAGGATGCTCGACCTTTGTAAGGAAATAGCCCAGTCCGACATGCATGGAAGTGAATGTCGTTGTGGAAGCTGAATCGCTGGTCAAGGAATACGGAAAACGGCGTGTGTTGGACAACGTGAGCCTGCAATTGGCCGCGGGCGACCGGGTGGCGCTCACAGGGCCGTCGGGCTCGGGAAAAAGTACGCTTCTTAATTGTATCGGCGGCATCGACCGGCCGGATTCAGGACGTCTTGTGGTTGGTGGGCGTGATCTATTCTCTCTCGATGGTGACGGTCTCGCCGCGCTGCGCCGCGAGGTGGTTAGCACCGTCTTCCAATTTTTCCATTTGCTACCGACCTTGTCAGCGCGCGAGAACATTACCTTTCCATTGCAACTGCTTGGGCTGAGCCAGGCGGAACGCGATGCGCGGGTGGACGAACTTCTCGCTGCGGTTGGCTTGGCCGATCTTGCTGAGGCAAACCCGGACACGATGAGTGGCGGCGAACAACAGCGTGTTGCCATTGCGCGCGCGCTCGCGGTGCGGCCACGCGTCTTGCTTGCCGATGAGCCGACGGGGAACTTGGACAGCAAGACGGGGGATGTGATCCTCGACCTGCTTGAGTCGTTGACCGCCGCACACAGCATCGCCCTGCTACTCGTTACCCATAGCCATGAGGCCACCCGGATTTGCCAGCGGGTTTGCCGGCTGCACGACGGGTGTCTGGAGGAAACTTGATGCAGCGTCTCCTTTGGCGTCATTTCACCTTGAGGCACTGGGGCCGTTCGCTGCGTTCGACGATGATGCTGGTGCTCTTGTTGGCGCTTGGCGTCGGCGTATTTCTCGCGGTGCGCCTTGCCAACCGGGCCGCAGTGGCCGGCTTTGCGATGTATACGGATACCGTGATGGGGACGAGCGATTTTGTGGTTCAGCCGAAGGCCGGTGATCTGCCTGAAGGCGTACTGCCCGAGTTGCGCAAGGCCCTCGGCCCGCTTCCGGTTGGCTTGTTCCCGGTGGTTCAAAGCTACGCGATCGAGGTGAGCGAATCCGGACAACCTGAACGATTTACCCTGCTGGGCGTCGATGTGGTGGCGATTCAAAACGCGCAATATTTGCTCGATGACGACGCACTAGACCGGCTGGATCGGTCGCGTCGGCAGAGCGTGGAACGACCCGCCGTAAATACGGACGAGCTGTCTCGGCCGGGCCGGGTGATCATCAGCCAAGCGCTAGCGACGCGACGGAACTTGGAGGTAGGGGACACGATTCCGGTAACCATCGGCGACCAATTTCGAACCCTGACCGTGGCGCTGGTCGCGCCCGACAACGAGCTATCCGCTAGCCGTCCGGCCGAATTGCTGGTCATGGATTTGCCGGGTTTACAGCGGATCAATTCACGCACGGGGCGGGTGGATCGAGTGGAGGTCCGCGTGGCGGCGGGCCAATCGTTACCGGAGGTGCAGTCGCTGCTGCAGGCCGCTGCGAACGGGCAGTCGTGGTCGGTGGAAACACCGGACAGCCAGCGCGCCACCGGGGAAACGATGACGCGTGCCTTTCGCATGAACCTGACCATTCTCTCCGGCTTGGCTTTGCTCGTCGGGATCTATTTGATCTTTCAGGCTCTGGAAGCCGCGGTGGTGCGACGTCGGCCCGAAATCGCTGTGCTGCGTTCCCTCGGTGTGCCGGCGAAGACGATCCAACGCAGCTGGTTGTTGGAGTCGTTGACTCTGGGTTTCGTCGGCTCGATATGCGGGGTAATGCTTGGTTGGCTTGGGGCACAGCTTGCGGTTCGGGCGGTGGCGCTGACAGTGAACATGCTCTATTTTCAGAGCACGACCTCGGCCGCCTCGTTGCATCTGGGCGAAGTTCTGTTTGCTGTCGCCTTTGGTTTAGGTGCGAGTTTGTTGGCCGGTTGGATTCCGGCGCGCGACGCCGCTCGAACGCCGCCGGCTCAGATTTTGCAACGTGGCACGTGGACCGAGGGAATGCGCAGCCTCAGCCGACCGGGCTGGGGGCTTCTACTTGTGCTGCTCGGCGTGGGCTGTTGTTTTCTTCCTGGCTTGCCACTGCGGGGTGGGGGACAGTTTCCTTTGGCCGGGTATATCGGCGCTATTCTCTGGGTGCTTGGGGGGAGCATGTTGGCGAGCCAGTTGTTCGGGCCGCTTGGCGGACTGATTAAACGTCTCGCTCCGAATTCCGCCGTGGCGGCTTACGCTGGGAGTAGGTTGGCACGTCCGTCTGGGCGTCACCGGATGACCGTGGCCGGGTTGTTGCTGGCGGTTGGGATGGCGGCGGGCATGGGGACGCTGGTCCATAGTTTTGATATTACGATGCGCGGCTGGATCGGAGCGCTCCTGAAAGCAGATCTGTATGTGTCCGCCTCCGGGATGCAAAGCGTGACGACCCCGTCGCTGATCTCGGAGTCCGCGTGGCGTTCGTTGGTGGACGATGTGGACATCAAGCAGGGCGAGGTGGGACGAATGGAGTCGATCCGACTCGATGGTCGCCCGACCTATCTGAACGGTGTGCGACTTGACGGGAGCGAGTCGGCGGACAACTTGCTGTGGATCGACAAGCCGGATGCCGACGTCGAATTCGACACGCCGGGGATGGCCTTGGCGAGCGAGTGTTTTTGCCAGCGCTTCGACAAACGAAAGGGGAGCACGGTGCGGATTCCGACCCCGGCGGGCGAACGAGAAGTGACCATTGCCGGGGTGTATGCCGACTACGGAAATGAACACGGTTCGCTGGCCGTGAACGGTGAACATATGGCGGAATGGTTTTCGGATCAGCGGGTGACCAGTGCGGCGTTAACGGTGAAGGACGGCGTCGACGTGGAGGCGGTGGCGCGCCGATTCCGCGCGGAATACCCGGGCTTGGGGATCCGGGTCACGCGTTCGTTACGGCAGGAGATCTTGCAGGTTTTTCGACAAACGTTCTCCATTACCCACGCGCTAAAAGGTATTGGCGTGGTGGTTGCCGTGCTGGGGCTGGGGTTGGCCTTGTTTAGTTTGCTGGTGGAGCGACGGCGGGAATTACAAACCCTCAAACGTCTCGGATTATCGCGGCGACGGATTGCGCTGGCGGCGGCGATCGAGGGGACGGGCATTGCGGTGGTTGGCACGATCGCCGGTTTGATTTTGAGCGTCGCGCTTGGCGCGTTGCTGGTCTTTGTCGTGAACAAACAAAGCTTTGGCTGGACCTTGCAATTCGGCGTGTCGGCCGCGAGCATGGTGATGTTGGCGGGGTTGGTTCTCGCGTCGAGTTTTCTGGTTTCCTACGCGGTCGGCCGCTGGGGGGCGACCTTACCATCCGATGGAGAAGAATGATGAAAACGATCTGGTTGATGTTCTTGTTTTTGGCGACTGGCAGCGTTTGGGGTCAGACCACAAAAGATGGGTTTCGCATTGCGTCTCCGGGCCATGACTTTACGTTCCCTTACGATCATGGCGCCCATCCAGAGTACAAGATCGAGTGGTGGTATATCACGGGTCATGTTTGGGAGAAGGAGCGCCGCTTTGGTTTTCAGGCGACTTTTTTTCGTATTGGCCTGCAGCCTGATTTACAGGCGGGTCCTGCGTTTGGAACGAACCAAGTGTATATGGCCCACATGGCGCTGATGGATGTGGATGCGAAGCGCTTCATTCACGAGGAGCGCCTCAACCGGGGTGGCTGGGACGCAAGCGCGAAGGTCGGCGACCTCGATGTTCGCAACGGCAACTGGAGCTTGGTTCGCAATCCGGATGGATCCATGCGTTTGGTCGCGTCGATTCGAGGCAAGACACGTTTTGATTTTGAGCTTCAACCCGCGCAGCCAGTGGTAATTTTCGGGGAGGATGGTGTGTCCAAGAAGGGCGCGGATCCCTCGGCGGCAAGTTTGTACATCACCTATCCGCGATTGGCGGTACGTGGCGTTCTGCGGCAAGGCGAGGTCGAACGCAAGGTCGTGGGCCAAGCGTGGATGGATCACGAAATCAGCAGCAGCCAACTCGCGCCCGAACAAACCGGCTGGGATTGGGCCAGCGTGCAGCTCGACGATGGCCGCGAACTCATGATCTATCAACTGCGGCAAAAAGATGGCACCGCCGACCCGTATTCAAAGCTCGTGTGGATCGAGGGAGGAGATGAGCAAACGCCAGCCAAGCTCACCCACTTGTCGCCAGACAAGTGGTCGTGGGACGGCGAACGTATTTGGACCAGCAAGGAAACGGGTGGTGCCTATCCATTGGACATTAAGGTGACCACGGAAGATCCGTCGGGCGCTGCGTTTGAATTCCAGTTGATGCCCCTGGCTGACGAACAGGAAATGATCGGTCGGCTCGGGGGCGTTTCGTATTGGGAGGGTGCCTGCAACGTGCTGGACAACAAGGGCAAGAGGATCGGGGTGTCGTATGTCGAACTGACGGGGTACGTAGAAGGTGGCTTGGGCGCGTTGCGGGCGAAGTGATATAGCGGGCGCGACCGGTAGAGGGATGACACAAAGAGCTGTTGACTCGTTTCTGAATCAGCTGAAGGAATGAAACGATGAACGTTGTCGAATTGCTCTCCGAACTCATTTCGCGTCCGAGTCTGAACCCAGGCGATACCGAAGACCTGTCTCTTGTTGGTGAGGAACGGGTGGCCGCATTTATTGAGAACCATTTGCAGCAGCTTGGCTTTGTCACCGAACGCAATCCCTACGAACCCGGACGCGACAACGTCATCGCCCGCCTAAACCCCACCGACGGCAGCGAACCGGAGCGCGTGTTGATGATCGAGGGGCATATGGACACGGTGGCGGTCGACGGCATGGTGGTGCCACCGTTTGAGGCGACTCTGAAAGACGGCCGGGTTTACGGGCGCGGCGCCTGCGACACGAAAGGACCAACGGCGGCAGCGTTGGCTGCGTTCACGCCGCGGGTGCTCGAAGCGGCGCGAGCGAGCCGACGCGGATTGATGTACGTGGCTGCCTGCGCAGAGGAGAAAGGCTTGTTCGGCGCGGCGGGATTGGCGGCGGCGGGATTGGGCGCGAACGAAGCCATCATTCTCGAACCGACGGAACTGGTGCCGGTGATCGCCCATAAGAGTTCCTTGTGGTTTGATATCCGGCTGATCGGGCGGGCTTGTCATGGTTCGGAGCCGGAAAACGGGGTGAACGCGGTAGAGGCGGGCACCGAACTGCTGCGGTTTTTACGCGAAGACTTCCGCTTTACGCTGCCAGAACCCAATCCACTTCTTGGCCGCAACACCTATAATGTGGGCAAGTTCCAAGGGGGACGGGCGGCGAACATCGTGCCGGATAGCTGCCAGATCGAGATCGATCTGCGAACCATCCCTGGCGAGGATCACAAGGCGATCCAAAATCAGATCAGCGATTGCTTAGATGGGTTGAAGTCGCAGGGTAGGGTGGTCGACTATTCGTTCAAGGCGGATGCTGTTGCTAGTTTTTCGACCGATTCGAATTCGGCACTCGTTCAGCGAATGGAGCGGGCGAACCACGTTGTTTCTGGTCATTCGCCGTCACCAGTCGGAACGGCCTGGATGAGCGATGCGAGTCCACTATCCAAAACTTGTGCGGAGATTGCGGTCTTTGGCCCTGGCAGTATCCGTCAGGCGCACACGAAGGACGAGTTCATCGAAATCGAGTCCCTGGAACGTGGCGTGGCGGTGTTCGAAGCGATCTATCTCGATTTTCTTCGACCTCGCTGACGCGAATGACCTCTGAACTCCGGAAAAATTTTTCGCCCAAAGCGGTGGAAATTCAAATTCTGTGCAAAAAATATTGTTTGCATTAAACATTCTGAACAAGCAGCGGGTAAGGTTCGCTGAAAGCGTTTTTAAGAATAGGATTGTTATGAATAGGTATGTTTCCCCTTTAATTAGGGCTGGGTTTGCTCGCTGTTTTATTGTCGTCGCGTTGTTCGCGATGGTCCTCCCCGCCGCGTCACAGTGCGCGATCACGAATCTATCGATGGTGGCGATGACGCCCTGCGATGCGAATGGTGAATACGATGTGCGGATCGAAGTCTCTTACACCAACGCGCCTAGCAACGGTACTTTAGATGTTGAAGGGCAGTCGTTCCCGTTTACCACGAGTCCGACGGTGGTCACGCTGACCAACCTCGTCGCCGATGGTTTACCGACCAGTATTACGGCTCTGTTTAGTGCCAGTAATACCTGCAGTTTAACGGTAAATTCTCTCTACACCGCGCCAACCTGCCCAAACCCTGCCTGTGCGATTACCAATGTCGCCTTTCTCGGTGCCAGCACCTGCGCCGCAGATGGTACCTACATGGCACGGATTTCTGTTGCGTATACCAATGAGCCGGCAAGCGGTCTCTTGGATGTCAACGGTCAGACCTTTCCTATTGGGGCCAGTCCCCAGACGGTGGTGCTGAGCGGCCTTGTTGGCGATGGTTTGCCAGTGAATATTGCCGCACTTTTCTCGGCCGATCCGGCCTGTAGCACCAACATCTCGGCCTTGTTTACTGCGCCACTTTGTCCGACCTGCGCGATCACCAACATCGCGTTCGTCTCGTCGACCGTTTGCGATCCTGGTTTGCAAACGTTCTCGGCCGATGTGGTCGTCTCCTTTACCAATGCCCCCGCAGGCGGATTTTTGAATGTCAACGGCGCGCCATACGCGATTAGCGCAAGTCCTCAAACTGTCACCTTGGTCAACCTGCCGGCGGACGGAGCACCGGTTAATGTAACCGCGTTTTTCACGCAAGATCCCGCTTGCAGTAACATGGTTGCCGCCTTGTTCACTGCCCCCACTTGCTGTGCGATCACCGCCGTTGCTTTTGTTTCCGACACGGGCTGTGATCCAGCAACGGGACTCTTTGATGTTGATCTTTCCATCACCTCGACCAACACCCCGGTGACCGGACTTTTAGTGGTCAATGGCACCTCTTTTGCGCTGACGCCGAGTCCGCAAGTGGTCACGATTACTGGTCTGGTGGCCGACGGCTTACCCGTGGATGTCGACGCGTTTTTCTCTGCGTTTCCAGGGTGTACCAACCAAACCCTTGCGTTGTTCACCGCGCCGGTTTGCCCGGTTCTGACGAATGCTTGTGCGATCACAAGTTTGGTTTACGTAGCTGACACTGGCTGTGACCCTGCCACTGGAACCTACGATGTCCGGATCGAAGTCGCTTACACGAATGCCCCGACCAACGGCATGCTTGACGTCAACGGCCAGCCTTTCGCGATCTCGACCAGCCCGCAGGTGGTCACCTTGACCGCTCTTCCAGCAGATGGATTGCCCGTGGATGTTGCCGCCTTCTTCACGGCGGACCCTGCGTGCAGCAACACGGTGGTGGCACTGTTCACCGCGCCGGTTTGCCCGCCGCCGACGAACGCCTGCGCGATCACGAGTGTGGTTTACGTGGCCGACACCGGCTGTGATCCGGCGACTGGAACCTACGATGTCCGGATCGAAGTCGCTTACACGAATGCCCCGACCAACGGCATGCTTGACGTCAACGGCCAGCCTTTCGCGATCTCGACCAGCCCGCAGGTGGTCACCTTGACCGCTCTTCCAGCAGATGGATTGCCCGTGGATGTTGCCGCCTTCTTCACGGCGGACCCTGCGTGCAGCAACACGGTGGTGGCACTGTTCACCGCGCCGGTTTGCCCGCCGCCGACGAACGCCTGCGCGATCACGAGTGTGGTTTACGTGGCCGACACCGGCTGTGATCCGGCGACGGGTACATATGATGTCATGATTGAAGTCGCTTACACGAATGGAGCAACCAACGGCATGCTTGACGTCAACGGTGTCATGGTTCCGATTTCCACGAGTCCGCAAGTGGTGACCTTGACGGGACTCGTCGCGGATGGCCTTCCGGTTGATGTGACCGCGCTGTTCACGGCAGATCCTGCCTGCAGTAATACCGTTGCCGCGCTGTTTACCGCGCCGGTTTGCCCGACGCCGACCAACGCCTGCTCGCTGTTGAGCGTGGTCTATCTTGGCGACACCGGCTGTAATCCGGCGAACGGCACCTATAACGTCGACTTCGAACTGTCCTACACCAACGCGCCGACGAACGGCATGATCGACGTCAACGGTCAAGCCTTTCCGATTGTGGCAAGCCCGCAGACCGTCACCTTGACCGCGCTTCCGGCGGACGGATTGCCGGTGGATGTGACCGCGTTCTTTACTGCGGATCCTGCTTGCAGCAACTCGATGGTAGCGGTGTTCACCGCGCCAGTGTGTTCGACCTGTGCCATCACCAACATCACGCTTGATGCGATCGGCACCTGTAACCCGGACGGAACGGTGGATCTTGACGTCACCGTCTTCTACGATACCCCGCCGACCACCGGCACCTTGGATATCAATGGTATCCCCTATGCGATCACCGGCAGTCCGCAATCGGAGACGGTTCCGTTTCCGGGCAATGGCGGTCAAATCTTTCTTTTTGCCGAGTTCTCGGCGGACATCAATTGCCAGTTCGGCGTGATATTGAATACCTTGGCGCCAGTGTGCAGCTCCCAATGCGCGATTGTTTCGGTGCAAGTGGCGAACATCGGCACCTGCCTGCCGGACGGTACCGTGAATGTGGATATTGAAGTGAGCTTCACCAACGCGCCCACACCCTTAATCGTGACGGGTAATACGGGCTTCGGAGGCGTTGCCGTCACTGGTTCGCCCCAAATCGTCACCATCAACGAAAATGCAGATGGCTCGAACCTCACGGTCACGGTCGACTTCGGTGGTGGCATCTGCAGTACCACGGTTGTGGACATTGCGGTCCTGCCGGTGTGCCCGGTCATTCCGCCCGTTCCGCCTTGCGCTATTACCAACGTGGTCGCTGCCGGTCCTTTGGCCTGCGATAGCAACGGTATGACCGGTTACGACATCACCGTCTTTTATGACAACGGTCCGACTAACGGCATGCTCGATGTGAACGGGGTTATGGTACCAGTGACCACGAGTCCGCAGACGGTTTCGGTCGCCTATCCCGGCGACGGAACCACCCAAGATGTGATCATCGTGTTCAGCGCTGACACCAATTGCGGGTTCACCGCGCTGGCCGCACTGCCCTTGCCGATATGCACGACACCGACCAACCCGGCGCCTGTCTGCGCCATCACCAACGTGGTCGCCTCTGGTCCTCTGGCCTGCGACACCAACGGTATGAGTGGCTACGACATCACGGTCTTTTTCGCCAACGGTCCGACCAACGGCACCCTCGATGTGAACGGCGTGATCGTTCCGGTGACCAACAGTCCGCAAACGGTCTCGGTCCCGTATCCGGGCGACGGTTCCACGCAGGATGTGGTCATCGTGTTCAGCGCCGACACCAACTGCGCCTTCACCGCGCTCGCGGCCCTGCCGCTGCCGGTGTGTTCGGCCACCACCAACCCCGTTCCCACTTGCTCTATTGTCAACGTCACTGCGGCCGGTCCGCTCGCCTGCGATTCGAACGGTATGACCGGCTATGACATCACCGTGTTCTTCACCAATGGTCCGACCAATGGCACCCTTGATGTGAACGGCGTGATGGTTCCGGTGACCAACAGTCCGATCACCGTCTCGGTTGTCTATCCGGGTGATGGATCCACGCAGGATGTGGTTGTCGCTTTTAGCGCCGATACCAACTGCGCCTTCACCGCGCTCGCCGCTCTGCCGCTGCCGGTGTGTACAACGCCGACCAATCCGGCGCCAATCTGCGCGATCACCAACGTGGTCGCGGTCGGTCCGCTTGCCTGCGACACCAACGGCATGACCGGTTACGATATCACCGTCTTCTACACCAACGGTCCGACCAACGGCATGCTCGACGTCAACGGCATCATGGTGCCGGTGACCAACAGCCCGCAGACTGTATCGGTTGTTTATCCGGGCGATGGTTCGACGCAGGATGTGATTGTCGCGTTCAGCGCCGACACCAATTGTGCCTTCACCGCGCTGGCCGCTCTGCCGCTGCCGGTGTGTACAACGCCGACCAATCCGGCGCCAATCTGCGCGATCACCAACGTGGTCGCGGTCGGTCCGCTCGCTTGCGACACCAACGGCATGACCGGTTACGATATCACCGTCTTCTACACCAACGGTCCGACCAACGGCATGCTCGACGTCAACGGCATCATGGTGCCGGTGACCAACAGCCCGCAGACTGTATCGGTTGTTTATCCGGGCGATGGTTCGACGCAGGATGTGATTGTCGCGTTCAGCGCCGACACCAATTGTGCCTTCACCGCGCTGGCCGCTCTGCCGCTGCCGGTGTGTACAACGCCGACCAATCCGGCGCCGGTCTGCGCGATCACCAACGTGGTCGCGGTCGGTCCGCTGCCCTGCGACGCGGCCGGTATGACCGGCTACGACATCACCGTTTTCTACGCCAATGGTCCGACCAACGGCATGCTCGACGTCAACGGCATTATGGTGCCCGTAACCAACAGCCCGCAGACTGTTTCGGTCGTCTATCCGGGTGATGGTTCCACGCAGGATGTGATCGTCGCGTTCAGCGCCGACACCGGCTGCATCTTCGTCGCCACCAACGCGCTGCCGTTGCCCGTTTGCAATCCCTGTTCGGTGGTGTCCATCGCGCCCGGCATGGTCAGCTCTTGCGACTTCAGCAACGGCACCTACTTCGCCGAGATCATCGTGGTGCATACCAATGCACCGACGAACGGCACCTTGGATGTCAACGGTCAGGCCTTCGCCGTGACCTCGAGTCCGCAGGTGGTCACAGTTACCAATCTCGTCGCCGACGGCTTGCCGGTAACTGTCACGGCACTGTTCTCTGCGGAGCCGGCATGTGCGTTGAGTATCAGCAATGTGTTTCTTGCACCGCTCTGCGTAAATACCTCCGGGTTCGGACTTGTGAAGTCCGGTACGATGGGCACTTGTCCGGATCCGCTGACTGGTTTCCACACGATCAGTTACAGTGTTACGGTGCTCAACGGCGGCACGAATGCGGTGACCAACCTCTTCCTGCGCGATGCGGTTGGCGCCTTCATCGGGGCTGAATTCGTTTCGGCAGCAGTCACCGGATACATGGGGCCATCGAACCTCGTCGCTAACACGAACTTCACCGGACTCGCGCCGAACAATCTCCTGCTTGGCGCTGGTACCCTCGGCACCAACGAGAGTGCCACGGTGACGTTTGATGTTCTGGTCGGCCCAGCGACTCCCTGCGTCGGCAGCTACCTCAACCAAGCGACCTTTTCGCTCAACGGTACCAACTTGCTGGCCGCCAGCCAGGTGGTCACCAACATGATTCCGACCAACGTCGCACCGACACTCACCTGTCCGAGCGGACCGATTCAGTTCACGCTCACGACCAACGCCCCGACGGTAACCATCACGGCTGCTGACATCGGGCCGCTTAGCGCGATGGACGACTGCGGCATCGTCAGCACCTCGGTGGTCAGTCAAACCTTCGGCTGCTTCGACGTCGGCATGCACAGCATCACCGCAACCGTGTTTGACGCCTGCGGCGACAGCGCCTCCTGCGTCGTCCCGATCGAGATCATCTGCAACCTAAACGTGACCCAGCTGATGCCGGTTCTCGGCATAGACCTTGCGGTGGCGGATCCCGGCTGCTTCTGCGGCACCAACACCCCGGGTGCGTTCCTCATTAGCATTACCAACGCGGGTCCGGTGGCGATCACCAACGTGGTTGTGAGTGATCCGCTCTATCCCGCTTGCGACACCAATATCGCTTTGCTGGCGATTGGCGACAGCTTCAGCTACCTTTGTTCGGTTGTGCTTACCGGCACCACCAACATGGTTCTCGCTACGGGCCAAGCCAACGGCATGACGGCCATGGCCGATGTCGGCGTGAGTTACAGCTTCGACATCACCGCTCCCGGATTCTTTGGCTGCCCGGTTGATATCGTCCTGGGATGTTCCGACCCGCTTCCGGGTCCCTCCACCAACATCGTCGTGATTGAGGACTGCTCTGATAACGGCTTAACGGTGAATGTTACCAGCAATCCGCTGATGTTTTGCACCGGACCGGGCGTCGAGTACATCTACTCTGCGGTCGATGCTTGCGGCAATGTGTCGGCTCCCTGCACCCAGCGCATCACGCGCGCTGTCGCGACCGCCGTCGCCTTCACGAACACGATTGGCGATATCAGTCTTGTCTGTGGCGCCGCGTTGCCTGCCCCGATGAACATGGCTGCAACTAGCTGTGTCGGTTCGGTGGCCGTTACGGTCACGACGAACACCGGTGCGGCCGGCTGCTCCGGAACCAATGGGGTTCAGTACGTCTACACGGCCGCCGACGCTTGTGGGAACTCGGCCATCGTAACGCAGAATATCACCTATGTGGATGCTGCTTCCCCGGTCTTTAGTTCGACGATTCCAGCTGGCACCCAGCTCGCCTGCGGACAGCCCTTGCCGATGGCTCTCGCGCCAACCGCGACGGATGATTGCACTGCCCCGACGGTCGCTGTGACGACGATGGTCTTGCCGGCTGGATGTGCAGCGCTCAACGGCGTTGAGTATGTGTACACCGCGACGGACAGCTGCGGAAACAGCATCGCCGTTACGCAGACCTTCACTTACGCCGCGATTAGCGGACCGGTTCTGAGCGCCCTGCCGCCTGGTGGAACGGTCGAGTGTGGAGGCAACGTACCGCCGCCACAAAACCTCACGGCGCTCGACGGCTGCGGAACGATTGTCGCCGTCTCGCTCAACACCGGCACGCTTCCGCCGGGATGCACTGGACAGTCTGGCGTTCGGTACACCTACACCGCCACCGATGTCTGCGGTGTGAGCACCGTGCATAATGAAGACTGGACCTACGTCGATACGATTGGCCCGACCATCACCTGCGGCCCGAACCAAACCATCACCCGGATCTCGTCCAGCTGCATGGTCTCGGTACCGTTCATTCCGCGCAACGCCTTTGACAGCTGCGCTCAAGTGAACGTGACGCAAAGTCCGGCGGTCGGAACGCAGCACAATGCCTCTACGCCGCTGGTCGTCACGCTGACCGCCACGGACGCTTGTGGCAATCCGACCACCTGTGTCGCAACCTACACCTACATTTGCGATGTGGCGCTTTCTGGCACCGTCTGGAACGACCTCAACATGAACGGCATCACGAGCGACGAGAACCTCAGCGCTCTTGGTCTTCCTGGTGTGGACATCACCATCCGCGACACTAGCGGCGCAATTGTCGCAACCGCGATCACCAGCGCCAACGGCTTCTGGAGCGTCGATGTGCCGCCCGGCACCTACTCCGTGGAAGTCGACACCAGCGACATTCCGGATGCTCTGCCGCTAGTCTCAACTCAGCCCTCCACGGTCACTGCGGTCTCGGGTACCATCCCGAACTTGGACTACGGCGTCTCCCCGGAACCGACCGCGATCTCCCTCGAAACCCTCGAGGCCACGGTCGTCGACGGCGGCGTCCGAGTCTCCTGGACCACTGCTTGGGAAGAAAACAACCTTGGGTTCCGCGTCTGGCGCGGTACGGTCGATGGCCCGACTGAAGTCGCAGGCGAGTTCGTACTCGCAGATGGACAAGCGTCCAGTTACGAGATCACCGACGATCAAATTGCCACCACTTACTGGCTTGAGTCGGTTGATTCCAATCTCGGTAGTGAGTTCGATGGATCGGCGGAAACGACCATCCCGGCGGCTCCGGTTGGTCAACCCACCGCGACATTGCAAGCGACCGATGGCTCCGCCTCCTTTACCGCTGCGGCGGATGTGGCCAGCTATCTGATCATCGGGTTCGCCAGCGAACCCACCGCTCGCGACACCGCATCCGGTCTCGTTCTGGGTGGTGAGGTGATCGAGGTCGACGGATCATATGGGATCTACCTGAGCGTTGCTTCCGGCACGGAAGTGACAATCTCCGAATAAGCTCGACCCAAACAAAAAAGGCCTCGGCCAAAAACCTGCCGGGTTCGTCCCGGCAGGTTTTCTTTTGTCCAAAGAGTACAGGCAGGCAGCACAGTTGTCGCAGGTGGCACCGTCTCTCCGAGCGGTGTCGGGCCGCCTCTCTCCAGAGAGGTCGGCACTGGTTCTGGTGGTCGTTCGCCATCGAAACCGGAGTCGGGAGGCCCCTCGCTCTCCAAGTTTTTGAATTTCTGCCTCAAAGGCATGCCGATCCTGCGGGCCCGAACGGGACGGTTTGTATCGCAACGGCCGTGAGTCTGCGGGGTAAATCCCGCAGGCCAAACACGGGCTGAAGCCCGCGCTACTACCTTACCTACCTACCGACCTACGATCGAGCCCCGCCGAGATTCGTCGTAGAGAGTTCGTCGTAGAAAGTTCGTCGCAGAGGGTTCGGCGGCAGTTTGATGAAATTCGAAATTTCAAATATCTTTGGCTAGGTTTCGCACGCTGCGGCTGACAGAGGACGGCAAGAACAATCCACTATCGCTAAGCTTGGGTCGATTCGAAGCAGAACACGTGGACGACTTTGCAAACGGCTTTTCAGAAAGTTGGCTGAGGTGAGCTGCCGGGGTTTCATGGTTCTCCCACTATTGTTCTGGTTTGTTCATATTTACGGATACGCTTGATCCAAGCGAATAGGATGACCCGAACCACCGTCTGCGGCCATCTCGGTCGCCCTCAACCGCACCGGCTCGGGAGGTCCCTCGCCCTCCGAACTTTTGATTTTGAACGATCCAAAAATATTAAAAGGACGAAAACGCCGCGGCCATTTCCCCGTCCGAAACGTGAGTCGAGAGAAGGTGCGCGAAGGATGATTTTAACGGGATGCTACCAATGTAAATAGGATGGGAGATGCTCGCGAACGAATACCGCCTCTTCCCACAGTTCATCGGACAAACGCCAAGCCTCGGTTGGACTGAGCAAGTAGACCTCGGCCAAGATCCGTTCGATAACTCCGGTGTGATCCAATTGAACCGTGACGGCACGGCGTTCGTAGAACGAAGCTTCGTAGGCATCGAACTTATCCATGGTCGCGGGATCCACATGCCGAAATAAGGTGCCGGTTACCTCCGAACCGGGACATGCCGTTATCGCGGGAAAGACACAGTCGGCGACTAAACGGCGGCGATGGTCCCTGAGGATCGCTGGTTCCCCGGCGAGATCGCGTCCGATTACGGCACGCATCACCTCAGGCACGCAGAGGGTTCCATAGGTAAAAAGATGCGGCATGAAGGTCGATGAACTCGGTTTGAATGTAAAAGAAAAGCGCCCCGAAGGACGCTTTCTCGACGTTCATTTGGATTGAACGATTACAGGTCCACGCGGTTGCAACCGGCGGGGATGAAGTAGGATGCACCACCATTGGTGTTGACATTGATGCCATTACCGTAGCCACAACCGGGACGGCTGAAGCGGAACGTGGCACGGTTGCCGTTGGTCCGACCGACGAAACGGCCATTTTCAGAACCAAAGCCACCGGAGATCGTCATCACGTTTGCATTGACGCTGGCGGGCGTGAGTACCACGAGGCTGCCGTCGCCTTCGGAGATCGGTTTCCAAACGAAACCACCACCAACAGATCCACCACCACTCGGGGCAGGTGTGGCTGCCGGTGCAGGTGTGGGTGCTGGGGCAGGTCTCGGTTCGGGAGCGGGCTCGGGGGCGCGTGCTTGAGTTTCGGCAGGTGCGGGTGTTGGCTCGGCGGCCGGGGCAGCGGGAGCGGGGTCAGCCGCAGCGGCAGTGGTAGTCGAACTTGAGTCGAAGAACGGGTTTCCGTCGGTTCCGTCGTTGTTGAGGGAACATCCTGTGAACAGGAATGAGGCGACCGTGAGGATCGCTAAATATTGGAGATGTTTTAATTTATGCATGTACTTTGGCAGTTTTTAACAGGTTATTAACAAATGAAATCTAACACCCTACAATGAAAAGCATGATTGACTCGTCGATGTCAAGGGAGAGCGAGAATTCGGTAAAACAGGAGGCATTCCGGGGGATTGTTTAGGGGAAGCGTTATGCTTCCCAAACCGCTGGTAGCCGTCATTGTTGGTCCGGGGACCCATGTCGGATTGTTGAGATCGAGCGCGGTTTCGATCTGGTAGCTCGTGCCAATCATGGCCGGGAATTCTAAACGAAAGCTGTCAGGTCCTGGAACGCGAACCATGTCGGTCATCGCGAGTTGGGGGGTGCTGGTAACAATCAGGGTGACCTGCGCCGTATCGCTGCCCGCCGGATTTCCGTTGTCCGCCACCGCGACGGTGACCGTTTGGGTGCCGAGGTCGCTGGCTGTTGGCGTCCAAGTATACTGCCCAGTGCTCGGGCTGATCCCGCCACCTGCGGGTCCGGCAAAGGCGGCGAAGGCGAAACTCTGACCGGGGTCCGGGTCGGTTGCGGTCGCGGTAAAGGTCAAGGGGCTGCCTGGTGTTCCGAACACGGTCGCTGGTACGATTAGAGTTGGCGGGGTGTTCGCGCCGATCACGGTGATCATGACCGTCACTTGGTCGGTCAGTACCGGCATGCCGTCATCGGTCGCGACGACCGTTACGGAGAAGTTCCCGGCTCCGGGCGGCGTCCACATGAACAAGCCAGTCGTGGGGTTGATGGTGGCACCGACAGGACTTCCTGGGAGCAGACTGTAGGTCAGCGTCTGGCCGTTGTTCGGATCGGTCGCGTTCACTCCGAACTGCAATAAAGAGCCCGCACTCGCGCTCTGCGAGAGGACACTGCTGAAAACCGGGGGCAAATTGCTAACCACTGCCGCCGTGCTAAGGGGCGTCGGTGTCGCAGCGGTCCAGTTGGCGGGGTCGCCGGCCGCCCCGGAAAAATCAATGCGCTGCAAGGAGTTGCCGGTGCCGTCGGCATTCGCATCCCAGGGGGCGATATCGGCATAGGTTAGCTCCTCGAGGATAAAGTCGTTGGGTCCGTTGGTGGAGTTCAGACTGGCCACCGGCTTGGAGAGGGCGATCCGCCCGGAACCGTTGGGCAGTTTGGTGACATAAGGTCCGAACATCACCGGCGAACTCGCGAGGCCGTATTCCATCTCGAACGCGGTCCGGTTGGTCGCAATATTGGGGTCGAACGACACCACTAGCACGTACTCGCCGGGGTTCACCACGGCACCGATCGGGAAGGTGTAATCGACCGAGCCTTTGATCTCATAAGGCCCGAGTGCAGTACTCAGCGGAACGGGGCTACCCGTTGGATTGTGGATCTCGATGTATTCGCCGAACACATTGTCGGTGAGGGCAACGGTGTCGGCGGGGTGATACATGAACTCGGTAATGACAAGGTCCTCAATCAGCGGACCGTTCGCCGAACCACGCGTGTCTTGAAGGTTTTGGAAAGACGCCGCACCGTCCGGGAAGCGTCCCCAACTGGTATTAGGTTCGAGCGGACCAAAGGGCACGCAATCAAGGACCCGTCCTGGTCCGCCAGTGGGAAGATGGCTGAGGAACAGGGTTTCGCCGGAGTTGGACAGGCCAAAGCCGGTCGCCATCGGGTTGTTGAAACCAGTAACTTCGTCCACGCTGAGATAGCCGCCAGCCGGCAGCGAACCCGCAGGAATGGCCCATTTTGTCAGTTGAGAGCCGTCGTCACTTAGATACAGATCGGTGAGCGGCAGGGCCGCCGCAGTCGGATTATAAAACTCGACCCAGTCGTTGGAAACATAGCCAGGGAAGGACGGATTATTGAACACCGTGGTCGAGGCGATCTCGTTGATTTGCAGCTGCGAACTCGCCGGAGGCGCGGCTTCGATCACGCCAGGAGATCCGTCGATGTCCGCGCTGGCCCGCCATTGCTGAGGAACGTCGAGTTGGCCATCACGCTGATTGGTCAACACCAATGGGACGATGGAATGCCCGGCGCCATCCGATTCGCAGGGCCACCCGCGTCCATCATCGTAGGTAAAGTCGACGATCTCTGTGCCGAGGTCTTCGATTTTTAAACGCTCGCCACCGTTGTTCAGCTGGCCACTGTACGGACCGTAGACCGCCACACCCGCGAGTCCGTAATGGGTATTGAAGGCCGCGCCGGGGGCTTTTGCGACAATCACGATCGAACCGGGCGCCATCAGTGTGGCCACGGGGAATTGAAAATCGACCGCTTCGGAGATCACCACCCCGGTGAGGTTTAACGTCTCGCTGGGCGACACGTTCTGCAACTCGATGAAATCGAAGTCGGAACCGATCGGGCTGTTGAACATGATTTCGGTGACGCGCAGCGAATCGACCGGTGCCGCCATAGCCGCTATCGAAAGGAGCGCCAGCCAAGCGCAACTCGCTGTCATCCAGACGGCGAGCTTGGTGGAACGGATTTGCGTGCGACTCACGCTGCGGTTATTAACGCGGCATTGGGTGCCGCCGGGAGTGCCAAACTGTGCAAAACTTCTCATCTGGGGCACCATACCCCAGAACGAACGATTTTTCTATGTGCCAAAACACACGTGTTTGTGACGATAAAGACCGACTACCGAGCTTTGCCTGTATCGTCGTACCTTTGTTCTCCGTTGTGAAGTTCCAAGGAGACGGATCTGCCGGAAAAGCTGTGTGATATTTCACAGAGGATCAATGTTGTGGCCTCGAACGAGGCGACTGGAGAGGCTGTTTGCGAACTTATCGATAGCCCTGCGCCTGCAGTTCGAACAGACGCGCGTAGCGTTGTCCGGCAGTCATGAGTTCGTCGTGGGTACCGTGTTCGACAATCACGCCGTCGCGCAGCACCGCGATTTGATCCGCCATCCGCACGGTGGAGAAGCGGTGTGAAATCAGGATGGCCATCTGTCCTTCGGTGGCCGAACGGAAGTGCTCGAAAATTTTGAACTCCGCCTCCGCGTCCATCGACGACGTCGGTTCGTCCAGTACGAGTATGTCGGCGCTGCCGCGCATGAACGCTCGGGCCAAGGCCACCTTCTGCCACTGCCCGAGCGAGAGTTCGCGGCCGTCCTTGAACCACCGGCCGAGCTGCGTGTCGTAACCGTCCTCGAGTTCGCCAATGAACTCGGAAGCCAGACCCTTCGCCGCTGCCTCCTGCCAGGCCTCCCGATCATCGAAGCGCGGTTCGTCGCCGGCGCCGATGTTCTCGCCGACCGTAAATTGATAGCGCACAAAGTCCTGAAAGATGATGCCGATCCGCCGACGCAGCGCGGTAATATCCCACTCCCGCATATCGAGACCATCCAAGGTGATGCGCCCCGATGTCGGTTCGTAAAGGCGGGCCAGTAGTTTGATTAGCGTCGTCTTCCCCGAACCGTTTTCCCCAACCAACGCAAGTTTGTCGCCTGGGCTGACCACCAGATTCACGTCCCGCAACGCCGGCTTCTCGGCGCCGGGGTAGGTGAAGCCAACATGTTCGAAGCGAATCCCGTCGCCCGGCTTCGGACCCGCGGTCGCGGTGCCGATTCGAGTCGCCGTTGGCTGATCCAGATAGGCGTAGAGGTTCGAGAGATACAGATTGTCTTCATACATCCCGCCGATCGCCGCCAGCATCGCGGCGAACGCCGACTGGCCTTGCTTGAACACCATCAGGTACATGGTCATCGCCCCGAGCGTGATCGTGGATGCGACGGCGGCCAAGCCGATCCAAATGTAGGTTCCGTAAAACGCGGCGGTGCTTAGCAGTCCCAAGGTGAAGCCCCAGAAACCACGGCGCAGGGTCAAGTTGCGGTCTTCGCCGTAGAGCTTGTTGAAGATCTCGATGTAGCGATCCAGAAACCGCCGTCCCAACGAAAACAGCGCGATCTCCTTTACGAAGTCTTCGCGCGCCACCAGCGTTCCGAGGTAGTTCTGTTGCCGCGTTTCGGGAGTGCGCCAGCTGAACAGGCGAAAGGCGCTTCTGGCGAAGCGTGTCTCGACCACAAAGGCTGGCACGGCCGCCAAGGCCAAGATTAAGACCGCCCAGCCCGAGAAACTCAACAAGATGCCAGCGAAGCCGATGATCTTAATGATGTTCTGCAGCAGCCCGAAGGTGCGCATGATCAAGCTGAGGGGGCGGGACGATGCCTCACGCCTGGCACGAACCAGTTTGTCGTAGAAATCTGCATCCTCGAACTGGGCCAGATCCAGTTCGAGTGCCTTTTCCAAAATGAGCACGTTTACCCGGTGCCCGAGCAGGGCGCGGAGCAGTTGATTGCACACGTTCAAGCCGCGTTGCAACGCGGCCATCAACCCAATCAGTCCACCTTCAACAACGATCCAAAAAATGACCGTATTGCGATCCTCCACCAAGCCGCTATCTGCGGCGGTCACCACGCCATCGACGATCAGCTTGCCCACCCAGGCAATGCCGGCCGGCAGCAAGCCCGCGCACAGGGTGAGCAAGCCGATGGTCACCGTCAGCTTGCGGCTGGTCGACCAAACCAAGCCTAACGCACGCAAGGCATAGCCGAACACCCCCGAGGCGTGCTGGAGGCCGGCGAGGTTGTCTTTGCGTTCGGCGGGGAACCAGCGGTGGCGGCGACGGGGCATGGCGTGTGAGATCTGACGGAAATTCTTGCGTTGCCCTATGGCAAGCGGACCTTAATTTCGAGCGTTGGGCGTGTGGTCATCGGTCCCGCCTACAAGCACAAATTCGACCTCGTGCTCTTTCAGGTGGACGACAAGGTTTCGGACGTCTTGCGAGATAAAGGAGTGATCGGCCATGGGATTTGCTTAAAGGATGCTTGGCGCACGATGGGGCCGCAATCGGTGAAGCAGCCGTCACGCCACGCCAAGAGCATGGCCAGCCGGTTATCGGGCGCCATTTCCCGCATGGACTCGCGACGAAGGCGGTCTTGCTCTTCAAGGGTTCCAACTCGGGCGATCCGTTTCATTCCCGTTTTTCTTAGCTCAGAAAAAGCATGAGTCAAACCTCGCGATCAGGCCCATCCTGAAGACGGGTGTTTTTCTTCCGTTGCGATTGGAACATGTCTGGCGGGAAGATTGCACGCCCTGTTGCCAACAAGGAGAAACTGTGGTTAATGCGACCTTGTGAGTATTTATGTAGCAGAAGGAAGTCCCGATACCGTGTTGGACACGGCAGACCTGAAACGACTGATCGAAGGGGTGTACGAACGCCTCGGATCGCGCGAAAAAGTGCTGATTGTCCCGCCCGATTTCACCCGGTTCAACAGTCGCGCCGGCGAACTGACCTGCCTGAGCGCGGATTACTTTGGCGATCGCTTGAAGGATGTGATGCCCGCTCTTGGCACCCATGTTCCGATGCCCGACTGGCAACTGGAAAAAATGTATCCAACGGTGCCGAAGGATCTAATCCGCGAGCATGACTGGCGCAACGATGTGGTCACGATCGGCGAAGTGCCCGGACAAATTGTCGACCAGTATACCGAAGGTTTATGGTCGCGTCCGTGGCCGGCCCAACTGAACAAACTTCTGTGGAGCGGCGGCCACGACCTCATCGTCTCGATCGGCCAAGTGGTGCCGCACGAGGTCATCGGCATGGCCAACTACAACAAGAATATCTTTGTCGGCACCGGCGGGGTCGAAGGCATCAACGAGAGCCACTTTATTGGCGCGGCCTACGGCATGGAACGCATGATGGGCCGGGCCAACACGCCGCTGCGCAAAATTTTGAACTACGCCGAACGCGAGTTTTGCAAGGACCTCCCCGTGCTCTACATCCTCACCGTGATCGGACCCGATGAGGCCGGCGGTCTGGTGACGCGTGGCCTGTTTATCGGGGACGATCCGGAATGCTTCGAGCGCGCCTGCGAACTCTCGCTCAAGGTGAATTTTAACATGCTCGACGAAGCGCCCAAACGCATGGTCGTGTACCTCGATGCCGAAGAGTTCCACAGCACTTGGCTCGGCAACAAGGCGATCTATCGCACCCGAATGGCCATCGCCGACGAAGGCGAACTGATCGTCATCGCGCCGAAAGTCGGCACCTTTGGCGAAGACCCGGAGATCGACCGACTGATCCGCAAGTACGGCTATCGGACCACGCCGGAAGTGATGAAGTTCGTCGATGAACACGAGGAACTGGCCAACAATCTCAGCGCCGCAGCGCACCTGATTCACGGCAGTCCGGAGAACCGTTTCAAGGTGACCTATTGTCCCGGACCCGGCGAACTCACCAAAGAGGAAGTCGAATCGGTTGGCTTTGAGTTCGGCGACTTTACTGCCATGTCGGCCAAGTATCCGCACGACAAACTGCGCGACGGTTGGCACGGCGAAGGCGACGATCGCTTCTACTACATCGGCAATCCGGCGCTCGGCCTGTGGGCACACAACGATCGTTTTAATGACGAGGAGTAGCCGGCGGTGTTTGGGCCACTTCATTTCTTGCTGGTTCTCACGGACGCACGCACAATCGAACGATGAATTTCCGAACTGGAGCTGCATTAAAGCGGTGTCGGGTGTATTGCCTGATCTTCCTGTGCAGTTGCCTCGCCGCCCCCGCATTGGCCGCTGAGGCCTCGCCCGAGTCCTTACTCGCGGCGGCGGAGATGCTGGTGGAGGATGGCTTTCACGAACTCGCGCACACCCGCATCGCGGAGGCCGAAGTCGCTGCCGACACGCGGGCGCAGAAAGTGGATGCCGCGCTACTCCGCGCCAAATCCTTTTTGCTAAAAAAGGAGTTCGGCAGCGCCACCAAAGAACTCACGGACATCGCCAAAGACGCCGAGAAAGCCGGCCGCGGCGAGGCGCACGCGTTCTGGACTGCGCTGGTTGCACGCACCGCCGGAGGCCCGGGTCGAGCCGCCGAGACCTTGAAATTGCTACCCGCTGTCGCGTCCGACAACCCCTTGGCTTCGCCGGTTCGCCGACTGCGCGCCCGCTGTCTCGTGGACACCGAGAAGACAGAAGAGGCACTCAACGTTCTGGAAGCCGCCAATGAAGACGCCGCCTGGCTCGACGCCGCCGCCATCGCCTTCAATGCCGGACTGACCAACCGAGCCGAGAACGCTTTGCTACGACTACAAACCTCCGGGCTCGAACGACCCGCCGTGCGCATCGGCACCATCTGGTTGGCCATGCTCAAACGCGAACGCGCGCAATCCGCAACGGCCCATAAACTGCTCGCCGATACCTTAAAGCAGAAGGATCTCCCGGCTGACCTGCGACGTCTCGCCCACCTCGAACAAGTCGCGCTCCATGTGCCGACCAACACCACCGCCGCCGCGCGTGTCCTCGCCGAGATCGAAGCCGCCGAACCCAACCCGGCCCGTCGTGCCAGTTTTGCGGCGCGTCGCGGTGAGCTGCTCATGAAGAACGCCGACGACGAACTGCGCGCCGAAGGTGCCGCCTTGGTACGCAAGGCCATTCCCGAACTCGGCACCGAAGAAGAGAAAGCCGCAACCATGCTCTCGCTCGCCGAACAACAGTTCAAGGCGGGACAGTTTAAGGAAGCCGAAACGGCTTACAACGCGCATCTTCAGGCCTTTACAAACGCCACCGGACGCGTGCTCGCGTTGCGCGGCAAGGCGTGGTCTGTGTTCAACCAAGACCGCTTTCCCGAAGCGATTGGCCTGTTCAACAAAGTGTTCAAAGAGAGCGACAAGGCGGCGATGAAACAAGAGTCGCTGTTCAAAGTCGCCGACTGCTATTTCGCCTCTGGCGAGTACGAAAAAGCCGCGGAGGAATACCGCCGCTTTGCGAAGATGGTGTACGACGATCCGCGGCAGTTGAATGCGATTTTCCAAACCGGCCTGTCACTCGTCCGCGCCGGCGAACGCACCCAGGCCAAGCGCGAGTTCAGTTATCTTGTCCGGCTGTACAGCAAGTCCGAATACGCCGAAAAGGCCATGCTCGAACTGGCGAACCTTGATCAGCAGGACTCCAATTGGGCCGACGCAATCAACCAATTTGAAGACTACTTGAACACCTACTCGAACGGGGCATTCCGGGTTGAAGCCGAACTCAGCCGCAGCTTCTGCGCCTACCGCCTCGGCGATTTCGATCGGGCGCTCCAAGGGTTCGACAACATTCTCAAAAAGCACCCCAACCACGAACTCGCGCACCGCGCCGCCCACATGCGCGGTTGGGCCATCTTCCTGCGCGGCGACGAAGCGCAAGCGCGCGAGGTGTTTGAAGACTTTCTGAAAACCTATCCCGACGCGCCGCAACAAGAGGACACCTTATTCTGGCTCGCCGAACGAGACTACAACACCAGAAAACTAGCCGAGGCCGAAGATCGCTTTCTCAGCATCGCCACCCGTTTTCCCGACGGCCGTCTGTGTGATCAATCCTACTTTTGGGCCGGACGTTGCGCCGCGCGTCAGAAGGAATACACCCGCGCCCGCGAACACTACACGGCACTGATTAAAGCGCGTCCGAAGAGCCCGCGTGTCCCAGAAGCCCTCTACGGGCAAGGCGAGGCCTTGCTCATTCAAGGCAAGTTCACCGACGCGATTAACGTGCTTAAAAAGTTGGTCGACGAGCACCCGACCAGCAACCTCGTTCCGGCCACTTGGAACCGCATCGGGGATTGCCAACGCGCCCAAAGCGGCGAGGGCCCCGACCGCTACAAGGACGCGATCACCTCCTACGAAACGGCGATCAACGCGAAGACCGCGTCCGATGCCTTGAAGGTCGAAGTCGGTTACCGGCTCGGCAGTATTTATCAAAATCTCGAACAACGCGAAAACGCCATCCGCCATTATACCGACGCGGCCTATCTCTATTTAGATAAACGCGACGGCATGGGACCAGAGCTTGGCGTTCGCTTCACTCAATCCGCTTACGCCGCCGCCAAGCTACTCGAGCAGGATCGCGATTTCGACAAAGCCGAAAGCTTGTACCGTCACATTGTCAAACAAGGCGGTGCCGAGGCCAAGGAAGCGGAGAAGCGGATTCAGATCCTCAAGCTCGAAAGCTTGAACCCGTTCGGCGAACGGTAGCTCGACCAAGTCGAATCTTCAGCCCTCAGACGCATCGCGTCCGGCGCGCCGATTCTCATCCAAGGCATCCGCCAGCAAACGGCCAAGCCAGATCATCAGGGTCTCGCGGGTTTGCGTGTCGTCTTCCAATTGCCGGTCGTAGGCGAGTTGCTTAAACTCGCCGAGTTGCCGTCCGGGCTTGAGGCCGAACTCCCGGATCAGGTCGCCGCCGGAGATCAAGGGCTGGGGGAGGGCGGGTGCGTCTTGGTAGTTTTCTGCGAAGTCCTTGAGCGCGTTGTAGTGACTCAAATCCCCGGACGAACCGAGACAATCGATCCGGTGAAGTTCGAGTTCGGTGGGAAAGTATGCGCCGCCAATAATCTTGCGTAGCGTATTATTTTTCATCTCGGGCACGCTGGACCACTTCATATGAGTGGCCACGCAATGCGCGACATGTTCGCGCTGGGCTTTGGAGAACTTCAGCCGGGTCATGATGTTCTTCGCCATTACCGCGCCGAGTTCGGCGTGACCGTTGAAGCGGATGCGGGTGCTCCCGTCCGGCTCGATGGTCTCGGTGGCGGTGGGCGGCTTGGCGATGTCGTGCAGCAAGATCGACCAGACGAGTTCGAGACTGCGCTCATCCATGAGGTCGAGCATCAGGCACACGTGGGTGAACACATCGCCTTCGGGATGCCATTTCGGTGGTTGTTCCTGACCATCCATCGGAATGGCTTCGGGGAGAACATGTTCAAGCAGGCCGATATCGAGCAGGCAACGCAGGGCCTTGCCGGGCTTCTTCGCTTCGAGAAAGGTGCGGCTGAGTTCGACGTTTACCCGTTCGGGCGAAACACTTTTTACCAAGGCCGCGTGTTCGCGAATCGCGGCGAAGGTGCCGGCTTCGATCTCGAAGTCGAGGGTGTGAGCAAACCGGATGGCACGCAACATGCGCAGGTGGTCTTCACGGAAGCGTTCGACTGGATCGCCGATCGCGCGGATGACTTTGGCTTCGATGTCGGCTTGTCCGCCAACATGGTCGATTAATTGTTCTTTGATCGGGTCGAAAAACAAGCCGTTGATGGTGAAGTCGCGTCGCTGCGCGTCCTCTTTTGCCGTACTCGGTTCGTAGCCGACCGGATGGCGGCCATCGTGGTATTCTAGATCTTGGCGGAACGTCGCCACTTCGAACTCGCTCCCGTCCACCAGCACCTGCACCACGCCGAAGGCCTTGCCGATTTCGTGGGTGTGCTCAAACAGGGCGAGCACATCGTCCGGGGACGCGCTGGTGGCGATGTCGATGTCTTTGCCTTTGCGTCCGATCAACCGATCCCGAACGCAACCGCCAGCCCACAGCGCTTCGTAGCCGGCGTCACGCAGACGTCGGAGTACCGTGATAGAATGTTGTTCGAGGGTGGTCATCGTAGGGGCTCTCCTTAAAAGCGGAAGTGGTCTAAGGGGATTTTCGTTTGGCATGCAAGTACGATATGCCATGCCGCAAACCATGTCCGAACCTGATCCATCTCCCGATTCCGCAACCATCCACATTCTTCCAGCGCTCGGCGATAACTATATCTATCTGATCGAGAACAACGGCGAGGCGGCGGTGATCGACCCCGGTGCGGCCGCGCCGGTTCACGAGGCACTGCGCCGCTTGAAGCTCGAACTGCGTTCGATTTTACTCACCCATTTTCATAACGACCACATTGGTGGCGTAAACGGATTGGTCGCCGAGTACCCGGGCGTCACGACCTACGCGCCGGGCGGGAAGGGCTTGGAGGATGTCACGCTCGCCTCGGCTGAGGGGGCAGGGGAGGCCTCGTTCGAGTGCCTCGGATTATGGGTCGAGGTGATCCCGACGCCGGGGCACACCTTGCCCGACGTGTCATTTTTCATCCCCGAACTCGGTGCGGTGTTCGTCGGCGATTGTTTGTTCGTCGGCGGCTGCGGGCGCTTGTTCACCGGCACCGCCGAGATGCTGTACGAATCTTTCGGTCGCCTGCGCGCGCTCCCGGACGAGACCCGAGTTTACGTCGGTCACGAGTACACCGAGGACAATTACCAATTTGCCCAAGCGCAGTTTCCGCAGGACCCGATCATCCGCGAACGTTCTGACTCATTGAAGGTTCCAAGTGTCCCCACGACGATTGGTGAGGAGAAACGTAGCAACGTGTTTTTTCGCTCAAACAATGCCGAGGAATTGGCGCGGTTACGCGGCTTGAAAGACCATTTCTAATCATCGGGACTCAAATTAGTCGCTTTCGTCACCGGCAAAGTTGGTGACGAGATATTCGCAGGCGGTTTCCAAACTCGGGTGGATCTTGGTGCAGTAGCGAACCATCCAAGGGCTGCAGTTTTTGTAACTGAACGGGGAGAAGGCGATGACGAACTTGCCCAAATCGTGGGCGGCGTAGAACACCTCCATTGAGGTGCCGATGGACGGTTTGTTGTAGTTCACCAGGATGATGTCGCCGTCGCGGACATCTTGCAGGTCGAACTCGACGATCTCGTTGGCGCTATCGACCTCGCGGTCTTTGAAATTCCGTCGCATCGGATCGAGCAACTTGAAATGATCACCGAGCAACTGCTTGGCTTGTTCGCGCCACTCGCGTGCTTCGCCTTCGACTTCGTCCATGATCGGACCGCTGAGATAAACCTTCTTCAATTCGTAAACTCCAAATGTTGTAAATAGTTTTGCAGAGAGCTTCTTATCCGGGTAAGGGATTGAGGCAAATACAAAGGTCAAACTAACGTGAATGTAGCTGCTGTCATCCTCGGTGGAGGAAAAGGAACCCGTCTTCAACCCCTTACCCAGGAGCGTTCGAAGCCCGCCGTGCCTGTTGCGGGTCGATTCCGCTTGGTTGATATCCCGATTTCAAACTGTCTGAACAACAATCTCGGCAAAATTTATTTGCTGACGCAGTTCATGAGCGTGTCCTTGCATGAACACGTCCAGTCCTCGTTCCAGTTCGGCAGTTTCAGCAATAACTTCGTCCGACTGCTCGCGGCCCAGCAAACCCCGGATAGCACCGCGTGGTTCACCGGTACGGCCGATGCTGTCCGACAGGTGAAGATGCACCTGATGGACGAACGCCCCGACTACGTGGTCATCCTTTCCGGCGACCAACTCTACCGACTGGATTTCGCCCACGTGCTCCAGCAGCACATCGACAAACGCGCCGATGTCACGATCGCCACCAAACCAGTGTTCCGCGAAGAGGCCGGTGCGCTCGGCATCATGCAGATCGACGGCCAGAACCGCATCCTGCGTTTCGTCGAAAAGCCCGGCGACACCCCGGAACTCGACGACCTGCAGTCCCCAGGGAGTCAATATTTAGCCAGCATGGGTATCTACGTGTTTAACACCGCGCTGCTGTGGAAACTGTTAGAAGAGAATCCTGATAAGGACGACTTCGGCAAACACATCATTCCGAAAGCAATCGAAAGCCATTCCGTCTTTAGCTACGTGTACAACGGTTACTGGAAAGACATTGGAACCATCGGCATGTTCCACGAAGCCAATCTGGCGCTGACGGATACCTTGCCCGAGTTTGATTTCTACGATCCCAGCGGCACGATCTATTCGCGCCGCCGCAACCTGCCGCCCTCCAAGGTTGTTAACTGCTGGATTGACCGCGCCATCGTCACCGAAGGCTGCATCATTTCCGCTGAACGCTTGCAACACTCCTTGATCGGCGTGCGCGGCATCGTCGGCGAAAAAACCGTTGTCATCGACAGCTACTTGATGGGCGCCGACCATTACGATTGGGAGGCCGGTCCCGCCGAGGGCGCGCCGCCGATCGGTATCGGTTCGGGCTGTCATATCGAGAAGGCGATCATCGATAAGAATTGCCGCATCGGCAATAACGTCGTGATTTCTCCCGAGGGCAAAGAAGACGAGACCGTGACGGATTTGTACACCGTTCGTGATGGAGTGATCGTCATCCCGAAGAACACTATCATTCCCGACAACACCGTGCTGTAATTGTTGGGCCAATCGGGACGTGGACGACGTTGATCTCAATGAGGCTATCAACGTTGTGCTTTCTTTTACATCTGCGGTGAACGACTAGGGAAACCAAACGGTCGATGATCGAGGATGGTTTGCTTCTCAGCGGTATCCAGCGCGACCTAAAATGTCTCGCTGGATACCGGTCGATCAAGCAACTCGAAGCAGAGTACGGCAGGATCTTTACGGCCCATTGCACGGATCGGAAACGCGTCTACAGCGGGGTTCCCTTATCTTGGAGTGAAGGTGGAAAATATCCAGGCATCAAACGTGACACCATTTTAACTGCAGAATCTTTGACCCGGAACCGAATCGAGGTGACGGCGCCAGGAGGCGTCTTCCCCGGCCAGCAGTATAAATTTGTCCTCTTTCGCAAGGCCGGAGTTTGGAGGATCGACAATCTTCTCTCGAAGAATGGGGATGCCGAATGGCGTCGATCCTGCCTCTAGCTGCGCATTGGCTGAGGTGACTTTACGCGTCGGCCTTCTCTGGCTTGCGCGAACGAAGCAAGCGTTGGATCCATATCTAGGTGCGTCGAACGCCGGTCGCGCCATCAAACACATGGCAGTCTGCGCCATCGAAATCGAGTTGCAGGGACGACCCTGGACGGATCGGAATGGTCGAGGGGAGGCGCGCTTGGAGCTCGGTGTCGCCTTCAAGTTTGAGCAAGACGATCTGGGACTCACCGAGATGCTCCACGACGTCAACCGTCCCGGCGATCCCGCCAGTGACATGGTTTCCCGTCGGGGCGAGCCGTAGCTTTTCCGGACGAACCCCAAGCGTGGCCGGCCCGTTTTCCTGTTGCAGGGCGACGTCGATACCGGCGGCGCGGAAGCGTCCGTCGAGAATCTCGCCCTCGACCAAGTTCATCGCCGGGGTCCCAATGAAGCTGGCGACAAAGCGGTTGGCGGGCCGGTCGTAAACGTCGAGCGGCGCACCGACTTGTTGGATGCAACCTTCGTTCATCACGCAGATGCGGTCGCCCAAGGTCATCGCCTCAACTTGGTCATGGGTGACCAGCACCATGGTGGTTTGCAGTCGCTGGTGGAGGCGCTTGAGTTCCTGACGCATGCCAACGCGCATTTTCGCGTCGAGATTGGAGAGTGGTTCGTCGAGTAGGAATACGGAGGGATCACGAACGATCGCACGGCCGAGGGCGACGCGTTGACGCTGGCCGCCAGAGAGGGCCTTCGGACGGCGCTTGAGATAGTCGGTAAGACCAAGCGTTTCGGCGGTGCTGGACACCCGACGTTCGATCTCGGCTTTGGGCGTCTTCCGCAACTTCAGTCCGAACGACATATTCTTGTAGACGGTCATGTGTGGATACAGCGCGTAGTTTTGGAACACCATGGCGATGTCGCGGTCCTTGGCGGGAATGTCGTTTACGACCTGCTCGCCAATACTGCAGGTGCCTGCGGTGATCTCCTCGAGACCGGCGATCATCCGCAGCGTTGTCGTCTTTCCACAGCCGGAAGGCCCGACCAGCACCATGAACTCGCGGTCGCGAATTTCTAAGTCTGCCCCTTCCACCGCGACGACATCGCCGGGGTAGACTTTACGAACGTTCTTGAGGGTAACACTGGCCATGGGGCGTTGCTAACAGATGAACGCGGAGCGAGTCGAGTGCTTGCATGGGGCGATCACTCGGAACCATTTCCTGCCGCTGGTGCTTGAATAACAAAAGGCCGCGCGGCGAACGAGTCGGGCGCGGCCTCCTTGTCGGCATGAAGCCGGTTGCGGGTTCTTACCGGCCGGGGCTGAAACCAGGGCTGTAGCGGTAGGTCTTGAACGCCGAAGCGTTGCCCAGCGTGTCGACCGCGCGCAGGGTGTAGCTGCCACCATGTTTGGTGTTGATTTCTTTCAGCGAGTTGTTGGGCAGCGGGGTGATGCTGCCGTCGGCTTCGCGGAGTTCGAGAGTCTTCACGCCGGCGTCGTCTTTCGCATTGAAGCGGACGGACATGATGTTGCCTCGGTATTCAGGGGTGTGGGTGACGGTGGGTGCGTCAGCATCGACCCGGAATTTCGTTGTGCTGACTTGGCTGCGGCGACCGTTGGCGGCGAAGGAGCGCGCATGGAAGATGTGGACACCGGAAGTCTGCGGAACAGGGAGTCCGTTAATCATGGTTTGGTAGGCGCTGCCGTTCCAGCTGTATTCGAATCCGGCCACGCCGTTGTTCGGGCCAACCGGCTGCACTTGGATCTTGTTGTTCGGACCCGAAACCGGCACGCCCGCGACGTTCTTCATGGGTTGCTGGATGAGGATGTTGAAAGCCAATCCCTCCAAGATCTGGAGTCGCTGCACCGGTGTCGTGTATCCGAGCAGCCCTTGGTTACGGGCGGTGACGCGCCAGAAGTAAACACCCGGTTTCAGTTCGTTCTGGGGGACGACATTGAGTGCCGGGGTTTCCCGTTGTTCCATCATCGAAGCGAAGTCTTTTCGCTCTGAGAGTTCGAAGCGGTACGTTTGGGCGTTGGCGACAGCGTCCCAGTTGAGGCCGGGAGTCGGGTTCTCGACTTGGAAATTGGCGAACTTCTGGTCGACCTGCGGGGCGGCAGGGAGGTTCACTACTTGGAGGTTGAAGACGCCGTTTTGCTCAAGGGCTTTGATGCCTTTGCCATTATCGATGTTCACCGGTTCGTTCCCCGGGCTCATGGTCTGGGTTTTGCCGCCAGTTACTGCGAGAGTGGAGAGATTCCCTTTCTTGGTGACGCGCACGGTGGTGCCACGGATAAGGATCGCGAGTCCGGAGGCGTTCAAGTTGATGTTGTCATGGCGGGCGTCTTTGACCTTTTTGACTCTGCCGATGTATTCGCCGTCGTGAAGCGCGATCGAGGTGCGACGGGAATCTTTGGCGAGGTTTTTTGTCAGTTCAACCAACTCGATGGTGGTGCTTTCCATCAGTTCGTAGACAGAACTGTCAGGAAACTCGAGGTGGGCCGATGAGCCTTTGCCGGTGCGGATCAAACTTCCAGCAGGGCTGCGGTGGAGGGTACCGAGGACCTTCCATGATTTGCCGCCGTCCGTTGAGTTTTGCACGATGCCGTGTTTTGCCGCGAGAACGACTTCGAGATCAACGGTGGCCTTTTTGCGCGCCGTTTCAAGGGCACGTTCGGCCCAAACACCGGCCAGTTTTGCTTTGCGGATCGCGAACTCGAAGTTCCCATCTTGATGCTCTTTCAACGCCGCTTTGTAAAAATCCAAAGATTGCTTGTAGGCGTCGGGCGCGTAGGTCGCGGCAAACATTCCGTTGGCCTCTTCGATTTTCGCGATGGCCAACAATTCCATGCTCTCTACTTTCTCGATCCCTTTCGGAATGATCAGCGTGTCCCCCGGCTTGATCGCGTTTGGCGAGGCAATGTGCGGATTGGCCTGCATGATGATGTCGAGGCCAGTCGATGCATTGTTCAAATGAGCCAGAGCGATGTCACGCGGATCCTCATTCGCTTTCACGGTATAGCGGATGTACTCGAGATCAGTCTGACTATATCCTGTCAGGACAGTCGTGAAGAAGGCCGCAAGGAGAAGGTGGATCAAAGAACGTTTCATGAGGGAATTTTATATATGTTCAATTTGTAATCTATTGCCAAAACACACATTTTCAAGGAAAAACCGGGCCGTTTCGTATCGGCGGGTACATTTTAGAATCGGTTGTTCACGCTGCCCATAGAGACTGCAATTCTCTGTTCTGATGCCTACATACGACTTCCATGAGAGCTGCAAATCCGAGTTCCGACCAAAACTGGCCGCGTCGCTTGA
>Ga0209187_1001135_pt1 | contig 34149 bp, 26 predicted proteins | sample BantaG_FD_187430 | JGI IMG/M metagenome (GOLD analysis project Ga0209187, IMG submission 187430) | Marine algal microbial communities from Bantry Bay, Ireland - BantryBay_4 metaG (SPAdes) (version 2) | ecosystem: Host-associated > Algae > Red algae > Unclassified | place: Bantry Bay, Ireland...
GGTCGGAGGTTCGCGAGCATGCGGCGGCGCTCGAGTCGGCGCCGCCGCATGTCGAAGTCCTCGCCACGCTCGTCCGTGCCGGACTTGCAGTAAAAGGGATCAGCGGTCTGGCGTCGTCGCTGGAGGCGCTTGCCGAGACGCTCGACACGTCATGGCCGAGCCTGTTTCCCGCCGGCGACGAGGACGATCCGGACGAGCCGTGGTACGAACGCTCGAACCTGCTCGCCGACCTCGCGGCGGACCCTGACTTCGCCGAGGCGCTGCTGCGGACGCCGCTGGTCGACGTGCGCGGTATCGGCGCGTTCTCGGCGCGGGACATCGACATCGCCGAAGGGTCGGTGATCGGCTCCGAGGAGGAGCGTGCCCGCTGTCAATCGGGTCCGATCGATGCCGCCTTCGCCGAGGTCGACCTGGCGGTGCTGGGCCAGACCCGCGACGCGCTCGCCCGGGCGCGCGCCGCGGCCGAGAAGGCCGGCGCGACACTCGAGCGCGAGGTCGGCGCGGGTGGCGGTCGCGCGATGACCGAGATCGCCGACCGCGTGGGCCTGCTGCTCGCCCATGTCGAGCGGCGCGCGGCCGGGCGGCTCGACGCGGGTGCGGTCGAAGGGCCCGCCGCCAATGATCCCGCCAGCGATCCGACCACGGGGCCGGATGTCGCGGGCGCGACCGCTCTGTCGCCCGGTGCCGCGACGGTCCGCCGCACGGCGTCGGTCGTTACCGTCCTGCCCGATCACGAGGCGGTTCGCGCCGCGCTCGACGCGGTGGCGGCGTACTACGCGCGGCGCGAGCCCGGCAGTCCGGTCGCGGTGCTCGTCGCCCGCGCCAGAGCGCTGGTCGGGCGCGGTTTCTTCGAACTGCTCGGCGAACTCTGTCCGGCGACGGCGGCCGGCGACGACTTCCGCGCGCGTCTGTCGGCTTCGCCGCGCGACCCGCTCCTGACGCTGCTGAGCGAGGGATTCGGTCGTCATCTCGCGGGCGATTCCCCGAGCGGCGATGGCGCCGGCGGCGATGGCGCGAGCAGCGATGGCGCGAGCGGCGCTGTCGACGTCGCGTCGACGACGTCCGTCGACTCCCGGGACGCGGTGCTCGACACCCTCGACGACGTGCTCGCCTTCTACCGCGAGAACGAACCGTCGAGTCCGCTGCCGACGATTCTCGGCAAGGTCCGCGTGCTGGTGCCGCTCGAGCACGGCGCACTGCTCGACACCCTGCGTCGGGCACTCGCCGACGACGCCGCCGCGGTCGCGGCACTCGCCTCCACCGAAGACGCCTGAGGCGTCCCGCCCCTCAACAGCTCCAGGAGTGTGCCCCATGGCCAGTGGTCAGAAGTTCGTCGCGAGGAACCGCGCCCCCCGCGTGCAGATCGAGTACGACGTCGAGCTCTACGGCTCCGAGAAGAAGGTCCAGCTGCCCTTCGTCATGGGGGTGATGTCGGATCTTTCCGGCAACGCGGGCGAGGCCAAGGCGCGCATGGAGGACCGGAAGTTCAGCGAGGTCGATGTCGACAATTTCGACGACTACCTGAAGTCGACCAAGCCCAAGGTGCAGCTGAACGTGCCCAACGCCCTGACCGGCGAGGGCGAGATGAACGTCGAGCTCGCCTTCGAGAGCATGGACGACTTCTCCCCGGCGGCGATCGCGGCGAAGGTCGAGCCGCTGGCGAAGCTGCTCGAGGCGCGCACCGAACTCTCCAATCTGCGCACCTACATGGACGGCAAGGCCGGTGCCGAGGAGCTTCTGCAGAAGGTCCTCGAGGATCCGGCGCTGATGAAGACCCTGTCGGCGGCCCCCGCGCCGACCGCAGACGACAAGGAGGGCTGAGCGGATGGCTGCCAAGAAGGAAGCTGCGGTCGCGGCGACGGAGGAGGTCCTCGCGGAGGACGATTTCTCGGCGCTGCTCGAGAAGGAGTTCCGGCCGAAGTCGGACGAATCGCGCGACGCGGTCGCCCGTGCCGTGCAGACGCTGGCCGCGCAGGCGCTCGAGGACACCGCGGTCATCGGCGCCGATGTCGGCGACACCATCGCCGGGATCATCCAGGGGATCGACGAGAAGCTGTCCGCGCAGGTCAATCTCATCCTGCATCACGCCGAGTACACGAAGCTCGAGGGCGCGTGGCGCGGTCTCCACCACCTGGTCAACAACACCGAGACCGACGAGCTTCTGAAGATCCGCGTCATGAACGTCGAGAAGAAGGAACTCGGCAAGACCTTCAAGAAGTTCAAGGGCACCAGCTGGGACCAGAGCCCGCTGTTCAAGAAGATCTACGGCGCGGAGTACGACCAGCTCGGCGGCGAGCCCTACGGCTGCCTGGTCGGCGACTACCACTTCGATCACCGTGCGCCCGATCTCGAGATCCTGAACGGCATGAAGCAGGTCGCGGCCGCGGCCCACGCGCCGTTCATCACCGGGGCCTCTCCCGAGACCCTGCAGATGGACTCCTGGGACGAGCTGGCGAACCCGCGCGACCTGACCAAGATCCTGTCCACCCCCGAGTACGCCGGCTGGAACTCGCTCCGGGAGTCCGAGGACGCGAGGTACCTGGGACTCGCCATGCCGCGTTTCCTCGCACGCGTGCCGTACGGCGCCGATACCGACCCGGTCGACGAGTTCGACTTCGAGGAGAACGTGCGCGAAGGCGACGAAGGGTATGTGTGGGCGAACTCGGCCTACGCCATGGCCGTCAACATCAACCGCTCGTTCAAGGAGTACGGCTGGTGCTCGCGCATTCGCGGGGTCGAGTCCGGCGGAGCGGTGGAGGGCCTGCCGGTGCACACCTTCCCCTCCGACGACGGTGGCGTGGACATGCAGTGCCCGGTCGAGGTCTCGATCGGTGACCGTCGCGAGGCGGAACTCGCCAAGAACGGCTTCATGCCGCTCCTGCACCGGAAGAACACCGACACGGCCGCCTTCATCGGCGCGCAGTCCCTGCAGAAGCCGGCGGAGTACGAGAACCCGGACGCCACGGCCAACGCGCAACTCGCCGCGCGACTGCCCTATCTCTTCGCAACCTGCCGCTTCGCGCACTACCTCAAGTGCATGGTCCGCGACAAGGTCGGCTCCTTCAAGGAGCGCGAGGACATGCAGCGCTACCTGCAGGACTGGATCACCCAGTACGTGGACGGGGATCCGGCGAACTCCGGCGAACTGATCAAGGCGCGCAAGCCGCTGGCGGCCGCCGAAGTGGTGGTCGAGGAGGTCGAGGGCAACCCCGGCTACTACGCCTCCAAGTTCTTCCTCCGACCTCACTACCAGCTCGAAGGCCTGTCCGTCTCGCTACGGCTCGTCTCGAAGCTGCCGAGTGCGGGCGGCTGACGACAGGCCGAGAGAACGACGGCGATCGCGCGCGTCCGAGCGCGCGCTCGTCTGACCCCACCGACCCGAATCGACGACATCAACCAGGAGAAGCACCATGGCCGTAGACATGTTCCTCAAGCTCGAGGGTATCGACGGCGAGGCGCAGGACGCCGCGCACAAGGACGAGATCGACGTTCTGGCCTGGAGCTGGGGTGCCAGCCAGAGCGGCACGACCCACATGGGCAAGGGCGGCGGTGGCGGCAAGGCCAACATCCAGGATCTCTCCTTCACACACTACGTCGACTCGGCGACGAACAACCTGCTGCAGCGCGTGTTCGACGGCAAGCACATCAAGGAGGGCACGCTGGTCGTCCGCAAGGCCGGTGGCTCGCCGCTCGAGTACCTCACCATCAAGATGACGGACATCATGGTGGCGTCGGTCGACACGGGTGGGTCCGGTGGCGAGGATCGTCTGACCGAGAACGTCACGCTCAACTTCTCGGTCGTCGATCTGACCTACAAGCCGCAGAAGGAGGATGGCTCGGCCGACGCGGACAGGAAGGCCGGCTGGGACATCGCCGAGAACAAGACCACCGTCTGACGCGCGCGGCCGACGGAGTCGACGGACATGGACGACACGGCCGAGGCGCGGCTCGCCGCGGGCGACCCTCACGGTGCGCTCGCGGCCTTGCAGGCACGGGTGCGCGAGCGCCCGGCCGATCCGGCGGCCCGCGTGTTCCTGTTCCAGCTGCTGTGTGTGCTCGGGCAGTGGTCGCGCGCCGGAAATCAGCTCGAGGTGGCCGCCGAGATGGATCCGGCGGCCTTGCTGATGGCGCAGACGTATCGGGAGCTGCTGCGCTGTGAAGTGATGCGCGAGGCGGTGTTCGACGGACGTCGCGCGCCGATGGTGATGGGCGAGCCTCCCGCCTGGATGGCGCCGCTCGTGCAGGCATTGCCGTTCGCGGCCGCCGGTGATGGCGAGAGGGCGGCGGCGCTCGCCGCGGAAGCCTTCGAGCTCGCGCCCGGTTCGACGGGCTCCCTCGAGGTCCGGCGGGCGCACACATCCGACGCTGCCGGCAGGGCCGACGCCGACAACTCCGGCCACGCCGTCGCGGGCGCTGGAGAGTCCGGCGCATCGGACGGGGCCTCGTCGGCGCGCCTCGCCGCGCGGCCCGACGCGATCCCCTTCGACTGGATCGGGGACGCCGACATGCGGCTCGGCCCGGTGCTCGAGGCGATGATCGACGGCAAGTACTACTGGGTCCCCTTCGAGCGACTCGACAGCCTCGTCATCGACGCCCCCGACGACTTGCGTGACCTCGTCTGGACGTCAGCGAGTTTCACCTGGCAAGGCGGCGGCGAGAGCGTGGGCTTCGTGCCGACCCGCTACCCGAGGCGAAGCAGGACAGCTGCCGGCGGCGAGAGTGCCCGCGACGACGAAAACGGTCGTGACGCGGACCGGGAAGCCGGGTCGCTGGCCGACGAACCGGCGTGCCTGATGTCGCGTCGCACCGAATGGCAGGCGCTCGAGAACGACTACTTCATCGGCCATGGGCAGCGCCTGTTCGCGAGTTCCGCCGGCGATCATGCGCTGCTCGAGTGCGGGGCGCTGCGCTTCGACGCGGTAGCGGCCGACTGATGGTCGCCGCGCCGCGTGAACGACTGCTGCCGTCGCTGCTGGATCGACTGCGGGACGAGGCCCCGGAGCAGCGCGCCGAGGGACGGGAGCGGCGTGTGTTCACGATGGCCGATCTGCGACGCGCGGTGCGACGCGATCTCGAATGGCTGCTGAACACCGTCAACCTGGAAGCCGTCTCCAGCCTCGATGCCGAGCCCGAGGTACGCGACTCGGTCATCAACTTCGGCATGCCCGCCCTGTCCGGCGTGACCCCGAACCAGGCCGGCAGAGCGCATCTGCAGAAGCGGCTGCACGAGGCGATCCTCGCCTTCGAACCTCGCATACTGGCCGACTCGCTGCGTGTCGTGCTCGAGACCGGGGACGGTGCCGAACTCGACGGCGGTGCGCTGGTGTTCCGCATCGAGGGCATGCTCTGGGGACAACCCTTGCCCGAAGCGCTGTTCCTGCGCACCGAGATCGACCTCGATCGCGGCGACGCGACGGTGATCGAAGCCTGATGGACCCGCGGCTCCTGCATCACTACCGGCGCGAGCTTCAGCACGTGCGGGAGTCGGGCGGCGAGTTCGCTCGCGAGTTCCCCAAGATCGCCGGCCGGCTCGGACTCGAGAGTCTCGAGTGCGCCGACCCCTACGTGGAGCGTCTGCTCGAGGGCTTCGCCTTCGTCGCCGCCCGCACGCAGCTCAAGATCGAGAGCAGTCGCGGTGCGCTGGCCCGTCACCTCCTCGAGACGGTTCACCCCTCGGCGCTCGCGCCGCTGCCCTCGATGCTCATCGCCGAGTTCGCGCCGTCGCTCGAGGAAGGCTCCCTGGCCGAGGGTTTCACCCTCGCGCGCGGTACGCAGTTGCGCGGACCACGCATCGACGGGCAGGCGGACTGCGTGTTCCTGACCGCCTCCCCTGTGACGCTCTGGCCCTTGCGCGTCGCGGCGGTCACGCCGCTCGCCTCGGCCGCCGCCATCGAGGCCCGTGGTGTGCGGGTCGCGCGCGATATCCGTGCCGGTCTCGCGATCGAACTCGAGACGACTGGCGGTCATCGCCTCGCCGAGTTGCCGCTGGACGATCTGCTCCTGCACCTGCACGGCAGCGACGGGGTCGGCGCGACGCTGTACGAACAGGTGTTCGCGCACACGCGCCAGATCGGTCTCGCGGCCGACGGCGAGGAACTCCGATCGGCACGCGGGCCGGTCCGGCTGGAACGACACGGCTTCGACGACGAGGACGCGCTGCTGCCGGTCGACGATCGGCAGTTCCAGGGTGAGCGACTGCTGCAGGAGTACTTCGCGCTGCCGGCACGCTTCCGCTTCGCGCGCCTCCGCGGGCTCGGCGGGCCGCTCGCCGCCTGCCCGGCGGAGCGGGTGACGGTCGTGCTCCAGTTCGATGCCCCTCTCGGGGAACTCGGCGACAGCCTGAGCGAAGGCAACGTGCGGCTCGGCTGCGTGCCGGCCATCAACCTCTTTCCGAAGACGGCCGACCGGGTGCGACTCGACGGGGGCGCCCTGCATCGGCACGTCGTGCCCGATCGCACGCGACCGCTTGACTACGAGGTCCATTCGATCGAGAAGGTCAGCGGGATCGCCGCGACGGCCGCCGGCAACCGCCGCTTCGCGCCGCTCTTCGGCGTTCCGGACGCGGCCACGCTCGGCGAGGGCGAGCACGGTCGCGGGCACGACGCGAGCGATGAGGCGGGTGACGGGCACGGCGCCGGTCGAGGCGGCGCTCGAGGTGGCCCTCGGGCGGGCACCGGCGCCGCCCGTCGAGCGGCGGGCGGCGCCGACGGCACGAGCGCGTACTACACGCTCGAACGCCAGCATCGGCTGCCGTCCACGCGCCGGCGACGCGCGGGCGGTCGCTCGAGCTATATCGGCAGCGAGATGTTCGTGTCGATCGTGGACGGCGCCAATGCCCCCTACGATCCCGCGCTGCGACAGCTCGCGATCGAGCTCATGTGCACCAACCGCGACCTGCCCCTGCATCTGCCGCTCGGCACCGGTCGCTCGGACTTCACCCTGGACGTCGGTGCACCGGTGGACGGCGTCCGCTGCCTCGTCGGCCCGACCCCGCCGCGCGCGTCGCGAACCGACAGCGACGAGGCCTGGCGCCTGGTCAGTGCGCTGAGCCTGAACCATCTGTCGATCGACGACGACGGTTCCGGGCAGGGCGCGGCGCTGCTGCGGCGCATGCTGGAACTCCGCACCGCGTCCGGCGACGCCAGTGCACGACGCCAACTCGAGGGCATCGTCACGGTGTCGAGCGAACGGGTCGTGCGCCAGCGTCGGCATGCCGGGCGCATCGATCTCGCGCACGGACTCGAGATCACGCTCGAGACCGACGAGAGCGCCTTCGAAGGGGGCGGTGTCTACCTGCTCGGCGCGGTGCTGGAGCGGTATTTCGCCCGTCACGCGAGCATCAACTCGTTCACCGAGACGGTGCTTCGCAGTCTTCAGCGCCAGGAGATCGCGCGCTGGCCGGTACGACTCGGCGGGCGGTCGCTCGCATGAACGACGCGGGCGCAGACGGCCGCGGCGTGTCGCCCGAGGACGAGCGGGGCGTGGCGTTCGAAGACGGGCGGCCGGACGATGATCCGCTCGACGGCGACTTGCGGTCCGCACTTCGTCGCCTCGAGTGCAGCGATCCGTCGCGCCCGCGCCTCGGGCGGGCGGTGCGTCTGTCGGAGGAGGTCGTGCGCTTGTCGCAGACCGTGTCGCTCGGTTTCGGTGGCCAGTCCCTGGTCCGTCTCGAGCGCGTAAAGGGGCCGCGTCCCTGGCGCCTGCACTGTCGCTACCCGGGCCTGTTCGGCTCGAGCGGACCGTTGCCGCTGCACCTGACGGAGGAGGCGGACCGGCGCGCGCGGCACGACCGGGACGCGAGCACGCGCGAGTTCATCGACCTGTTCAACCATCGCCTGATCGCGCTGTTCTATCGCGCCTGGGCGGACGCCGAGCCGGCGATCGCCGGTGACCGCCCGGACGAGAACCCCTTCGCCGACATGCTCGGCGCGCTCGGCGGCTTCATCGAGCCGGCAAGTCGAGGGCGCGACGCCGTGCCGGACGCGCTGCGTCAGGGCAGCGCGATGTGGTTCGGCCCGAGCGCGCGCTCGCCGGACGGTCTGCGCGCCCTGTTGCGTCGCCACCTCGGCATCGACGCCCGCGTCGTCGAATCGAGCGGCGGCTGGACACCGCTTCCCGAGGGGGCTCGCTGCGCCCTCGGGGGTGGCGGGCGTCGGGATCGCCACCGTCTGGGCGAGCATCTGCTCGGGCGACGTGGCTGGTGCGCGAACGGCACCTTCCGCCTCGTGGTGCGCGTTCCCGACCGGGAGGCCTTCGAGTCCCTGAGCCGCGCCGGTCGCTCGCTCGACGTGCTCGGCGACCTGGTCCGCACCTATGTCGGCGACGAACTCGCCTGGGAGCTGGAGCTTGCCTTGCCCGCGACCGCTGCCCGGCCGGTCACGCTCGGGTCGCGTGGCGCACGACTCGGGCGCGACGCCTGGCTCGCGCCGGGGGGCGCGCCGCGCTGTCGTCTGCGCCTCGACGAGGCGCGCCGCCGCCGCATCCGTGGCGAGAAGGAGCAGGGGCCACATCCTGCGGACGAGGAAGCGCCGTCTCCGGTCGACGAGATCGATGCCGCGACGACGTCGGTGGACGACACGACGCGCATCCCGCCTCCCGATGAAACCCCGACCGTCGTCAACCGCGAGCCTCGCCCATGAGCACCGACATCAGCCGCGCCAACCTGTTCGGCAAGCTCAACGACATCGGCTACGGCTCGATCGAGAGCGCGACGAAGGTGGCGCGCCTGCGCGCCAACGCCTACGTGGAACTCGCGCACTGGATCGACCAGATCGTCAACCAGCAGGACAGCGACCTGCACCGCATCGTCCGGCATTTCGAGCTCGACGGCTCGCGACTCGCGAGCGACATCACCGCCTCCCTCGATCGACTGCCGACGGGCGCGACCGCGATCTCGGACTTCAGCGACGATGTCTCGTCGACGGTCGAACGGGGCTGGGTCTACTCGACGCTGCTGTTCGGCGACGCGAGCATCCGGACCGGGCATCTGATCGTCGGCGCGTTGAAGACCCCGAACCTGGCGCGCCGTCTCGAGAGCATCTCGCCGCTCTTCGGCAAGCTCTCCCTCGAGCGTCTGTGCGAGGACTTCGACGACATCGTCGGCGGCTCCCCGGAGGATCGCCTCGATGCCCGGGACGGCTTCCGTCTGGGCACCGGTGACGCCTCCGGCGTCGAGGGCGGCGAGGGCGACGGCATGGCGCCCGCCGCGATGGGCAAGCGCGAGGCGCTCGAGCGCTACACGACGAGCCTCACCGACGCCGCGCGCCGCGGCAAGGGGGATCCGATCGTCGGCCGCGACACCGAGATCCGCCAGATGATCGACGTGCTGATGCGACGTCGTCAGAACAACCCCATCCTCACCGGCGAGGCGGGCGTCGGCAAGACCGCCGTGGTCGAGGGCTTCGCGCAACGCATCGCCCGCGGGGACGTGCCGCCGGCGCTCGTCGGGGTGGATCTGCGCGCGCTCGACATCGGTCTCCTTCAGGCGGGCGCCAGCATGAAGGGCGAGTTCGAGAAGCGACTCCGCCAGGTGATCGAGGAGGTGCAGGCGTCCGCCACGCCGATCATCCTGTTCATCGACGAGGCGCACACCCTGATCGGTGCCGGCGGGGCGGCCGGCACCGGCGACGCCGCCAACCTGCTCAAGCCCGCACTGGCTCGCGGCGAACTGCGGACCGTGGCGGCGACCACCTGGGCCGAGTACAAGCAGCACATCGAGAAGGACCCGGCACTCACCCGGCGCTTCGAGGTGGTCAAGGTCGAGGAGCCCGTCGAGCCGCAGGCGGTGCTGATGCTGCGGGGCATCGTCGGCACGATGGAGGCCCACCACCAGCTCGAGATCCTCGACGAGGCGCTCGAGTCCGCCGTGCGCCTCTCGAGCCGCTACATCCCCGCGCGGCAGCTGCCCGACAAGGCGGTGAGCCTGCTCGACACGGCCGCCGCCCGCGTCTCCATCAGTCGCCACGCCGTCCCGCCCGCGCTCGACGACGCGAGAAAGCGCATCGAGGCGCTCGAGCGCGAGCAGGGCATCGTCGAACGCGAGGGCGCCGTCGGCATGGACACGAGCGAGCGGCTGGAGCGTGTCACCGGCGCGCTCGCCGAGGAGCGCGAGCGCGAGCGCGAGCTGACCGGTCGGTGGGACGCGGAACGCGCCTTGATGACCCGCATCCTCGAAGCCCGTGCGTCGCTGCGCGGCGATGCCGAAGCGCCGGAGACGCCGGCCACGAGCACCGCCGATGGCGTGGCCGGTGACGCGGTGGCGAACGACGTCGTGGACGGCGGCGGATCGGCAGACGATGAGGACTCCGTCGGCTCGGAGAACGAGAGCACGTCGCCCGCGACCGGGTCGGCCGGCCGGAGCGCCGAACCGCCGAGCGGGGCCGAGCGCGAGTCGCTGCTCGCCGAGCTCACGGCCGCACGTGCCGAGCTCGCGGCGATTCAAGGCGACGCGCCGCTGATCCTCGCCGACGTCGACGCCCAGGCGGTCGCCGCCGTCGTGCAGGACTGGACCGGCGTTCCGGTCGGGCGGATGGTCAAGAACGAGATCGAGACGGTGCTCAACCTCGTCGAGCTGATGAACCGCCGCATCATCGGTCAACGCCACGCGCTCGAGATGATCGCCAAGCGCATCCAGACCTCCCGTGCCCACCTCGACAACCCCGACAAGCCCATCGGGGTGTTCATGCTCGCCGGCTCCTCCGGCGTCGGCAAGACCGAGACCGCGCTCGCGCTCGCCGACACGCTCTACGGTGGCGAGCAGAACATCATCACGATCAACATGAGCGAGTTTCAGGAGGCGCACACGGTCTCGACGCTCAAGGGCGCGCCGCCCGGCTACGTCGGCTACGGCGAGGGCGGGGTGCTGACCGAGGCGGTACGGCGGCGACCCTACAGCGTGGTGCTCCTCGACGAAGTGGAGAAGGCGCACTCCGACGTGCACGAGATCTTCTTCCAGGTCTTCGACAAGGGCTGGATGGAGGACGGGGAAGGGCGTGTCATCGACTTTCGCAACACGCTGATCCTGCTGACCACGAACGCCGGCACCGATCTCATCACGGGTCTCTGCAAGGATCCGGAGCTGATGCCGAGCGCCGAGGGCATGGCGACCGCCCTGCGCGAGCCGCTGCTCAAGGTGTTCCCGCCCGCGCTGCTCGGACGCCTCGTGACGATTCCCTACTACCCGCTCGACGACGGGATGATCGGGCGGATCGCCGCCTTGCAACTCGGCCGCATCCAGCGCCGCGTGCGCGAGCAACACGCGATCGACTTCGACTGGGACGAGGACGTCGTCGCGCTGATCACCCGCCGCTGCAGCGAACTCGACAGCGGCGGACGGATGATCGACGCGATCCTGACCAACACGATGCTGCCGGCGGTGAGTCGCGAGCTCCTGGAGCGGCAGTTCAGCGACGGTGATCGCGTCGCGCGCATCCGGGTGTCCGTCGCGGACGACGGTTTCGCGTACGAGATGAGCTGACGGAGACGGACCGATGGCCGACATGTTCAAGCGGACGATCACCGCGCACGATTGCACGAACCTCGTCGGGGTGATGCCCGGGCGGCCGATATTTCAGCTCGACTACCCGGACGGCAGCGTGGTGGTCAAGCCGGAGTCGGGCGGAACCCCGATAGACTTCCGGCACGTGTCCCGCGTGATGCGCATCGCCGATCCCGAGTCGGCGGCCGTCGCGCTGACCAATCGTGAGCGCGCGTCGCTCGCGCTGCTCGCCGTGCGGTTCTGGTGCAACGAGCTGGCGGCCGTCATGGAGAGCGCGCCCGTCTGGCAGAAGATGAACTTGCAGACGCACATGTGCGATCTCCGGGAGGCGGCGGAGAAGCGGGCCGGAAAGGACGACGGAGTGGTCAACAAGACCGATGTCCGACGCTTCGCCACGACGCTGAATCGCGAGGGGGGACTCGAGCAGCTGGGCCGCATCTGTGCCGCCGACGCCTTCTCGGCGAACAACGATCGCTTTTGCTTCGACGAGTGGTACGGGATGAACCCGGGGGGTGGCGCGAACGGCGAGAATCACGAAGGGGCAGCGCTCCGATGCCTGCGCAACGTCGGCAACGTGTTCATCGTCACGGCGGACGATGGTCTCGATCACCTGTCCGGGCTCGACATGTTCGATCCCAATACCCGGTTCCGAAGCTGGGACGAGTCGATCGCGACCGTCGAGAACACCTTCAACGAAAGGTGGCCCGGCCGCCTGCTCTCGCCCTGGGGCAGCGACGTGCGGGAAGCGTTCTCGCAGGCCGTGGTCGAGGACCTCGAGACGGTACTCGGCGAGCGCAACCGGCGGTTCTGCTTCGCGCGCAAGAAGCGGCTCGTGAAAGGCGCCGAGCAGCGAGTGCTGGCGGGCATAGAGGCCGGCGCGGCCAGTCTGCGCAGCCGTTTCGTCGGCCCCGGCCGGACGCCGAAGGACCCCAGGGCCCGGGACTGCCTGAAGGAACGCTTCCGTCTGCTCGGCTGGATCGACTGAGGACTGACGCGCGGTGCCTACAGCAACCCAGCAACATCGTCCGGTCAAGGTCTTCACCGCGCTGGACGACGACGTCCTGCTGTTCGGCTCGATGAGCGGGACCGAACGCCTGAGCACGCTGTTCGACTACACGCTCACGCTCGTCTCCGAGCGCGACGACATCGACCCCGCCAGCCTGCTCGGCACCGACCTGACGGTCGAGCTGGAACTCACGGCGGGCGGCGTGCGTCACTTCCACGGCCACGTGGCCGACTTCGGCGATGCACCGCGCGAGGAGGGCGACCTGTACGCCTACTCGCTGACGTTGCGCCCGTGGATGTGGTTCCTGACACGCACCGCCGACTGCCGCATCTTCCAGGACATGAGCGTGCCGGACATCGTTCGAGAGATCACGGGCGACGCGGGCTTCACCGACATCGACGACGAGCTCACCGAGAGCTTCCCTCCCTGGAACTATTGCGTGCAGTACCGCGAGACCGACTACGCGTTCGTCGCGCGTCTGCTCGAGCAGGAGGGCATCCACTACTACTTCCGGCACGAGCGTGGTCGGCATGCGCTGGTGCTCGCGGACGGCGGCTCGGGCCACGAGACCGTGCCGAACTACGCGGACGTCCCTCTGCTCCCGCCGGATTCCATCGAACGTCGAGAACGCGATCATCTCGTCGAGTGGCGGGTCGGCCGATACTTCCACACCGGAAGATTCGCCGTCGGCGACTTCAACTTCGAGACGCCGTCGGCGAACCTGGTGGCCGAGCGGTGGGGCTCGGTCGAGCATGTGCGCGCCGACTTCGAGGTGTTCGACTACCCCGGCGAGCACACGGACAAGGCGCAGGGGGACACGCGAGCGAAGGTCTTGCTCGACGCGGCGGATTCGCGGCGTGAGATCGCCCGGGGCCACGGGACCGCTCGCGGCCTGCAGGCCGGCAGCCGTTTCGCCTTGAGCGGCTCCCCCCGGGCCAGCGATAACGACGAGTACCTGGTCGTCGCCTCCACCTGCACGTTCGCGTTCGACAACTTCAGAAGCAGCGGCGGCGATGGCGGCATGACCTTCGGATGTGACGTCGAGGCGACCGCTGCCCACGCCCCCTGGCGCCCGGCCCGGACGACACCGAGGCCGATCGTCCGCGGCCCGCAGACCGCGATCGTGGTCGGCCCGAGCGGCGAGGAGATCTGGACCGATCGCTTCGGCCGCGTGAAGCTCCAGTTTCACTGGGATCGCTACGGCGGCGCCGACGAGAACAGCTCCTGCTGGGTGCGCGTCTCCCAGCTCTGGGCCGGCAAGGGCTGGGGCGCGATGCACGTCCCCCGCATCGGCCACGAGGTCATCGTCGAGTTCCTAGAGGGCGACCCCGACCGCCCCATCGTCACCGGCCGCGTCTACAACGGCGAGAACGCGGTGCCGCACCCGCTCCCCGCGAGTGCCACGCAGAGCGGCATCAAGAGCCGAAGCTCCAAGGGCGGCTCCGCGGCGAACTTCAACGAGATCCGCATGGAGGACAAGAAGGGCGCCGAGCAGCTCTACGTCCACGCGGAGAAGGATCAGGTCAACGTCGTCGAGAACGACGAGAGCACGTCGGTAGGGCACGACCGCTCGGAGAGCATCGGCAACGACGAGCGCATCGAGATCGGCAACGACCGCACCGAGAGCGTCGGCCGCAACGAGACGATCACGATCGGGTCCGCTCGCCGCGAGACGGTCGGTGCCGACGAGGACGTCTCGATCGGTGGAAGTCGCTCGGTCACGATCGCCCGCAACAAGGCCGAGACCGTCGGCGTCAACAAGGCGGAAGTCATCGGCGTCGCCAAGGAGCTGGGCATCGGAGGGACCTATGCCGTCGTGGTCGGGGGTGACGTCGGCGAAAAGTTCGGCGCGGACCAGAGCACGGCCGTCGCCGGCGGTCACACCAGAACGGTAGGCGCCGATCAGGGGCTGACGGTCGGCAAGAATCGAAGTGTCTCGGTCGGCGACGACCTGGTGGTGGTGGCGGGCAAGACCATCACGCTGACGGCCGGCGAATCGATCAGCATCGTGACTGGGAAGGCCAGCATCACCTTGAAGAAGGACGGCACGGTCGACATTCGCGGCGCCGACATCACGGTCGAGGGGAGTGGTCAGGTCGACGTCAAGTCGAAGAAGAATGTCGTCGTGAAGGGCAGGAAGATCCTTCAGAACTGAGGGTGACGCGCACGACGAACCGGCAGGCCGACGGGCGGGCACTCGGAGAATCGTCGGCAAGAGCGTCGCACGACAACAGCGGAGAACGCATGAGAGACCGATCGACGGGCGAACCCGACCGGGATGCCGCGGCCTGCGATGCCGAGCGTGAGGCGGTGGCAACGCCGACACCCGCTCCGGCGAGCGGAACGCACGGCGTGGTCATCGGCGTGCTGGCGGGCGTCGATGATCGCGGTCGGCCTCTGGTGGCCTATGCGGGAAATCCGCAACTCTTGCCTGTCGCGGCCCGATCGACCGGCAACGTCGATCCGGCCGCGGCGGGGCGGGAAGTCGCGCTGCTGTTCGAGGGCGGCGACATCGCGAAACCACTCCTCATCGGCATCGTCCAGTCGGAGCGGCACACGGGGGGCAGCGACTCGCGACCATACGGAACCGTCGACGCTGCGGGAACGCCCGATGAATGCAGCCAGACCACGTCCGACCGGACCGAGTTGCTCGTCGACGAGGAACGCGTCGACATCGAGGCGCGCGAACGCATCGTGCTGCGCTGCGGCAAGGCGAGCATCACCTTGACGCGCGCAGGCAAGGTCATCATTCGGGGCGCGTACGTATCGAGTCGCTCGTCGGGTGCGAACCGCATCAAGGGCGGTTCCGTGCAAATCAACTGACGCGCGGCCGTGCCACCCATCGTCGAGAACGTCGTGTTGCAGCACGCGGAGAACGCCTGCGCCCTATGGTCGCAACGCACCGACGCGGTCACTCAGCCGCACTACAACCTCGCGGATCTCGCCGACCTGGATCAGCGCCTCGAGGCCAACCTCTGGGGCTTGCGAATCGCGGGTCCGCAGGCCGATCCGCTGGTCGCCGACTTCATCGATCCCGACGAGGCGGGCAACCGCTTCGTCCGGACTCTATTCTCGCTGGAGCGCGGAGACCGGGAGACGTTTCGCAATCTTCTCGACGCCGCCGAGAGCGATTCGGACGCGTTGGCCGAGATGCGCTCCGCGCTCGCATGGGTGGACGCCCGTCACCTCGAGGGCATCGTGCGCGCGTTGCTCGACGACTCATCGGTCGCTGCAACCTTGCTCGGTCTCGCCGGCTGTGTCGCGCACGGACGAAGTCCCGGCGGCTACTTGAAGCGACACATCGAACATGCCGACTCGCGTGTCCGCTGCGCGGCGATGCGCGTCGCGGCCGACAGCGGCGAACACGCGCTGCTCGCCGCCGTCGATGTCGACTCCACGCCGGCCGACCCGAGCGAGCGGTACGAAAGAGCCCGTCTTCTGGCGTTGCTGGGCGAGCGTCGGTTGGCGAAGAACGAACTCGAGCAGCTGGCGTTGTCGGACGGCGGCCTGCAGAGCGCCGCCACGGCTCTGTTCGTGCAGATCGCGACATCGGAGGAGGCGCGTTCACTGCTCCGGACCATCAACCGCGATCCCGAACGCGCGCGCGACGTCGTTCGCGGCTTCGGATTGACGGGAGATCCGATCGCGCTCGAGTGGCTCATCGAGCGAATCGAGGCGCCCTTGCAAGCGCGCCTTGCCGGGGAGGCGATCGCCACGATTACCGGGTTCGACCTCGCTCTGGAGAATCTGGACAAGACGGATCCTCCCGAAGGTTTCGATGAGGGCCCCGACGATGACCCGAGTCATGACGACGTCTCTCTCGATGAGGATGACAATCTGCCCTGGCCCGACGCCGAGCGGATCGCGGATCGATGGCACGAATCCGTCGGTCTGAAGAAAGGTCGTCAGTACCTCGACGGGCGAGAGCGAACCCGGCCCGAGCTGGAACACGTGCTCGCGAACGGCTACCAGCGCCAGCGTGCAGCGGCTGCCCTCCAGTTGGGTCTCCTTGCGCCGTCAACGCGCCACGCGGACATCGGCCTGCCGACCGCGCGTCAGCAAACGGGTGCAGATCGGCTGGCACCCGGAGCGACGGGATGAACCGCGGGTGCAGATAACGACGAACGACACGGGGGCGGTGTCCGGCCGCTTCCAGCCGTTCGACAAGCTGCGTTCCGTTCGGCAATCCGGTGCCGTTCGGGCTCGAACTGCATTGCACGCCACGGATTGCACCGGTACGAAGTCCACGCGTCACAGGGCTCAGTCCGGCATTAGATGGCCGAAGAAGTAGCGCCTGCCAGGCTCGTACCTTGACAGGTCGCCATCGAGGATCTCCGACATAACCTCGGCTGCACCCAGTTGAAAAAACTCGCCCTGCTTGTTGGAAAATCCGGAACAATTAACCCCTGTGGCAGCCTCAAGAACCGTGCGCTCGTGGGAAATTCGATCTATCTGCAATTCATCCGCCAATAGCCGCTTGTTCAAGCGATCGGCTAAAGGTGCGACGGCGAAAGGTATGGCGCCGATAATCTTTGTAGTTTTCAGTGCCGTTCGGAGATCAACGCAGGTATTGCGGACCATGACCGCATAGCCTTCTTTGTCAATTACGTCCTCGTATCGCCTACCACCATCGTCAGGCGTATCTAGTTCGACCTGGTCTTCATCCGCACCCCACCAGATCGGGCCGTTCTCCGGCTCCAGTAAGTACGACAGGGTACGCTCAATCTCGTAGCGGACGTCTTCGGTGTCCGACTGGCGATGGAGATCCAACAGCGGCTCCACTGCGCGCAGGTCGCAAGCGTACCCGTATAGAATAGCAAGGTAATTCTGCGTTGCCGGGTCGCTCTGCAGATCGCGCAGGTTTGTACCCAACCGAGCGATGTCTTCCCATGAGCTCGCATACGAGAAGAGTGCTATCGATGCGTGCCAAAATGTCCCCGCGCTGTAAGATCGCAACAACCGCTCGATACGGTGCAGTTCGGAAAAATTGCCGCGCTGAGCACGCACCAGGACAGCGCCCAGCACATCCCAACAGTTAGTGCTTTTCAAGGCAGCCTCGGACATGTATTTATCAGCGTCCGCGGAGTGGATGTGAGATCCCAAGGTAAGTTCAAGCAGCGCTGGCCCATTATCCATACTTCACATTTCCCATATGTCATTCACCTACTGTATTTGTTCCAGCCCCCACTGCCACGCCTCAATAATATTGCATTCTTCCTGGTCCATTAGCGTGTTGGGAATTACGTTGTTGGCGCTATTGCATCCCCCAGCCTTACCGGGAGTGCTGTGATTGAGTTTTGTTTGTTCTGCAACCTTGGTCTTTATTCCTTCGTTCGTTTGTGCATCTGCCCATGTCTTTACGACAGCCGCTTTCGCTAATTTGTCGAAGAAGCGCTTCTGCACCTGCGCTACGGTTTTGGTAGTCATGCTGCCGTCGCCCTTGCTGCTTTTATAACTGGACTTAGCACCGATGGGCACATCGAGGTAGGTGCCGCACCGCTTGCCGTCTGCTTCACTAACATTCGGGCAGGCCGGCTCGCCGCGTGATCGAGCCTCACGCTGCTTTTTCTTGGCGGCTAACATTAAAACCAATACCTTCTTTTTGGATTCCTGTTTCTTAGTCATGCTATCGATGCGTTTATTCCAAAAATCTTCCTCGGATATTGGTTTGAATTTTTCACCATTCTCGTCTTTCTGCCATGCATGTGTCGCCTTGCCGCAACAAGGACACTTATCGTCGTCCACAAGTTCGGCCGATGAGGCCATCTCAACTGCGGGAAGTGGCGGTGTTGCCGGCGGCGGGCAGTTGTGATTGCTGGTCGTGAGATCGATGTGCCGACAGACATTCTTGCCCTCGATCTTCACGTCCATCGACCAAGCCTGGAAGACAGTCTTGCCAGTGATTTTGTGCGTAACTACGCTGGCTCCGAAGCTATTGGTCGCGGCCTCATTTCCAAGCACAGAGGGTTGGTAGTAGGACTGTTGAGCGAGCGCTGTAGGTTTTCCGCCAATCTTGACCCTTTTAGACCCTTTCTTCAGGTCAGACGAAAAACACGTGTCGGGATACGGAATTGGGAGCGGCCCTGCCGGCGGCGACGGAGGTGACAAACAAACATCGGGAAAACGAGCGATTGACTTGTTCATGCCCGACTCGGCAGCGACCTGCCACATGTTCGCGAAGACGTTGTGACTCATGTTCGCCGTTACTCCCCCGCCGTGACCACGGCGGCTGCGCGCTGACCGAATGCCGAGGAAGCGTGCAGGGCTGCGACCGGCCCGGGCGCGTAGCCTCGCTGAAAAGCCTGCCCGGCCCAGGCGAGCTGGGTGAGCCCGGCCGCTGCGCCGCAGTCTCCCATGCAGTCTGCAGGGTGCCAAAGCGGCTGGCTGGAGCGTACTTTTCGCATCAGGCGCGTTTGGGCCAGCACCAGTTCCTCGAAAGCGTAGGACTCCCCGCCAACGTCGCTCAACCGGAAATCGACGTCGTGCATCGCGAGACCGGCTTCCTGCAGCGCGGCGCGAAGCGCGGCCGTCATGCCGTTGGCACGGAACGGTTCTTCGTTCAGCACGGTCGCGGATTCCGTCGTCACGCCGAGACCCCGGACGGAGACGCGGTCATCCGACAACGGTTCCCTGCTGACGACAGCAAGGCAGGCCGCCTCGCCAGGGATGATGCCGTCCGTCCGGTCGCTGGTCTTGAGACGATGGGTGCGGTCGAGCCAATGAAGCACTCGCGCGTCGATCAGACTGTCGGCCGCGAGAATCAGGCAAGCTTGCGTTCCGGGTTCGGCAAGGTGGGCTCGCGCCATGCCAATTGCCTGGAAGACCGAGGTCGCGCCGTTTGCCACGTGCGTGGGCCGCCTGTTCTCTGAGCTGCTCCCGGCCTGGAAGCGCAGTCGTCCGACGATATCGCTCAGTCGCGCGCCCGGCCGCTCGGTTTCGCTCGAGCACAGGAGCAAGGGCATTCGGCCCCGAGGTAGCCGCCCACCGAACTCGGACTCGAACTCGCCGAGCGCAAGCCGGACGAGCCCGAGCAACCTTTCGGATCCACGCACGTGCGGGTCCACCGCTTCGACCGCCGCGCCGATGATCGGCTCCCCGTTGCCGTCGCGATAGACGGTCTCGGCGAATGCCGGGATACCCGCCTGGAGAGCGGCTGATGCGCTGGCGGCCGAGTAGCCGACGGCGCACACGAGACTGAAACAGGAGAGATAGATCATCGGGCTTACCCCGCGCCCGCGGCCTGTCCGGCGACTGTCGTCGGTGCCCGACGCGAGCCCACCTGAATCTCGCGCAGGCGGGTGAACTTCCTCGGTAGCTGCACGCGAGCGCGTCCCAGCAGCACCACCCGGCCCTCGTGCGGCTGCAGTATCAGCGTGTCGGGGGTCACTGTCGGAACCCTTGCACGGTTGTCGAACATGAACGAGATCGGCACCGAGACTCGGGGCAGCCGGACGCGAAAGGTACCGGTCTCGTTCATGTTCAGACAGACGAACTCCATGCCCTCGGACAAGTTGTAGAGTTGTTGGTCCGGCGGTGCGGCAAGAAAATAGCGGTCGTCGAAATCGCTCGGCAGGAAGGGCAGGACGTTGTCCATCCAGTGCTTGTCGTAGGTTCCTGCATACCGGGCCCGCTCGGCGGCGAAGCGCGGAACGGGGCCGAAGCCGATCGCGTTCGGCCGGTCGTCCCAACGGCTGAGCCGCGATTGCGGATGCTCGATGCAAGGCAACGGGCGGCCCTCGATCGCCTCGGCACTGGAATTTTGCTGGAAGCCCTGTCCGACCGGGTTGCGCGGATCGCTGCGAGTGCGGGCGTCATCGTCGAACGTGCGGTCGGTACCGCCGAAGGCGAGGTGCCAGGCGAGCGGCAACGTGCTGAACGGCGATGGCCGCGTCGGCCGCATGTCGAGGGCACCGCGAAACCAGCACCGCTCGCCGGTGACGATGGCACGCTTGCGCACCGATGGTCCGAGCAGCGCGACGTTCAAGCTCTCGGTGGTGCCCCCCCCGGGCACCATCGCGACGGCGTCCAGCAGGACGTCCGCCCGCGGCTTGACAGGCACGAAATCGCTCTCGGCACGCACGGAGGTCGTTTCAGCGTCACCGTAGTGGGCGTCGGCGTACACGAAGGGACTCTGAACGTCGCTGACTTTGCAGTTGCCCTCGGCGTCCACGTCGAAGGTCGCACGCACCACGACCACGCAGGACTTCACGCATGTCTTGTCGATCGAGGCGAACGCCTCGGCCAGAAACGGCGTGTGGTTGGCGCTGACGAACATCGGTGATGTTCCTGATTCTGTGCGACGCCCCGCCGTGTCGATAGATAGCGGTGAAGACACCGTTCGCGGTTGCTGAAACGCCCTCGTCGCAAGCTATCACGGCTCGAGAAAGGCAGCTGACTATGCTTTCGCGCAGTCGTTCTCTCGGGGATGTGGTTCGAAGTTGCCGCCATGCCGAGGGCGATCGGTAGCCTGGAGCCGATCCGAACCGACGACTCGAGCCGATCGGGCGCGAGCGTTCCGTTCGAGATCGGCACGGCCTCGTTCGCGAGGACGGCCAGCCTCGGGCGGGCTCCGGGCAGCGCGGGGGTCACTATGCCGGAAAGTGTCGCGCAGACCGACTCGCCGCTCAGAGGATTCATGAGGCTTTCGAACTTCCAGCTGTCGCTGCTGGCCGGATCGATGTCGAGCGGCGGTGCGGCGGCGCGCGCTCAGACGCCGACCGGCGAAGCGCTGTCGGACCGGCGAGGCGCTGTCGGAGATGACGTCTCGGCGGGGAAGACTCGCTACCGGCCGGTACCGTCCGTCGCCGGCGCGGAGAGCTTCAGCTATTGCTATAAACCGAGCTTCTCATCCGGCTTCGGGCGCTTCGCGAAAGAGGACGGAACCGTGCTCAACGACATGCGCGGACCGAAATTGGGCGAGCCCACCGATGACGAAGGCTTTGTCGATGTGCCTGTCGGCGGGCTCGATCTCCAATACTGCATCGGCGCCGACCCGACCGGCACATGGACAACACCATGGAGGACTTGGACGTACGGCAGATCCGTTGCGGCGTCGCCCGTATAGAACGGGCCGCGGTCATCGTCGATCTTGCCCCCGAGATCCGTTTGCGCGATCCGAGCGGGCCGCTGTCGCTCGTGGCCGGCGAGTTTCCGACCACGGTCGACTTCGACATCGTCGACGAGAGTCCGGCCACGTTGACCTACAGTGTCGAGATCGAAGGAGACGATGTTGTCGCGGTCGATTCTCCCGGGGGTGGCGTCCGGATCTCGAAAACGCCAGAGTCCGCGGGCAGCGGCACCGTCCTGCTCACCGCGATCGACGGCGGCGGCAAGTCGTCCTCACCGGCCCGCATACCCTTCACGGTCTCGGCGGACGTTAACCTGACGCCGACCGTTACCGTTGTGGGCGGCCTCGCAGTCGAGTTGAGCGAAGGCCAGACTAGAACCGTCTTGCTGGAGATCGGCGACGAGAGTCCCGAGTCCCTCGTCCTCGACCCCTCGTCGGACACGCGCGACGTGGCGATGGTCGGCAGCGTGTCGCGCACCGAACTCGAGATCGTCGGTCGCGCCCTTGGCGAGGCGCTGGTCACGCTCAAAGTCCGCGATGCCGGCGGACAGACGACCTCGGCGTTTGTCGTCGTCACGGTCGTCGAGGGGCCGGACACCGGTCCGAGCGCACCGCGCATCGTCTCGCTCGATCCTGTCGATCCTCCGCTGACCGTCGAGCCCGACGCCGGGCAGACGATCCTGACGGTCTTGGTCGAGGACGATGGCGAGCCCGCGGCGCTGACATTCTCCCTGAACGGAAGCGTCGAGGGGCTGGTGATCGAGCCGTTGGGCGGCGGGCGCTTCGGCTTGTCGGCCGTGGACGGGGCCACCTTCGCCCATGGGCGTCTCACCGTCAGTGTCACGGACGCCGACGGCCTGAGCGACACTCTGCCTTACGACGTGATCGTTGCTGGCGAGGACGAGCCCGTCGACACCCCGCCGCGCATCGATAGGCTCGACCCGTCCGGCCCGCTGACGCTCGCGCCCGGTGAAGAGCGCACAGTCATCTTCAGCGTCACGGCCGGTTCCGAAGCGCCGGTCCTCGACGCCGAGAGCTCCGACGTCGGCGTCGTATCGGTCGCCTTCGCGGGCGACGGCGGGCGATTCACGCTTGACGCCGTGGCCCCGGGCAGCGCGACCGTCACCTTCCTCCTTGGCGACACGACGACGGATCTGGAGAACGACGCCCGCCTTCCCACGAGCGGCGAGGTGATCGCCTCGGTCGCGCTCGAGGTCACCGTCATCGCGGCCGACCCCCCGCCAGAGGCGACGCGCGACCGCTTCGTTCTTAACCCGGCAGAACCGCTGCTTCCGGTGACCGACAACGATCGCGATCCCCAAGGGGGGCCGCTGACCGTCGTACTAGTGTCCGCCACGAGCGAGCGCGGCGCCACGCTGACGGTCGAGGGCGGCAGCGTGCGCTACACGCTCGACGACCCGCTTTCCGGAGAGGACCGATTCGACTACCGCGTAGAGGACGAAGGCGGCGCGCGCTCAGATGCGGTCACTGTAACTGTCGTTGCCTCCGACCAGGACGGTGACGGGCTGAGTGATGCGGAGGACAACTGCCCAACGAAGCCCAATGGCGACCAGCGCAACACCGACGGGGACGGGCTTGGCGATGTCTGCGACCCGACGCCGACCGGTGAGGCACTGCAGGAGACGGTGTCAGGCGATCAGGGCATCGCCCTCGTCCAGAGCGAGTGCGTGTTCTGTCACCTCAGCGCCGCGACCGGTGCTCCCGCAGGGGGGGGCCGCGCGGTCTGGGATCCGCTTTTCCAGCGGGCCGGCTTGGAAGGCCTCGTTGAGAGCGCGCTCAACGGCCGCAACACCATGCCCGCCTTCAGCTCACGCTACGACGCGAGCCAGCTGGCCGAGGCGATCTTGCGGATGGCCGATCGCGTCGCTGAGAGAATTGACGATCCTCCGACTCCGGAGAACAGGGATCTGGATCTCGACGGCACTGCCGATAGCCTCGACAACTGCGCGACCGTGCCGAACGAAGGGCAGGCCGACACTGACGGCGACGGCACCGGGGACGCCTGCGCACCGGACGCCGATGGCGACGGCTACCCGTTCGAAACCGACGATGACGACACCAATGCCCGACGGCTGCCGCTAGCCATTGCCGCGAGCGGCATGAACGCCGCAGGCGGCGGATCGGTCGAGAGTACGAACCCGTTGACCCTCGGGCCTGTCGCTCGCGCGGGCGACGGCAGCGGCGCGCTTGGCGTGACGATGTCGGACACCGACTTCACGCGCCGCGCGCCGGCGGTCCACGGCGGCACGGTGCCGATGGCGGACGGATCGGTCGACGTGCGCGGACCGATCTACGACGTCGTCGCCCGGGCGGTGACCGGCTCGGCACGCCTGCTCGTCACGTTGCCGATGAACCTGCCGAACGATCCGGTTCTCCAGACCTGGTCGCCGGCGGACGGCGCATGGCGCGTATTCGAGCCGAGCGGCGACGACGCGATCGGCAGCGCGCCGGTCATCCGGGGTCTCTGCCCAGGCGTCGACGCCACGGGTGGCAACCTCCAGAGCACGCTGTTCCAGGGGCTCGGCTGCCTCGATCTCGCCATCGCCGACAACGGTCCTTACGATGCCGATCCCGTCAGCGGGCGGGTCGGTTTCACGTTCCGCATCGCGAGTGTTCGGGACGACGGGGCGGCCGTCAATCACGACGACGTCGTGTCACCGCCCCGGAGCGGTGGTGGTGGCGGCGCCTTTTGGCTCGCTCTGCTCTTCGGCGGACTGGTTGTGTCGCTTAGGCGTCGCCGTCGCCTGTCCGGGCGCGAGCGTGACGCGGTGCAGCAGGAGGAGCGGTGACCAGCCAGAGCGTCGACGAATCGGGTGACATCGACTACCACAGCGACGGCTACACGATCGGCAGCGACGAAAACGCCGGCCATCGCCTCGGCTGGATCCTGAACGGTGCCGCACGCGGCTTGCCCGGCCCGGTGCCCACGGACGCGCCGCTCTGTCTGTCGGCGGGACGGAGCGTAGCGCGAGGGCGGCGGTAACTTGAGCGACGCGTTCTTCGACATCTTGGACCTCGCGTTCGCCGCGGGCGTCCGGCAACTCGACGAGGCGATGGCCGAGCGAGGTGTGAGCGCAGAGACGCGCGAGCAAGTCGGCAAACTCGCGCGCCTTATGTTCGAGTTCGTTCCCTACGCGCTGAAGCAGGGCCGCCGGCCGGACGACGTCACGGTGTTCCTCGAGTTCGCCAAGGCACGTGGCCTGCAGCAGGCTACCTTGTTCGGCAACGACACCGTGAATTTCGGCGTGGCCGTCGTCGGTTTCCTGAAGACCGCGCACCGCATCCGCGGAGGCTTCACCACGACGACGGCGCTCGGCGTCGCAGTCACCGCCCCGGTCGCCGCAGCGCTCGCGTTCGGGCTTCTGTTGCTGGACGTCCTGGAGATCGGGAACAGCTGCCCAGTCGTGCAACAGGCCTATTACGAAGAGTTCCTCCGAAAGAGCCACGGCGACACGCTCGCGGCGCGACAGATCGTCGAGGGACGTTACGGTGGGATGTGTCACGCGATTTTCGCACCTCTGCCGGCGACCCGTCCCGACCCGAAAGCGGCGCCGAGGCTCGACAGACCCTGACCGGTGCCGGTTAGGCGTTCGCTCGGGAGGTGCGCATTGGCGAGCGGCTTCCGGCTCTCGGTCGGAAGCTCATCCACGTTTTCGTGCGCCGCGGCATGTTCGAGCCGATCGGCCAGTCGTTAGAGCGCGAACATTCCCGCCGCGGTGTTCGGTCCGATCGAGATCGTCAGGTTCATCCGGTTGGCGTCGCGGGCCAGCCCCTCGACCGTCGCGGCCGAGCAGATGGCGCCGCTATGGAAGAAGCCGCGTATCGGCGCGGGGGTGTCGTCCCTGGCGGCGCCGCTCGCGACGAAGCCGCACGCGACGAGGGCTACGGCGAGAAATCCGGGCACGGCGGACCCTCGGAGCGTTCCAGTGCGACTCTCGGCACCTACGTCCTTGGGCGCCCACTTACATCGCCAGAGCGAGAGCGTGCGGCCCACGGTCGTGACCGTGGGATATCCACGTTCGCGGTGCTGCTTCTTACGGTGGCTCTCCTGAGGTCTGCCGAACGTCAGTGGAAGTCTGCGTCGGCCCGGGCGGGCCATATCGGTTATTCTCGGGCGCCGCACCGGGGACAGGCAACAGCGGTGCTGATGCCGGCCGACGACCGATGGAGAACGACGTGAAAATCACCGACGTTTCCGCCGCACTCGCGCTGTGCTCGCTGATGATCGCGATGCTCGGCTGCACCGGCGACCCCTTCGCCCTCGAGCCGGCGGCCGATGACGAGCGGGTTGCCCCTACCTTGCGCATCGCCCCGCCCGAGCTACCGCTCGACCGGTTCGCGTCCCACGAGGACGGGGAGCCCTATCCGATCCTCGATCACGCCGAACTGAGCGTGACGGTGGATGGGGTGCCGCTCGAGCTCGACGAGCCCGACGCCGCCGGTCGCTCTGTCGTGCGCTGGAGCCGGCCGCCGGGGTCGAGAGTCGAGCTTCGGGTTGAATGGGCGGAGAGTGTGCCCAGAGGCGACGGCACGTCGATCGCGTTGCCGCTCGCGACGCACGAGCGCTCGTTCACGGTCGAGCAGAGCATGGCCATCGAGATCGGCCCGACCGACTACGCCGTGGACGCCGGCACGAACGCGGTACGCGATCGCGACCGCGACGGGGACGGCAATCTTCTGGAGCGGCGGGCGGGAACCGATCCGTTCAACGGCAGCGTCTGCCCGGAGAACTGCGACCCCGCGGTACCGCTGTACATCAAGCGAGTCGATCGGCGCCTGACCAACAACATCGAGATCGACAGCCGGTATGACGACGAGTGGGACAATGCCGAGGTCTTCGACACGGACGGGCGCCTGTTTATCGACAGGCCAGGGTTCAGTTCGGAGCCGGGCGGTGGGAACGGGGGGCCGACCCGCTTCACCGATACCGGCGTCGATCCGTTCAAGTTCATCGTCATGCACGACGACGAACGTCTTTTCCTCGCGGCCTTCGGTGGCGACGATCCCGATCGCAACACGGAGTTCGGGGATTCGGAGAATCCGGCGAACGACGATGCGATGACGATATACGTCGACACCGACGACGATCCGACCCGCGGCGGCCCGACGAGCACGCTGGTCATCCCGCTGATGGGATTGAACACCGGGGTGAACGACAGCTCCTTCACGACGTCTCCTCGTGCGCGTCGTACGGATCGGGATTCGGAGACCCCGTATCTGCCGGACGACCTGGTCTACGCGACCTGCGTCTGTGACGGCGACCGACAGTACTGGGAGATGATGATCCCGCTCGAGAGTCTCGGCATCGTTCGCGGCCGGCCGTTCGGCCTCGAGGTCACGATGACCGACGACAGCGACGGCGGGGAAACCGTCACGCAGTGGTTGTGGCTGGCCTCGCCGGACGGAGCTGGCGGCGTCGATGCCCTCGCGCAGGTCATCGCTCGCTGAACGGTCGGCGCGTCTTCGTGCAGTCGGGTCGTGATCGTCGGGTGGCAGGCCGGCCATCCGGACGACGGCGTATCCGGACGAGACCGATATCCAGCCGCGCAGGTGATTGAACGTCAGGACATGCTCGCCCAGGGCGCGACGCTCGGGTGCTACCGGATCGACGGCCTGCTGGGCGAGGGTGGGTTCGGCCTGACCTATCTGGCATTCGACACCTCGCTCGAGATGTCGGTCGCCATCAAGGAGTACATGCCGCAGCAGTTCGCCTCGCGAGCGTCCGACCTGTCGGTACGACCGACATCCTCCGATCAGACGGACATCTTCGGCTGGGGACTGACCCGCTTCATCAGCGAGGCGCGCACGCTCGCGAAGTTCAGGCATCCGAACATCGTCAGAGTGCTCGGCGTGTTCGAGCAGAACGACACCGCGTACATGGTCATGGAACATGAGCGCGGCGCGCAGCTGAAGCATGCGCTGGCGCGGCCGGACTTTCGGTCCGAAGCGATGTTGAAGGAGATCGCCGGTCCGATCATGGATGGGCTCGCCGAGGTCCACCGTCACGACTACATTCACCGGGACATAAAGCCCGCCAACATCCTGATCCGTGAGGACGGCTCACCCGTGCTGCTCGACTTCGGTTCGGCGAGGCTCTCCACGGGGACGCAGACCCATGGTCTGACCAGCCTGGTATCCGGTGGCTACGCACCGCTGGAGCAGTACGACGAGCGGGGCTCCAGTGAGCAGGGACCCTGGACGGACATCTATGCCCTGGGGGCGGTGTTGTACTTCTGCGTCAACGGCGAAGCGCCGGCCGACTCGACGATGCGCGGTTGGGATCTGCTGAAGGGTCGTCCTGATCCGCTCGTGGCCTTGACCGCCCGCTCGCCGACGGGCTACAGCCATGGATTCTGCAAGGCGATCGACTGGGCCCTGCAGCTCGAAGCCGACGATCGACCGCAATCGATCGAGGCATGGCGTCGTCATCTGTTGCCTGACGTCGAAGAGGCCGCCACCGTCGAGTCGGCCCCCCGATCCGCACAGTCGAACGCGACCGTCCTGTCGCCGGCAACGATCGATCGTCAGGCCAGGGCCGCTGGCGGCACGTCGCGCCGAACGGGAGCGCCACGGCGTACCGCTACGGCGCAGGTGCGCACGGCATCGTCCCGCGTCGCCACGCAGGGACGAAGGACGACCGGAACGCGGCCGGCGCCCGTCAGCGACAGCGGCCACGCGTCTAGCCGCTGGTTGACTGGCGGCGTCGCGGCGTGCGTGATGATGGCGGCACTGGCAGGCTTCGTCACGCGGGAGCACTGGCTGCCCTCGGCTGCCCGACCGGCGTCGTCCGGCGACTCGTCGCAGGGCGTTTTGTCCGTCGATGCCACAGCCGTCGCGCCACCGTCGACCTCGCCTTCGTCCGACCCACGTGGTGTGGGCGCAGACGACCCGCAGGCGGCCGAGCAGATCGCAGAGGGCATGAGAGTCAGAGCGGCCGAGGAGAAACAGGTCGCAGAGGCGCAGGCGAGGAAGCAGGCAGAAGCCGACAGGCAGGCCAGGGCCCAGCAAAAAGCCGAGGCGGACAGGGAAGCCAGAGCAGAGCGGCTGGCCGAAGCGGACAGGCAAGCCGAAGCGGACAGGCAAGCCGAAGCGGACAGGCAAGCCGAAGCGGACAGGCAAGCCGAAGCGGACAGGCAAGCCGAAGCGGACAGGCTGGCCGAAGCGGACAGGCAAGCCGAAGCGGACAGGCAGGCCAAGGCAGAGCAACGGGCCGAGGCGGACAGGGAGGCCGCGGCAGAGAGGCTGGCCGAGGCAGAGCGGCAGGCAGAGGCAGAGCGGCAGGCAGAGGCAGACAGGCTGGCCGAGGCAGAGCGGCAGGCCGAGGCAGAGCGGCAGGCCGAAGCGGACAGGCAGGCCGAGGCGGACAGGCAGGCCGAGGCGGACAGGCTGGCCGCGGCAGAGCGGCAGGCCGAAGCGGAGCGGCAGGCCGAAGCGGACAGGCTGGCCGAGGCAGAGCGGCAGGCCGAAGCGGAGCGACAGGCTGAAGCCGATCGACAGGCGGTGCTGGAGCGCCGCGAGGCGGCCGCTGTGCGGCAGCTCGAGGAAGAACGCAAAGCGGCGCAACAGGCGGAAGTAGCGCGTCGCGAGGCCGCCGCCGCCAGGCGGGCAGAGGCGCAGCGAAAGGCCGACGAGGCCCAGCGGGCCGAGGAAGCGCGCCTGAAGGACGCGGCCGAGGCCGCCATTCGAGCGGAGGCGGCGCTGGAGGCTGACGTCGCGCGGCAGAATGCTGCCGCATCGGCGCTTGCCGACGAACGTGTGGCCCGGCTTGACGAGCAGAGCGCGGAATCCGCCATCGATTCGACGCTCGCGATCACCGATGCAGACATGTACGCCGTGGGTGTACGGTTCGACCAGTTGAAACGGGCGGTACAGAACCGCGACATGGCGGCCGTCCGCCAGCTGACCGAAGGCTCGGAGCGCACGTATGCTTACTTCGGCTACGTATTCGACACCTTCGAGACCATCGAGGTCTCGATCTCCGGTGTTCAGGCGAGCCGTCGCGACCAGACCGTGCGCGCCGTGCTCGACGTGAAGCGCATGATCCGGGGAAACGGAAACATCGCGTTTCCCCCGAAGGACTTTCAGAAGATCCCCATGCAATCGACGAGGCAAGGTGAATGGTCGACTATTCGATGGTAGCCGTCACCGAGGACGCGACGCGTACGGCGCTGCGAGGTTGCCGCGCGCGCGCGAGACGTCGCCTGCGGCAAGCCTCGACGCTCGCGCTGTGTGTGTGGTTCGCCTTGGCGAACACCGTGTTCCCGGTGGTGCGCGCGCAGTCCGGTGGCGATGATTTTCAAGCGCCCGTGATCGAACACGAGCCCGAGCCCGGTGGCCTCGTCGGCGAGATCGAGAGCTTCGTCGCGAACGTGGCCGACAACGATCGTCTCGACAGCGTCACGCTGTTTCATCGATATGCCGGGGAGGCCGAGTTCGAGGAAGAGTCCATGCGGTCGACGTCGACGTCATCGTTCTACAGCGCCCGGATCGACACGACCGGCACGGAGAGTCTGGTCATCGAGTACTACATCCGCGCGGAGGACGCCTCGGGCAACATCGCGCTCAGCGGCTTCGCCTTCGAACCGCTGCAGCGGACGCTGTTGCCGGTGCAGGGAGTGGAGTCGGCGGGTGCACCGGACGTCACGATCGAGCCTGCGCGCAAGGTCAACTGGCTCTACGTCGGCCTCGGCGTGCTCGTGCTCGGTGGCGTGGCCGCCAGTCTGTCCGGCGGCGGTGGCGACGACGACGGCGGCAGCGCGTCGCAACCCGGCGCGGGATGTAACCCGGACTGCGAAGTCACCTTGACGGTCCGGGTGCCCTGACAGCTACGCTGCTGCTCAACCGGGAACGGGGGACTCTACGGCACTCGAATCGCAACGAACGAGTTCCTCGAGCATCGGGCCGAGACCCTCGAGCAGCAGCAGGCGCTCGGTCCCGGTCGGCCCATCGGCGAGCCCATCGCCCACGCTCATCGCGATGCTCGCGACCGTGCCGTTGCCCAGCATCGGGTACCAGTCTCCCGGCTCGATCTGCCCGACGGCGATGCGATCGTCCTCGGCGTGAATCAGGAAAGGGATCGGTAGCCCGGCATCGACGCGCACCGTCAGGTCCGTGAGTTCACCGTTCAGTGCTCGATCGCCTTCGAGTAGGAGACGGTCTTCCAGGACCACGAGGCGAAGGACGGCGTCTTCCCCCTCGATGTCTGCCGTCCCGGACAGCGCAGCGCAGGCCGGACGATCGTCGATCGGATGGTCCAGTACACCGAATTGCCAGCGGTCGGTGACGGCGCGCTGGATCGGGAGAGGCGCGGACGCCTGCACCACGGCCTCGGTGGATCGAAGAAGACGGCTGCGATCACGGGCATGGCGAAAGCTCGCCTCGTCGATCTGTCTGCTTTCGCGCTGCGCGTACTCCTCGGCAAGCGCCTCGCGTTCCCCGTCCGTCGCGCAACCGGGCAACGTCATCGGCAACGTCGCGACGGCCAACAGGATCGGGAAGGGCGGCAGCATCACCCGACGAACGGGCAGGGTGCCGAGCGGGCGTCGACCGTCGCCTGTCACGGTCCGATCACGACGCGATCGCGCCCGGTGCTTGAGCGCAGTGACCTCGTTCGCGACGTCGCGACGCTGCAGTCTATCGAATCGAAGGCCCAACGCTGCTCCCCTGTCGATGACGTTCGCGCTCGATCATCGCAGAGCGCGCGTCGGGTAGGTCGACCTGCCTCGCGACCCGAAAGTCGTTCGAGCCGACTTGCGTACCTCGCGGTCGCGATCGACGCCGCCGCGTGTCGAACTTCTGACGAACATGGCACGTCGTCCGGCGACACGAAACATCGCCGAGCATCACCTGCCGTGCCCGATGGCTCCCGCCCGTCGAAACGTGCGCGTGCACTGAACGGCGATCGTGGTGACGGCGGTGGGATACGACGTCCGATCCGCGTGGCATGGGTCGATTGTAACGACTGACGTTTCCCTGTTTCCAATAGCCTGCGCAAGCCAATTCCAGACTCGAAAGGATTCGACCGATGTCGAAGCGTGCCCGCCGCCACCCCCGCCTCCGCCCGCAACACCGCAGGCTGCGCGTGTTCTCCGTGTCCTTCGCACTGTGCGCTCCGCTGTTAGCCAGCCTGCCGGTCCACGCTCAGGACTGGTGCAGGGGCATGGTCAACGATCGGGACAGTCGGGTGGTCAAGCGGCTGGAACGTCCTGCGGCGCGTGCGTCGTACACCGATCCGGCGTTCGGCACGCGGGTCACGCGCGTGACCGATGCCCCGAAAGGTTCCGCCCGTCGAACCCTGTACAGCACAGTGCAACCCTGGAACGCCGACGAGTCGAAGCTGGTGCTCTACCACACGGACCCCGGCAACTCCGGCCACCACCTCTACGACGGCAAGACCTACGATTACATCCGGCCGCTGGAGTTTCTCGCGTCCGACATCGAGGAAATCTACTGGGACGATACGGACCCCTCCACGATGTACTTCGTCCTGGTCAGGCCGCGGATCGATCCGCTGTTCGGCAAGCTCGTGAAGTACAACGTGGACACCGGCAAGCGCAGTCTGGCGGCCGATCTTGACCCCATCTGTGGCAAGGCTGCCGATCGTGGCGGCGTCACCGCGAAGGGCGGCAACGACGTGCAGGGGATGGCCGCCGGCAAGATCGGGCTACGGTGCGACAACCCTTCGGTGACGGGCAGGCCGTCGGACGTCACGTTCACCGTCGACGTGCGAACCGGGAAGATCAGCGCGCCCGTCACGATAGATCCGTCGCAGCCGCAGGGCGGCAACGACTTCGGATTTCTGCCGAATATCGCCGCCTCGCCGATGCACGGCGGCCAGCGCGTCCTCCTGCAGGGCAGCGTGTTCGACGAGAACATGAACTTCCTGTATGCGCTCGACGGTTCACTGGAGCGGTACAGGGCGAGCAGCGGCGGCACCTACACGGTCCCCAAGGCCGAACATGCCAGTATCGGTCGCTTGAGCGACGGGCGCGACGCGCTCTTCTCGTCCCGCTACGACGTCATGCAGAACGGTTGTGAAGCGGACGCGGACGGCGGTCAGGGTGCCCTGGTCGCACAGGATGCCGAGTCGGGTGCCTGCCGGGTACTGATCGGCAAAAGCACGGGTTGGAACTATCCGCTGAGCGGGGTGCACGTATCGACGGTGTCGAACCGGAATCTCGACTGGGTGACGATGACGTCGATCGGCTACGGCTACTTCGAGTTCTTCGGCAACGGCCGCCCGGCTCCGTTGATGTTCTCGGAACTGACGCTCACGAAGGCCGACCTGGAAGATCCGACGACCTGCCGCGTCGCCCACACCCGGAGTCATGGCAAGGCCGCGGTCCGTGCCGGCGGCTATGGGCAGGCGTATTTCGGTGAACCGCATGCCGTCATGAGCCCGAGCGGCTCGCGGCTGCTGTTCAATTCGGACTGGTACGACTCGGGCTCGGTGGACACCTATGCGGTGGACCTCGGTACCCGTGCGTCGGGGGCGAGCACGACACGGGCGTCCGCGCCGGTCCGGGTCGCGCGCGCCGCGCCGAACGTCTCGTCCGTCGGGGGGACGTCCGCCGCCGTGTCCGTTGATGCGAACACGTCGGCGATCGTTCGCTCGGACGCGGTCGGATCGGACTATCGCCTGACGCCCCGGGTCAGGATCGAGGAGTCGCCGCCACGGGTCTACGTGGATTTCGCGACCGCTGAAATTTCGGCTGCCGACCGGGTGACGATCGCGCCGGCCGGTTCGCCCGACGAGCAATGGAAGATGTGGCTGTACACCAACGGCACGCAAGCGCTGCGGGGCGCCGGTGTCGGCACCGGCACGCTCGATTTCCTGCAGCTGTACCTCGGCAGCGGGGCATTCGAGGCTCGGCTGTTCACCGGCGGTGACCTCGATCGGGCCGTGCATCGGGTGCCTTTCACCATCCCGTAGGTCGGCTGTCCCGTCGACTCGGGACAGTCCCGGCTCGCCTGACTCGCGACTGTCCTTGCGCGCCTGACTCGCGACTGTCCTTGCTCGTCAGGCTCGCGACTGTCCTTGCTCGTCAGGCTCGCGACAGGCCCTGCTTGTCCGACAGGCTGTCGCTCCTTGGCATTCCGTTCTTCGTGCCTGGGCGCGAGCCACCCGGGTGCGTGCCCCGACGACCGATTCGACGTGCCGTGGATCAAGGCTGTCGTCATGCAGACCGATCGCGGGTCGACGCCGGTCGATCACCGACACGGTGCGCGCCTCGACCGGCAAACGGCCGGAATCGGTGAATTCGTCGACGGTTCGACGGCGCATACCGATCGTCACTAGCCCTACGTTCAGTGGTCCCGGCGCAGGCGGCGGTGCCAGACTTGTGGTCGCTCATACGTGAGCGGGTCCGTCGGACCGAGCGCTCTTTCGCGCTGCCGCAAGGAACGACCATGCGCACAGTTTCCCGTCTGATACGAGTCGCTGCCTGTCCCGTGTTGCTGTTGCTGGGCGGTGCCGCCCACTCGACGACGGCGTTGTGGGAGACGAGGTCCGAGCAATACGACGCGAACAGCCAGAGCGGGTGTGCTGGTTGCCACACC
>Ga0209187_1001138_pt1 | contig 34077 bp, 30 predicted proteins | sample BantaG_FD_187430 | JGI IMG/M metagenome (GOLD analysis project Ga0209187, IMG submission 187430) | Marine algal microbial communities from Bantry Bay, Ireland - BantryBay_4 metaG (SPAdes) (version 2) | ecosystem: Host-associated > Algae > Red algae > Unclassified | place: Bantry Bay, Ireland...
GTCCGATCATCATGACGACGATCGCGATGACCGCCGGTATGGTGCCGAGCGCGCTCGCGGTGGGCACCGGCGGGGAGTTCCGTGCGCCGATGGCGATCGCGGTGATCGGGGGGCTGCTCGTCTCGACACTGCTCTCGCTCCTGTTCGTGCCCTCCTTGTTCAGCGTCGTGAACTCGCTGAAGACGCGCTCGCGGGACATGCTCGTCAACCGTCTCGGGGCGAACCGGCCGGAAGGAACCGATGAAGTTCCTTCCTCCACGGTCGCGGTGGCGGGTGAGCGTCGGTAGGGGCATGAGCACTTCCTTTCTCGAAGCGGGCGAGCGCCCGACACGCCGTCAGGTCCGATCGCCTCGGCAACGGGCCTCGCGAACGGCAGCATCCGAGCAGGTGACCCGCCGGGCACCCGCGTGTCTGGCGGCGCTCGTCTTCGTCACGGGGGTCGCCTCGGCGCAGGGCGAGCCGCGCGGCCCGGTGGAAGGCGAGGTGCTCGGGTGTCCGGCCGAGTGCGCGGAGCCGAGAGCGGGGGGCGAACGCGCACGCACGAGCCGGACGCCCGACGCGGTCAACGACGGGACGACCGGCAGCGCGACCGGCGGCATCGTGACCGAGCGGCTCGCGCGCGAGCGGGTCAACGCGCTGAACCCGTACCTCTTCACGACGCACAAGCGGAACTTCATCCAGCCGATCAGCTACACCTCGAACCTCAACGACGATCGCTATCGGGCGCTGGCCCCCGGGTTCGTCGACGAGCTCCGGAGCGAGGAGGTGCGGTTCCAGCTGAGCCTGAAGGTCCGCCTGAACGCGGACGATCTTCTCTTCCCGGACGACGGCGTCTACTTCGGTTTCACGATCGAGTCCTGGTGGCAGCTCTACTCGAAGGGGGTCTCGGCCCCGTTTCGGGAGACGAACTACCAGCCCGAGGTCTTCTACCTGAACCCGATCGCCCGTTCCGTGCTCGGCGGAAACGTGGCGCTGGTGCTCGGGCTCGAGCACCAGTCGAACGGTCAGATCCAGGGCTTCTCGCGAAGCTGGAACCGCGTCTACGCGGCGGCGCTCTACGGGCGCGGTCGCTTCGTCGCGGCGATCCGGCCCTGGTACCGCCTGCCGGAGGACGACAAGGACGATCCGCTCGATCCGCGGGGGGACGACAACCCGGACATCCTCGACTTCTACGGTCACGGCGAGGTGACGCTCGGCTGGCGAGGACCGCGACGCGAGTACGCACTCTCCGCCCATGGCAATCCGTCGACCGGCAAAGGTGGTGGCGAGATTGCGGTGAGCTTTCCCGCGTTCGGGCGCTTCCGTGGCGTGGTGACCTACTTCAACGGCTACGGTGACTCGTTGATCGACTACGACCACTTCCAGCAGCGGCTTGGCGCAGGCCTCCTGCTCTCCAATCTCTTCTGAGGACACGTCGTGACCGCACACACGCCCCAGCTCGTCGCCTTCCTCGGCACCGACCTTCTCGCACGCGGCCCGGCCTCCGAAGTCGTGCTCGCATGCAAGCGCCGGTCGGCCGAGCCTGGGGAACCGAGGCTCGCGATCTACGCGGCATCGAGCGGGCACGCTCTCGACGTCGATCTATCGGGCGACGAGGAAGCCGTACTGGAACGGCTCGCTTCGCATCCTCTTCTCGTTCAGATCGCTCTCGAGGAGAACGCGGGCTCGCGAAATCGACGCCCGAGAACGCCCGAGCGGCTCGCGGCGGATGCCGCGTACCGTTTCATGCACGATCTCGTGGGCAACATCGACGGGTTCGAGGAGGCGTCCCGCGCGCTGTTCGCCCACGACGACGTGGGCTTCTGCCGTGAGATCGCGCATTGGCCGCAGGACGTGCGCGATCAGCTCGCGCGCTTTCGTGCCGCGCGCGTCGGAGACGGGCCTGACGTTCGAGATCGGCCTGATCGGTGACACCTGGGCCGCGCATCACGCTCGAGGGCACATCAATTCGTGCATTCTGTATTGAATGAATAGGCGTTCTATGCGTGAATAGAGAGAACAGAACCCACCCCGACGAGAGGAGACGATGTCATGCCCGCCGCAGGCAACACCCGGCGCAAGAGCGCGGCGAAGGACAGTGCGAGCGGTGTTCGCGAGCGCTTCATCGAGCAGATGGGCATCATCGCCCAAGGTGACGGTGTTCCGCGCATCGCCGGTCGCATGATGGGGCTGATGATCTTCGACGGCCGCCCCTACTCGTTCAGCGAACTCGCCACCGAGCTGCAGGTCAGTCGCGGCAGCGTCAGCACCAACGCCCGGATTCTCGAGCAGATGGGCATCCTCGAGCGCACCGCGGTGCCGGGAGAGCGCCAGGACTACTTCCAGCTCGCCGACTCGCCCTACGAGGCGGTACTCAGCGGCGCGCTGGCTCGCTCGCGCAAGGCCCGCCAGGTCATCGCGAACACGGCCGACGCCTTGCCTGCCAAGGGGCAGAGCGGCCCGAAGCGGCGATTGCAGGAGTTCGGGGCGTTCTACGCCACGATCATCGAGGCGCTGGAGAGCGCGACGTCGAATCGGGACTGATGTGTCCGCGGCCGACCCGGGTGCATCGCTCACATCGGCGCTACATCGAACAGGCGGTACGCCGCCCGATCACCGCTATCTGAATCTTTGCCGAAAACCGACCCGAGCCACGGGTTCGCGTCGACGTTGGCCGCGACGCGTCCTGTCAGGTAGCACTTGGCCTCGACGATCGAGCCGCGGAAGAAGGTCACCGCGCTCGTCGGCGGACTCTGGCAGATCAGCACCCCGCGTTCGCTGGGCAGCAGCTCCCCTATGCAGTGCTCGAAAGCCGCGGGGATGTACGTGTGTAGAGGAGAGTCAGACCTCGAACGGAGGGAAGGTCGACCGGTGCGGGCTCGGCCTACCGATCACCGAGGAGCGGTAGGGTCGCCGGCGCGGGCGGCAACGGTTCGAGATCCGTCGCGGCGGCGCCGATCACCTCAGCCACCCGAGCAAGCGCATCGTGCGGAATCGCTACACGGCACGCGGCTCACTAACGAATCGGCCCGGAACGACGCTACGTCTTCCGAGCCCTCAGTCTCGCCGTCGCAAGAGCGCGTTCGCCGTCGTCCTTGATCGCGACACGAACGCCGTCCTCGCCTACGACCAGCATCAACGCGGGTAATCCATCGAGCCCGAGTTGCCGGGAAGTCTCGTCGAGAAACGCGTGGTCAGCCTGACTCAGCGACGCCGAATGTCGTGGGGGATGGGTATGCCACTCGCCAGCGTAGGCGACCATGCCTTGTGTCAGCGACCCGAGCCGCTCGACGTCATCGGGCAGGTTCCTGCACCCGCGTACGAATCCGCCGGCGCTGCGCTCGCTGTCCTCCGGCGGCCCGATCGCGGCGCACAGCATGATCATCTGTTCGGTCAAGTCCCACACGCCGCACACCACGCCGCCTGTCTCGGTCGAGCCCGAGTCGGCGCGGTGGCGCTCGAGCTCGTCCAACAGATCGTCAGGCGCGACGACTAGCCACCCGTCGACGCTGGCCTCGACGCCGCGCAGCTCGATCTCTTCAACTGCACGACGCTGCCCCTGCTCGTCGTCACACCAGAGCGTGATGAAGGGTCCGCGCTTCACGACATCGGTCCGGATCGCGTCGGCGGCGCGCCCGACCAGGCGCATCACTCGGCTCTGCGGAATCTGCACGCTCGGCTCCCGACACGACACACTCGGCATCACGCGGCCCTCGGGGTACGCGAGGTGGTCCGACAGTGACGCATCCAGACACACTCGGCGGTAGTACGTCGCCTCCGCCAGCCCGAGCACATCTCCCTCGTCGCGTCGCTCTCCAAGCACCACCAGGTCCGTGCCTCTCGGATTGAAGAACATCGAGACCACCGGCACGCCGCGCGGCGGGCTCAGCAACAGCCGCCGGGCCGTGGCGACCGAGGCGGACGCGTCCACGATCAGCTCACCTTGGCCGAGCGCGGCGCGGACATCGTCGCCCGGTTCTGTCTGCGTCGAGACGCGCTGCGTGATCGCGGTCGCGGCACTCTCGTCGCCCAGCAGCCTCTGAACCGCCATCGCGAGCATCGAGGCCTTCTCTTGCCCCAGACAGATCGGATCGAGTGCGTGCCGGGCCAGGTTGTGGGGCAACAGGACGTCGCCGTCGATGATCGTCCAGCGCCCGTATCCTTCCTGCGCCAAGGTGTACACGAGCTGCGAACCAAGTGCCCCGGCACCCACGATCGTGATAGGCCGTTCCGACGATTCGTTGCCAGCGGCCTCGGCGGCCCGCTCGCGGGAGAGCTCCGGGTGGATCGCCGCGCAGTCGACACCGACCGAATCGAGCTCCGCGCGCTTCCCGTCGCCACCAACGACAACCGTCCATAGCGAGCCCGACTCCGGTGTCGGCCGCGCGAGCCACCCCAGACGGGCACCGATGTCGCCCAGCGAGCTCGACATCACGAACCCCTGATGGACGTGTTGTTCGACGGGACCGCTCGCGGTTCGCTGGAGACCGGTGGTCATCAGTAGGACGACGTCGCGCTCCAGTCGCGCCTGCTCACCCTGCTGCGCCTCCATCGCACCCTCCTTCAAAGCCTGCGTCACCGCCCCCTCGATCGCCGGATCGACCGCGAGCAACTCCGTCAACGTCCGCGGCGGGGCGCGGAGCCTCCCATGCGGGTGAACGCCGCCGTCGACCTGCAGGAACACGAAGGTATCGCGTAGCTCGGACTCGTGCGCGCCCAGACGAGCAACCAAAGCGCCTGTCGAACACCGACGCACGCTCAGACCAACGTCCGCGGGCAGCGGTGTCGACATCCACGCCGCCGGCATCAGCAGATGAAAATTCGCGCCGTAGATCAGCGGATCGAGCGGCTGCCACCGATCGTGCAGCTCGCCGTAGGCGGTCCGTCGGAACCACGTTCGAATCCGCTCCAGGTAACGCGTCGGCGTCCACGTTCGTCGAACCTCCTCCCACCCCTCGTCGTAGAGGCACAGACTTCGGCGGCCGTTCGGCCAGGCCGGATTCAGGTGATCGGTGTCCGGGAAGTCCTCGCGAAGCGGTACCACGATCGGTTGTGTGGTCGGTCCGAACGAGTACATCCTGATCCGCTCACGCGGGTGGACCGCGTTGACGGTCGGGCGAGTTCCGAGATCGGTGTCGAGCTCGAGCTCGAGGTACTCCTGTTCAAGGGACTCGCGTCCGGCGCCGATGACCGAGAAGGCCTCGACGGCCTCGGCCTCGGCCACTCGCGCACAGTGCCTCAGATACTCGCTCTCGAGCTCGTTCGCGGACACGCTCTCGGCCGCGACCGACGAGTCACCCTCGGTCGCCATCGGAGCGTCCGGCTCGCGGCGAGGCGGCGCTCGTGACGCCGCTCGCGCCGAGCGCGGCGGCACCGGCGATAACGTGCTTCGCGCCATAGACTCCGATCTCGACGATGACCGGCTTCGGTTGCGACGCCCCCTCGGGATGGTTCATCGTGACGATGAACTTGCCGTCCTTCGGCCCGACCACGTCCTCCGTGTAGTACGCCGCCGCCTCGCGGTGCGGGGGCTGAACGTCCTTGTCCTCCGTCGTCCCCTTGATCGGAATCGGCTTGCTGGGCGACACCACGAGACACCGACTGCCGGCGTGATCCTCGCACAGCACGCGTACCTGCTCCACCGGCGGGGTCTTGTTCGGGGAGGCCGGCGTCGACTTGTCCGGACCGATGGCGGTATAGCTGCAGTGATGCGGCAGCTTGTAGACGTCCCAGTGCAGGCGCGAGTGCGGCGCGAGATGACGGCCACGCTTGATCGTGATGTCGACGATTTCCTGCCAGATCTCGTGATCGACGTCCCCGGCGAAGAGCGCGTCCGTGTCCTGGACGCCGTCTCGGAACCGGGCCTGGAAGACCAGGCAATCGCCGTTGCGGTCCTCGATCTCGTTGGCGTCGCTGCGGGTGGCGTGGGGCGAGTGGATGAAGAACTCGACGGCCTCCGGCCCGTCGAGGCCGTACCCCGGAACCGTTTGACCGGCGTCGGTGATGAGACCCTTCCGACTCTCGAGTGACAGCCCCTGTGACTCGAGCCACCCGGCCAAACGCTCGGGTCGGGAGAACACCCGGACCCCCGCTCCTTTCTTGAGGCGGTGTCGCGCCTCCTTCTGGATCGCGGACTTGTCCGTGTCCGGTTCGAGATCTTCGGTCACGACCGCAGCGGGTACCCAGAGCTCCTCGATCCGGATTCGATCGCCGCCCTGGAGAGCACTCGAGTGCTCGAAATGGAAGAAGTCGGCCGCCCCTTGGCAGTGGTCGTCATCTAGGTGGGTGAACGCCACGACGGCATACGCGGCTCTCCCGCGCGCTTTGAGATCCTTGCGGAGCTCGGCCGCGAGATCGACGCTGCGGTCGTTCCCCTTGTTCCCGAAGTCGACCAGCATCTGACGGTCGTCGGCGAGGTCGATACGCGTGCTGTCGGCATTGCCGAGCGGGTAGAAGGTCAGCTTGTGCATGAGAGCGGTTCGTCCGAAGAAGATGAGAGGGTGGGTCGGTCCGATCCGCCATCGGCGCGCAAAGGCACGTTGCCCGATCGAAGCAGAAAGGGGACGTGCTCCCGGAGCATCGCGAGGGTCAGCTGCTCGCCCCGTCGGACCAGCTTGTCTATCATGTCGTCGTTCATCGCCGAGAAGTCCGTGGGGTAGTCGAACACCGAATCGCGGGCTACGGGGTCCTCGGGCGGGAAGGCGAGACGCGCGTCGTTCTGCCCGAGGTAGGCCAGCGCGACGGACTTAAACCCACCGGCGCGTTGCGTTAGAAAGAGGCGCTGGATGGAGGCATTCTCGGCGCGGGCTAGCGCCACACCGACTACCCGCTGCATTCGGGATCGCCAGAAGTGCGCCACGCCGGCGGGCTGAAGTCCGTAGCCCGCCCGACAGGCGATGACGATGTCCGGGGTCGGTACGGCAAGACTGATCTGCGGGTCGCGCTCGGGCCAGAGCGGCGCGAGCGCGGTGTTGTCGTAGACGCCGCCGTCGGTGAGCGATACCCGGCGAACCTGCCGCTCGCCCCGCTTGTCGACGAAGACGAATGTGCGATCGAGCGCGGGCAAGGCGGCGGGGTACGCGGCCGAGGCGGTCACGGCATCTGCCAGAAGAATCGAGTTGTCCGCAAGCCTCCCCAGCCGCCAACTGCCCGACTCCTCCCGGGTGAAGTAAAAGGCAGACCCCTCGGTCAACTCGCACGCGTTGATCACAAGTCGAGGACGCCGCGCCGATAGCTGATCGATCGTCTTGGCCTTGAACCATCGCGAGTCGAGCGCCCGCGCGAGCGCCGTCGTTCGGCTGCGGGCACGCGGGATGAGCGGATCGGCTCGCGCCTCGGGCGTTTCGTCTCGGGCCCTGCGTGATACCACCGCTCGGGCCTTGTGCGCCAGCAGGCGCGCCGCGTTCGAGGCCGCCAGACCCGAGGTCAATGCAATCGCGCCCCACAGATCCCGCTTGAAGAGCGCCTTCGCTGACGGCGCGACCAGACCCTCACTCAGCAACCGCCGGACATCCGCCTCGAAGAGGTCGAAGGAGCCGGAACGCGCCGAGTAAAGCGCTCCGATCACGCTGCCGCCAGAGACCGTCGAGAGCGTCTGCGCACGTTCGAGAATGCCGCACCGCTCGAGCGCCCGAAGACATCCGAGGTGGAAGGCGATCGCGCGGGAGCCACCACCGGAAAGCGCGATCGCGACCGCGGGATCGGTACCTGTCTCCGGGCTCTCCGCCTCGATGTCGATCCCTTGTCGGGCGGCCTCGTCAGCTGGGCCGGCGTCTGCGTCCTCGTCTCGTCCCACGCGTCCCGCTCGTTCCCACCCGCGAAAGATTCAGTAACTGTATGGGTGTTCAGCCCACTTTCAACAGGGTCTGAGCTACTCGACGGCGGGTCGAGGTTGATGGCATCGACGCGACGGAGGTTGCTTGTCGATGAAGCGCGATCGAATCCAATCACGCGGCGGATGCCGACGGCGGGGGTGCGCGGCGAAGCGTCGTCCGGCCCCGGTAGCCCTGACGCGGCGGCGGCCTGTCGACGTCCTTGCACGATCGCTCGGTGTACGACTTGAGCACTCGATCGTGCGTCGTGACCCTACAGGTCCTTCCCGACATTCGAACCGGACGGGTGCCGTGATATCCGTTCACCGCGGTGAACGCACAATGCGGCGGGTGCCCGAGCGAGCGATCCGTGTACCGCACGATCCATCACGCTCGGTGTCCTCACGGCGGAGGATCGAGTCAGGCGGGTCGAGGACGACAAGGCGACGGCGCGAGCCCTGGGTCACGGTTCGCCCGGTATCGGGACGGCGGGTGGTGCCGGGATGTCCGCCGGGTCGACGCCGACTGCACGAAGTTCGGCGTCGAGTCGCTCGATGTGCGCGCGAAGCGCGAGCACTCCACGCCGCTCGGCGTCGGCCGCACGCTGGGCATCAGCGGCCGTCTGACGCGACTGCTCGAGCCGGGTGTCGAGCGCCGCCGCGCGCTCGCGTGCGGCGTCACGCTCGCCACCGAGCGCCTTGTGGTGCGCCGCGAGATCGCGTGTGCGCACCTCTTCGGCGACAAGCCGTCCCTCGAGACGTGCCGTGCTCGCGACGAGCGTGCCGGCCTCGGCACGGGCGGCGTCGAGCGCGCGGGCAAGGCGCTCGCGTTCGGCCTCGCGTGCGGCGCTTTCCGTCTCGCGCCGGGCGCGCTCGGCGTCGAGCGCGCGAGCGAGGCGCTCACGTTCGATTGTCGCGTCGGCGAGGGCGCGCTCGGCGTGCTCGGCGGCAGAGAACGCACGCTGTAGCTCCGCATCGCGGTCCTCGAGCCGCGTGGCGAGCGCCAGGCGATCGCGTTCGTCGAGCGCTACCCGACGCTCGAGCGCGGCGAGCTCGCCGGCCAAGGCCTCACGGGCCGCCGCCCCGTCGGCGATTTCGGTGTCGCGTGCAGCCAGCGTCGCGACGAGCCGTCCACGCTCGTCGCCGAGGTCGGCGAGGGCGCGCTCGGTGGCCTCCTGCGCCTTCCGCGTCTCGCGCACCTTATCGTCGGCCGCCGTGCTGACGGCTGCGATCCGGGCGTCAGCCGCCTCGGCGAGCTCGGCCCATATCACGTCGGCCGCCGCGCGCAGGCTCGCGAGTACGGGGTCGGGGAGCGTGCCGACGTCGGTCTCGGCGCGGGAGGCTGCCACGGCGCGCAGGTGCGCGGTGATCGTGGACATGCTTCCCCGGCCGAGCTTCTGGTGAACGAGCCGGACGGTCGGCCTGAGGCCGGCGTCCTTGAGCGCGCGGAGCGCCGCCTCGACGTCGTCGATCGTGACCGGGGCGCCTCGAGCCATCGGGAGCGGTTCTCGTCGGTAGAGTGGGTCTTGTGGTCACCGGTGCGGTACCCGGCCGGCGGTGATTAGCAGTCGAGCAGGTAGCGTAGCAGTATTTGATAGCGTTACGAATACACGGCAGCTTGTCGTCAGTGACCGAGAAATGGGGTTATTGCGCCCTGAAAATCTCGCTGCCACACTGCATCGATGACCACCGACGATGCTCTGCCGGTAACGCCCCCCGGAATCGCCCACGCCGATGGTGCAGGGGTCGCCGACGCACTCGAGCGCGCCCGTGCCACGCGCGCCGAACTGGTGCTCGCGAGCCATGCGCCGGCGACCCGTCGGGCCTACGCGAGCGACTGGACAGGCTTCCTCGTCTGGTGCGAGCGGCACGCGAGGGTCGACCCCGCCCTCGCGGCGCTGCCGGTCGACGACGCGACGCTCTCGCTCTGGGTCGGTGCGTCCGGCGCCCTCCGCCCGGCCACGATCAAGCGCAAGCTCGCCGCGATCCGCCTCTACCACGCGCGCGCCGGCTTCGCGATGCCGGACGAGGCGTACCCCGTGACCCGCGCCGCGCTCGCCGGTCACGCCCGCCGCCACCGGGAGACGCGGCCGCGGCAGATGCGCGCGGCGACCGATCCGATCCTCCGCGCGCTCGTCGACACCTGCGATGTCACGACCCTGATCGGACTCCGCAACCGCGCGCTCCTCCTGGTCGGCTTCGACGGCGCGTTCCGACGGAGCGAGCTCGTCGGTATCGACGCCGAGCACCTCACGCGCACCGCCGACGGCTTCGGCGTCCACCTCCCGACCGCCAAGGGAGATCAGGAGGGGGACGGGGCGACGGTGTCCGTCGTGACCCGGACGGACTCCCCGTGGTGCCCGGTCGACGCCCTCGAGTGCTGGCTCGATGCCCGTGCGCGGCCCGCCGGCGCCGTCTTCGTCGCGCTGCGCGGCGCCCGGCACGTTCGCCACCCGGGTGCGGCGCGGCTCTCGGAGCGCGCCGTCGCCCGGGTCGTGCAGAGCGCGGCGACCGCCGCCAGCGTCCCGGGCGCCTTCGGCGCGCACAGCCTGCGCCGCGGACTCGTCACCACCGCGATCGACGCGGGCGTGCCGATCGAGCAGGTGATGCGCCACGTCCGCCACCGCCGCCTCGAGACCACACTCGGCTACGCCGAAGCGCGTCAGGCGGAGGCCAACCATCCGCGCGTCGGACTGGGGTCACCGGGGCGTGAACCGATGACGAGTCGGCCGATCCCGTCCAACGTGTTGGCCGAGGAGGCGGAAGCCGGTGAGCCGGTCGTCGTCGACTCGAGCGAGGAATCACCGCCGGGTCGTGCGGTGCCCCCGGAAGACGGCACGCGCTGATCGATCGCGACCGGTCGCGGCCGTCGACACGGCCGGCCCGCTCGCGAGAACACGGAGCCTCCACCATGCCACGACGATCCGTGCTGTCCGCGAGCGATCGCGCGGCGCTCCTCGCGCCACCGGCCGAGGACGTCGATCGCATCCGGCTCTACACGTTCTCGGAGACCGACCTCGCGCTGATCCGCCAGCGGCGCGGGGAAGCCAACCGCCTCGGCTTCGCCGTGCAACTGTGCCTGTTGCGCTACCCGGGCACGGCGCTCGAGCCCGAGGAGACGGTCGACGCGGCGCTGGTCGGGTGGGTCGCCACCACGCTGTGGCTCGACCCCGAGGTCTGGGGGCGCTACGCCGCGCGCGACCCGACGCGACGCCAGCACCGTCAGCAGCTGCTCGCCTACCTCGAGCTGAGGGCGTTCGATCGCGCCGTCTTCCGTGCACTCGTCGCCGAGCTCGTCGACGTCGCGCTGCAGAGCGACAAGGGCCTGGTGCTCGCCGAACACGCGCTCGCCTCGCTGCGGCGGCAACGGATCGTGGTACCGCCGCTGCGCTTCGTCGATCGGGCGTGCTCGCAGGCGATCCACCGGGCCAACCGCGTCCTCTACCGCCGCCTGACCCACGACCTCGACGACGCTCACCGGACGCGCCTCGACGCGCTGCTCGCGATCCGCCCCGGCGAGTCGGTCACCTGGCTGACCTGGCTGCGCCGATCCCCGATGAAGCCGAGCTCGCGCGTGATGCTCGCGCACCTCGAGCGGCTTCGCCACTACCAGGCGCTCGCGCTCCCGGACGGCATCGGACGCGACGTTCACCAGAATCGGCTCCTGAAGATCGCCCGGGAAGGGGCGCAGCTTCGCGCGTGGGATCTCGGGGTGATCGAGGACGGGCGACGCCACGCGACGCTCGTCGCCCTCGCCCTCGAAGGGCGCGCGACCGTGACCGACGAAGTCATCGATCTGCACGACCGGATCATGATCAAGCTCCTCGCCACGGCGAAGAACAAGCACCGCCAGCGCTTCCAGACCGAGGGGCGCGAGATCAACGACAAGGTCCGCCTCTACGCCAGCGTCGGCCAGGCGTTGGTCGCGGCGCGCGACGCCGGTGAGGACGCCTTCGCCGCGATCGAGGGGGTAATCGGGTGGGAGGCGTTCGTCGAGAGCGTCGGGGCGGCCGAACGGCTCGCCCGTCCCGGCTCCTTCGATCACCTGTCGCTGGTCGCCGATCAGTTCCCGACCCTCAGGCGCTACACGCCGCACTTTCTCGCCGCGCTCCGGTTCGAGGCGGCCCCCGACGCACGCGGCGTGCTCGCCGCGATCGAGACGCTCCGGCAGATGAACGCGGCGGGGAGCCGGACCGTGCCGCCGGACGCGCCCACCGAGTTCGTTCGCGCGCGTTGGAAGCCACTCGTGTTCGGCAAGCACGGGCTCGAGCGCCGCTACTACGAAATCTGCGCGTTGATGGAACTGAAGAACGCGCTGCGCGCCGGTGACATCTGGGTCGAGGGGTCGCGGCAGTTCAGGAACTTCGACGACTACCTGATCCCGCGTGCGGCGTTCGCCGAGCTCTCGCGCGCGAACGCGCTGCCGCTCGCCGTGGAGAGCGACGGCGCGCGCTACCTCGAGGGCCGTCTGGACGAGCTGCACGAGCGGTTACTCGCGGTCGACGCGAGCGCGCGGGCCGACGAGCTTCCCGAGGCGACGCTCGACGCGTCGGGCCTCACCCTGTCCTCGCTCGAGAGCGACGCGCCCGAGGAGGCGAAACGCCTGGTCGAGCGCGTCTCGAGGCTGATGCCGCGGATCAAGATCACCGAGGTGCTGACCGACATCGACGACTGGACCGACTTCACCCGCCACTTCGTCCATCTCAAGAGCGACGAACCGCCGCCCGAGCGCACGCTGCTCCTCTCGGCACTGCTCGCCAACGGGATCAACCTCGGGCTCACCAAGATGGCCGAGTCGAGTCCGGGGGCGACTTACCAGCAGCTCTCGCGCCTGCAAGCCTGGCACGTGCGTGACGAGACCTACGCGGCCGGCCTCGCCGCGCTCGTCAACGCCCAGCTCGCCACCCCGTTCGCCCGCCACTGGGGCGACGGCACGACGTCCTCCTCTGACGGCCAGCGCTTCCGTACCGGCGATGGCGGAAGAGACGCCGGTCAGGTCAACCCCCGCTACGGTCGCTCCCCGGGTCGGCTCTTCTACACGCACGTCTCCGATCAGTACGCCCCGTTCAGCTCGCGCATCATCAACGTCGGCGTCCGCGACTCGACCTACGTCCTCGACGGGCTGCTCTACCACGAGTCGGATCTCAGGATCGAGGAGCACTACACCGACACTGCCGGGTTCACCGATCACGTGTTCGCGCTGATGCACCTCCTGGGGTTCCGGTTCGCCCCGCGCATCCGGGGCTTGAAGGACACGCGGCTGTACGTCGCCGAGGCCGCCTCGAGCTACCCAGCCCTCGGGGCGATGATCGGCGGGTCGATCAATGTGCGATCGATCCGTGCGCACTTGAACGAGGTCCTGCGTCTCGCCACCTCCATCCGGCAGGGGACGGTGACCGCCTCGCTCATGCTCCGAAAGCTCGGCAGCTACCCCCGTCAGAACGGGCTCGCCGTCGCGCTCCGCGAGCTCGGACGGATCGAGCGGAGCCTGTTCATCCTCGACTGGCTGCAGAGCGTGGATCTCCGGCGCCGGGTGCACGCGGAGCTGAACAAGGGCGAGGCGCGGAACGCGCTCGCGCGCGCCGTCTTCTTCAATCAGCTCGGCGAGATCCGCGACCGGAACTTCGAGCGCCAGCGCTACCGCGCGAGCGGGCTGAACCTCCTGACCGCCGCGATCGTGCACTGGAACACGGTGTACCTGGACCGTGCCGTCGCGCACCTTCGCCGCGAGGGCGAGCCGATCGACGAGGCGCTGCTGATCCACCTCTCGCCGCTCGGGTGGGAGCACATCAACCTGACCAGCGACTACGTGTGGCCGTCAGCGGACAAAAAGGCGAGCGGGTTCAGGGCGTTACGGGAGGCCGAGGGCCCTTAGGGTACACAGGGGTCCGTTTTCGGCAGTGACCCCAAGAAGGCCCCGTAGCGCAGATGAACAAGTGGCCAGACAGAGATCACACCATCCGTGGGATATTCCGATTCGCCAACGCTCGCAATACCCCCGACGAGCAGGCACTCGGTCCCTCCGATCCAGATCGCGGTACCTCGCCCTGCGTCCTGCCTGTCGCAAGCACGGCGTTCGGCGGTGGCGAGAGCCGGAAACGCGGTCGATATCAGAACGGCAAGCAGAGTCAGTGCTTCCGGGCGCATTGCACCGATGCATTCGTCGCCTGGAGCATGACCGACCGTCGCTCCGGACTGCGGCGATGACGCCCGTTCGGGAAGGCACCCTGATCGACCGGCCGGCACGTGGCCCGCGCGGGGGGCGAGTCGAGAACAATCGAACTTCCATGACAACGACTCCCCTCGTCCCATCGCCTACACTCCCGGCAAACACATGCTCGGCAATATACGCCGATTGTTGAGCGCGTGCTCAATCCATCGCATGCACGTCCGACGGGACCATGGTGGCCAGGATTCGCAAACGACCTTCGGAGCGCCGCGCCGACCTGATCGCCGTGACCGCAGAGATCATCCTCGAACGTGGTTTCAGTGCCGCCACGACACGCGATGTCACGCAACGCGCAGGCGTCGGCACCGGCTTGTTGAACCACTACTTCGCCTGGGACGAGCTTCGGTGTCTCGGCTTCGAGTCCGTTGCCCGAACCGGCACCGCCTACGCGCTTCCGGATGACGGCGTGCGACGCCCGCTCCGCGCCATGAAGCGGATGATCAAGGACGCCTTCGCGAGCGAGTCCGACGCGTTCTGGCGGGCCTGGGTCGAAGCGATCGAGGAAGCGGGCAGCGACCCTGAACTGGCAAGGATCGTCGGCGCCTGTGCCAGCGACTTCCGCGAACGGCTCGAGCAGCTGCTGGAGGCCGGAAACGAATCGAAGGTCTGGACTTGCCGGGATCCGACCGGCGCAGCGTGGCGCATCCTCGCCATGCATGACGGACTGGTCGGCTTCGTGTTCAGCGGCGCTCCGCCGCTGTCGCGCCGGGCAGCGACCGCTCACCTGCGCGTCGCGGTCGCCCACGAACTGGATGGGCAACCGAAGCTGTGACGCACGGAGAGTCGCGCACCAACCCCCGACGGAAGAGCAGCCGCCGAGCACCGGCAACGGGCCGGCGACGGGAGCGGCAGGGCGTCGGCACATGACGAGTCGCTTCCCGAAACACTCGAGGACGAACAATTCGACGGTAGGGCATGGCCGCCACGCCACGCTGGGTAGCTGGTCGACGTCAGCTGCAGCGCGTACACCGCATCGCCCTCGGTCGATGCGATGAGCGAATCGGCGTGGACCTGCACGGACACGGCGCGCTACCTGACGGCCAACGCCATCCCGGATCACGACGTCGGCACCTTCCCCAGCCCGGCCGATCCGAGCAGAATGCAAAGGCCGCGTCGGCGTCGCGCCCGATCGTTCGGGCGGCATCTACCACTACTTCGCGACTGACTCCTACCCCTACCTGCAGCGCTGCGTGACCGGTGAGGTCGCGGCCGGCAAGCCTCCGCCTAACGGGGTGGTCCGCGAACCGCACCCGCAGAGGCAGCCGGCCTGGGTGGGGTACCGGGCGAGTTGCCGACAGGATCGGCGCCGTCGGTATTCGACAGCCCCTTCGTGATCTAGCCGGGGGCGAAGACATGATCACGCACGCCACCCGTTCCACCACGTCGCCAGCGCGCGCACTGGGGGCCGCGTCCGCTGCTGAGCGTCATGCTCGCCCCGTCCTATCCCGACCACGAATTGACGGTCGGAGCGGACGACCTCGTCGTGCCGGGACGCTTCGCCCTGCGGGAGGATCCGGGCCCGCTCAGGCTCGACATCGCCCTGTTCGGCGTGAACGACGCGGAATAGGCCCTCCCGATCACGGTCACGCGCAAGGCGACCGGACAGCGGCGCACGATCTCTCTGACGCCCGAGCCAACCCGTGAGTTCCTGTTTCCGGCCACGACGATCCTGTCGACGTCGAGTCCTTGATCGAGTCTGCTCTACTGGCTGTCGGGTGATCGCGTGGATGGAGCGAATTCGTGCATTGCATGCGGAAGAACACTGGTCGTTCGGTCCGAACGGCAGGCGGTCGGTCGGATCGGAGGCCAGCATGACGACAACACGCTGGCGTACCCAGCTGATCGTGCCGCCTGCCCGGCCGTATTCGCCCCTGCGCGGCCTGGCCGTCATGGCGCGGAACCCTGCCCGCTGGTGGTCGGCAGACATGTACGACACCGGAGTTCGCCGGGTACCGATCTTCGGCCGTACTTTCGTGCACGTCGCCCGGCCCGACATCGCCCGCACCGTGCTGCTGGAGCAGGACGACGCCTTCGGCCGCTCGTTCGTCACGCAGCGCATCCTCGAGCCCGCCATGGGCGGTGGGCTGTTGACGTCGGACGGGGAGCACTGGCGCCGCCAGCGTCGTCTGCTCGCGCCGGTGTTCCGGGCGACGGCGCTCGAGCGCTTCGTGCCGACGATGGATCGGCATGCGCTTGCCTGCCGCGATGCATTGCTCGAACACGACGGAAGCACGGAGCCCGTCTATCCGCACACCGCACGGGCCGGGCTCGACATCGTCGTCGAGACGCTCTTCGGCGGCGTCGACATCGATCGCCGGTCGATCACGACCGATATCGACGACTACCTGGTTCGGCTCGGTCGGCCTGACCCGCTTGCGTTGCTGGGCGTGCCGGACGCCGTACCCCGACCCGGCCGGCGGCGCGGGCTCGCGCTCGTCGCCCGCCTGCGGGCGAGGTGTCATGCCGCACTCGCGACGCTGCGTGCAAGCGGCGACTCGCTCGAATCGCTCGGACTGGTGGGTCGCCTGCTCGCGGCCATCGATCCCGACACGGGGGACGCCCTGGACGACGAGGCGATCGTCGACAACGTGCTTACATTCATCGCCGCCGGCCATGAGACGACTGCCGCGGCGCTCGCTTGGACGCTGTACGCACTCGCTCATCAGCCCGAGCTTGCCGAGCGGCTCGCCGAGGAATCCGGACGAGTGCTCGGAGACGGGCTCGCCACGGCCGACGCCGTCAGCTTGCTCGATCTGCATCGACGCACCTTGCAGGAGGCCATGCGGCTGTACCCGCCCGTGGCAGCTATCGTGCGCACCGTGTTGCGACCGGTGCGCGTCGGTCCCTTCGACCTCGCGGCGGGGGATCACGTGACCATCGCAACCTTGCCGATGCATCGCAACCCCGCGTTCTGGCCGAATCCCCACGCGTTCGACGAATCGCGCTTCACCCCGGACGCGGTCGGCGCGCGCGATCGTTTCGCCTACCTGCCGTTCGGCGACGGCCCGCGGGTATGCATTGGCGCGGGATACGCCCTGACCGAGGCGGTGCTGGTACTGGCGCGGCTGACACCGGCGCTGCGTTTCGCACCGGCCGACGGCAAGCCGCCCGAGCCGGTGCTCAGCGTGACGTTGCGACCATCGGACGGCATGCGTCTGCGTGTCCATCGCTCGACGGGCTAGCCGGCCCTGACAGGCAGATCGCGTTCGATCTCGACGTCCACCGCTGTCTGGCGCCGGTGATCATCAGGTGGTGGCGGCATGGCGCCCGATCCTGTCGACGTGGCGCGGTAATCTGCGGCACGTCGGCACGAAGAGTCACGGACATCGTCGGGTACGATGCCGGACTAGGCCGGAACCGGCCACCACCGTCGGACGGACGGGACACCGCGGAACAGTGACGCCGATGACGCATACAGGACGATTTTCATGGCGGTCGGGGTTCGCCGGCCGAGCCGGCGCGCTGCTGCTCGCGCTCGGCTGCGTGACCGCTTTCGCGGGGCAGGCGCACGCTCAGGACTTCGCGCTGGTGGATGCGGCGGGGGACGCGGTCGGTTTCGAGCGCTTTCGCGAGGACGGCAAGTTCACCCTCTTCATGATCCGTTTCAACGGCTGTCGTCCCTGCGACGAGGCCGAGCAGGCGCTGCAGGAATGGTTCTCCAGACAGGACGAGGACCAGGTCTCCGTGCTGGCCCTGAATCTCGACGACGGCGATGTCCGGGCATCGACCGCCGAGCGCCTGGACGTCAACCGCATTCGGTATCCGAACTTCTTCACGGATGACCAGGAGGCGGTCCAGGCAAGTATCGCGGCGCTGACCGACAGGCCCTTGCGAGGCGTGCCCACCTGGCTCTTCTTCGGGCCGGACGGTGCGTTCATCGACGGCGAGGTGGGTGTCGATTTCGACTGGGAGACGCTCGATGAGATGCTGGCAGCGGCCCCGGCCGGCTTGCCGTCGCTGGGAGAACTGGCCGCGCCGCCAACCGTCGCCGCACCCACTGCGGAGGACGTCCGCTCGGGGAAGATCGTCGGGCAGGCCACCTTGGCCATGATTCGCGGCGACCTGCCGCGCGCGCGGCGATGGCTGGACGACGAACTGGCGGTGAATCCCGAGCACCACGGCCTGATCACCGAGCGCGCGAGACTCCGGTTGCTCGCCCGACGCGAAGCGGCCGACACCCCGTTGGGGCATCGTCTCTCGAACGAGGACGACGAGCGAGTGGAGGCGGCACTCGAGAAGGTGCTCACGGCTGACGCCACGCATCCACGTGCGTCTTATCTGCTGGCCGAATTGCATGCCACGCAGGGCCGGCTCGACGAGGCCGAGCGGGTCATCGGCTTTCCCGAAACGCTCGATGCCAACTCGCGGTATCGCGCCTATGTCCGGGCCGTGCTTCGCATCATGCAGGGCCGGCAGGCCGAGGCCGTCGAGATCCTGAAGCGACTGACCGACCTGCCGTTCCAGGGGCCCGAGCAGTACTACATCTTCCAGCAGGCCTGGGAGCGACTGAAGACCGTGGTGATCCGCCAACCCGACCTCGATCCGATGACGCTCGCGAGGGAGGGCCTCGTGACCCGCGTGAGCGAGACGTCGCTGCTCGGGGAAATACGGCGGCGTGGCGAGAGCGAGACACCGCTGCTCGTCATCGTGTCGTCGGAAGACCCGGGTTGCAGCTACTGCGTCGACGCGCCGGCGGGCATCGAGTCGTTCGTGCGGGCGAACAAGGACAAGTACGATGTCATCTACGCGACGGTCGAGCCCTGGCGGAACATCGAGTTCGAGGAGTGGGCGCATGTGATTCCGGATTTCCTGGCCGTGCCCAAGGCGGCGCTGTTCGCGCGTTCCCGTTTCATGTCGACCGCCGGCCTGCCGAACAGCGAGGAGCAGATCGCGTGGTACGACGAGATCTACCCGCGAATGCTCACCGAGGATCCGCGGCTCTGGAACTACCCGAAGCGAGAGGCGCGAGCGGAACTGTCCGTCGCGTACCGGCGGTGGCTCAAGGCCGAATTGCCGGTGTCCGCCTTCGCCAGCATCCTCGACGAGGACAAGGTCGCCTGGGGAACCTCCGACGCTCGGGACGTCACACAGGCAGAGGCCGATCGACAGGCGATGGCCCTCTGCACCGAGCGCGCAGCATCGGAGGAGATCGACCAGCCCTGTGCGCTGTTCGTCGCGCCGAAGGACTAGGCCAGCCCGCCGTCGCGCCCCCCAAGCTGCGGTGATCGACGCGACCGAGGGGCCTCGCCGTCGAGCTAGCCGCGAGGGCGCTTGCGAGCGGAATCGAGACCCATCGGTCCGAAGCGCTCGGGTGCGGCCGGCCTCCGGGTCGGCACGCCCGGCTCGGCGAGGCTCGCGAGGATCGGGCAGTCCGGGCGATCGTCACCCTTGCAGCTGTCGGCGAGGTGGCGGAGCGTATCGATCATCGATTGCAGGGCGGCCGCCTTGCGCTCGAGGCGCTCGACATGATCGAGCGCGAGGCGCTTGACGTCCGAGCTCGCGCGTCCGCGCTCCTGCCAGAGCGCGAGCAGCTCGCGCATCTGATCGATCGAGAACCCGAGATCGCGCGAGCGACGAATGAAACGCAGGGTGTGAACGTCACGCTCGGCATAGACCCGGTAACCAGCCTCCGTCCGGTGGACGTCCGTGATCAGACCGATCGCCTCGTAGTGCCGGATCATCTTGGCCGAGACGCCGCTCACCTCGGCCGCCTCACCGATGGTCATCGCCTCGGCCATCAGGGCGATACCGCATCGGGGACAGGGGTCGTCATGCCGAAGACTGCCTGCCTGCGCGCGGCCAACGGCGCGTGGCGCAGCCTGAGGGCGTTGCCCACGACGAACACGCTCGACAGCGCCATGGCGGCGGCGGCGAGCATCGGCGAGAGCAGGATCCCGAAGGCGGGGTACAGCGCCCCGGCGGCAACCGGAACGAGCAGTGCGTTGTAGAGAAAGGCCCAGAAGAGATTCTGACGAATGTTCGCCATCGTCCGGCGAGAGAGCCCGATCGCGTTCGCGACGCCGGCGAGATCGCTCGACGTCAGGATCACGTCCGCGCTCTCGATCGCCACATCCGTGCCGGTGCCGATCGCGATGCCGACATCCGCGGTCGCGAGCGCCGGTGCGTCGTTGATGCCGTCGCCCACGAAGGCGACACGCCGACCGCCCCCCACCCGCAGTGCCTCGATGGCCGCCGCCTTGCCCTCCGGCAGGACGTCTGCGATGACGTCGCCGATGCCGAGCGCGGCGGCCACTGCATCGGCGGTGCCGCGAGCGTCCCCGGTGACCATCACGGTGCGGACGCCGAGCGCACGCAACGCAGCAAGGGCCGCCGGCGTGGTCTCCCTGATCGAATCGGCAACCGAGAGCGTGGCCACGAGCCGACCGTCCATCGCCGCGTACGACGATGTCTGCCCGGCGTCGCCGGACCGCGCGGTCGCATCGGCGAGATGGTCGATCTCCACGCCGACTTCCGCCATGAACCGCGCTGCACCGATCGAGATCGCGTGCCCTTCGACGACGCCTTCGATACCGAGACCCGGATGCGCTTCGACACCTTCGGCCGGCGGGATGGCAAGCCCGTCGCGTTCGGCCGCCGCGACGATCGCGCGGCCGATCGGATGCTCCGAACGCGATTCCACGGCCGCCAGGTTCGCGAGTACGGCGTCTCGCTCGACGCCCTCGGCGATGACGAGATCGGTCAGGGTCGGTTGCCCGGCCGTGAGCGTCCCGGTCTTGTCGAACGCGACGACGTCGATGTCGCCCAAGGCCTGCAGAGCGTCGCCGCGGCGAAACAGCACACCCATCGCCGCCCCGCGTCCGATGCCGACCACGATGGAGGTCGGTGTGGCGAGCCCCATCGCACAGGGGCAGGCGATGATCAGCACCGCTACCGTGTTCACCGTCGCGAGCGCGAGCGCAGGCGCCGGACCGAACGTCAACCAGAGACCGAAGGTGAGGAAGGCCGCGGCCATGACGAGCGGGACGAACCACGCGATCACCCGATCCACCAGCGCCTGGATCGGCAGCTTCGCGCCCTGCGCCTGCTCGACGAGCCGAACGATCCCGGCAAGCGCGGTGTCCGCGCCGACCCGTGTGGCTTCGAACGTGAACGCGCCGCGCTGGTTGACACTGCCGCCGACCACGGAACTACCAGGCGCCTTCGCGACAGGCATGGGCTCGCCGGTCAGCATGGACTCGTCGACCCGGGAGCGGCCCTCGACGACCTGCCCGTCGACTGCGACGCGTTCGCCCGGGCGCACCGCGACACGGTCGCCGACGCGCACCTGATCGAGCGGCACGTCGCGAAATTCGCCGTTCTCGAGCACGCGCGCCTGTGCCGGAGCAAGACCGACGAGATGACGGATCGCCTCACCCGTGCGGCCCTTCGCCCGTGCTTCCAGCCAGCGACCGAGAAGGATCAGCGTGACGATGACGGCGGCGGCCTCGAAGTAGAGGTTGGCGGTGCCTGGCGGGAACCGTGCCGGCAGGAAGGAGGCAACGGTCGAGTAGCCCCAAGCCGCCAGGGTACCGAGCGCCACGAGCGAGTTCATGTCCGGCGCGCGTCTCGCGAGCGCCGGAAGACCCTGGCGGAGAAAACGTCGGCCCGGGCCGGCGAGCACCAGCGACGTCAGCACGAACTGGACGATCCGTTCGACGTCCTCACCGATCGTCTTCTCGACGAAGTCACCGATCGCCGGCACGGCGTTCGCACCCATCTCGAGGAGCACGACCGGCAGTGTCAGTAGCAGCGCCGTGACGGTGGCACGACCCAGACTTGCAACCTCGGTGGCGTGCGCCGCGTCGACGCGCGTCCGGTCCTCTTCCGGGGACGTAATCACCCGCGAGGGATAGCCCGACTCCGTGAGCGCGCCCGCGATAGCCGACGGGTCGACCCGGTCGCCGGCGACCCCGACGTCTGCCCGACCGGTGGCGAAGTTGACCGACGCCCGGTGCACGCCCGGGAGCGCGAGCAAGGTCTTCTCGACGCGAGCGACGCAGGAGGCACAGGACAGGTCCTCGACTGCCAGGCTAACGACTGCGTCGGACGACGACGCGGACGCGTCCGGTCCGGTCGAGGCATGGGAAACGCGGGTGTCGACGCGGGGCATGGCAGGGATGATGAACCTTCCCATCGTGGCAAGGTCAAGCGATTGCGGTGCAACACGGGGTCCGTCGTCGAGCCGACGGTCGACTCCCGCGCCGCGCGGTGCGCATCGAGCGGATATCCTCGGTGGGAGACGCGGGCGCCCCTGCTCGTTCTCGATCGATCGGAGCCCTGCCTTGTCGACACCGCGCGGACGCACGTTCCTCTCCCTCGTCGTGGCCAGCCGCCGAGCGCTGACGCCGAACCTGGTTCGCCTCGAACTCGAGGGCGACGGCATCGGGGACTACCCGAAGGACAGCGCGGGTGGCTACGTGAAGCTCGCCTTCGATGCCGATGGCCGACCCGCGACCGATCCCGGCGGCATGGCCAGGGTGACGCTGCGCACCTACACGATTCGGTCGCTCGATACGGACCGGCAACGTCTTTCCATCGATTTCGTGCTGCACGGAGACGGCACCCTGCATGACGGCCCGGCATCCGCCTTTGCCCGCACCGCCCGCCCGGGTGACGGGATCCGGGTCTCCGGACCCGGCAGCGTCAAGTCGCTGGACCCGGCGGCGGACTGGTACCTGATCGCCGCGGACATGACCGCCCTGCCCGCCATCTCCGCCAAGCTGACCGAGCGCGCGGCCCTCGGCACGCCGCTCGAGGGTTACCTCGTCGTCGAGGTGCTGGACGAAGCCGATGCGGCGTGTCTGGAGATACCCGACGGGCTCGTGCTGCAGGTGGTGGTCAACCCTGACCCGGCTCGCGACACCGATGCCCTGATCGACGCGGTACGCGCCCTGCCCTGGCGCGATGGTCGGCCCTTCGCGTGGTGTGCCGCCGAATTCGACCGCATGCGGGCCTTCCGCAACTATGTGCGAGGTGAGCGCGGCATCGGTCTGGCGGATCGCTATGTCAGCAGCTACTGGATGCTGGGCCGGACGGAGGAAGGGCACAAGCTCGAGAAGCGCGAGGACGCCGCCAGCGAGGTCGCAGCCGCGGACGCCCTATAGCTCGCCATGAACGGGTGAGGAAGTCAGGAAGGCGTGTTCGCGTAATCGAAGTGCGAGAACGGCATGGCCTGCGTCCCGACCAACACGTGCCTCGGCAAACGCGCCGACGTGGCCGCGACGATGATGGCGCACAACCTGACGCGCGAACTGACGATGAGCAACCAGACGGCAAAGCGCGATCGGGCGGCAAGGCGAACGCCGCTGTGGCGCTCCGCGCACAACGGCAGCGTGCGTCGTCAAGTTACTTACCCTGCCGGTCGGTTGATCCGTCCGCTTGGAAAACTGGCGTCATCGGTCAGCTCGAACGTCGCGTTCAGGCGCGAGATCGGCGCGGCGCTGGGAAAACTCGAGCGCGCGGCCTGACGATCGTTTCGGCAGGCACCGCTATGCAACGCTGGAGGGACGTTTATCGGATAAACTGATCGACATAGTCCGCACCGAGGCCCACTTCTTCGTAGTGTTTTCTGCACATGTCGATTTTAGTGAATACGTCTTCATACCCTTTGATTTCGCCCCATGGGTCGACATACAGCATGACGCCATTCACCTGAAAATATGTAATCATCTCATCCACGTCCTCAGGCACGATCAACGTGTGAGTTTCACCCGGTGGCTCATATACATACCCTCCCTCGTGTGCTTGCCAGTCGTGTTCCAGATAGTGCCAGCGTCCTTTCAGTACAAAGCCGTGGACACCCTGGGGATGTCGATGTCGCGACAGAACACCGGATTGCCGAACTCGCAACAGATTCATCCAATACCCTTGTGATCGATTCAGGCATAAAGGCCGAAATGAAACGGTTTTCGTTTGCGGGACCCAAATGCGCTCATCGTCGGGAATGGCAGAAGGGACGACAATTTCCTCCTGTGCATCTTCGGGGAATGGCAACTGATAGGGCATTCGCAGATCGTCGTCTTGCTCCAGCTCTTTTTTTTGCTCTTGACTTGTCATTGATTTTCTCCTTCACATGGCAGAATAGCCACCGTCGACCGGGTAAACTGCTCCGGTGACAAATTTGGCTTCGTTCGATAGGAGCCAGGCTACCAATGCTCCAACTTCCGCAGGTTTACCCCAGCGTTCGAGCGGCGTTCTACTTAGTATGGGCGCGTTTCTCTTGGGGTCGATTCGCAGTCCTTCAGTCATCTCCGTCTCTATCCAACCGGGAGCCACCGCGTTGACGCGGATTCCATCAGGTGCCCACTTGCCGGCGAGCGATTTGGTCAACTGAGCTACCCCTCCCTTCGAGGCAGAGTATGCGGGCACTAGAGGTCCTCCGAAATAGCTGAGCATGGAAGCTGTATTGACTATGGCCCCGTTGGATCTTGACAGTAGCGGGTATGCAGCCAGGCAACAACGCATGGTTCCGGTTAAATTGACATCAATGATTTTCTCGAATGTCTCAATCTCATACTCAGCATCCCGTGCCAATATTCCCGCGCAGTTGACCAGCCCATCCAACGTGTCGATACCCTCGAAGAATTCTGCGACAGCTGCCGAATCGCGCACGTCCAATTGCACGCAGACCGTATCGGGGTTCAGTTCGGAATAAGCCGAAATCTCCTCTGTAGTAAACCCGGTACACGTGAATCTCCAACCCTTTTGCAGCAGTACCTCGCCGACTCCCGCGCCTATTCCTCCGGTACCTCCGATTATTACTGCATGTCGCATGATTTCACAGACTCTGAGCGAGGAATTCTTCAACCGCTTCTTTCCGTGGCATCGGCGCCACCGCACCATAACCAAGAGTGGTAAGCGCGGCCGCCCCATTGGCGTAATACGCCGCTTTGACCGGATCGTCTCCCGCTACGATGCGAGAGAGAAAGGCGCCGTCAAAGGTGTCACCAGCGGCGGTCGCATCGACCGCATCAACCCGCTTGACCGGTACGAGTTCTGTCATGCTCGGTGTCGCCACCAAGGTCCCCTTCGAGCCCAATGTCAATGCCACTATTCCGGCACCGAGTTCCAGATAAAAATCGACTATGGCTTCTGGATCTTCAAGCCCGGTCAGCAGCGTTGCGTCTTCCAGTCCCGGCAATGCAATATCACATTGGCGCATTGCTGCATGAATAATCGCGCGGGCTCTCTCCAGCGGCCAAAGCTTGAGCCGTAGATTGGTATCGTAAGACACCTTGCCACCGGCCTGTCGTACCACACGAATTGCTTCGAACACAGTATCGGATGCGGCCTCTGAAATAGCTTGGCTTATCCCGGAAACATGCAGAATCTTGGCTGATTCAAGCGACTGAGTGGGCAGATCGTCAGGACCCATTTCACTGGACGCCGAGCCAGCTCTGAAATAGCTGAATTCATGTCCGGCTTCGCTGTGAGTAACGAAGTAGATACCCGTATGGGCGCTCTGGACTTGACGCACCAACGATGTGTCAACGCCTTCCTCGGCCCATAAGTCCATGAAGGAGTTACCAAAGGTATCTGCTCCAATGTGCGTTATGTAGCCTACACTAGCGCCCTGTCTGGCAGCGGCAATTGCAGCGTTGGACGTGTCACCGCCGTGCCCAGGTAAATAGTTACCATCCGGCTGCTGGTTGAATTCCAACATCGGCTCACCCAAACAAAGGATATCTGAACTCATTGTGTTCTCTCGTCAGTTGATCGTCTATGGACGCGGCTGGATAAAATAACAATGCCGGTTCGAATGGATGCATAATTATATCTACGCTTTCCAAGCCTGTTAGCTGCCAGACTAGAAAGTTCCATGACGGCGAAAACGAATGCAGTACCTGCAATTTCGGAATCGGATGTCCATGCAAGCGCGTTTTTAAAGACCTCGCCGTAAATCCAGGTAGCCTTGCCCTCAGCGTCTTCGTCGTCACCGAGTATGACAGGCTGCGCTATTAGATACGCCCTTCGGGTTTTGCAGCGAGAGCCGGCATTCGGACAAGGAATGCCAAGTACAGAGAGCTGTCCGCCAACTTCTTCATCCCGGCCTCCATTCTGCAGGTTGGCGATCCGCTCACCGTGGCCGCAAATCACTTCAATACCACAATCTCAAATGGGTCTTTCCGAGAATCGTGTGGGTTGACTCAGCGTCCAGCCACTTCGGGACAAAGATCGAGACCGCCGAGATGGAAGTGAATCGCTGCCTTGAACCGCTTTTTGTTTCGCAACCCAAGTATGCCCACCTTCCCATCTCGATCCGGCTGTCGATGCTCTCCGCACCGGAGTTCGTGGTTCCGGTGACGATCGCGTTCACGAAGCCCCACAGGTGCCGTTCGATCATTCGCGCCGTTCGCTCGATCGGCTCCAGACAGCTCCTGATCGCGCCTCTGTACCAGGGCTCTCGAACCTTCGTCGCCCGAGTGCGTGAGCGGTAGTGCCACGGGCACGCAGCGGATTCTTCTCAATCCCACGCGCAAACCCGCTACAACGTGATATCGCACAATGCGTCGAGTGAACCGCCACGCGATGGCGGCTCCTTGTTTCCGGCTCGGAGCCAGTCGTGCTCGGTACCGTCGGAAATCGCGTTGTCGTCGCACGTGAGTATCCTGTCTTCGCCACGGTACGCCGTGTCGACCGGGACGAACGGATGCTGCGCGACGTGTGAAGCTGTCGACTGCGATCTTCGACTCTGCCGCCGGAATCGACTCGGGAAGGACATCGATGAAAGCCGGCCACATCTCCAACGAGATGCTTCTGATGCCGTCGCGCTGTTCGTCACTGAGGCTGGCATGTAAGGCCGCGAGGCTCGCCTTCTTCTGGTCGTCACGCAGATGAGTGACAGCTCCGGTGCCGGGATCGCGGATCACCGCCACGTGGTCATGGCGCTTTCGGAGCGCAGTTTCATCTACCTTCAGGTCCGGGTACAGTCCGACATCATCGCGACGAGCCAGGGCGCGCCGATCGGCGCGTTGCATGATTCCGTGGAAAACACCCCGACCCGGGCCGAGCTGGCAGCAGACTGCATTCATCGACGGCTCATCTAACCGGTCGATCACCAGCATCTCGAACAGCGTGGTGAACCGCGAGCGTTCCGCGGCCCGGGGAACATCGGTCTGCCTTGTTCCGTGCCTGGTACACATCACGCCAGGCACCTCCGCCACGAGAACGGCTGAAACTGCCGCGTGCCGCAGCGGGGGGCGCAAGCGGACCGCTCGCTTGTCACGACGCGGCCAGACGGCCAGGCTTCGTGGACAGTGGACCCGGACCGACACTGACTGACGAATCAACGCCACGACTACGCGCTCATCCGACTTCGGGTCGACGTCGGAAACTGACCACGACTCGACGATGCCGAGAAACGTCCGGTACAAGTCCCGATCTCGCATGCCCGAGGGCTACGTCAACCGCGCGGAACACGTAAGGTCCTCCTAGATACGGCCGAACTTGGCAAGACCCTCTCGCAACGAGCCACTTTCAATGATGAGACGTGCCTGTTCTGCCTCACGGGCGTCGATGTCGCGTGACATTTCAAGTACCGCTTCTGCCTGCTGTCGAGGAACGCACACGATGCCATCGACGTCGCCCATGATTATGTCACCAGGGTTAACAATGACGTCACCCATGGCCACCTCCACATTCGCCGCAATCGTCTTGATGCGTCCCAGTGTCGTACCGGGTGAGACGGTTCGCGAGTAGACCGGGAAATCGTAATCTCGCTTGATTTCGACCAGGTCGCGGACACCACCATCCAGGACCGCTGCTTCGAGCTTGTTGGCGACTGCGCCGGCGGCCATCAATCCGCCCCACAGTGCAACTTCCGCTTGCCCATTGGTGGATATCACGATGACCGACCCTTCATCAGCCTCGTCGATAGCGTTCAGCGCGTGTTCTGGCGGCACGAACTGCTGACTCGGGCCCTCCAGCACGGTGACAGCAGGGCCGACGATCTTGTTATCGTTAATCCGCGGTTTAATACTTTCCGGCAAGAATCCGGTTTTCCCGGTTATCTTGTCTACTGCATCGGCTACAGAGGCAGTGGCCACTTCGCGAAATCCCGCTACAAGCTCTTTCGTCTTCATATGCGTAGGTCCTTTGGTTAATGGAGAATAAAGTTTTTCCGCAGCCAGGCCGCGTGAATCTTCCAGTAGTTTTCTACGGTTCGATCAAGTAGCAGGCGGCCTGGTAAAATCGTGCTTCTGGTCAAGATAGAAAGCCGTGAACAAGGACATACCGGGTCGAAACATCTCACAGCTTCTGATCACGACCGGCGAGCGCAGCATGGTCGAGTCTCGGAACGCTACCATGGATTCACCCAGTGTCGAGGTTGTCTGTTTTCCAGAACGCGCTGAACTTCGCGCGCAGCGCACCGTTGAAGCTTCACTACCGAACGCTCCGAATACCACGCCACGTGATCTGAAACGATCGTATTAGGTGTGGCCAGCAATGGGTTGTCCAGGCTGACCGGTTCGTTTTCGAAAACATCGATGCCTGCGCCGAATACGCGACCTTCGTGGAGTGCTGACGCCAGCGCTTGCTCGTCGAGTAGCCCGCCTCGTGAAACGTTGAGAACCACCGATGTGGGTTTCATCAGGGCTATGTGTTCCGCATCTAGAATGTGTCTGGTTTCCGTAGTTAGCGGCGCATGCAGGCTGATGACATCAGCCAGACGACACAACGTGGCCAGGTCGACTTTCTCGACGCCCATATCTTCAGCGGCTTCATCGGCCAGATAGGGATCCGCAACGATGATTTTCCCAAACCCGATAGCACGAAATTTCCTGGCAGTTGATAAACCGATCTTACCGCAGCCTATCAGGCCTAAAGCCGCGTTTTCCCGATCGGGTATCAAGCCGCGTTGCCCGATGCCCCATTCACCGCGCCGCACCTCAGCGTCGCGCGATAAGATGCGTCGCTGTATGGCCAGGTAGAGACTGAGCGCATGTTCGCTGACCTCTTTCTCCGCGCCGTAATCTGGAACGTTGGCAACGAATATTTTTCGCGATCGCGCGTGCTCGATGTCGATGTTATCGAAGCCCACGCCATATCGAACTACGGTTCGTAAATTGCTACAAGCGTCGATCACGGCGGCGTTCACGGTGCGTTCGCGCACCAGAATCGCCGCCGGATCGATCACCTGCAGGGCCTCGATAGCATCCTCATCCGCACTTACTGGAACGACACTTACATCATGTGCGGAAAGAACCGAACGCTCGGTTTCATAAGCTGCATAGCCGGGTTCAAGTACAGCAATGGATCGGAGCGTCATATCGGGGATCCCGCAGCAGGAGCAACCTCAGGGCTCTTTGTACGCAGACACGGCATCGTCCAGGCGATCAGGCCATTCAGCGCCGATCTCCCCGACGATGTATTTCCGAACTGCAGGTTGCGCAGCGGTACGGAACAAGTCTTTCTGCTCGGGACTGACGGGCACTACCTCCATGCCCTTTTCGGAAAGAATCGCAGTTGCATTCGCATCTTGCGCAGCGGTCATGCCTCGATGAATGGTCTTGGAGATCTCCACACATTGACTGACCGCCAACTGTTCACCCGGCTGCAAATCCTGGTAATATTCATCAGACATCAGATATGCGTGCCAGCTAAAGACATGACCATCCAGTGACACGTATTTCTGGTGCTGGTAGAGCGAAGCGTCGATGATGTTGGTTACGCCGTTTTCCTGACCATCCACGATACCTTGTTGCAACGCACCGGGCAGTTCCGGCCACGGAACCGGGGTTGCCGACGCGCCGAGACTTTCTACCAGTGTCACCCACACAGGTGCTGTCATTACGCGCATCTTGAGTCCTTCCATATCAGCAGGCTCATCGATGGGTTTGACATTATTGGTAAAGTTGCGAACTCCATTGTCAGCTACACCGAACATGCGTATTCCAGTCTTGTCCAACATGTCTTCTTCCAAGGCATCGCCGAATTCGCCATCCATGACCGACCACGCCATCGCCTGGTCGTCGAAGAGATAAGGCATCGCCAGAACGGAAAAAGGTTTGTATACAGCAGATATGGGGCCGTCATGAATGACGGCCATCTGTACAGAACCTAGCTGCAAGGCTTCCATTATTTCTGGCCCACCGCCGAGTTGTGAAGCAGGAAATATCTGGACGTCTATTGAACCGGAGGTTTTTCCCTCAACGCAGGATTCGAACGCCAAGGCGGCGGCATGTTTTGGAGAACTCAAATCTGCAGCCTGAAAGTGCGCGTATTTGAGATCCTTGGCCGAGGCGGCGTTAGCAACGGTCATGGCGAGAACGACGCCTGCCGTCACCAGTTTGGACGAGCCGTAGATATTCATATGTATTCTCCTTTCAGTTTGCAAACCCAAAATATCTGGGGATGAACGTGCTGACTCCGGGCACCAGGAGCACCAGAAGCAGTACGACAAGTTCAGCCAACAAGAGTGGTAGAATCGCTTTTGACAAAGCTTCTATTTTCAGCTGGCCAACAGAGGCGATTACGAACAGTACTGGCCCGACCGGCGGTGTGATCATGCCGATAGTCAGGTTTAGAACGAGCATCATGCCGAATTGCAATGGATCTATACCGGCAGAGTAGGCGATCGGCCCTAATATTGGAGTGAGGATGATCAGTGCCGGTAGTGTGTCGATGAAGAAACCGCAGATCAACGCAAAGGCAGCCAGTAACAGAAGGACCCCCAACTGGCTGTCCGTGATCTGATTTATCAGCTTGGCCAGCTCCTGAGGTATCTGCAAGTATGTCAGGAGCCACGCGAATATCGAAGCCATGGCTACGATCAAGAAAACCGACGAGGTAATGACTGCCGCGCGAACAAAAGCGTTGTAAAGTGTGCGCCAGGAAAATGCACGCATGAGCAGTCCCAGCGCCAATGCATAAACCGATGCCACCGCGCCGGCCTCCGTGGGAGTAAACACGCCGAACAGAATGCCACCTAGAATTATGCCAGGCATCAACAGTGCGGGAATGGCGGCCAGAATTGCGTGCCGCAGTTCGGCAAACGTAGCCCTTGCCTCGCTGCCTCGGTAGTTGTGCCGAACGGAGACTATGTGATTTGCTATGGCAAGTGACAAACCTAATAGAATGCCTGGAACGATACCGGCAAGGAACAAACCTGCGACCGTGACTCCACTGGTCGAGATTGCGAAGATTACCGCCAGTATAGAGGGGGGAATGATGGGGCCGATCGTAGCCGTAGCAGCTGAAAGTGCTCCGGCATAATTTTTGTCATAGCCGGCTTGTCGCATCATCCGCATGACGATAGCGGAGGGTCCTGCCGCATCGGCTAGAGCAGACCCGCTGATGCCAGCGAACATCATGGACACCAGGATGTTGACGTGTCCGAGTCCGCCTCGAACATGCCCGACCAATGCGTTAGCGACACGCAGCAGTGCCCTTGTCAATCCGCAGGCAGTCATGAGCTCCGAGGCGAGTATGAAGAACGGAACCGCCATGAGTGGAAAGCTGTCGATGCCGGCGAACATCCGTTGCGTCGCCACCAGTGGATTGAGTGAGCCATCGATAAAAATGGCTGCCAATCCAGCGATACCCATGGTAAACGCTACCGGGACGCTCAAGAATAACGTCGCGAAGAACAGCAAAACAAGTGTCTTGGCCATGGGTCAATCTCCCGCAGCTTCGACGTCATCCAGGAATTCGAAATCCTCCGTGACAAAGCGTTTGGCGAAAAACAGCAACTGAATCAGAAACAATGCGCAGCCGATGGGTATGGCTAGATAGGGGATGCCGCGTGGGATGCCGGTGGACATCGTCTCCTTGCCCCAGCCAAATTCAGCAAACCGGATCCCCAGCCACAGCATGGTTGCCATGAAGACGAACATCGTCACGACGACGCTCCATCGGAGCAAGTGAGCGATGGGCGCCGGGAGTAGCGCGGGTATCACGCTTATCGCCACCAGCCGGCCCTCTCGCAAGGCGAGTCCGGCACCGCAGAATGCCGCAAGGATGACCAGATGCCTTGCCACTTCTTCGACCCAGGCAAACGATTGACCGAAAACATAGCGTCCAACCACGTTGGCGAACACTATGGTCAGCACGATGGCCAGCGCCGACGCCACGAGAGCCCTGTTTATCCTAACGATCCAGTTTTCGACAGTTTTCAACGTTAACCTTCCATTGAGCTGGCATCGACCACCACCATGTCTGGATACTGGCATACTGTATGCAAGTTGTCAACCGCTCCTGATCATGAATGGTTGATTCACGCGCTGTCACAATCAGGAACAAGAGCATCATGAAGAATTTCGACAGGCCGAAGTCTCTGACGGAACTGGTGACGGAGAACATCAAGGAGCGGATCGTTACCGGTGAGTTCGAGTTGGGCAGCCAGCTCTCCGAGTCCAAGATTGCGAAGAACCTGAACGTAAGTCGCACGCCGGTGCGTGAAGCGATGAATCGGCTAGAAATGGATGGTTTGCTGGTCGTCGAGCCGCAACGCGGGTCCTTCGTTTTCAATCTCTCACCGGGAGAGCTCGCGAAATTATGTGATGCGCGGGTATGTCTCGAAACCTCTGCGCTAAGCGCGTCGGTCAAGCATCATCGAAAGGATTTCCATGAAGCGCTCGAGCGTTGTACCGGCTGCATGGCTTCAGCTCGCGAGGCGGATGATGTCGTGGGGTATCTAGGTCAAGACACGCTATTTCACCAATACTTCTTCGATTACGCGGACAACAGATTTCTGGAAGACGCATACCAGACCATTGCATTGAAAATGGCGTCAGTTCGGAACAGATTAGGTCGGCATCCGGATCACATGGCGAAATCCTTTCGAGAGCACATGCAGATCACGAAGGCTGTCAAGGAAAGTGATCTCCCGGCTGCTTTGAATATCTTGCGTACTCACATCGATCGCAAGGAGGGCTCGTATTGGAGCGTCGTCACGACTGCAGATCCCGCGACGCCCGGGATTTGAGGTTTTTTCCGGCCGAAAGCCGTGCTGCGCACGTCCAGAAGGCTTTGGCTCGGCCCACATCGTGATCCCGAAAGTGAACGCCTGAGGTACGTCGCTCTTTTCTCTTGCGGTCGACAGATGTAGATAGCCGGCCCGATTGACGAGACAGGCGAGGTTCAGAGCACGCCACCAACCGCGGCGGAGGCGCTGCGGTACGTGTCGACCGCGCCGCAGCAGGCTGTCAGTCCGATCCGAGCGGTTCTTGCTCAGCCCCGCAGGCGCGCGGTGCCCGACGGCAAGCGTGTGGTCACGCCCTCCGCGCTCAGTACCTCGGCGCAGATCCGGCGCAGGAACGGGTACAGCGGCACGTCTTGCCGACGCACCGTCTTCCGCACGCTCAGCACCTGCGCTCGGAACCGATCCCCGCGCCGCGGGTGACTGCCTAACGACAACTTTTCTCGCCAGATCACGTACGGGCGCAGCGTCCGTTTGGCGCGGTTGTCGTCTAGCGGGACCCATTGGTCGAGCAGGAAGGTCCAGAGTATCGATTGCGCCGAAAGGTATTGAGCACGAGCCTCTTGCAGAGGGAGAACGGCACTCTGCTGATCACGATACGTGATGCTGGTCAAAGAACTCCCTCGCGCAGCTTGAGCGCTGCGCGAGGAAGCCGTCCCCGAAGGTGACAAAGCCAGAAGGGGACCGGTGTCATGTTGCATCGTCCATGCCTGTCCGCCGCGTTCTTCTCCCAACTACGCGTGCTGGATCGCCATATAGCCGAGCAGGTCCACGCGAGCGGCTGTCGCCATTGCGGCCACCGCCTGCATGTCGCCAACTATCCGAGGAAGCCGCGCGGCATCGAGCACCGCGTTCTTGGCGAGGGGTATCAGCTGCGCTGGAGCTTCTGCTGCTCGCGGTGTCGGCGGCGTACCACGCCGCCCTCGCTACGCTTTCTCGGGCGCAAGGTCTACCTCGGGGCGCTGCTCGTGCTGTTCGGCAACGTTGTTAGCAGTCACGTTATTTCGCGGATTCATCCCGACTTCGTCCGAGCTCAGCGACTGCTGCCGTCCCGCTTTCTGCCGACGTCTCACTCGATCCGCAGACAGATATGAGCGCCGGGGACATCGACCTACCTCAACCTGCCCTGGTGACTCTGAG